>WNFI01711890.1_pt1 | contig 11588 bp, 8 predicted proteins | sample 5400471 | NCBI WGS metagenome assembly WNFI01 (sample SAMN13153348, study PRJNA577476) | soil metagenome | isolation source: 100 cm saprolite on Douglas fir-dominated hillslope | place: USA:California | collected 2013-09-17
AGGCGATGTGCCGGATTTCGCCACGCTCGATGCGACCCTGATCGATACGCAGGCGAAAGTGCGCGAAAGCTTCGTGCGGATTCTTGGCAAAGCGCCTTAGTTGCAATCAGGCAGCTTCTTCTTTCGGGAAGAGACATTGTGGCTCAAGCGGCAACTGCACGACCACGAGCGTGCCCTTGCCGAGCGTCGAGCGAATGCGCATGCGTCCGCCGTGAAGCTCGACCAACGATTTAGATATTGCAAGCCCGAGTCCGGAGCCTTGATGACTTTTCGTGAGTTGGCTTTCGACCTGTTCGAATGGCCGACCGAGTCGGGTGAGGGCATCTTTGGCAATGCCGATTCCGGTATCGGCGATCGCAAGGGTGATGCGGTTATCGTATGCGCGCCCGCGCACCGTGACACGGCCGCCCGTGGGCGTGAATTTAACCGCATTTGACAGCAAATTGAGCGCGACTTGCTTGAGCGCGCGACGGTCAGCTCTCAACTTGAGCTCTGGCGATGTCCGTGCTGTCAGCTGCAGCTGCTTGTCCTGGGCGCGCGCAGCAACCACACGCATCGCTTCGTTGAGCAGTGTATCGAGGTCGAGGTCCTCGAAATCAAGGCGAATGCGGCCAGCCTCAATTTTCGACATATCGAGAATGTCATTGATGACCTCAAGCAGGTATTGGCCGCTGCCGCGGATGTCGGTGCAATATTCGTTGTATTTGTCTGCGCCGAGCGGCCCAAACATGCCCGACTCCATGATTTCGGAAAATCCGATAATGGCATTCAAAGGCGTGCGGAGCTCGTGGCTCATATTGGCGAGGAATTTCGACTTTGCTTGGTTGGCCTCTTCAGCGCGTGTTTTTTCCTCCGCATATTTTTCGGCAAGCTCGGCCGATCGTTGCTGCGAAGCGCGTAAATCGGAAACCGTGGCCATAAGACGCTTCTCACTATCAATCAGCTTTTCCTCATGCGTCTTGAGCGGGGTGATGTCTGTGCCGACAGAAACATAGCCGCCATCCTTGGTGCGCCTCTCGCTGATATGCAGCCAGCGGCCATCCTCAAGCTGCGCTTCAAATGTGCGCGCGCCGGGGACACTTGGACCCGCGGTCGTAACTTTGTTGCGCACCACCGGTTTGCTGCCCGCCGCGACTATGGATTCGTAGGACGCGCCAACCATGATTGTTTCGTCGGGCAGATGATGCAGTTCCTGAAAGTTGGAATTGCACAGCACCAAGCGGTTATCGGCATCCCATAACACGAATGCTTCGGGGATCGTCTCAATCGCGTCACGCAGCCGCATATCGGCGGCGACGGTTTTCTCCACCAGACTTTTTTGTTCGGTAATATCGACGGCTATGCCGATAAGATGCAGGCCGGGCTCTCCCGTCTGGCGTACCAGTTCGCAGCGGGCGCGTAGCCAGATCCAGTGGCCGGCCGCATGGCGCATGCGGAAAGCATGGTCGATGGTGGTTGCGGTGGCATCGGCAAGTTCGGCAGCGAGTTCATATAACCGTACGTCTTCAGGATGGACGAGCGCGTTCACGTCGCCGAAGGACAACAAATCGTCCTTGGCATCGAGGCCGAGAATTTCAAACATCGACTGGGACCAGAAGATGCGGCCACGCGCGAGATCCCAGTCCCACAGCCCGCATCGGCCGCGATTCAGCGCCGTATCGATGCGGCTGCGGACCGTTTCGTAAATCAGGTCAGCTTCCCGTGCGCGCGTTGCCTGCCAGTGGAAGGCGAAGCCGAGAATCAGGACGACAAATCCGGTCGTCGTCGACAGGGTGACCGTGAGGGCCGTAAGCGACCGCCAGTTGGTCAGCGCCGCATCGCGTGACTGAATGACCGCAAGTTGGCCAAACGGAACGTTGAGCATCCGCACAGTTGCCAATGCTCGGCTTTCGTCCGGCAGGGCAATTTCCATGACGCCTGCCCCGGCGCCGAATGTTGTCAGCGGTTGCGTCGGCCCCAACAGGTCGATGAGACGACGGCCGATCGTAGCGTCGCTGGTGGGATTGGCCGCCGTTACGACACCGTCGGCGTTGGTCAGAACAAAACGCCGGCCGGCGGCCAGCGCCCAGGGCGGCAATGCACGCGCAAGTACTTGATGCGGCTTATCGATCGCATCGGCAGGTTGCTTTAGTGGCTGTTGCAGGCGCTCGGCGGCGAGGTCGGCGACCGCGTCAAGTGAAATAAGCTCGCTGACGAGCGTCTGACGGCGGTGGTCGAGGACTTGTACGAGTGCGCCAACGCAGATGGTGGCGAGAAAAGCGATGATCAGCACCGGAACCGCGCGGCGCAGGAGAGGTTCGGCGTTCAGCAGCCTCCGATACGCCGGCTTGGCGATCGATTGCGCGAGGCCTTTAATAGAATCGGGATGTGCAGACGCACTCGCCGCATCGGCGCGCGCCATAGAAAGCCTCCGTTCGGAATTTCCCCTGTCGCCCTCGAGCCGGAAGGATGTGCCGCATCGCTTTCCGAATCACTTGTCGATTGGAATCGATGGGCGCTGATTTGTCGAGAGTCAGAAGAGTCAAATATTTAAAAAATGTTACCCACGGATACTTTAGGCAACACAAAATGGTGCCGACGGCAGCATTCAGGGGTCGGCAAGCGCGCGTTCAACAATATCGGCCAAATCGCGTGAAATGTTGGGCGCCCCCTTGAGGCGCTTGAGCGCGGTTTCGGCCTTTGCGCGACGTTCATTTTCAAGCGTGCGCCAGGTGCGAAAGGCGGTGGCAAGCCGCGCGGAAATCTGCGGATTTTTCGGATCGAGCCCGAGGATGGTTTCGGCAACGAAGTCGTAGCCGGCACCGTCCGGCCGGTTGAATTGTGTGGCATTGGCTTGCGCGAAGGCGCCTATCAGCGCGCGTACGCGGTTGGGGTTGGCCATTGAAAAAGCCGGGTGGCTGGTAAGCGCCCGAACCTTGTCGAGGGTATCCGGTTGCGGGATCACTGCTTGCAGCGAAAACCATTTGTCGACGACCAGTGCGTCGGAAGCATACCGCGCGTAGAGATCGGCAAGCGCGTCCTCACGCTCCAGTCCGTCGTGCAACGATAAGGTCGCCAGCGCCGCCATGCGGTCTGTCATGTTGTCGGCGGCCTTGTATTGCCGCGCGGTCCGGGCAATTGCCGCGGGCTCGGCCCTTGCTGCGAGCAGGTCAAGGGCGACATTGCGCAAGGCGCGGCGTCCGGCACTTTGGGCATCAGGTGAATAGGGGCCCGGCACGGTCATGCGGTCATAGGCTGCGATGAGTGCGGGACCAAGCCGTTCGCCGATCTCTGCCTTAAGCGCGGCGCGGGCGCGGAAAATCGCGTCCGGATCAATGTCTTGCCCGATCTCGCGCGCGATATCACCTTCGCCGGGCAGCATGAGCGCAAGTGCAACAAACGCCGGCTCGAGAGTCGCATCATCGAGAATAGTCGCCAGTGCGCGCATCAGCTTGTCGTCGTTGCGGATCGGCCGGCCCGCACGCAAGGCCGCCACATTGTCGATCAACAAGCACGTCGAAATTGTCTGCAGCGCCTGCCAACGGTTGAACGGGTCACGGTCGTGCGCGGCGAGAAATCCAAGATCGCCGGCATCGAGGCCGGTCACCAGCCTGATCGGTGCCGAGAAGCCGCGATTGATTGATAAAACGGGACGCTCAGTGACACCTGAAAATTCGAAGCGCGCGAACGGCTCGCGCAGCACGATGTGATGAGAGACCGGCGCTCCGTCCGACAACGTCAGGGGGATATCGCCGCCGTCCTTGCCGACCAAACCAAGCGACAGGGGGATCACCATTGGGTCTTTATTTGGCTGGCCGGGCGTTGGAGGCACTCGCTGTTTGCAATCCAGCGTGTAGGTCCTACGCGTCCCGTCGAAACGGCCCGCAACTGTGACTTCCGGTGTGCCAGCCTGGCTATACCAGCGCATGAATTGTGTCATGTCGCGGGTGCTCGCATCGGCGAAGCATTGGATAAACTGTTCGACAGTCGCCGCCTCACCATCGTGACGCGCGAAATAGAGGTCCATTCCGGCTCGAAAGTTTTCACGGCCGATTAAAGTTTGCACCATACGCACGAGTTCGGCGCCTTTTTCGTAGACCGTCGCTGTGTAGAAGTTATTGATCTCTTTGTAGGCCTCTGGGCGAACCGGGTGGGCTAAGGGCCCTGCATCCTCGATGAATTGCGCTGCGCGGAGGCCGCGCACGTCTGCGATGCGCTTCACGGGCCGTGAACGCATGTCAGAGGAAAATTCCTGGTCGCGAAAGACGGTGAGGCCTTCTTTCAGGCAAAGCTGGAACCAATCGCGGCAGGTGATGCGATTGCCCGTCCAATTGTGGAAATACTCGTGTGCAATTACCGCCTCGATCTGCGCATAGTCACCGTCTGTTGCGGTATCGGCGCTCGCCAGAACATATTTGTCGTTGAAGACATTAAGGCCCTTGTTCTCCATGGCGCCCATATTGAAATCGGAGACGGCGACGATCATGAAAATATCGAGGTCATATTCGCGGCCAAAGATCTTCTCATCCCAGCGCATTGAGCGCTTGAGGGAATCCATGGCGTAGGCGCAACGTTCCTCCTTTCCGTGCTCGACGTAGATGCGCAGTGCGACATTGCGCCCGGACATGGTCACGAAGCGATCCTCGACGCAGGCAAGGTCGCCGCCGACTAACGCGAAAAGGTAGGAAGGCTTTGGATGCGGGTCGTGCCAAATTGCGAAATGGCGCCCACCTGCAATCTCTCCGCTTTCGGTCACATTACCGTTGGAGAGCAATATCGGCGCTTCCGTTTTGTTAGCCTCGATACGTGTCGTGTAGACGGCCATGACGTCGGGCCTGTCCGGAAAGTAAGTTATGCGGCGGAAGCCTTCGGCTTCGCACTGCGTGCAAAAGGTGCCACTCGAGCGATAAAGGCCCGACAACTGGGTATTGGCGGAAGGGTCGATCAGCGTTTCGATCTCAAGCGTGAAAGTTCCATTCGGCGGCTGCGGAATGGTGAGGCTTTCCGGCGTTGCGACATAGCTGTCGGCAGGCAGGTTAACCCCGTTGAGCTTGAGCGAAACCAGCGACAGACCATCGCCGTCAAGCACGAGAGGTGCCGCAGCGCTGTTTGGATTGGGCCTGAGCGAGAGCGTCACCCGCACTTTTGACGCCGTGGGATGCAGCGAGACGTCGAGCGAAACAGTGTCCACCAGCCAGTCGGGCGGGCGGTAGTCTTTCAAGCGGGTGGGTTTGGCAATATCGGTACGCATGGGTTCCGATCTAGGGCGCTGTTGATCCATAACGATTCATAATGCGCGAGCCTAACGCATCGGCTCGGCGTGACCGATCACCCTCTTGATTGAAGGCGATCGCTGTCTGACAGCCCGCTCCAGCGCATCAACGCTTTCGTGCACGCTCTGCACACTCAGCTGTGGGTCGACACGGCAATGGAAATTGACGATTTCCCCCTCATCGGTCTCGCGTACGCGCACGTCGTGCACGTCGCGAATGTTGCGGCTCTCGGCTGCGAGTTCCGATAGCGCGATGGCAACCGCTTTGACACGCTCGGGTGGCGCTTCGCGGCCGGAGGCGTCTTGGGGCTCGAGTGGCTCGATGTGAGTCTCCACCTCGACGCTGGGACCGAGCTCTCCCGCGATCGCTGCTTCCAGGTCATCTGCCATTTCGTGCGCGGCAAATAGCGAAAGTTTTCCATCTACTTCGAGATCGAGAGACACCGCCAGGCGGCCTTTAAGGTCGTGTACCGTGACATGATGCACCGCAAATGCGCGATTGCGCGCAATGACCATCACGCGATCGAGAACACTCTCATTGTTGAGTGCAACTGGGTCGGTCGTCACGAGCGGCTCAGCGCCGGGGATCTGCTTGCGGAGAGCGGCCGCGATGTCGTCTTTAAGTGTGCTCACACGATCAAGCGGCAGTGTGCGACTGACTGCAACGCCCAACTCGATGAAAGTCTTCTCGCCTGCGCCGCGGGCGCGTACCTTTTCGACAGCTACGACGCCCGGCACCCGTGCGGCAATCGCAGTGATTTTTTCCGTGGCCCCTGCCGGTGCGACGTCGATGAGGGTATCGATGGTGCGTTTGCCGAGCCGCCAGCCGGCCACGCAAACCAAGATTGCCACCACCAGTGCGGCGACCGAATCCGCCCAGGCCAATCCGGAATACACACCGACAAGTCCGATTAGCACGGCCAGTGACGACCACAGATCAGACGAAAAATGCAGCGCGTCGGCCTCGAGCGCGTGGCTCGATGTCTTTTCGGCAGTACGCGATAATGCGCGTGCTCGGAAGAAGTCGACGACGATCGACAATATGACCACGCCGAACGCCCAGACGGTCGCTTCGACGACGTGGCCGTCATGGTCCATGAGGCGTTTGACCGCCTCCCAAATAACAATCCCCGACAACAGGAACAGCAGCGCCGTTTCGGCAAGCGCCGAGACCGCTTCCACCTTGTCGTGACCGTAGTGATGCTCCTCATCGGCCGGCTTGCCGGAAATGCGCACCGCGATATAGGTCATGATCGTGGCGCCGAGGTCGATCAGTGAATGGCCAGCTTCCGAGAGGATCGCCAGCGAGCCGGTGCTAAAACCCACCAGCGCCTTGGCGACGGTCAATCCGGCCGACGCCGCGATCGAGGACAGGGCGACATGTTCTTTTTCGGTTTGCATATGGCGCGGGTGTAACCCAAACGGCGATAAATTTCGAGGAGCGCTATAAGCCTTATTGTCATAAAGTGACGGGCGTTCCGCCCGCGGCTGCCGAGCGCGTAACGGCGTCAAGAATATGGATATTCGCGAGCAACTGCTCGGCGGAGAAGCGATAGGGCGTGTGGCCCTCTACCGCATCGGCCCAGGCCTCGAAGTTCATCCGCACGGTGTTCGTATGTTCATAGCTTCGCGTCTGGCGGCTGCCATCCGGGCTGCAGTGGACAAAACTTGACGGAATTCCCTTATCGACATTGCCGCCTTCCTGCACCTCCACCCAGCCCTGGTCGCAAACCAACGTGAAACGGCCATAAAACGGTGGCGTTGACAGACAGGTAATACGCCCGCGGGCGCCGTCTTTAAAATCGATCTCGGCGCTTACGAAATCTTCTGATGGCGCTGGAAAAATTTGCGAGGCCGTCCGCGCTGTAATGCGCACGGGATGGCCCGCGAACGATACGAACATATCGCCGAGATGGATGCCAAGAGCGGTCCAGGCGCCGGCCGGTGCATGCTTGGGGTCACGCCGCCAGTTTGATGGATCCATCTTGCGAAAATTGTTGTGACTCACATTGGCGTCCATGTGCAGCACACGCCCGAGTTTGCCGCTTTCGAACAGGCGCCGCATTTCCTCCATCGCAGGCTCGTAACGCCGTTCATGGCCAATTCCGAGCACACCCCCGACGTTCGCACAGGCGTCATCCACGAGATCGAACTTATGGGCGGTAGCAAATGGCGCCGCCATCTTGGTGTCGATATCGCACCCGGCGATGACTTTAAATCGTGAGCTTTCAGCGAGGCAGGTCACGATCTGCCTGCCCCACCAGCCGAGTCCAATAATGCCAATACGGATCATTGTATGTTCTTATTCCTTGCATGGATGCTGCAACCACAATGCGGGGCTCATGCGTCATCCGCAATGGCCTCGCAGCCAAGCGCGCGCCGTTAGCAGATCGTGGTAATTGTCACGCCGCGTGTTTCTCTTTCGCCAACAAGCGTGCGAGGGCCTTTTTTCCTTCTTTGGCCGCGACTGCCATGCTTTCAAAAAAGACTGGCGAGCTTTCTAACGGCCCCCACCGACCGGCGCGGTAAATCTCCCACTTCCATGCCTTCGGCAGGTTCCCTCGCAGCTTTACGACGACCGAATAGTCGGACGGATCAAACTTGTTGCTCATGCGCGATAAATGGCGATGGTCGTCTTAATTTTCAAACAGTCGCGAAAGCGTGGCTCGCCTTTCTTATGTCGATTTTAGGCGTCGGGGGCGGCACCGGTTTAGCTTCCTCGGCAGCGGAAAGCGGTGCTGGTTAGCAGCCAAAAGCCCTTGGACGCCGGGGAGGGCGACCAAGGGCCGGAGGGACGGGCAATACGGGGGGACGACTTGCCCGTTTAATTTGTATCTGGGAGTAGGTTCACAACATCGCAAAGACGAAAGTTAGAGAGCAGCTATGCGAAAGTGCCACAGACGCGATCTCCGCGAGTGACCCAAAGCGGACGTCGCGCAACGGCGACCCGAAAAGGTGGCATTGAATCAGTTTAAAGCGGATTGCATTAGCTGATGTGATTGGCGGTATCGTACTTTCGGCGAGCATTCTGGATAGCGGAACGATTCCTGCGCGCCCATAAGCCTAACTCGCTCACCGGATCGAGCAGTGATCGGCCGAGTTTGGTCAACTCGTAGTCCACCCGCGGCGGAATGGTCGGGAATGCGGTGCGCGTCACAAGCCCGTCGCGTTCGAGCGCGCGAAGTGTGAGCGTCAGCATGCGCTGCGAGATTGAGCCCAACGCCTTGCGCAACTCGTTGAAGCGCTTGGGCCCGACTCCTAGGGTCCAAACGACAAGCACTGTCCACTTGTCACCCACGCGGGAGAGCACTTCGCTGGCCGCACGGCAATCCTCGGGCTCATGCAGGTTACTCGGTAACACGGATGTGCCTTCTTGCGCGCGGTGCTTGGTCATCTATTTAGTCCTGGTAACAATTCGTAACCAACAGATAGAGGCTGCTATGAGCAAACTCAAGATTGCCATCGTCATTAGCACCACTCGTGCGGCTCGCTTCGGCCACAAGCCAGCGCAATGGATCTACGATATTGCCGCCCAGCGGGACGATATTGAGACCGAAATCGTGGACTTACGCGATTTCCCGATGCCGTTCTTTGATGAGGTGGCGTCGAATGCTTGGGCACCTTCGCAAAATGCCGTTGCCCAGCGCTGGCAGAAGAAGGTCGCCGGATTTGATGGCTACATCTTCGTCACTGCTGAATACAATCACAGCATGCCTGCGGTGCTAAAGAACGCGTTCGACTATGCTTCTCCAGAGTGGAACAAAAAGGCCGCCGGTTTCGTCGGTTACGGGTCGGTGGGCGGCGCGCGCGCAATCGAGCAATTGCGTCTCGTTGCCGCCGAGCTGCAGTTGGCGACCGTCCGCACCGGCGTTTACATCCAAGGCGCGGACTTTATGGCGGTGTGGAAGGAAGGCAAGGAACTCAAGGACATCACTTATTTGCAAGCTGGCGCCAAGGAGATGCTTGATCAGCTAGCCTGGTGGACCAAGGCGCTCAAGGTCGCGCGCGATCAGGACCAGCTCGCCACGGCGGCCTGAGCCGGCGTCTCTGGCGCGTGCTTGCGGCCAATGAGTTTATTCGCCCGCCACATGGCCTGGCGCCACTATCACTGCAGCAATCGCATGTCTCATCCGGTCAACATTTTCATCATCGAAGTATGAAAATGTAAGAAGGGCGACGATTAACAAGTACAGTAGAGCCAGCTTGCCATCCATTATTGGTAGCCTTTTAATCCGCCACCCGGTCCGCCAGCAAGCTGCAAAATGCAGGCCACGGCACCCAGGACAGTCGTCGCTGTTCCAATTCGCGCGACGGTGTGGTGCCGTGTTCGCCTGAACCCTTCCGAAAAGTTTTCGTGGCGGGGTCCCGCGTGTCTACGGGACGGCTACGAATTAGGCTGTTTGATTATTGCCGCGCTTGTTTTGTGAGCGGCACCGCCGGCTCCGATCGACATAATTTCCGGAAAAATTGCCGACCGCAGCTCCGGCACATCGTTTGCGACTAGTATTACACTTTTGATTTTTTGTAATACTCAGCGGAAAGCACGGCCTTGGCTGCGAAAGTCGATCCTAGAGAAAAAGACCAGCTACGCCGACCCCGAGCATCAGCACGAGGGCAAGCCGCCGCACCCCGGCGTCGCTCAGCCGTGCGAAAAGTCTATTCCCGAGCCAGATAGCCAATAAAAACGGGATCGTAAGAGCCGTCGCTGAAATAGCAAGGCTCGTCGTTATGGCACCGGCGGCTGCAAGCATAATAAGTCCGATCACGGAAATCGCGGTGACGAACACAGTGAGATTGGCGCGGGTAACCGCAGCGGATTCAGGTCCCGAAAGGAGATAAAGGATCACGGGTGGGGCTCCAACACTTGTTGCGCCCAGCAATGCGCCGACAAGGCTCCCAAGGGCGAGCGACGTCGCAACACGTGGAGATCCAGTATAGCGAAGCCCGAATAATAACATCGAGCTGAATACAATAACCACGGCGGCAATCATTTTCCGGGCGAAACCTGGATCGACCGTCAGCAAAAAATAGCCACCAATCGGCACCGTCACGAACGCTGGAAGGATAAGATACAGCAATGTGCGCCAGGTTGCTTTTGGCAGGGCGTCCGGAAACATCACAAGCGCAGCTGCGGTTTCTAATAGAAGGGCAATAACAACGGCTGGCACCGGCCCAAAAAGTATAGACAGAACCGGGGTCATTAGCATCGCACCGCCAAATCCGGTAGTACCGCGGACAAGTCCTGCCACCGTGACAATGCCAATCGCCGCAAAGTCGCTTGTGTCCATAGTCTGACGCTTTGAATCGCTATGTTGTCAGGATGCCGCCGTCGACTGGAATGACGGCGCCGGAGATAAAATTCGCGCGGTCGGATACGAGGAACGCCGCAAGATCAGCAATATCGGACAAGTTTGCGAGACGCCCGAGGGGGATTCGCGCGAGTATTTTGCGTCGCGCATCCTCTGTTAGCGCGGCGTGCGTCATCGCCGTGTCGGCAATTGCGGGCGCAATCGCGTTGACCGTGATGCCGTTTGGACCGAGCTCCCGTGCAAGCCCCATCGTCAACGCGACCACGCCAGCTTTGGTTGTGCCGTAGAGTGTATTTCCAACGGAACCTCCACCACGCATAGCTGACACCGATGCAATATTGAGGATGCGGCCATGTTGCTTTTTTTTCATGAAAGGAATTGCGGCTTTAGCGCAATAAAGTACGCCGGAGAGATTGACCTCGCTGACTCGTTGCCACTCTGTGATCGGCAGATCGGCAACTAGACCTGTCGAGAGCACACCAGCTGCATTCACTAGAATGTCCAGCCGATTGTAGTTGGCGATGATTTTCTCAAACGCCTGAACCACAGCAGCGGCGTCGCTAACGTCTACCGCGGCAGATTGGGTCTGTGGTCCGAACGACGCGGCTGTTTTTCTGGCGGCGCTTGCATCCCGATCGATAATACAAATGGTGCAGCCCTCAGCCGCAAGCGCGCGACCAATAGCCTCGCCGATGCCGGCCGCGCCGCCAGTTATAATCGCGACGCGACTTTTCAGGTTGAGATCCATGACGATCGCGCCGCGGTTGGGGTGTGGCTATTTGCTATCGACAGCCATGTCACGCTTATGGGCTTCGGTCATTGCAAAGACCGACAGTGCACTTACGATGCCGACTGCCAAAACATACAAGCAAATTAGCCATGGCTTGTTGCCGCCGGCCGGCAACAGAGCGGTGGCAATGATCGGCGTAAGCCCACTCGCGTAGATACCGGAGAACTGATAGACAAATGATATTCCGGTATAGCGAACGCGCGTATCAAAGAGCTCCGAAAACAGCGCAGCTTGCGGT
>WNFI01307924.1_pt1 | contig 11587 bp, 15 predicted proteins | sample 5400471 | NCBI WGS metagenome assembly WNFI01 (sample SAMN13153348, study PRJNA577476) | soil metagenome | isolation source: 100 cm saprolite on Douglas fir-dominated hillslope | place: USA:California | collected 2013-09-17
CACGGCCACCTCGACTATCTCGCGCAAGTGGGCGATCCGGCGACCGACCTGCCGATCGGCTCGTCGCGCCAGAACCTGAAGGCCGCCATCGCCGGGGAGACGCACGAATACACCGACATGTATCCGGGCATGGCGAAGGGCGCGCGCGGCGAAGGCTTCGAGGAGATCGCCGACTGGTTCGAGACGCTGGCGAAAGCCGAGCGCTCGCACGCGAACCGTTTCCAGAAGGCGCTCGACGCGCTCGCGGACTGAAGGGGACAGAGCACATCCGGTTTCGAGTTGTGTTCTGTCCCCCCAGTAGGCAAATCCCATGAGCAACCGCGAGGGAAGCCTCGAGGCCCCCACTCGCCATCCGATCGACTGGAAGAGTCCGGAATACCTGGACGAGCCGAAGATCGTGGCGGAGATGGAGCGCATCTTCGACATCTGCCACGGATGCCGCCGGTGCGTGAGCCTGTGCAACACCTTCCCGAAGCTCTTCGACCTGATCGACGAGGGCCCGAGCGGCGAGCTTGACGGCGTGCCCCGGGAGAAATTCTGGGACGTGGTCGACCAGTGCTATCTGTGCGACCTGTGCTACATGGTCAAGTGCCCCTACGTTCCGCCGCATCCGTGGAACGTCGACTTCCCGCACCTGATGCTGCGCGCCAAGGCGTACCAGTTCAGCGAGGGAACGATGAAGCACCCGGTACGAGACCGCTTGCTCTCCTCGACCGAGCGCAACGGCAAGCTCGCGACCATCCCCATCGTCGTGCAGACGGTGAACGCGGCCGCGAAGGTGAAGCCGCTGCGCGCGCTCGGCGAGAAGGTCGTGGGCGTGCATCGCGACGCCTGGGTGCCGGAATTCGCGCCGCGCAAGTTCCGGCCCAACGCGGCGCCCAGCCCGGCGCACGCGGTAAAGGACGGCGCGCAGACGCCGGGCCGCGTGGCGATCTTCTCGACGTGCTATGTGAACTACAACGAGCCGGGCATCGGCCACGATCTCCTCGCGATCCTCGACCATAACGAGATCCCCTACGTGCTGGTCGAGGGCGAGGCGTGCTGCGGCATGCCCAAGCTCGAGCAGGGCGACCTCGAATCGGTCGAGCGCCTCAAGGAACGCAACATTGCGCCGCTCGTGCGTCTCGCGCGCGAGGGCTACGCGATCCTCACGCCGGTGCCCTCGTGCACGCTGATGTTCAAGCAGGAGCTGCCGCTGCTTTTTCCTCACGACGAGGACGTGAAGGCCGTGCGCGACGCCATGTTCGACCCGTTCGAATACCTGATGGCGCGCCGCCGCGACGGGTTGCTTAGGACGGAGTTCCCGCGCCCGCTCGGCAAGGTTGCCTATCACGTGCCGTGCCACTCGCGCGTGCAGAAGATCGGCCAGAAGACCCGCGAGGCGCTCGAGCAGGTGCCCGGCACCGAGGTGACCACGATCGAGCGCTGCTCCGGGCACGCGGGAACGTGGGGCGTGAAGAAGGAGTTCCACGAGACGGCGCTCAAGATCGGCCGGCCGGTGTTCCGCCAGGTCGCCGACGCGGCGCCCGACTTCTTCGCGTCCGATTGCCAGCTCGCCGCGCACCACATCGAGGAAGGCCTCGGCGCCGACCGCGGCAGGGCCGAGCTCCGCCACCCCATCACTCTCTTGCGGATGGCCTACGGGCTGCCCGACTGAAGACCATGACCAAGCTATCCCGCGATTCCCTCATGACCCTCGAGGCCTACGCCAAGGCGCGCAAGGAGTTCCGCGCCGGTGTGCTGGCCCACAAGAAGGACCGCACGGTCCACCTCGGCGAGCACGTGACGCTCATCTTCGAAGACGAGCTCACCATCCGCTACCAGGTGCAGGAGATGCTGCGCATCGAGAAGATCTTCGAGGAAGCCGGCATTCAGGACGAGATCGACGCCTACAACCCGCTCATCCCCGACGGTCGCAACCTCAAGGCGACGATGATGATCGAGTACGAAGACGTCGACGAGCGGCGCGCGGCGCTTGGCCGCCTCAAGGGAGTCGAGGACCGGACGTGGATGCGCGTCGGCGAGGGCGAGCGGGTGTTCGCGATCGCCGACGAGGACCTCGAGCGCGAGAACGCCGACAAGACCTCCTCCGTCCATTTCCTGCGCTTCGAGCTCGGCGCCGGGCCGGCCGGCGCGCTCAAGCGCGGCGCGGCGCTGGCGATCGGCATCGACCACCCGCACTACCGCGAGGAGCTGAGTCCCGTTCCCGCGAGAGTGCGCGCCGCCCTCCTCAACGACCTCGAATAAATCAAACGGCCTTCGCCATCCTCAGGCACGGCATCTTCACCGAGCGGATCGCCGCGGCGAGCACCTCGACCGCGAGTGGGCGGTCGAAGCTCGCGCGCCACGCGAGCGCCACCTTGCGCGAGGGCACCGGTGAGGAAAACGGCACCGCCTTGAGCGCGCGCGAGGCATAGCGCGACGTGAGCGCGCTCGCAGGCAGCACGCTCACGCCCAGGCCCGAGGCGACCATGTTGCGGATGGTCTCGAGCGAGCTTCCGGCGCGGCCGTCGGCCTGCGCCGTATTGGGCTGGCCGGGGCAGGCCTCGAGGACTTGGTCGCGAAAGCAGTGGCCGTTGTTGAGCACCAGCAGGTTCTCCCCCGCGAGGTCCGACGGCTTCACGGCCTTGCGCGCCTGCCAGCGGTGGCCCTCGGGGACCACGACGCTGAAGGGCTCCTCGTAGATCGCCAGGGTCTTCACTCCCGGGATCGAGAAGGGCAGCGCGATGATCACGACGTCGAGCTCGCCCTCGCGCAGCATCGGGGCGAGGTGGCCGGTGAGGTTCTCCTCGATCGCGAGCGACATGCCGGGCGCGCGCTTGCGCAGGATCGGCACCAGGTCGGGCAGCAGGTAGGGGCCGATGGTGGGGATCACGCCCAGGCGCAGCACGCCCGCGAGCGGGTCGCGCCCGCCGCGCGCGATGTCCTGCAGGCGGCCGGCCTCGTCGAGGACCCGGCGCGCCTGCTCGACCACCGCGTTGCCGCGCGAGGTCACCAGCACCTCGCTCTGGTTGCGCTCGAAGAGCTTCACGCCCAGCTCGTCCTCGAGCTTGGCGAGCGCGAGCGAGAGGGTCGGCTGCGTCACGAAGCACCTCTGCGCGGCCCGGCCGAAGTGGCGCTCCTGCGCGAGGGCGACGACGTACTTGAGCTCGGTGAGGGTCACCGCGGCGGCTCCATAGGGATTATCAATGAATATTATATCTGTAATCGTCAGAGACAATGGCATCGGAACCGCTGAAAAATTCCCCCGGGGCGTCTAAGCTTCGCACCACCATTCCCCCGGGAGGTCCCCCATGGTCGTCAGCCTCGAGCAGCTCTGGATCCCGATCGTCGCGTCCGCCGTCGGCGTCTTCATCGCCAGCAGCCTGATCCACATGGTGTTCAAGTGGCACAACGTCGACTACCGCAAGCTCGCCAACGAGGACGACGTGCGCGCCGTGGTGCGCGCCTCGAGCCCGGCGCCGGGGCAATACATCATCCCGCACTGCGCCGACATGAAGCTCCTGCAGACGCCGGAGTTCCAGCAGAAGTTCAAGGACGGGCCGGTGGCGTTCCTGTTCGTGCGCCCGAGCGGCCCGCCGACGATGGGGCCGGCACTCGGGCAGTGGTTCGTGCTGAACCTGGTGGTCGCGCTGCTCGCGGCCTACCTCGCGTCCAAGACGCTCGCCACGACCGCGACTTTCATGCAGGTGTGCCGCGTCGTGAGCATCGTCACCCTCCTCTCCTACGCCGGCGGCAGCATCTCGAGCGCCATCTGGATGGGCAAGCCCTGGGCGAGCGCCGCCAAGGAAGTGCTGGACGCCTTCATCTACGGGCTGGTGAGCGCGCTCCTCTTCGGCTGGCTCTGGCCCCGATAGGTCGCCGGGTCCCTTCAGGACTTCCCGAGGAAGTCCCCCTTGCCGATGTCTAGGCCGTCGCGCCTGAGGATGTCGTAGGCGGTCGTCACGTGGAAGTAGACGTTCGGCGTGACGTGCGTGAGGAGGTAGGGCATTCCCTGCATCGATTTGGGTCCCGCTCGCACGGTCCAGGTCACCGTGCGCTCCTCGGCGCCCTCGAATTGCTCGGGCTTGAGGCTTTCGAGATAGGCGACGGTCTTGCGGCAGCGCGCGGCGAGCTCGGCAAATGTGGCCTCGTTGTCGTCGTACTTCGGCGGCTCGACCTGCGCCAGGCGCGACGCCCCGCCCTTGGCGGAGTCCGAGGCGAAGGATCGCGGCGAGGTTGTTCAAGGCGCGGGAAAACGGTGGAACGCAGGCTTGGTGCATCGAGATCTTCATCGGGACTCCGGTGGGTGATTGATCGGTCAAACGCGCTTCCAGAACTGGCGCTCGCGCGAGGCCAGCAGCGGCACCGCCTCGGCGACGTATTTCTTGAACGCCGCGCCCTGCTGGTGCTCCTCGAACGCCCTCTCGTGGTCGTACACCTCGTAGAGCATCACTCGCGTCGGGTCGGCGGGGTCGACCAGCACGTCGAACTGGCGGCATCCGGGCTCCCGGCGCGCGGCCGATGCGTTCTCGCCGAGCTTCTTCATGAATGCGGACAGGTTCTCCGGCTTGATCCGGAGCTCAACTTGCAGGACGAGGCTCATTTTCTCCCCTCAGGCGAGGGCCGACGGAAACCGCGCGGCGAATTCTTGCAGATTGTCGGTGAACAGGCCCTCGGCTCCCGCGGCGAAAAGCTGCACGGCGGCGTCGGCTTCATTGACGGTATACAGCATGACCCTATAACCCCGGTCGTGCAGCCGCGGAAGGTCGAGGGCGGCCAGCTTGCGGTGATCGGTGTTGAGCGAGGCCGCGCCGAGCGCCTCGAGGCGCGCCCAATCCTCGGCGGAGAACTCCTTGGTGAGCCAGGCGCGCGGGAGCGCCGGCGCCGCCTTCTTCGCGGCCATCAACGCCTCGAAGGAGAACGACGACAGGATCGGCGGCACGTCGGCGCCGCGCCAGAGCCGCTCGGCCTCGCGCGCGACCTTGTCGCCCGTGATCGCCTCGAATCCGGGCGAGGGCTTGATCTCGACGTTCGCCAGCGTCGCCTTCGAGCGCAGCAGCCGCGCCGCGTCCTCGAACGTGGCCAGCCGCTCGCCGCGAAAGGCCTCCGAATACCACGCGCCCGCGTCGAGCTTCGAGAGCTCCGCCCAGGTGAAGTCGGAGGCGCTGCCCTGCCCGCTCGTCGTGCGCTCGAGGGTCGCGTCGTGGAGCAGCATGGCGACGCCGTCCTTCGAGAGCTTCACGTCGAACTCGTGCATGCGGTAGCCGAGCGACTGGCCGAGGCGGATCGCCGCGAGCGTATTCTCCGGCGCGAGCTTGCCGCCGCCGCGATGGGCGACGAGGCGCGGATAGGGCCAGGGCTTCGTCATTCCAGCCCCAGGACCCGGTAAGCGATGACGATGAAGATCACGAACACCACGTAGGCGTAGAAGGCGGCGACCACGTCGTCGATCATCACGCCGAGCCCGCCCTTCACGGCTTTCTCGAGCTCCCGGATGGGAGGCGGCTTCCAGATGTCGAACAGCCGGAAGAGCCCGAAGGCGAGCGCCTGCAGCGCGAGGCTCGCGGAAGAGACGGCCGCGAGCGGGAGGAAGGCGACGATCTCGTCCCACACCATCGCCGGGTGATCGGCGACGCCGAGGTGGCGCCCGGTGACGTCGCAGGCCCACCAACCGACGAAGAAGAGCGGGATCGCGGCGAAGGCGATCGCGAGCGGCGGCAACGCGAGCGCGAGCAGGTAGTACAGGGGAATGGCGACCAGCGTCCCGAAGGTGCCCGGGGCCTTCGGTGCCAGGCCCGCGCCGAAGCCCAGCGCGATGAAGTGCGCCGGGTGGGCGAGGAGGAACTTCGCGTCAGGACCCGGAGAAGTGGTCGTATCCGCGGCCATCGATGCGCACCGGCTTGCCGTCGGGTCCCGAGGATCGGGGTGAGGCCCGCCTTGGTGGCGACGTGCTCCGCGCCGATCGGCGAGAGCGGGATCGCGCCGAGCTCGACCGTGGCGCCCACGCCCGAGAGGCGGCAGATGTGGCCGAGGTCTCCCAGCAGGCCGTCGGAAATGTCGATTGCACTGGTGGCGAGCCCGCGGAGCGCCTGCCCGAGGCGCACGCGCGGAGTCGGCTCGTAGAGGCGCATCACCGCCTCGTGGTAGTCGTCTTCGCCGAGCACCAGGCGGCCGTTGCGGTGCGCGACCGCGAGCGCCGCATCGCCGATGTTTCCCGAGACCCACACGTCGTTGCCCGCCTTCGCGCCGTTCCTGCGAAGCGCCGCGCCCATCGGCACCTCGCCCATGATCGTGATCGTGAGCGACAGTGGCCCACGCGTGGTGTCGCCGCCGATGAGCGAGACGCTGAACTCCTCGGCGAGGTCGAAGAATCCCTTGGCGAAGGCGGCGAGCCAGCCGTGGTCCACCGATGGCACGGTGAGGGCGAGCATCGCCCAGTAGGGCATCGCGCCCATGGCCGCCATGTCCGACAGGTTCACCGCGAGCGCCTTGTGGCCGAGGTTCTCCGGCGGCACGTCGGGGAAGAAATGCGTTCCCGACACCATCGTGTCGGTGGATACCGCGAGGTCCATGCCGTTGGTGACGTCCACCAGCGCGCAGTCGTCGCCGACGCCGAGCACCGCGTTCGCCGCGGGGCGCGTGAAGTGGCGCGCGATCAGGTCGAATTCGGAGTTGTTATCGGTCATGGCGTCGCTTTCCCTGTCTCGCCTTCTGCGCCGTCTCGCCGGGGCGCAGTGCCCCCGCCAGCTTGTCGAGGATCCCGTTCACGTACTTGTGGCCGTCCGTCCCGCCGAAGCGTTTTCCCAGCTCGATCGCCTCGTTGATGGTGACGCGAAATGGGATGTCCTGCTGGTGCACGATCTCCCAGGCGCCGATCAGCAGGATCGAGCGCTCGACCGGGCTCACCTCCTCCCAGCGTCGGTCCGCGAGCGGCTCCAGGCGTTCGCGCAGCTCCGCCGATTTCGCGATCGTGCCCTTGAGCTCGGAAGCGAGGAAATCGCCATCCGCGGCCTCGAAGCCGTCGAGCTCCGCGAGGTCCTTGAGAATCTTGGCCGCGGTGCCGCCGGTAAAGATCCATTGGTAGATGCCCTGGACCGCGAGCTCGCGCGCGCGCCGACGCGCCGACCTCATCCGCTCACCGCCCTGAGGGTGTTCGCCATCTCCACCGCCACCCGCGCCGCTTCCGCGCCCTTCACGGGCGCGCGCGCCTTCGCCTGCTCCTCGTTGTCGCAGGTGAGTACGCCGTTGGCCACGGGCGTGCCGGTCTCGAGCTGGACCTCGAGGATGCCCCGGGCGCTCTCGTTGGCGACCACCTCGAAGTGATACGTGTCGCCCCTAACCACGGCGCCGAGCGCGACCAGGGCGTCGTAGCGGTGCGCGAATCCGCGCCGCGCGTGCGCGAGCGATTGCAGCGCGACGGGGATTTCGAGCGCGCCCGGAACGCTCACCACGTCGATATCCGCGGGCGCCACGCCCAGGCCCACCAGCTCCTTGTCGCACGCTGTCACCAGCGCGCGCACGATCTCCTCGTTGAAGCGGCTCCACACGATGCCGACGCGCAGCCCCGCGCCGTGCAGGTCCGGGGCGTGCGTGCTCATACGGCCTTCAGCGCGCTGTCGTCCGGAGAGACGTACTCGACCACCTCGAGCCCGAAGCCCGACATGCTCGGGATGCGCTTGGGTCGCGCGAGGACGCGCATCTTGCCGACGCCCAGGTCGCGCAGGATCTGCGCGCCAATGCCGTGCATGCGGGGGTCCCACTTGCGCGCGGTGTTGCGTCGGCGCAGCGCCGGCTCCTCGAGGCGCTCGAGGATCTCGGAGGCGGGCTCGTGCCTTCGCAGGAGGACGATCACACCCTCCTTGTGGTGGGCGACCATGCGCATCGCGTCCTGCACCGAGAAGGCGTGGCGCGCGGAGTCGAAATCGAAGAGATCGAGCGAGATGAACGGCTCGTGCACGCGCACGAGCGTCGGGCGATCCGGCGCCGGGTCGCCCTTCACCAGCGCGTAGTGGACCTCGTCGACCGTCTTGTCGTGGTACACGCACAGGCGGAACTGCCCATAGGCCGTGGCGACGACGCGGTCGGCGACCCGCTCGACCAGCTGCTCGGTGGCGCTGCGATGATGGATCAGCTCGGCGATGGTCCCGAGTCGCAGCTCGTGGCGCGCGGCGAACTCCTTGAGCTCGGGCATGCGCGCCATCGTGCCGTCGGCATTCATGATCTCGCAGATCACCGCCGCCGGCGTGAGGCCCGCGGCCTCGGCGAGGTCGCAACCGGCCTCCGTGTGGCCCGCCCGCACCAGGACGCCGCCTTTCTGCGCCATGACCGGGAAGATGTGCCCGGGCTGCACGATATCCTCGGGCAGATGAGGCCGCGTGCGTGCGTCGCCATGAAGTTGATCGCCTCGGGCGTGACGAAATCCGCCGCCATCACCAGGTCGCCCTCGTTCTCGCGATCCTCGGCGTCGGCGAGCACGATCATGCGGCCGCGGCGGATGTCGTCGACCAGGTCCTGGGTCGGGCTGATGCTCACGGTCACGGCGAATTCCTCCGTCAAGACCGCTATTTTGCCCGATTCGCCACGCAGGGTGAATTCACCGCCACGAGCGCCGCAAGAACAGGGCCTAGCGCCTCACGAGGTTCGTTTATTGATCGCCATCGTCCTGCGCGCCGGGCGTGCGCTCGCGCGCCCACTCCATGGCGCGTTCGACGTAACGCGCGAGCGAGTCGACTTCCAGGTTCACGCGCATCCCCGGGCCGAGCGTACCGAGCGTGGTGGATGCGCGCGTGTGCGGAATCACGTTCACCTCGAATTGCGCTCCCTCGACCTCGTTGACCGTGAGGCTCACGCCGTCGACGGTGATCGATCCCTTGCGGGCGATATAGCGCGCGAGGCCCTGCGGGGCCCTGATGACCAGCCGAGCGCGGCCGCCGAGCTCGTCGGCCGAGCCCACGAGCCCCACGCCGTCCACGTGGCCGCTCACGAGGTGGCCGCCGAGGCGGTCGGAAAGCCGCAGCGACTTCTCCAGGTTGACGTCGCGTCCCGCCTCCAGCCCCGCGGTCACTTCCAGGGTCGCCTTCGAGGTGTCGACTTCGAAGGATTCGCCCTCCTTCGCGACGACCGTGTGACAGACGCCCTGGATCGCGATCGAATCGCCGATCGCGACGTCGACGAGATCGAAACCGCGCGCTTCGATGCGCAGGCGCACGCCGTCGCCGCGCGGCTTCAGCGTCGCGATCCGGCCCACGGCGGCGACGATGCCGGAGAACACTAAGCGAACCTCGCGGTAAGGCGGATGTCGGCGCCGACGGAGCGCACGTCGACGACCTTGGGGCGCAGCGCCTGGTCGAGGCTGGTCCATTCCGGGAGCGCGAAAAGCCCCTGGGCCTTGTCGCCGAGAAGAAGCGGCGCGTAGTAGAGCACCAGCTCGTCGATCACACCCGCGCGCAGGAGCGAACCCATCAGCTTGCCGCCCGTCTCCGCCGTGACTTCGTTGAAGCCCCGCTCAGCCAGCACCTTCGCCACCGCCGCGAGGTCGGTCTTCTCGCCTTCGCGCGGCACGCGGATCACTTCCGCGCCGCGCGCCTGGAGCGCCTTCGCGCGCGCCCCGTCCTCGCTGATGGTGAGGATGATCGGCGGCTCGCCTTGCAGGATCTTTGCGGTCGCCGGCATGTCGAGCCGGCTATCGATCACCACGCGCCGCGGCTGGCGCGAGCATGGCACGTGGCGCACGGTAAGGTCCGGATCGTCGCGCAGCACCGTGCCGATGCCGGTCAGCATCGCGCACGAGCGCGCGCGCAGCGCGTGCACGTCGCGCCGCGAGTCTTCCCCGCTGATCCAGCGGCTCTCGCCATTGGCGAGCGCGATCCGGCCGTCGAGCGAGGCCGCCGCCTTGAGGCGCATCCACGGGCGGCCACGCGTCATGCGCGAAATGAATCCGCGATGGGCCTCGAGCGCCTCGGCCGCCATGAGGCCGACCTCGACCCGCGCACCGGCCGAGCGCAGGCGCGCGAACCCGGTTCCCTTCACCTTCGGATTCGGATCCTCGAGCGCGGCGACCACGCGCCCGATGCGCGCGGCGACGAGCGCGTCGGCGCAGGGACCGGTGCGGCCCTGGTGGGAGCAGGGCTCGAGCGTCACGTACGCCGTCGCGCCTTCCGCGGATTCGGTCGCAGCCGCGAGTGCCCGCGCCTCGGCGTGCGCCTCTCCCGCGCGTTCGTGCCAGCCCTCGCCGATGAGACGCCCGTCCTTGACCAGCACGCAGCCGACGTTGGGATTGGGGGTCGCGGTGTCGCGGCCGCGCTCGGTGAGCGCCAGGGCTCTCGCCATGAAGGCGTGGTCTTCAGCGGAGAAGGTCATTGCTCGCGATGCATTGGGCCCCGGCCTTCGCCGGGGCGACAGCCCTATTTGTCCCGCACTTCTCTGATCGCGTCGCGGAAGTCCTCGACGTCGGAGAAGCTGCGGTAGACGGAGGCGAAGCGGATGTAGGCGACCTTGTCGAGCTTGCGCAGCTCCTCCATCACCATCTCGCCCAGGCGCCGCCGCAGCTCCGCCGTCTCGTAGGTGGTGAAGCGCTTGTTGCACACCTGGCAGCGGCGCCGGCGGCGGATCGAGTCGCCCTCTTCGCTCACGCGCGAGTCGATGACCTGGGTGTCCTCGGCGTTGCAGAAGGGGCACTTCATGCGGCTGCCTTGGGGGACGGGCCACTTCCGGCCTCGAGTTGTGGACTGTCCCCAAAACCATAGCTTGCGCGCATCGCCGGGCCGTACACGGGAAAGCGCGCGCACAAGGCCTTCACCGCCGCGCCGATCTTCACCAGCGCCGTGGCGTCGCCATGCGACTCGAAGACGTCGGCGATGAAGTTGGCTACTTGAATCGACTCCGTGGCGCCGAACCCGCGCGTGGTCATCGCCGGCGAGCCGATGCGCACGCCGCTGGTGACGAAAGGCTTCTCAGGATCGTTGGGGATGGCGTTCTTGTTCACCGTGATGTGCGCCCTTCCGAGCGCCGCCTCGGCGTCCTTGCCGGTGATCTTCTTGGCGCGCAGATCGACGAGGAAGAGGTGGCTCTCGGTGCGTCCAGAGACGATCCGCAAGCCGCGCTGAGCGAGCGTCTCCGCCAGGGTGCGCGCGTTGGCGAGCACCTGACGCTGGTATTCGGCGAAGCTCGGCTGCAGCGCCTCCTGGAACGCCATCGCCTTGGCGGCGATCGCGTGCATCAGGGGACCGCCCTGGATCGACGGGAAGATGGACGAGTTGAGCGCCTTCTCGTGCTCGGCCTTGGCGAGGATCACCCCGCCGCGCGGGCCGCGCAGCGTCTTGTGCGTGGTGCTGGTGACGAAATCGGCGATGCCGACCGGCGTCGGATAGATGCCCGCCGCGACGAGCCCCGCGTAGTGCGCCATGTCGACGAAGAAATACGCGCCCACCTCGTCGGCGATGTCGCGAAACCTTTGCCAGTCGATGCGCAGCGCGTACGCCGAGGCGCCGGCGACGATCATGCGCGGATTGAATTCCTCGGCGAGGGCGCGCACCTGGTCGTAATCGATCTCCTCCTTCGCGTTCAGGCCGTACGCGACGGAGCGGTAGAGCTTGCCGGAGAGGTT
>WNFI01273604.1_pt1 | contig 11585 bp, 16 predicted proteins | sample 5400471 | NCBI WGS metagenome assembly WNFI01 (sample SAMN13153348, study PRJNA577476) | soil metagenome | isolation source: 100 cm saprolite on Douglas fir-dominated hillslope | place: USA:California | collected 2013-09-17
AGCAATTCGCTACGTCCGAGACAATTTCATGCTGACTCGAATATTCAGATCGTCACTGGCGTGCTTGCCACGACGCTTGTCATGATTATTGCATGCACAGGGAAACTATCGAAGACCGCCGACTCTCGCGCTGATCACTCCCCAGAGAAGAGTGGTAATGCTAGGACACGTCCAGGAACTCACATAGGTGCTAACCCGTGCAGAGACCAGAGCCTGATTGCTACATTACAATCATAAAACTAATGGGATCACTGACTTGGCTAGCACCAAGGAAGGAAACAAAAGCGCCGGTTCAAATGAAATTCAGAGGGGCAACGTGCCCTTCAACCTAAAATCACGACTGCTCGCGCCAACCGAGAGAGAGTACGGGCCCAATGCGCGCATCCACGACTGATTTGGGACATCCCAAACGGACAAATCGTATCTTGAAAGCGTCACGCTAACGGTCTTCGACTCGCCTGGCTGCAGCTCCACCTCTGAGAACCCACGCAGGACAGACGGTGGTTCGCCTGCATCAACGGGAAAGTGCAGATACAGCTGTGATATCTAATTGGATTTTCGCCCGCATGAGCCAGTCGAACTGAATCAGGGACAAAACAAACTTGGAAGACAGAATACGCACCTCCGTCCCTGTCACTTTTCCCGTATTTTTCACCACAAATGACACCGTGTATGCCGGGCGATGCAACCATAGTGCAGTAGATGACCCGATCTCTCGCGGGCCTGGCTCAGCAGCTAGCCAGTTCACTTCTAGTTGTCCGTCATGGTTCTGCCTGCCAACGTTTTCGACTGGAGCGATATTCAGATCCGAGTATTGGAACTCGGTATAACTCAGTCCAAAACCAAATTCGAATCGCGGCGTAATGTTCTTTGCATCAAAATGGCGATAATCGATGAACAACCTGCGAGATGACAGCACAATTACAGTGAGTATTTTGGAGAAAAGGAGGAGGGAAGGAGGCAGTTTGGAAGACGAAAAAAAGGAAAAGGCAAAGCACGCACCCCTCTGAATAGGTAATATTCAATATTTCCTCGCCATTCCCACCGAGGACAAGCTGCGCCGGATAATCATCGGGAGACTTGGCGATAGTGTACGGCAAACGTCCGCTCGGGTTCTTATCGCCATAAATCACATCCATGAGTGCATTACCCGTTTCCGTTCCTCCAAGACCGGCCCAGACGACCGCAGTCACGTTCGGGTGCTCAATCCACGGTTCCAAGACCAGTGGGCCGACCGAATTAACGACGACGATCGTGTTGTTGTTTTGCGATACGACCGCTTGGACCAGTAAGTCGCCGTTTAACCACGCTGTGAGGTTGTTCCTATGCATAGGACGCGTGTGCAGATGTTTTGGTAAGACAAAAATCTTTCCTCCTAAAAGGACTCAAGGGACTCTACCTGTCACCAGCATCGCTGTCCGCTGAGACGTAGCCCTCACCCGAGTCAGACTGCAGGAACACAATTGCAACGTCCTGTCGTATAGCGGCTGTGGCGGCACCAGTGAGGTTAAAGTCATCGAAGAACCACGAAAAAGATGTATGATCTCTGCGAGCCCGCGCCTGGAACGCCTCATACGGCTATATTACCCATTCCCGGGTACATAAACACCGTTTACCAATGACGAAACAAAACACGTACCGAAATTTTGTAGGTGAACACCCCGCTCCTATGATCCAATGTGAGTGGTGGTAATCGCTCGTACTTTCTCTATGAACAATCACCTACCCGGATCCCCACCCGACCGCCAAAACGCCGTCCACCCCAGCCTGGAGAAAAAACTCATTGGGTCCTGCAATATGTGCAGGGCCCGCATCAGATCCAATCAATACCAGCTTCCGAGGCTTCTTAAGCGGGAGGGCGCCATTGGTGTTCTTCAACAGCACGAAGCTACTCGTGTCAATCTCCCGCACGAGATTTCCGTGATTATCTTGCACGTCAATATGCTCGTTCGTTGCTTCGTCTAGGGGAGAGAACAGATTGAAGTTGGTCTTTGGGTAGTCTGGTGAGTCCTGGCCGAGGAGGTACCACGATGCGAGGATCCGCGTCGCCATGTCGTCTACGCGCGCCTCGGGGATCGTCCCATTCTGAACGTACGCAGTGAGATTTCCACCAAAATACGATGTGCTGGAACGGAGTGAGATATCTCCAGGCATGCTCATATCCAGCCCGGCCATCGCACTAATCGTTGACTTCTGAGCATACCAGTCAGACGTCACAAATCCTTGGAATCCGAGCTCATTCTTGAGGATCCCGTTGATCGTGTGGTTATTCTCGCAGGCGTATGTGTCATTGATCAGGTTGTAAGAGCACATGACCGATGCGAGTCCAGCCATGACGCTACGCAAGAACGGCGCCACGTAGATCTCGTGCTCTGTCCGGTCATCGATGTTGGAGCTCTCCATCATACGCTGGTTCTCCTGCTCACTGTTCCGCATGTCTCAGCTATCAATGTGTAGCTGGTATACCACCAAAGATTTTCTTACTTGTTAATATAATGCTTTGCGCAGGCCTGAACACCTGCTGACTGCATACCGAGAATAGTCTCATACGCTCCAACTCCGGCCAGGAAAGGGTCTGGGCCGAAGCCCTCCCAGTTGCGTCCGCCGCGGGGTACGCGACCGATGTTCATCATTGGACCAAGGGCGATGTTGACCCCTTTGCCGACATGTTCTTTTCCCATGGCAACACCTCGGGCACGGAGCAAGGAACGCTTCCACCTGTGATTGACCCGATCAAGTTGAGAGGAAAACCATAATGGCTTGAAGGGTCCCATCAATACTTACGTTGATGCGGCATTGATGCCAGCGGGGAAAACTGTAGCAAAATCTACATAGTTCACCCCGAGAGGTGAATCTTCAAGACAGAGACCGGGGAAGTCACCAATGGTGCTAGTTCTGTTAAGGCAAAAGTTGGGTAACGGGACACGCCGTACTAATAGAATAAAGAGCAGAGATGTGGAGATGTGAGATGTAAACTGGATCAATAACTTGAAGATCTCACATGCCACTTCGGTACTTCTCCGGACACCTGTTATACATTACACAAGCAGCCGTACGATGCGAGATAACAGGTGTCTTTGAAAGGAGTCATTATACTCACCTTTGCCTTTGCCTTGCGATACGCCCTTGCCCAAGCTGGCGCAAAATCAGGGACTAACTCTGGACTCTCAACGGGTGGAGGATGTTTAGGTGAACTGGCCGGATATAAGCCCGGAATGGGAGGCTCAGAGGACGGCGATGGGAAGGGTTCAAAAGCATAAGGGGTAACAGGGATAACAGATGGCCCTGGTTCAGTGAGCACACTAATACTCGTAGTTGTCATAAGCACCGAGGAAGGTAGAGGCGAGTTATTATTTTCGGAAGAAAATGAGCTAGCCAAGCTGGATGTTGAGGAGGACGTGCTTGAGTGGGTTGACGATAAGAGCGGAGGCGATGGAAAGGAAGATGTAGACAATGTGGAAAGTGAAGCTGCAGCCGAGGCGCGTGCTGCAACCACGAGAGTTAGGACAGCAGAAGACCACATGATTGCGTACTGGTGAGGACAGGAAAAGGGTTGAACTGTCAAGGGAAGAATCGAATGGGTGAGCTTTATAGGTCGACCAGCCCAGAGAAAGGTGCGCAGACTCGGAGAAGCATATTCTGTTATTTACGAAGTATTCGAAGAAGCCTTGAGGTGTCGAAGCGTGGACTAAGGTTGAACAGTCGCACCACATGGCGATGAAACAAGGAAATATGAAGACCTAAACGACACTACACCAGATCTAGCGAGGGGACCGTCACCCGGGTGAGTCAAAAAGCTCGATGGGTCCTAGCCTTCTCGCGTTAGTAGTACATAATTGTGACCCAATTTTGTGCTTCCACAGGGAAAAAATGTCATCGAAGCCGCAAGCGATGGGAAAGAGAAGATGTGGCGAGAGCAGCAACAATAGCCCCACCTCGAGATCTGCGCAGACAGAATATAGAGTAAGTTATGATTCCAGAATCATTATCGTAAGTACACCGCCAGTGTACTGTGGAAGACTATATCACGAGCCCGTCGAGCCGGAAGCGCTTGCGCTTGTCCGAGTCTATCCAATCAATCACAACGCGGTTACTTTGCCAGATGATGACCAATTCAAACCAAGTACGATACCAATTTTATCCTGTGATTACTAGAATTTATTCGAGAAAGGGATTGTTGTGCACGATGCCTGTCAAAACAAGAGGTCGGACGTCGTCATGGCCTGCTACTGCTAAGGGGACAAATTTAACTAGTCAACGGGGTCGGTCACGTGAAACAGAGAACGGAGGTGTCCGGCAAGGGCCCGGCAAGACCCGGGCACCCGGGCCTCGCAGACGTCTTTCGATAGACGGCATTGTTCCAAAACATGACAATGTGTGATTCATTCATATGTACGAGTGGCAGTGACGTGGTACAGGAATAGGCTTCTAAAACCAAAAACAAATTGTTCAGACAAACAAACAAAAGCAAAAAGGTTTGTTCGAATGTGATTCAAAAATGGTAAAGTAAAGTGCCCTCTTCAACCTAAAATCACGACTACTCAGGCTCAGGCTCGCACCCACATGCACACAGAAAGAGAGTCTGAGTACGTGCCCGGAGTACGCATCCACGACTGACTAGGGACGTCCCAAACTGATAAGTCATACCTCAAAAGCGTCTGGGATATGCATTTTTCATTTCATCCGCACAATGAGACGCTCGATTTATTATCGGATTTAAGGGATGAAAAGGGGATGAAAGTTACGCACCTCCGTCCCTGTGACTTGGCCTGGATTCTGCACTAAGAATGATACGGTCTACGCCGGGCGGTGCAGCCATAGCGCGGTAGATGATCCGATCCCTCGCGGGCCCGGCTTAGCCGCTAGCCAGTTTGCCTCTAGTAGCCTCTAGTTGCTCGTCCTGGTCCTGACCGCCGATGTTTTTGACTGGAGTAACAATATCAACCTCATAACGGCGATTCACGGTGAGGGCATCACGATCACTTCAATGCTGCCTGCAGATGCCTTTCAGCTAGAACAGTTGTAGCAGACACAACACTACATGTACAATATAACGTGTGCTATATCATTCGGAATTACCTCATTTACAGTAGCAGTATAGAGCAAAACATCCAGCATGTAGATACCTTTCACTTAGCACCCTTTACCTGGTAGAACATAGAGATACTGTCGCTGGTTCGCCACTTGACCCTAGGCCAGCGACTGCGGATATATAGTAGTCCGGGTATCAATCGCTGCCGCCCGCGTTGTTCTCAAATCACTGCTGAGATGACAACGCGTTTGTCTGGGAAGATGTCATTCCAAAGAGCTAAAAATATAAACGTTTGTGCTCAGGATAACGGTGGGAAAAGAGGGGAAACACGCACTGCTTTGATCTCCCTAACACTTAGCTTGTGGAGTTTAACACCTGTACCTTCGCCAAGAGCCGCATCGGCCAATCCTAGTAAGATGTATGTACATTAATATTAATAATGAATGAGAGACAAGGGAGGATAAATATTGATACACGCACCCGTTTTGACATCTTGCAGTCGCAACATGCGCTCCTCGATCGTATCCTGCACGACTAGACGCTTCACAAATACGTCCTTCTCCTGTCCGAGACGATGCACACGATCATACGCCTGCGATTCTGCAGCATAATTCCACGACAGATCCATGCTAAACGGAAAAAAGGGAAAGAAAAAAAGCGCGTCAACGCCAACGCATCTCGCGTGGATAGGGAAAAAGAGAATATGGAGGTCCAGGTGGGTGGATGTAATGCTTACTTGACGACTCGGTTAGCAGAGGTGAGGTTTAGCCCGACGCCACCGCATTTAGTGCTGATGAGGATGACTCTGGGCCCGTGTATCTTACGGAACGCGATGAGCACCGCTTCGCGCGCCTCGCTCCGCATCTTCCCATCATACCGCAAAAACTGGATGCCATACCGCACCAACAGCGTCTCTACCAAATCCAGCATTGACGTCCCTGAGCGCATCATCATCATTAGCAGATGCAGATAAATATTGTGTAAAAAAATGGGGGAAAAAACGGACATTGGGAGTATACGATCGTCTTGTCACCAGCATTTTCTGCCATTCCGAGTTGCGTGACCAGAGCGAGCATCTTTGCGCTTGGTTCCATATCGTCATCACCTCGGCGCCAGGTGGCGACGGTGCGCTGACTCGGTTTATTGATCTCTTTATCAGTAACGGAATGTTTGTCTTTCTGGCTTGACGAAGCAGGCACTGTACTCCTCTCGGGCTTCACTTCGGCGCTTTTGCTATCGTCATCGGAGCTATCATCAGAGAGGGCCGGGAGCGGACGAGGTTTCTCCTGCAAGTATAAAACACAGAGTCAGTTTTTTTTTATCTATTATCGCAAACCTTGCCGCCTAGCATAGAATAACCAAAGCTTACTTCTTTCTTTGTTCGAGCCAAGATTTGTTTAAAATCTGGCATATCCTCATCCGAACTCAATTCGACTGCTTCGGGAGGCGGCGGCGGGCGGTGTGCAACCTTGGCCGTCGATGCCGATGGGACCGACAACAGGGGCTTCCTTTCCTTTTCATTTGCGGCCCGCGAGCGCTCTTTCTCCGAACGAGCGAACACGCGCAACTCCTCAGGCGTCGGCTCAAAGGCGCTAGAGAGGAAAATGGCGTTCGGGCTCAGGTCGTTCATCTTCTTGCACACAGGACCTGAGGTTTTCCCCGCATTAGTAGCTCATCAGCGGAAAAGTGGGAAAGCGGGATGATGACGATGGGCTGGCGTACATGGGCGGAAACCTTTAGCGGCTGCCTCTTCGAATTGCTTCTCAGCGAGGATGTTTTGCTTTTCATCCCCATATCCAAAGATCCCATCGTGCGCAATGGCCGATTGGTTCATGTCTTCCAAGCAGTCTGTAGCACGCTAGATGAACAACCCAAGTTTGGGGAGAACGTCCAGTTGTCAAGCTTACCTGCGCACACTTCATGTCCGCATTTCAAAATCCTGCCGTTATTTTCGTAGACTACATTGTAGATCAATAACTAAAACCTGAAACGGCCCGCGCGCGAGCTAACGCCCTGTCAGGTACATGAAAATAAAGCTGGCGACCATTGTTCGGATGCTGATAGATACACCTACCTCCTCTTTAACTTTACGACCCACTCCGAGCCCATCACCCTCCTCGCACGTGCAAGTTCTTTTTCGCTTTCGCCGCTTACCAGCAACGTGGGGTCCTCGTTCTCGTCCGTTTGGCTCTTCATACAGAGGACGACGCAAAAAGAAATGAATGGCAAAAGACAGGTTCTAGGGAGACAATTTGCTCACGAGAATAAGGTTCGGATGGCAGCAGAGCTGACGCAAGCGCAAAATCAGCACCAGCACTGCAGAATGACTAAAGGTAGAAGGTCAGTTATGTGGCAACGAAAAATAGGGAACATACGCACTTTTGAACGATTGTCCCTTCGCGAATGAACCTATTGACGCGGACCTTCGCTTTCTTTTCAAAGTCGTCGTATATCTGTAAAGGAGCTTAACCTGGCATCCTGCAACCTATAGAATAGAGCAAGGCAGACCTGGCGCTCATCAGTAGAGAATTGCAGCATCTCCAACTCGATCGATTTCGGCGGGAGCGTACGACGTGTTCATGGAACGTCTCCCAATCATTCCATGGACGAAAGTGCCCAAAACGAATTAGCCCATAGAGATCCGCTCTATCATCGCTTTATTCGGTATCATTCTTTCGAAAACACGAAAAGAAATACATACAAGGTGTTTGTGACAGGTGTGCCAGTTAACATCCACCTAAATTTAGCACGAAGTTGGGCAACCACTTTGCTGGCTCGGGTGGCCCTGATGTACGACATGAGCTCGGTCGCCAGACACGTAAAGCTGAATGACACACCGATTCCGGATAAACTGCGCCTCGTCGAGCACGATGCGGTACCATTTCATACGGGCCAGGACACCACTGCAGAGGGAGTATGAAGTCAAGCTGCAAAAACATACAATAAGCAGTGGAAGCGTAAATACCCATGCTCGGCCAGATATTTTGCTTCGTCTTCAGGTTCAACGTAAGGGTCTTTGATCACATAGTCGAGACAGAGTGTCTGGTATGTTGTGATGATGACCTACTCATTTACATAGTGAGAGGAAAGAAATCACGAAATGAAAGACAATGGTATTACATCTTTTTCGCGGAGTGCGGACAACTTCTTCAGCTTCGTCTTACCATGCTGTATATGTACGTCGAAGATGCCATTTGATTTAGATTCCAATTCGTCTTTCCACTACCCAGACCGGACAAGTTAGTAGACGCATGTCGTCGGACGGAATGGGTATACCTGATAAAGCAGCGCAGCTGGGACAACAACGAGAGTTGTACGGTTATTTTCGTCGAGGCCGGGCATATTCATGGCCATTGTGGCGATCATCTGAACCGTCTTGCCTAGACAGCGCCATCAGGGGGATGGATGGTCACGCGCAAGGTGGGGAAACGAACCAAGTCCCATTTCGTCGCTTCAGGCCAGGGTTAGAAAATCAACCAGAAAAGCAGGAATGTACGAACGCCATAATCCCGCCTTTGTATTTTGTGTCTTTCTCCTGCATTAACATCCTAGGGAGGTGGTCTAGGTTCTTCCCTCTCGGGCAGTGAAGGAAGTCTTACCAGCTGACGCCAATGATCTGATGTGGGATAAGGCGAACCTCCATCCCGGGGAGGATATCCTTCGCACTGACGTAAGGCGCGGCGTCAACGGGAATGGGAATTACATGTCAAGATGGTGAGTTGTACCCACTCTTTCAGGCCCAAGTACTTCATGCCATCCTTAACGTGCATGTCCTCAGCTAGGCTGTCAATAGACTTGGAGACGAACTCCGCCAACCTAAGTCGATATCAGGAAGATAATGTCAACTTTCATTAAATGTGGGCGTGCCGTCGCTCTTGGTCATCCCCACCAACGTCCAGCCTGGTCAGGGGGGCTTCAGCATCGTATGAGAGTCGAAACTCGGAGCCTATAGGATCGTCCAACGACGAGCCATGCCTAAACGAGGCTGCGATGAATGATTGTGTTTCACGAATAGAGCGTTCCTCGGGTGTGAGCGTTGCGTCTGTTACCGCGGCGTCTAGCAGTGGGGATCACCGGGACCGAGCACGGATCAACTTATGAGCAAGACCAAAAAAGTGCAGGTACGCACCTGGAGATTGGGTGTTCGCAAGGAGGCCCGCGGGTAGTCTATTTATCACGGCACGCGTCGTTCCAGTCTGGCGCTTATTCAAAGGGACTGCCAGGGCACTGGCGTCCGCGCCTCGCTTGCGCCGCTTTTCACCGACTGGCTGGGATAAGAGATGTGCTGGGAGTGATGGGGGTGGAGAAGAAGCATCCTCGGTAAGATCGAGAGCTGCGAGAATGCGCGATTTTGAAGGGCCAGGCTCTGCCATCGTTGTTGTGGCGAGAAGAGAGATGCCGCGCCGTCTCAGGGCCAATTGACCCGCGCGTCTCTCGCGTTGTTCTGACGCGTCCGTACTGGGTTTCCCACGCTCACCCCGAAAAGGAAACATGTCATCACTAAAGTATCGGTGTCTATCAGCTTAGATTCAGCTATCTCCGGCGGAGGCAGGCTACACGTGTATTGTTTCTCGCTATGAACTTTGCACTCGGATTTCCAGCATCCGACCAAGACAAACGACAAAACATAGCGTGAGAATACTAATCAGCCACAGCCGCCAGGTATCCCTGACAAGTAAGTTCAGCACCGTGACGGCATGTAATTAATTGACTACAACTCACCTCTCTATCTCCCACGAATTCACTGTACGCCAGCGCTACGGCGATCCAAAATCCAAGATCAAGTCCAAGCTTCTCCATCTCGTCTAGATGAACTTCAAAAATGCCCGTCGATGAGCCGACAGAAAACACCGGAGTAGTATCCTCAAAGGTGAGCAGAGGTGCTAATCCAAATGCCACCCGCGACAAGTGCAAATGGTGGTGATGGTGGTGGTGATGAATGGCCTCAGGTGTCGGCGGTGGGCCGTCTGGGAGCGGGCTCAACGTAAACGAGTTCGAACGAACCGGTGCGTTGTTCTTCAGAGCACGAAGTGCCTTAGAAAACAGACCCTCAGAGGCCGGCGCCGTAGCGGCAGCATGGGTGTGTGGTAACAATATGAACTGGGAGCTCACAACACGCGGTCGAGCGAGCTGGTCGAGCTTTTCGTGTACGGCAGTGGGAGATGGCGGTGACACTACCGTACGGGGTGGAGTAGGCGGAGGCGGATAGGTATGCGTCGGGGAGAATTGCCCACTTGGCGCGTCTGTGAGAGTCACGTCCGAATCTGTGGAGGAATGGGATCCCGCCCCAGGTAGGCGGGGCGATGGAGAGGGTATCTTTGGGGGTGAGTTCGGGCGGGACGCTGGTGCGACATTCGTACGGCAGGAGAACTTGAGCGAGCCGGGAAGATGGTACGGCGAGTTCGGAGGCACAGGAACGAGAGGAATGAAGACATTCTGTGGAGAGCGAGGGGATCGTATACGGATGTACCACCCGCGCAATGGCCGATGTATCTCCCACAACACCCTCGAATGCGCATTGTCCTGCAATCATGGTTAAACAATGACGTTTACGGTTTCCCCTTTGGGACGCACGAGGACATGCTCTAAAATCTCATTGTCCATCAAGAACCTTTCCTGTTAGGGTGGGCTGACTGAGCATGTGATACATGGCCAGGACAAAGGACGCACACACCTTGTACCATATAACACGCCCGCTCTTCTCCTCGGCAACATTAATCCTATTGTCGGATAAAACGTCTGAGCTGGCAACAACCGTTATACAGGTTGTCAAGGTTCTCTGAGCCGTTTACCGAGCAAGATCGGGAGACTATTCTGCTCACCTTTGTACGGCATACCTCACAGTCCGCGGGGCTGGGGGTGTTGGGACCTGAGGCTGCATGTCCACGTAGTCTAGTTCTACCCCAGAGATGTTGGAAACTCGGAAGAAAGCGGCCTTGGTGGTTAATTGGGCGCTAACCTACCAGTCCCCTCACGACCTGTAGTACGGATCTCGGCCCGGCTAGAGTGTGCTAGGTATCACTCGCACACCTGTCAGTATTTTGTGGTTCGAGCTAACAGGATCGGACAAGGCGCTTTCCAAAAAAGAAAAAGAAGTGCACATGTATTTCCTGCCAGTGGCTTCTCAAGATCTCAATTATCGCACACAATCGAACATTGAGGTAGTAGTCATCAAGCATGTCAGGCGCGAATACAACTGCTCCCCAGATAGAGGGTCCGACAGTAACTGAATAGAATAACGAGAAACCCCTGTAGATACCCGCAAGAATAGAATTCAACTCATGTTGTTGTGGGACCAGAATCAGCACATGCTCGACAAGTACGTGCATGACTTCCGTAAAGCCCGGGTTACGATGTCAGATGAAGTGGAGTAGGCCCATTCATGTTCATGGCATTGACGTCTGCGCCCTGTGCTATATAGGGTCCTAGTAGTGACGGTCTGAAAGACGTGATGCTGCTTGACGTCGACAAATCCTGAGTCCACTTGCCAAGTTGCCAGTTGCCACGGGCTCATGTATTCGAACACAACGACCCCACTTGTGTTTCCTCTCTC
>WNFI01253808.1_pt1 | contig 11584 bp, 11 predicted proteins | sample 5400471 | NCBI WGS metagenome assembly WNFI01 (sample SAMN13153348, study PRJNA577476) | soil metagenome | isolation source: 100 cm saprolite on Douglas fir-dominated hillslope | place: USA:California | collected 2013-09-17
AATCCAGAGGTCCCAGGCGACGTGGCTGACGATCAGCGGCGCCATCCGTCCCTGGGCCAGGTGCTCGAGGCTCCAGAACGCACCGGCGACTCCCGCCGCTCCGGTGAGGGTGAGGTTGCCCGAGACCAGGTGGATCCCGCCGTAGATCGCGGCGCCCGCGGCATTGCCGGCCACCGGCCCCAGCTGCTGGGCGAGGTAGCGGTTGACGAGGCCACGCCAGAACAGCTCTTCGCCAGGCGCGATCAGCAGCGCCAGCGAGGTGGCGATCATCGGAGTGGGGGCCAGCCCGCGCTTCTTGTAGATGTCGTCGATCTCGGCGGACCCGTTGGGCATGACCGCTCGCGCGAAGCGGTCGCCGACCTGGAAGATGCCGTAGAGAAGACTCGCGGAGGCGATGCCGCGAGCCACGTCCGCGGGCCGGACACGGGTGTTGCGCAGGTCGGGATTGGCGTATAGCGCGAAGGCACCGAGCGACCCGACCCCGGCGGCCATCTTGGCCCAGAATCCGGTCTTGCCCCGGAAGGCCGCCGTCCAGATGGCACCGGCGCCGGCAATCCCGATCAGGAAGTCGCGGCCCGAGATCCGGGCGACCTGCGTCCGGCTCAGCCGAGCAACCGGTTGAATGCGACGCCGAACAGCAACAGGCTGCCAAAGACGGCGTGGACCCGGGCGGTCATCAGGTCGATGGTGTTGATGTCACCGGTGCTGCCCGAGTAGCCGCGCTCGGCGGCGCGCAGCAACCACCAGGCGGCGGGCAGGCTGAGCATCGCCAGCAGGGTCAGCACTGGAGCCACGCGGGCGATCACCGCCAGCGCCAGCACCAGGTAGGCGCCCAATACCAGACCGACGTAGGTCCCATACGCGGCGCGCTTGCCCAGCTCGCCGGACAGCGTGGTGAAGCCCAGCCGGACGTCCTCGCTGATGTCCCGCCATTCGTTGCCGTGAAGGATCGCGGCTACCAGCAGGCCGGCGGGCGCTGACAGCACCAGCACGCGCCAGTCGAATCGCCCGCTGGCGGCAAAGAACCCGCCCACGGTCATCAAGACGCCCATCTGCAAGAACACCAGCGGCACTCCCAGGGCCCGGTATTTGTACTGGAAGGTGATCGCGAAAAAGGCGGCGGCGATGGCGAAGGCCTGCTTCTCGGTGACCCTGCCCTTGACGATGGCGTGGCTGGCTCGCGGCGAGGTGATCGAGTCGATCCCCTGCCGCACATCGTAGATCTCGTTTATAACGTTGGTGCCGGCGTGGACTGTCAGCCCGGCGGCCAGAGCGGCGACGAAGGGCAGCGTGTCGACCGAGCCCTGGGTCCAGGCAAAAGCGCCCCCCAGCGCCACCGGCACCAGGGACGCCGTGAAGCTGAACGGCCGGGTGATCTCGTAGACCCCCGCGATTCGCTGGCGCAGGCTGGATCCCGCACCCACGCCTGGGCCGCGGACCTCGATCGCCTCGCTGGTCTCGGAGGTGGCGGCCTGGGCAACCGACTCCGAACCGTAGAGCACGCAGGCGTCCATGGTGGCCAGGACCTGGGCCTCGTCCTGGACCACCGGCTGGAGCAGCGGCACCGTCATCCCGGCGCGGTGGTACTGCTCCGCCCGCTCCGCCACGTCGCGCCTGGTCCCCACCAGGACGAAGGCTTCCAGCAGCTCGTCGGGAATGGCCTCCGCCGCCCGGTGGTAGTCCTCGGCCCGCCAGAGACTGTTGATCTGATCGCGCAGCTCCTTGGGAAAGCCCGCCCTCGACATCGAGATATCAGACAGGATCGAGATCATGTAGATCACGAACGGCTCGCGCTTGGCACGGTTGAGGGCGTCCTGGCGGGAGTCGCTGATATAGCTCAGCAGGTAGCCGCGGAAGTCGATGGCGGAAGCGTCGCGCCCGTGGCGCTGGGCGGACTCGAGCACCCGCTCCCGCATCACCTTGAACGCGGCGATCGACTCCATCGGCCGCGACAGGTATCCGTCCGCCTTCTCCCCCGCCAGCTCGAGGTAGGCCCTGGTGTAGGCGGCGATGTAGATGGGGATGCGTTTGGGCGGCGGGAACATCGGCACCAGTGGCGGCACGGCCTCGTTCAGCACCAGCCGCTCACCCCGCCACAGTGTCCGGATCTGGTCGATCGACTCGCCCACCCGCTGGGGCGCGTTCTCGTAGGCGATATTCATCTGCGCCAGGCGAAGGGGCAGGCCGCTGCCCAGCGCCAGTGAAAGGCGCCCCTCCGCGAGGTTGTCGAGCGAGGCCATCGTGGAGGCGACTACGAAGGGGTGCCGGGTGTAGGGGTTGAGGGCACCGGCCCCCAGCCGGATGCGGCTGGTGGCCCGGGCCATCGGTGCCAGGAAGCTGATCGGGTCGCGCTCGAAGTAGCTGTCGTGGAGCCAGGCCGACTCCAGGCCGGCCCGCTCGGCGCGCACCACCCAGTCGATCGTCTCCTCGACGTCGCCTCGCGCCGCCAGCCCCAGGCCAACCGGTCGATTCAAGTCAGGCATCGAGGAGATTATGGTGGTCGTCTGATGGACCCCAATCGATGACGCCGGCCCGCGACGCCCTCCAGGTCAAGGCCATGTTCGATCGGATCGCACCCGGGTACGACCGCGCCAACACTGTGCTCTCCTTCGGCATGGACCGCAGCTGGCGTCGCCGAGCCGCCGACGCGGCCGCCCTCCGGCCGGGCGGCGCCGCCCTCGACGTGGCCTGCGGAACGGGGCAGCTGACCCTCCAGCTCAAGGACCGGGTGGGCGCCGGCGGCCGTACTGTGGGACTGGACTTCAGCCAGCGCATGCTGGATCTCGCCCGAGCCGCGCATCCAGTCATCGAATGGGTTGAGGGCGACGCCACCAATCTCCCCTTTGAAGACTCCTCTTTCGATGCCGCGACCACCGCCTTCGGGCTTCGCAACCTGGCCGATCCGGAAATGGGGCTCACCGAGATGAGACGTGTGGTTCGACGTGGCGGACACCTGGTGGTCCTGGAGTTCCTTCGTCCTCCAGGTGGACTTGTAGGTCGTGCCTACGAGCTTTATCTCCGGCTCGCCCTGCCCCGGTTGGGGGGATGGGTTGCCGGCGACCGGGACGCATATCGCTACCTCAGTGACACCGTCGATACATACATGAACGGTGCGCAGTTACTGGAGCTCGCCGCGGGCAGTGGCTGGGGCGATACTCGACTGGTGCCTCTCAATCTCGGTACGGTCGCCCTGATGTCGGGTGTCGCCACCGGATGAACAGCCCGCAGAGTGGGATCTTCGCGCTGGGAACGGCGTCGCACGCATACCTCGAGTTCGACGGCAACGACCCGGCTCGAGCCGGAGCGCTGGTGAACGCCGTCGCCTCTCTCCGCGAGCCTCGAACGACGATGGGTGGAGTCAACCTGGTCGCGGGGTTCCGCCCGGAACTCTGGCGCGAGATTGCCGCCGATGATGCGCCGCCACAGCTCGATGGCTTCAACAGTGACATCGTCGGAGCCGGCGGCTGGGCGATGCCCGCCTCACAACACGACGCGGTGCTGTGGCTGTCCGGCAGCGCCTACGACGTCATCTTCGACATGTCCCGGGAGGTGATCGAGGCGCTTCGTCCCTACGCTTCGATCGTCACGGAGACGTCAAGCTGGTCCTACCTCCATGACCGGGATCTCACCGGGTTCATCGACGGAACCGAGAACCCCAACCTTATCGAAGCCCCTGAAGTCGCCCTCATCCCTGAAGGCACACCCGGTGCGGGCGGCACCATCCTTCTCCTGCAGAAGTGGAGCCACGACGCCACCACCTGGGAATCGCTCGCTCTGCCCGCCCAGGAGCGGGTGATAGGGCGCAGCAAGGAGGCGAGCATCGAGCTCGAGGACAAGGCGCAGGATTCCCACGTTGCGCGAACCGACCAGGATGCGTTCGGCAAGATCTTCCGGCGCAACATGCCCTACGGGACGGCCACCGACCACGGCACCATGTTCGTCGGCTTCAGCGCCGAACAGCAGCGGCTGAGCGCGATGCTCGCGAGCATGGCAGGACAGACTGATGGCATCCGAGACGCCCTTACCAACTACGCCCGCCCGCTCACCGGTGCCTACTACTTCGTGCCATCGAGCCAGAGCCTGCGCTTACGGGGAGGCGGCTAGAGCCTAATCCTGCCTCCGGCGGAATCTGGAGGCACGTTCAACTCAGACCGGCCGCCCAGGAAAAGGTCCAGTCAAGGCACCCCTGGCGCCGGTCGTTGGCGGGGAATGCCTCTCGCGCTCTTGGTCGCCTCCGTCGTCTGCTGAGGGGCAGGCGCCTCGCGAACGTGGTGCGATGGTTGGCCGAGGAGATCCCCCTGGCCCAGGCGTACTCCCATCTCGCGGAGGCTGGAGAGCTGCCAGTCGCTGTCGACCCCCTGGGCCACCACCGTTGCGCCCTGGGCCTGAGCGAAGGTGAGGATCGCCTGGATGGCGGCCAGAGAAGCCGTAGATTCGGCAGCGGCAGTAAGGTTCCCGGCGATCTTGATGAATTCCGGGTTCACGGCAACCAGGACCTCTAATGTCGAATGACCACCTCCGAACTGGTCGATCGCAAACCGGAATCCGGCTTCCCGGTATGAGGTGACAGCCGCACTCAGCTGACCAAGTTCAGTCGTTTGCTCCTGCTCGGCGATCTCGATCACGATTTGTCCGGGTGAGCGGTCGGCGGCGCGCGCCAGCAGCAGCAGCTGGTCCGCATCGTGCAACGGGTCGACCAGCATCGCGACGCTCATCCTGACGAACAGCGGCACCTGCCGCGATTCAGTCGTGCCACCGTCGAGCGCCGCGCGCCTGCAGATCCACTCGAGGTCGCGCAAGTAGCCCATTCGCCTGGCCGTCTCGAACATCCCGGCGTCGCTCTCGGAGTTGGGGTCGTCGGTCGCCCGGGGGAAGGCCTCGTATGCCACCACGCTCATGGCGCCGATGTCCACGATCGGCTGGTAAACCGAAACGATGTCGCCGTTTTCGACCAGCCGCGGTATCCGGTCTGCCCAGGCCCCGGAGCTGCTGGCACCCACCACGGTCCTGGCCACGTAGATGCGCTTGTCAGAGACACGTTTGTGCTTCTTTCCTTCGTAGAGCGCCTCGTCCACTCGCGCAATCAATTCAACCGATGACTCCTCGCCGTTCCAGGTGGCGACGCCCACCGAACAGGACTGAGCCTCGGGGGTAAGTGCAACCACCCGCTCGAGCACTGCAATAGCACCGTGGAGGTCGCAGCCGGGAAGAATCAGGCTGAACTCGTCGCCACCATAGCGGGCCAGGATGTCCTCCTCACGAAGAGCGGTGCGCCAGGCGGCGACGGAGCGCTGAAGCAGCTGGTCCCCCCGCTGATGACCCCAACTGTCGTTGAAATTCTTGAAGTCGTCGAAGTCGAGGATGGCGAGCATGGTCGGTCTCGCTGAACCTCCAGTACGCCAGATTGGCGGCACTGGCGGCCAGTACGAAAGCGCCATGGATCCCAGCCCACAGCCACGGGTCCTTTTGGGCGGCGCCGTGGTTATAGACGCTGTTTGGGAGCAGGACGCCGATCAGCCCGTGTTCGCCGACGACAAAGGCGATTGCGACCAGGAACGGAATCCAGTCCTGGTACAGCATCAGCAAAGCAATCACCACGAAGTACATGAAATGGGCTTCGATGACGCCCCCGGAAAGGTGGACGCCCAACGCCGCCCCGGTCAGCAGGCCCAGCGAGGCGAGTGACGAGCGCAGGCGGCGACCTCCGTATGGTTGCGTGGCCCACGCGCCGAATACGGTCACCGCACCACCGTCAACGAGCAGGTGCGTCCAGCCGTAACCACGCCACAGTCCAAACGTGACAAGCCCCACCATCTGCAGCCAGAGAAGGACCACGATCGCCCGGTGGCGGCGGTTCCAGTCCTCGTCTGAAAGGTAGCGGCCGTGCGGCAGGAATCCAAACGCGCGCCGGATCCGCCTGGTGAGGGAGTTGGACGCCAGCCCGGTCTCCAGCGCAAGAGGAGACGGCGAAGACTCAGACGCCAACCCCGGACTCAGCATGCGGACCGTCCGTGCGTCCCCAACCCATCCGCAACCAGCCCGAGGCCTGACCCAACCATCTCAGTCCCGGGCATCGGCACCCGTGAAGCATGACTTAAGTCGTCGTTCTGATGCAATCCCGCCGGCCGAGCGGGTACCAGGTCGGCCATCCCCCATCCCGGTTGACTTCGGGCTGGTCAGCCCCCGAGGTAGGACATCTCGACCCGCTGCCGCGGCTCCGTCAATGAGGCGCGCTCCTCGGAGTAGCGATCAGTCCGATCGCGCCAAACGCGGTCCAGGAGGTCCTCCAGGGCGTCGTCATCAGAAGACGCCCTGAGGATGGCGCGCAGGTCGTGCCCGGCGGTGGCGAAAAGGCAGGTGTACAGGCGACCTTCGGCTGTCAACCGCGCCCGGGTGCAGCCCTGGCAGAAGGGCTGCGTCACCGAAGCGATCACACCGATCTCCCCCCGGCCGTCGGCGTACCGGAAGCGTCGCGCCACCTCGCCGGGGTACTGCGCGTCCAAGGGCTGCAGCGGAAACTCGGCGTCGATCGCCGCGACGATGTCAGCGGCGCTGACGACGTCTTCGAGCCGCCAGCCGTTGGTGGTGCCGACATCCATGTATTCGATGAATCGCATCACGAAGCCCCGTTCCCGGCTGAACCGGGCGAGGCCGAGGATGCCGTCGTCATTGACGCCCCGCTTGACCACGGCGTTGAGCTTGATCGGCGCGAACCCCACCTCGGCAGCCGCGTCGAGACCTTCGAGCACCCGTCCCAACGGCGCGCTCACGCCGCTCATGGCCTCGAAAACCCGCTCGTCGATGGAGTCCAGGCTCACCGTGACGCGGGTGAGGCCCGCGTCTCGGAGGGCCTGGGCCTTGCCTGCCAGGGCGCTGCCGTTGGTGGTCATGGCGATGTCGTCGATGCCCTCCACCGCCGCCACCATCGCCACCAAGCGCTCGAAGTCCCGGCGTACCAGCGGCTCACCCCCGGTCAGCCGCACCTTGGTGACCCCGTGTTCGGCGGCCACGCGCACTACACGCGCGATCTCTTCGAAGGTCAGGATCTCGTTACGCGGCAGGAACCTGTAATCCTGGCCGAAGACCTCCCCGGGCATGCAGTACGGGCATCGAAAGTTACAGCGATCCGTGACCGAGATACGCAGGTCCCGCAATCGGCGTCCGAGGCGGTCGTTCACGTACGCGCCGGTGCCGCCTGGCGACGGCACAGCGGCGTCGTCGCCTCCAGGATTCTGGCCGAGATGGAGTGGGGCAGTCACCGTCAGTACCTAGGTTAGAGGCCGTCTACCGAATCTCGGCCACAGGCAGTGGCCATCGCACGCGATTGCGTTTCTTGCAAACGGGCCGGAGACCGCATCCTCAGGCCAAGCGCCCTGTCTTTGCCGCAAATGCCAAAATGGAACCGATGCCAAAGTACACCGTGGCCGACGCCGCTTCCATCCTCAGGGTCAGCCCCGACACCGTCCGCAGATGGGTGGAGTCGGGCCGGCTCGGTGGCAAACAGACCGCCGGCGGCGGGCGCCGTCTGATCGATGGCGAGGACCTCGCCCGCTTCGCCGAGTCCCTGGCATCCTCGCCGGCGGCGGCCGCGGTGGCATCGGAGTCAGCCCGCAACCGCTTCACCGGGATCGTGACGAAGGTGATCCGCGACAAGGTCATGGCCCAGGTGGAGGTGCAGGCGGGTCCCCACCGAATCGTCTCCCTGATCAGCAGGGAGGCCGCCGATGAGCTCGGCCTCGCGCCGGGCATCTCGGTGGTCGCAGCCGTGAAAGCCACCAACGTGATCGTCGAGCTGCCGAGCGCGAAGTAGGAAGTCCCCTGCTCGCCCCCGCTCGCCTCACCGCTGCCTCGCTCGGCCTCTCCATGCTGGCGGCCTGCGGCGGTTCTATGTCGACCGGGTCCGTCACAGCGACGCCGTCGGCGGGTCTATCGGAGTCTGTGACCGTCTTCGCTGCCGCGTCGCTCACCGAGGCCCTTACGGATGACCAGACAAAACTGGCCGCCGTCAACCCCGGGCTGAGTCTCGCCCCCCGGGCTGAGTCTCGCCTTCAGCTTTGCCGGCTCGCAGCAGCTGGTGGCGCAGATCGAGTCAGGTGCCCCCGCCGATGTGATCGCCACCGCCGATGAGACCAGCATGGGGACGCTGGTGGCAGCCAACCTCGTCGATACGCCCCGGGACTTCGCCACCAACCTTCTCGAGATCGCGGTGGCCGCGGGAAACCCTAAGGGGATTAGACGCCTCTCGGACCTGTCCCGTCCGGACCTCAAGGTCGTGCTCGAGGACCCGTCGGTCCCCGCCGGGAAGTACGGACGGCAGGCCCTCGATCGGCAGGGCGTGAAGGTCAACCCGGCGTCGCTCGAGCTGGACGTGAAATCCGAGCTGGCCAAAGTGGCGACCGGGGAGGCGGACGCCGGCATCGTCTACGTGACCGACATCAAGTCCGCGGGCGGCAAAGTCGCCGGCATCGCCATCCCGGCGGACCAGAACGTGATCGCGACCTACCCCGTCGCCATCGTGCGTGCAAGCACGAACCACGCGTTGGCACAGGCGTTTGTCGATCAACTCCTCAACGGAACTGGCCAGCAGGCTCTGGTGGCCCGGGGCTTCCTGGCTCCCCGATGAAGCGCCGGCCACCGGCCGCCCTGGCGATCCTCGCCGTGCTGGCGGTGGCGATGGTGGCGCTGCCGCTGCTCGGCCTCCTGCTGCGCACCCCGTGGCCCGACCTCGGTCCAGTGCTCACTTCGCCGGATGTCAGGCAGGCCCTGGTCCTGTCGGCGGAATGCTCGTTCGGTGCGCTCGCCGTCAGTCTCGTCCTGGGGGTACCCCTGGCCTGGATCATGGCCCGCGTGAGCTTTCCCGGGCGGAGGCTGGTTCGCGCGCTGGTGACCCTACCGATGGTGTTGCCTCCTGTGGTGGGCGGCGTGGCGCTGTTGTTCGCCTTCGGCCGGCGGGGCCTGGTCGGCCAGTACCTGGCCGGGGTTCCGGGGTTCCCGTCCCCATTCACAACCGGGGCCGTGATCCTGGCCGAATCGTTCGTGGCGATGCCGTTCCTGGTTATCACGACAGAGGCCGGCCTGCGACAGCTGGATCAGCGCTTCGAGGAAGCGGCCGCCACCCTTGGGGCCGGGCAGTGGCGCCGCTTCTGGACCGTGACCCTGCCCCTGGTCGCCCCCTCGCTGGCCGCCGGCGCAACGCTGTGCTGGGCGCGCGCGCTGGGCGAGTTCGGCGCCACGATCACATTCGCGGGCAACCTGCCCGGCCGGACCCAGACGATGCCGACCGCGATCTACGTCCTCCTCGAGAGCAACCCGGAGCACGCGATCGCGGTCTCGCTGGTGCTCCTGGCCGTCTCCCTGACGGCACTGATCGGCCTCCGGGAGCGGTGGCTTGGAGTGATGTGACCCTGCGCGCGCGCCTGGCGCTGGCGCTCGGGGCGCTGAAACTCGACCTCGAGCTGGTCGCCGAGACGACCGGGATCGTCGCCATCGTAGGACCCAACGGCGCCGGGAAGACAACTCTGCTGCGGGCGCTAGCCGGCCTGCTTCCAATCGACGCCGGCCATGTCGAGCTCGACGACGAGGTCCTCGACGACACCGCATCCGGCGTCCACCTGGCGCCGGAAGCCCGCCCCGTGGCCATGGTCTTCCAGGACTACCTTCTCTTCCCGCACCTCAGCGCGCTGGACAACGTCGCCTACGGGTTGCGCTCGCGGGGGGCCTCACGGCGCGCGGCTCGAATGGAGGCCCGGAGCTGGCTCGAGCGTGTGGGCATGGCAGACACCGCGGGCGAACGGCCGGGACGTCTGTCGGGTGGACAGGCCCAGCGGGTCGCGCTGGCGCGAGCCCTGGCGACGCGGCCGGCACTGCTGTTGCTTGACGAGCCGCTGGCCGCCATCGACATCAGCGCCAGAGCCCCTCTTCGGCGGGACCTGCGGAACCATCTGACCGGCGCCGAAGGCGTCCGCATCGTCGTCACCCACGACCCCCTCGATGCCATGGCCATGGCGGACCGGCTGGTGGTGTTGGAGAGCGGCCGCATCACCCAGGAGGGAACCCTCCAGGAGGTGACCGCTCGGCCGCGATCGCCGTGGGTCGCCCAGCTGGTCGGTATCAACCTTTATCGCGGCTCCGCGGCCGGCAACCTGATCACCCTATCGGGGGGACATCAGATCCAGGTGACAGGACAGACACGGGGCTCGGCTTTCGCCCTGGTTCACCCCCGGGGGGTGAGCCTGCATCGTCAGCGACCCGAGGGCAGTCCGCGCAACATCTGGCCGGGCGAGGTCGACGGCATCGACTTGGAGGGCGACCGGGTGCGCGTCCAGGTCGGCGGCCCGGTCGTGGTCGTGGCCGAGGTCACCCCTCAGGCCGCGACCGAGCTGCGCCTCGCCGAAGGGGGTCGGATATGGGTCACGATCAAGGCGACCGAGATCGAGGTCTACCCCACCTGAGACACGGACCGGGTTTCGCCCCGGCTCCCGCGTGCTCCTGCGGTTAGGTCGTGGCTCCGATGGCACCGCCGAAGACTAAGCGGCGAGACTCGGTGTCGCTACCTTGAAGCCGCCGATACCCTGGCCGGTGGCCATTCCTGGGCCAGTGTCGTGGGCCCATGTGTACAGCGGATGCCCGTTATAGAGCACCTGGCTGCCGAGCGGACCGGCGAACACGGTGAGCGTGCCGGTGACCGCTGCTGAACCGGTCGGAGTGCCCGTCGCCAGGAGTGGCGGCCAGCTCGCGGCGCAGGCGCCCGTGCAGGTGACGCTGGTGGCGGTGTCGGTGGTGCGGTAGTAGAGCGTCAACCCGGCGGTGTTTGTCAGCACGACGGTTGACGCTCCCGCGACCATGACCGAAGCAGTCTGGACGATGGGGGTGGAAGCCGTTGACGCTGCCGCGGATGGCGTCGCGGGAGCCGCCGACGCCGGCCCAGCCGACGGACTTGTGGAGCCGCAGGCGGTGACCGCCACAGGGACCAAGGCCAGGGCGAGGGCCGCTCGACTTACGCGCATCAGTATTCCTCCATTGGCGTTGCCCCAGAAGAGCACCGCACCAATTGGCTACGCGATCGGGTTACGCCTCTGGTCGCCGGCGCCCTGCTCTCCAAAGCAATGCGGCCAGGATGCCGGCGATCACCAGCGCCAGTGGCAACCAGCCATAGCCTGCAGCCGTGAGGTTGGGTGGTGCCGCGCTGGTGTTGGGCATCGGCGGGGTCGGGGACGGATTGGTGACCGCCGCCAAGACGCAGGACCCGGAAACCTGGTCCGCGGAGTCGACCTCGTTGGTCGTCTGGTCGTCCGCGTATGCGATGTGGGCGCAACCCTGAGGGTCGACGGTCTCCATGATGAAGTCCGCCAGGTGGCGATTGGAAAGGTTCGGTGGGCAGGCGATACCGAGGTTGCAGATGTCGCCCACGTGCATTGGGCTGGGCGTGATCTTGGTCCGTGCCCAGGTGGGACTGGTGCTGCCGAGATCGAGGGACTGGCCGGCTCACAGGAACCATTGATTGGTGTTGGTGCAGCTCACGGTTGGGAAGCACATCCCAGGCCAGTCCTTGCCGTTGGGCCCGGTTGGGACCACGGTAGATGTC
>WNFI01034542.1_pt1 | contig 11583 bp, 14 predicted proteins | sample 5400471 | NCBI WGS metagenome assembly WNFI01 (sample SAMN13153348, study PRJNA577476) | soil metagenome | isolation source: 100 cm saprolite on Douglas fir-dominated hillslope | place: USA:California | collected 2013-09-17
GGCGCGAATGGAGTATCGTTCGACGAATAACCAACTCAACAGAGCGCAGATGCCGATCCCAAGTATGGAAGCCGGGAAAAACAAAAGTCGTGGGTGTCGAAGTACAGGCTAACCCGCCGACAACTGTTGCATAGGGAAGGCATAAATAGAGAGCCCATACGAGAGGCCGACACTCAGTTTAAGACGAATGAGTGAGCGACGTTCAGCAACCACCGAGGAACTAGAAGTGGCGCAACAAGTTGAGATCCTCCAAAATGGAGTACAACCAGTAGCACAAACGTTGCGAGATGGGCTGCTTGAATTCCCAAAGTGAATTTATCTTCGAGTTTACTACTGCGATTACTTGAAAGATAAACAAGGCAGCGAAAATCGGTAGGGATTGAAAACGCTGCTTGTTTATCCCGACCGATCGGCAACAGCAGAATTCTGGAAGCAATCTCACGGGCTGCCATTCAATGATGCCGAATAGGGATTTCCATCGATGATATCTCCGATAGTCCATTGCCCGACTCGCAGTGCGGCGTTTCGCCCGATGAAGCCAAGCGCGCCTTCAGTTCCGGTCCAATGGAAATTCAGTATTGATCTTAGGATAAATATAAGGACGTAAGAGCACAAGCTTGGTGGCCCAACGAAGCCCGTTGAAATGTTTCGCTTGCGCGGTTACGTGCGTATTCGAGCCCACTACTGAATCTCAAATGTATCCAAAGTTAAAGGACCGCGCGGATTTAGAGACAACTCCTGAATTGCGGCGATTGCGGTCGATGGTTCAATGGAGGTTAAACATATCCGGTCATAGTCACACCGGTTTCTAAGCCAGCACGGAGAGCAAGGCGGTTGGCTGGTAAGATTGAAATTGCACGGATAGCCGCTCTGAGCAGGCGTTTCCCGGCCTCCGTAAACGATGACGGACGGACAGTCCGTTGCGCGCGCGAGGTGCATAAGAAAACCAACAAGGCCAACAAACATTCTCGATTGTCGGAGTAGGGCTGCGGTTTCTCGCAAATTGGTCCGGCCTCGTAAATCGATTGCGCCTTCTAGTTTAGGATCGGTACTTGCTCCAATCTGGACGAAGTTGAATTCGCGGCGCAAGGCGTCGACGATGCTCTGGAAATGCTCATGGAACCATTGCTTGTTTTTCATAGCCACACTCGCGGTGAGGCTGCTCGATTGAACGGCAACTTGATTCGGAACGATTGCGCCGCCGTTCACTTCGTCGGAAGAAAAATAAATATGAGGCTTAAGGCTTACTTTGCCTTTGATGCCCGAGACTGCGCACATTTCCGCCATAATGTGACGTTCTGGTTCGGAGTCCTGATCCGTTGCCGGATTATACTTCCCGTAGTTCGGAAAATGAAAAGGACGTTTGAGTTTTCGAAAGAGTCCGAGCCAGCGTGGGTCTTCCGGCAGAATGAGACTAACCGCCGGGTTGTGAAAAAAAAGCTCGGGAAAACGAGCCATTACCCAAATTTTCTTACAGCCGCGTCGACTCAATTCGTAAACTAACGAAGTACTCAAAAGGTCATCGCCAACTCCTCCTAAAAATCCAACTCCAACCGTTGGGATTCCGTACCGAACAAGAGTTTTTAGGAAGATCCAGCGAACCTCTCGAGTAGAGACCTGTGGAGGAATGGCAGGTAGTAGAGGGGGAATCATTGGAGCACTAAAACTCAAGAGGAATTGCTCCAACCAAGGTATTTAGAGTCCGCCGCAAGCGCCGCAAAGTACGGGGTACAGGGTGGTTTACGTTATATAGGGATTTCCACCCGCGATAGCTGCGTGTCTTAAATGACGGATCAAAGGGATCTGCGTCAGAATCTCTTTCGCTGGCGACGCGGATAGTATAATAAGCGCGGTGTTGATCAGTGATTTCCGATCCATCGGTGAAATGATCGTACTGATAGCCCCAGGTTTTGCATTCCTCATAGCCGTTGCCTTTAAGTTTGCCCGCGTAGGCGAGGGCGAGCGACTTGAGTGGTTCGGAGGTGGCCTGTACGCGGATGAACCCTCGATTCGCGAGTGTTTCCGGAGCAGCTGGGTTGAAAAAGCTAAAGTGAAACAGGCTGAGCGGATAATATGTGGCGACCGTGATTCCATCTTGGAGATTTCCTTGAAGAGGGCGCTCGTGTAAATTCCAATAGGCGACGTTGTAGCCAGGATTGCGGAGGACACCAAACTGTTTAAAATATGTCGGTGCCAGAGCGAGCCACGCCTGATCGTATGACCATTCCGCTCGCATCGATCCGGATTGGAGTAAATTCGAATACCACCATTCTAGAAATTGTTTGGAGGCCGAATCTCGTCGAATTGCAAATAGACCAGCATTGAAAATACCTGACCGCATTAAGTCGAAGTCGGCGCGAGTACTATCGAGAGGAATCGGAGCAAGTACATGTGGTGTAAAAACCACTGAGGTAGATTTAGTTGCTTCAATGAGTTCATTTGGTCGGCGGTAGAGAAGCGTGTCTCCATCCAAGTAAACAACCACCTCGGCCGGGTACTTTTGGAATAAATACAGCGCGGCGGCGGATTTGAGGAGGCAGCAAAGCGAAATGCCGTCCAATGAAAAAGCAAGATGTCGGAATCCGGGTACGTTCAGACTATCACTCAAAATGATTTCGTAGCCTTCTTGTTCAGGTAGAAAATAATTTTCAGGTGAATCAATCAAGATAACACAGCGTTTTGCATCGGGCCAATTCGAGGCAACGGATTGCATCAAAGTCCGTGCTTGGAAGAGATAGTTTCGGGTCACAATCGTAAACGCGATAGTCATGAATTTGCACTTATCCCTCAGCCAGACTTTGGACTAAATTGGACATCTGGAATGCAAAACAATTCGGCGATTTAGTCACGACTGGCGACCGCCATAAGGGCGATGTAGATTTGATGATCTGGTTCGTTATCCGACGCTACTCGACATTCGGGATATTCTTGATCGCAAAGCAGATTGAGGTGACTGCGGCTCAGTCGGGTATAAACAAGGCGACTTAGTCGCAGCAATAATGCCGCACGCGATTTTTGTTTTACGACCAGACGATAGTTGAATTGTTGATTTAGGAACATTAAGGCTCGCGGCCCAGTCGTGAGCTTCAGCATTTGTTTCACTTTCAAGCCAGAACGTTCCAATTGAACTCTCAAGCCGTCGGCTGTCCACCGCCAGAAGTCGTATGGACACCCATGGTCATTAAAAATTCCATGGGTTGTCAGGATGAGTTTTCCAGACGGTCTAAGGACGCGACGGCATTCTTGAAGGTAAGCATCGACATGCTTTACGTGTTCCAAAACCTGTGTAGACAAAACGCAATCGTAGTTTGAATCAGCTGCAGCAAGCTTGGAGTCTTCTCCAAAGACAAAATCGATATTGGGAATCCCAGGAATATCCGCCCGGTGGTAACAGGATGTTTTAAAGAGGGTTTGATAGGGCGATCCACCACATCCATAGTCCAAGACGCGGCTATTTTGAGCAGGTACCGCTTTGACTAGAGCCAACTTAAGATCGCTTAAATGAAGATAAAAATCATCGGAAGGGGCAGGATTGAGTCTTTGCCTTAGGTACTCAGATCGCTCAAGGGTGTCGCCCGCCTGGCGGCTCCGTAAAATATACTTTAAGTGAAAAGAGTCCTACATTCAGTCTAAGTTTAGGGATCTTGCAGACCAAGCGTGTCGGCCCCGGCTCCTGGGCGAAAATATTATCCGTGTAATAATTCCATGCGTGTGTGGCAGGTTGTTGATACTGGTTGAATATTTGAAACGAAATGCAGGGTTGATTGATCGGCTGGCCGTGTTTCAGAGTAATATGAATTTCCATCGCTTCACCTGCGGCTTGAACACTTCCACCTTCAGAAGTTACGAGCCGTACTTGTTCGATATAGGGAGCTTGCGATGAGCGACCTTCGGTGGACTGGTAATTCGTGAGCTGTTCAGCTTGCCGAAAGTAGGTTCCGACCACTTGTTCAGTCGGGCCGCTTTGACCCAGCTTTCCCCGATTTAGAAAGAGGCAGCGAGATGTAAGTGCCGTTATGGCGGCCAGGTCATGACTGACAAAGAGAACGGTCCTGCCCAAGCTTGAAGAAACCTCCCTCATCTTTCCTATACACTTTTTTTGAAATGCGGAGTCTCCCACGGCCAGGACTTCATCCACGATCAATATTTCGGGGTCGAGATGGGCGGCGACAGCAAATGCAAGCCGCACGTACATGCCGCTACTGTACCTTTTAACTGGCGTATCTATGAATTGTTCTACCTCTGCGAACGAAACGATCTCATCAAACTTGCGGCGGATTTCCGCACGGGTCATTCCGAGAATAGCCCCGTTAAGGAAAATGTTTTCGCGACCGGTCAAATCGGGATGAAATCCTGTGCCTATTTCGAGCAGGGACGCCACGCGGCCTCTTAGGATTGCTTCACCGCTGGTTGGTTCGGTGATGCGAGAGAGTAGTTTTAGCAATGTGGATTTACCCGCGCCATTTCGCCCGATAACACCGACGACCTCGCCGGGCTGAATCGAAAATGAAACGTCTTTCAGGGCCCAAAACTCTTTGGCGTCATCGTTCTTTTTTTTAGAACGTAGGTTATCCCACATACGCGATGCTTCTTCACGCAGACTGGTGGCGCCGATGCTTCCTAGCCGGTAGCATTTAGACAAACTCTGGACTTCAATAATGGGGCGACTCATAGAACGTCGACGAAGGATTTTTCGGCTCTTTGGAAGATCATCAATCCAGCGATCAGAGTGAGGACGGTAACAACAATCGAAAGTACGACGAGGCCAACGGTCGGTTGACCGGCGCCTAGGAGTATCTCACGAAAGCATTCGACGGGCATGGTCATCGGATTCAGGGCGACGAGCAATCGCCAGCGTTCGGGAATCCGGGAGAGGGGATAGATCACCGGTGTGGCGTAGAGCCAGAGTTGGATAATGAAGCCCGAGACGATGGTGAAGTCCCGATATTTGGCGGTCAAAGCAGAGAGCCATAATCCCAGGCCAAGACTTAGGGCTGCCAGTTGCAGCACGAGCATGGGTAGAAAAATCACGGTCCATTGCAGATTGAACGTGCTGGCAGCATCCTGCTGTTTGTAGATCACGAAAAAAACGGCGAACGTCACCAATTGAATCGCAAAGGCGATCAGGTTGGAGATGACAGCCGAGACGGGAACGACTAGTCGAGGAAAATAGACCTTTCCAAAGAGCCCGGCGTTGTTGACTAGTGTACTCGAGGTTGATTGGAAGCTGAGCGAAAAATAATTCCACGCGAGCAGACCTCCCAAATAAAACAGCATCGGAGGGACCCCGGCAGTGGGGATCTGGGCCACCCGACTAAAAATGATCGTAAAGACGATCGTTGTCAGAAGCGGTTGAATGATGAACCACAGCGGACCGAGCACTGTTTGCTTATATCGAGACGCCAGGTCTCGCCACACAAGTAACCAGAGTAAATCGCGATACGCCCACAACTCGCGCCAATTCAACGCACGAAAACCCTTGGTCGGTTTTATTACAGTTTCGATAACTGAGGGACTAGACATTACGGGTTAATGGGAATAGCAAACCGCATTGAGGGTTTTCAGAGCGTGAGCGACGTTGGTTCTAAGATGATCGTAGCTGAACGCTTTTGCTCGGGTTCGCACGATTTCGGATGCCTTGGGCCCTTTCAGCAAATTTATACACGCTTTCGAGAGCTCATCGATCTTACCATATTCTACGAGTACTCCGCTGTTTTCATCGATCACCTCTGGAACTCCCCCCGTGCGCGCTCCGATGCAGGGTTTCCCATTTGCCATCGCTTCAAGATATACGAGGCCGAAACCTTCCATCTGGCTGGGGAGAGCGAATATAGTGCAGTCTGCATATTGTCGACGGAGGGATGCGTCGTCGATGTTACCCATAAATTCTACCGACTTAGCAACGTGCATGGTTGAGGCCAGAGTCTTTAACCGAGGAGCATCGTTGCCGTCGCCAACAATTCGAAGCCTCGCATCGGGCATTTCCGTATGGATTAAAGGAAGTGCCTCAATCAGGTGGTCGACGCCTTTGTAGTTGTCTCGCTGATTCAATCGGGAGACGCAGAGAATGATGGGCGATGCATCGTTTCTTGCGTCTTCGATGGGAGCAGAAATCGAAAAGTAAGGATCGAGAGCGTTGGGCACCACCACGAGTTTCCTTGGATCCAATGAGAGGTTTGAGAGCATTTCCTTCCGCGTATACTCACTCACGCACAGGATTTTTTTTGCGCGCTGCAGCGCCATTTTTTCAACGAGAGAATATGGGCGCCATACTTCGATGCCGTGCGCTACCAAGTAGTAATCCAGCTTCGGGTTTATGGTCTTTGCGAGCAAAGCAATCGGCAGCAAATGAAGATGACCGCAAACGATTCGATCAATTCCTGCGGCGTGTCGCAGGGTCGCTAAAAGGAATTTTAATTTATTTCGCCCGCACGAGACGACCTTGCTCGGCAAGGCGTAACGGTTCAGCTGATCGGCCGTAATGGTTGAGTCGTTGAGAACGATGAGTCGCGTATCTCCACGCGGCTCGTCGAGATCAGCGAGGGCTTTTAAATAGAGGCGTAAAATACGGGCGATTCCTCCATCGGCAGCGAAGAGTTCCGGGCAAAGGAGCAAAGATTTCACGCTCTCCTTCGGTTCACGAAATCGATCAAAACAGCGAGGCTCCAAACTCGCGACCAAGCACGGTTATCGCTTCCGTTCTTAAATTTTTCCCAACATGCGTTGGCTTCGGCGGGATCGATCAGGCCCGTTTTGCCAACGGTCGAATGGGAAAAAGTGTAATCCAGAAACGGGCGCAGTTCATTTCTCATCCAAACTGAAAAGGGCAGGGTAAAACCCATTTTGCGGCGATTGAGCAAATCAGGCGGCAGTACGTCGGATACGGCATTGGCGAGCGCTCGTTTAACCGCGCCAGGTTTGTATTTGAACTGAGTGGGTTGCAGCCACAACCACTCAAGGAGAGGGCGATCTACAAAGGGAACGCGAAGCTCCAGCGAATGCCGCATGCTCATTACGTCGCTGTCACGCAGGAGCACATCGGCCATGTAGGTTCTCAACTCCCATCCGCTTATTGTCTGGAAGTCGTCGGTGCCGGCGAGCTCAACGGTCAGTGTATCGAGTTCGGGATGGTGGGGACCAGCGCTCTTTGCATCTCCAAGAAGTGATCGACGAACTGCTTCGGGAAAAACCCGGCGCTGCAAAGAATTTAACTCATGCAGATTGTTCGCGTGTTTGATGAAGTCGCCCAATTTCCGACCTTGAGTGCCACCGACACGAAGAGCGGCTGCTAGCCCGCTTCGAGCTGCGGACGGCCATGAACGCCAATAAGACGAAGCACGGTTTAGTTTGGGTAAATCACGGAAGGACGGATAACCGCCGAATAGTTCGTCGCCGCCCAACCCGGAAAGCGCCACTTTCACACCGCCTTCGTGAGCCGCTTTGCTGACGTAATAGGTGTTTACACCATCGCCCGTTGGTTGATCGTAGGTACTCAACAACGATTCGAGATCACCCGCTACTTCCTGGCCGGTGAGAATTTTCTCGTGATGTTCGGTCCCAAAATATTGTGCACTGATTCGGGCCGGAGCCGCTTCTGACCATGCGGCTTCTTTAAATGCGATCGAGAAAGTTCTAAGTGGGTGAGCGCCTGCTTTGGCCATAAGGCCGACAACTGCCGTTGAATCCAGCCCGCCGGATAAAAATGCTCCGATGGGTACGTCCGATACCAGATGGGCGCGTACGGTGTCATGGAGTTGGGCCTTCAGACCCTCGGTGAACTCTGCTGCGGAGCGACAGACGGAGACGTTCGAACCAGGGCGAGGAAAGGTCCAATATTTGCGGACCGTCAGGACATCTTGTTCAAAACGGGCGCATTCGCCGGGTCTCAAACTAAAAACATCGCGATAAATCGTTCGAGGCGCGGGAACGGCGAGGTAAGCGAGATAGTCGCTCACGCCCCGCTGATCAAAGGAGGTCGGTGCCAACCGAGACGCGAGTAGCGCTTTGAGCTCTGAAGCGAATACTAGAGACCGGCCGCGTTGGTGGTAGTAAAGCGGTTTGATGCCTAGCGGATCCCGGGCGAGAAAAAGCGACTCCGTTTGGGCATCCCAAACGGCAAAGCTGAACATTCCTCTAAACCGTTTCAGGCAAGCTTCCCCATCCATCGCATAAGCGGCTACTAGAACCTCCGTATCACATTGACTACCAAAACTATATCCGCGGGAGGCGTAGTCTTTGCGCAACTCGTTGTGATTGTAAATGCATCCATTAAAAACGAGATGGAATCGACCATCCTTCGTCGTCATCGGTTGATGGCCGTTGGTCGGATCGATAATTGCCAGACGGCACATTCCCAAAGTGACAGAATTCGCCGAAACTTCTCCCTGATCATCGGGTCCTCTATGACGCATGGCACCAATCATGGAGGTCAATCGCTTTAACCGTTCATCTGACGATAGTTCCGGACTAATTATGCCTGCGATACCGCACATGAAATTGGAAAAGCTTCGCCCCGTCACTTCCTTGGGAAAGCGCGGAGACTACGAGAGGGATGAACGTAGCTATACGGACAATAATTAGGGGTAACACCCTACCACCGATAGTCAAAGCTTAATGGGGATATCGGCGCCCGAAAGCCGGGTTTTATTCAAAACAGACGGAGCGAGCAACTTCGTCCGCTTTTGCCTTGGAAATAAGCGCACCAACGAGGGCTAAACCGAACTCGATGGCCGTGCCAGCGCCTCGTGAAGTGATGAGTTTGCCGTCTACCACAACACGTTCGTTCGCTATGATCTCAGAAAGCTCATTCGCAGTCGAAAAATGAGCGGTGTAACGACGACCGGCCAGCAGACCGGCATCGTTTAAAACGGTCGGTGCGGCGCATATGGCACCGATCCATTTTCCCGCGGCCATTTGATTCTTGGCTAGCTTGGCAACTCTCGGATCGGCCCGCAGGTTTTTGACCCCGGGGCCGCCCGGTAAAAAGAGTAAATCGAAAGCCGCGGCGTCCACGACGCTAAGCAATGTATCGGTATGTAGAGTAATTCCACTGCGGCCGGTAACGTGAATACTTTCGCCGATGGAAGCTGTCGTCACTGTAACCCCGGCCCGACGCAGTAGGTCCACGGGGGCAACAAATTCGATTTCTTCAAAACCTTCAGCAAGTAAGGCAAGTACGGTCGGCATGGTTGCAAAAAGGGTGGAGCTCTCTCGTAGTAAGATCGTGTCAGATAAAGCCTTGTATAGAATAGAACCCAATTTGGCTGTGGCGAACAAAAGATTGGTTATTTTGGGCTGTGGCTACGTCGGTTCCGCTGTTGCGGCCCGCGCAATCGAGGCTGGCATGCATGTGACGACTCTAACTCGAAATGTAGAAAAAGCAGATGCTTTGCGCAAGCGAGGCGCGGAGGTGATCGTGGCCGATCTGGCGAATGACTCATGGCATGACTTGATCGACGGTGGAGCGGACTGGGTCCTGGATAGCGTGAGTTCGGGCGGCGGCGGTGTAAGCGGCTATCGGCAAAGTTACGTCGATGGTGCACACTCCCTACGCGCTTGGGCGAAAAAAAAGTCGCTCGGCATCGTTGTCTACACGAGCAGCACGTCCGTTTACCCTCAAACCGGCGGTGTCACCGTCGAGGAGACTTCTTCGACTGAAGGGGTGGCGGAACTGCCCGCAATTCTTCTCGAAGCAGAAGCGGTCTTTCCGTCGATTTCCTGCGAGCGCTGGTTTGTGCTGCGCCTCGCGGGGATTTATGGACCGAACCGGCACCAGTTGTTGGACCAGATCCGATCGGGTGTGACCGAGCTACCGGGCGGAGGATCGCATCACCTCAATCTCATTTACCTCGACGACATCTGCAGCGCAATTTGGTCGGCCTTTTGTGCCGGATCTAAAGTTGATAGCGCCATCTTAAATATCTCCGATGGCCATCCCGCAACCAAGGCCGAAGTCATAGCTTGGCTTGCAGAGCGTCTGAATCGCCCTATCCCGCGCTTTACCGGTAGTACGAGTGCACGTCGGAGAGCCTCCGATGGCAGTACGCCCGACCGTATCGTCAGCAACGAGAAAGCGAAGGAGTTGCTCGGTTGGAAACCCCGTTTTACCGATTTTCGTGCCGGCTACGAAAGCATCTTGACGCAACAATGAGCTTGCACCGAATGCCTCTCAAGGCGTCAAGGTCCCGTTTCTCCAGTTCACAACCCAGAAAATGCAGAAGCAGATTGAAACGCTGCAAAGCTCACTCGAGGCAAAGGAACTCGATGTGACGAGCGGTGGTGGTGCTGTCGCGATCAAGATCAATGGAGCAGGCAAATTCCTTTCGCTGAAACTGGATCCAGAGTTTCTCAAGGAAGATTCAAAACTGATTGAAGAGACACTGCTCACCGCAATTCAAGACGCAGCTAAGCAAGCCAAGGAGATGCACGAGGCTGAAATGCAAAAGGTGACCTCCGCGTTTCAGATGCCCGGCATGTTCTGATCGGGTTTATGATGTATGGTTGTGATCTATGATTGGCTGCGCGTTCCGGGATGTATTTGTCGGACTGCCGCCTTCATAGATCATCAATCAACCAATCATAAATGACATGACTCCTGCGTTCGAGAAACTGCAGAAAACGCTGCGTCAACTTCCCGGCTTGGGATATCGATCAGCCGAGCGTATTGCGCTGAATCTTCTGGTTGAAAAGCCGGGTCGGCTCCCTGCACTGGTCACCGCGTTACAGGAGGCTGCTGCCTCTGTTCGCCGCTGTGCGCGTTGTGGGAACTTAGCCGAGGCTGAGTTGTGCCCCATTTGCGCAGATTCGAAACGCGACGCATCGGTCGTCTGCGTGGTGGAGCATGTGCCCGATCTCGCGGCGATCGAACGATCGGGCGCTTTCCGCGGGACGTATCATGTTTTGCACGGAAAGCTTTCGCCGATTCATGGGATCGGACCCACCGATCTTAACTTCGGTCCGTTGGTGACGCGTCTTGAGGCGGGAGAAATTAAGGAACTGATCCTTGCACTTTCGAACGACGTCGAGGGCGAGGCTACTTGCCACTATCTTGTGGAAAAAATTCCTGCGTCAGTAGAAGTGCGCGTAAGCCGGATCGGTTTCGGTCTGCCGAGCGGAGGCGGAGTTCTGTATGCTGACTCTGTGACGCTCAAAAGTGCCCTGGAAGCGCGCCGCGAATATTCGTGATTGCCCGGATATGAGGTGGGCGATTCCATTTGGATCCGTTTCTTCGAACTTGACCCCCGTCCTCTCTTGAAAAAGTACGTTCTCGCTTTGGTCTTTTTTGCGCTCGCTAGTTTTGTCGCAGCACAATCCCCGAAGTTCCCGCATCCGGACCGCGTCCGTTACGACGCTCAATGCATGACGATAGATGGTCATGACATGATTATCTATAGTGGAGCGTTTCATTATTTTCGTTGTCCTAAACCGCTTTGGCGTGATCGCTTCCAAAAGATCAAAGAGGCTGGTTTCAACACCGTCGAAACCTACGTGGCTTGGAATTGGCATGAACACGAGATGCCCACTGGGCTGGACGATTTTTCCAAGATCGATCTGACCGATTTGAAGGATTGGCTGAAGATGGCT
>WNFI01081391.1_pt2 | contig 11582 bp, 9 predicted proteins | sample 5400471 | NCBI WGS metagenome assembly WNFI01 (sample SAMN13153348, study PRJNA577476) | soil metagenome | isolation source: 100 cm saprolite on Douglas fir-dominated hillslope | place: USA:California | collected 2013-09-17
CCGCCGCATCGGCCGGAAGCGAATCGTAGTAATCCGCCATGGCTCGCTCCAAATCTTGGCGCAACGCCTGAAGAAATTCGACCGACGCCGGCGATAGGGTGCCAGTCTTCTTGGTTTTCCTGCGCTCCGGATTTTGGGGTGTATGAGTCATGACCGTATCCACCATTCATATCATCGTCACTTGACTCGGGGCTTGTCGCAGCCCGAGCCTTAGTACCACTCCCTGCGGTCGCGGCTCAGAAAAGCACGTTTGGCATCGAGTCGTGGGTAGTGGTTCGGCTTGAAATTCGCCGCAGCAGAAGTTGATTCCTGATAATGACCAGTCCGCAGCAAATCGGGAGCAGCGCGAAGACGCCAATTGACAGCGACCCGGTGACAGTCTGAGTTGGTAGGAATTTAATGGCACCCCAGACTCCAGTAGCCACAAAGAGGATACCGACCAGAAAGCCAACTGGCTCGAACCTGGGTGTATTGTTTCTGATTGTTCCCTTCCCGTACCGCCAATAGAACACGAGCCACAATCCAGCGGCGCAAAGCATTGAGATAAAGGACCATAGAATCTGAGAACGATACGAGAAGACGTTGGCCGCGATCACCATGGCAAGAAACGAGAACTGAAGCGCGCGTTTCACAGGCTCAGAGTATATAACTTAACGGAAGGCATTTGTAAGTCATGAGCCGCCCGGAAGCGAATCGGCTGCTGCCGCGAAATCAAACGGAACCTACAAGCCGCGAGCAACGGGAGCGGCTGCGTCAGGTTGACGAACTTCGCCTCGATAGGCCGTAGGTGACGGGACTCGGCAGATCGGGAGTGCTCAGTACTTCGGCACCCGCGGATCCACTTTGTCGCTCCAGGCCAGGATGCCGCCCTTCATGTTTTTGACCTTCTTGAAGCCGGCCTGTTTGAGGAAGTCGACCGCTTTGGCGCTGCGCATGCCGCTCTTGCAGTGCGCCACGATCTCGTCGGCGGAGTTCAGTTCATTCACGCGCTTGGGCAAGTCGCCCAGCGGAATGAGCTTGGCGAAGGGGATGTTGCAGATCTGGTATTCGTGCGGCTCGCGCACGTCGATCAGCACGAATCGGTCGCCGCGATCGATTTTCGCTTTCACTTCGACGGGGTCGATCTCGCCTTCGGCCACACCAGGAGCGGGCGCCGGCTCGTGCTGCGGAATGCCGCAGAATTGCTGGTAGTCGATCAGCTTCGTCACGGTCGGATGCGCGCCGCAAACCGGGCACTCGGGATTTTTGCGCAGCTTCAATTCGCGGAACCGCATGGCCAGCGCGTCGTACAGGAGCAAGCGCCCGACGAGCGGCTCGCCCGCGCCTAGGATCAGCTTCACGGTCTCCGTCGCCTGGATCAGCCCGATCGTCCCAGGCAGAATTCCGAGCACGCCACCTTCGGCGCAACTTGGCACCAGGCCCGGAGGTGGCGGCTCGGGATACAGGCACCGGTAGCACGGCCCGCCCTGGTAGGCGAACACTGTCGCTTGTCCTTCGAATCGGAAAATCGATCCGTAGACATTGGGCTTGCCGGTCAGCACGCACGCATCATTTACTAAGTAGCGCGTGGGAAAATTGTCGGTGCCGTCCACGATGATGTCGTAGTCTTTGAACAAGCCGAGCGCGTTTTCGCTCGAGAGCGCCGTCTCGTGTTTGTCGATCTGCACGTACGGATTGATCTCGTGCATGGTGTCGGCCGCCGAATCCAGTTTCTTGCGGCCCACGTCGCTTGTGCCATGGATCACCTGCCGCTGCAGGTTGGTGAAATCGACAACATCGAAATCCACGATGCCGATGCGGCCCACGCCCGCGGCCGCCAGATACATGCCGAGCGGCGCGCCTAAGCCGCCCGCGCCGATCATGAGCACTTTGGCGCTCTTCAGCTTGAGCTGGCCCTCCATGCCGACTTCCGGCATGATGAGGTGCCGGCTGTAGCGGAGGATTTCGTCTTTCGAAAGGGTGGCCTGTTGAGCCTGCGTTTCCACCACGGGCGCGCCACCCGCGATGCTCGGGACGATAGAGATGGTGTCGCCTTCCTTCACCGGCGTGGCTTCTTTTTTCAGATAGCGGATGTCTTCGTCGTTGATATAGACGTTCACGAAACTGCGCAGCTTGCCTTCGTCGGAGTAAAGCTGGCGGCGCAGGTCCTGATATTGAGTCGTGAGTTTGCCGAGAACCTCGCCGACGGTCGTGCCGCCCATTTCGACGGTGTCGTGCTTTTCTGCGTATTGCCGCAGAGGAGTTGGGATGAGTACTTTAGCCATTGATCGTTTCCTTCAACGCAGGAGCATTGCTGAATTTACGTTTTAAGATTCACGCCAGCCGCAAAAAACTGGCGGAACGCCTGCCCTACGTGTGTTTCAGCTCTTCTTTTTCCGCGCTGGTCTGTTCCGGATTGGGCAGCCAGCTGTTGGCGTGATCGAACTCGCCCTTCTGGATCGAGAGAACAACAAAAGAGTACCACGGGCAGGAATTCTTCAGGTCCGTCTCGGAGAAGTAGGCGCCGCAGTCGGGGTGCGAATGATAAATGCCCACCAGATCCATATTGCGCCGGCGGGCTTCGCGGTCGGCGGCCAGCAGATCCTCGGGCCGCAATTCGTAACGCGCGGCCTGCGGGCCGGCCGAGGCATTTTCAAGCGCCATCGCCTCTACCACGCGCTTGTTGCCGTCCTCAATCTTTCCCAGCATCGCCCCGCAGCATTCGTTCGGGTAAGTGGCGCGCGCGTGCTCCACCATTTGCCGCCAGGGCTGGGGCTCAATTTCAATCATTGCTCAACCCGGATTTCAATCATCCTCGTCCCAGAACCGTTCGCTCAGATACTTGTCGGCGCTGTCGCACAGCATGGTTACGATTGCGGCGCTCTTCCCTTCGCGATGCAGGCCGCGGCCCAGTTGCAAGGCGGCGTCCACGTTTGCCCCGGAAGAGATGCCCACCAGCAATCCTTCTTCCCGCGCCATCCGGCGCACCATGCGATAGGCGTTTTCGGTTTCCACCCACACGTTGCCGTCGGCGAGCTTGTCATCGTAAATGCCGGGTACGATCGCCGTGGCCATGTGCTTGAGTCCTTCGAGCCCGTGAAAGCTGCTGGATGGCTGCGCCGAGTAGCACTTGACGTTCGGCAGGTCGCGCCGCATCCGGCGCGTCACGCCCATGAAGGTTCCGCTCGTGCCCATCGACGCCACGAAATGCGTTACGCCGCCGGCGGTCTGCTCGATAATCTCAGGGCCGGTGGCTTCAAAGTGCGCCATCCAGTTGGCCGGGTTGTTGTACTTGTCAGGATAAAAATAACGGCTGGGATCGGCGTTATAGATCTCGCGGCATTTGCGAATGGCGCCGTCCGATCCCTCGGCCCCGTCGGTGAGCACCACTTCCGCGCCGTATGCCTTCAGAATCCGCTGCCGTTCCATGGAGGCATTGGCTGGCAGGCAAAGCTTCACGCGGTAATGCTTCGCCGCCGCGATCATGGCGTAGGCGATGCCGGTGTTGCCGCTGGTGGAATCGAGAATCACCAGATCGTGCGTCAGTTTTCCCGTGCGCTCGCCATCCAGGATCATGTTGAGCGCGGGACGGTCCTTCACGCTGCCGCCGGGATTCGTGTATTCGGCCTTGCCGAAGACTTCGATGCCGGGCAAGTCGGCCGTGACGTGCATGAGGCGCACCAGCGGGGTGCGGCCGATCGTGGAAAGCACGTCCGTCTGCTGAATTGCCGGGTAAATGGGAGCCGCCTGCGCCATGTCTTTGAATCAAAAGGAATTACTTTTAGCTATTCTACCAGCGCCGTAATCTCTGTCAACATTAGGATGATTGAGCGTCCGCCGAAGACTCATCATCCGCCCCGGAGCCATTGGCGATTTCATTTTAGCCTTGCCGGCGATGGAGTCGCTTCGGGCCGAATACACCGAGGTTTGGGCAGCCTCGCCGAACCTGCCACTGGCCCGGTTCGCCGACGGGGCGCGGGCGATCGCCTCCACGGGGCTGGACCTGCTGGAATTCGGAACGAACCCAAATTTGACCCGGCAGCTGATTGGGTTCGATTCGATTATTTCGTGGTATGGGGCAAACCGGCCGGAGTTTCAAGCGTGCGTCAAGGGCCTGCCGTTTCAGTTCTTTACGGCTATTCCTCCGATCGATTGTACCATGCACGCGGCGGATTTCTTTGCCGCCCAGGTTGGGGCGTCCGGCCCCGCGATTCCCCGCATTGAGTGCCCCCAAGGCGATGGCGGCTTCGCCGTGATTCACCCGTTTTCCGGCAGCCCGAAGAAATGCTGGCCACTCGACCGCTACCTGGCGCTGGCCCGCTTGATCGAGCGGCACATGCCGGTGCGGTGGTGCGCCGGTCCCGAAGAGAAGCTGCCGGACGCGGTGCGCATAACCGATCTTTACGAACTCGCGTGTTGGCTGGCCACGGCGCGGGTTTACGTCGGCAACGATTCGGGCATCACGCACCTGGCTGCGGCGGTGGGCACGCCCGTGGTGGCGTTATTCGGGCCGACCGATCCGCGCATCTGGGCGCCGCGCGGGGCACAAGCTCGGGTAATCGCCAAGCCGGCCCTCGAAAGCATTACGGTGGACGAAGTCCTGGCCGCGTTGTTGTGCTAGACTCACCGGGAAAATGCGACTGACCGCCGCACTGTGGATGGCGCTCGCTCTCGCCGCAGCGCCGAAACATATCACGACCATCGCCGGGACCAGCACGGCTGGTTTTTCGGGCGATGGCGGACCTGGCACCTCCGGGCAGATCAATAATCCTTACGGCCTCACCATCGGGCCCGACGGCGCGCTGTATTTTTGCGAAGTCGACAACCATCGCGTGCGGCGGCTCGACCTGAAGACGCACTTGCTCTCGACGGCCGCGGGCAGCGGCCAGCAGGGCTACGCAGGAGATGGCGGGCCGGCTCTGGCAGCGTCGCTGAATCAGCCCTACGAAGTTCGCTTCGATAAAGCCGGCGACATGTTTTTCGTCGAGATGCAGAACCACGTCTTGCGGCGGGTAGACGCGCGCACGCACATCATTTCGACCGTCGCGGGAACCGGCCAGCCCGGATTCAGCGGCGATGGAGGCCCGGCGAATCGCGCGCAATTGCGCCAGCCGCACAGCTTCGCTTTTGCGCCGGATGGCTCGTTGCTGATCTGCGACATTGGCAATCACCGCATCCGGCGCGTGGATCTGGACCGCGGAACCATCTCCACTTACGCGGGCACGGGCGAACGCGGCCCCATCACGGACGGCGCGCCGCTGGCCGGCACGCCATTCAACGGCCCGCGCGCGCTCACCACCGATCCGGAAGGTAACCTCTATGTCGCGCTCCGCGAAGGCAACGCTGTGTACCGCATCGATGCGGGCACGGACCCGACTCGCCAGCGCGTCCACCATATTGCAGGCACGGGCGAGCAGGGATACGCGGGCGACGGCGGCCCCGCGCGGCTGGCGAAACTTTCCGGCCCTAAAGGCATCGCCTACGCGCCCGATGGCAGCCTATACATCGCCGACACGGAGAGCCACACCATCCGGCGCATCGATCTCAAGACGGGCATCATTCAAACCGTCGCCGGCTCGGGCCAGCGCGGCGACGGGCCGGATGGCGACCCGCTCGCCTGCCGGCTCTCGCGCCCGCATGGGATCTTCGTGGCTTCGGACGGCGTGATTTATATCGGCGACAGCGAAGCGCACCGCATTCGCGTCCTGCGCTGAGCGCATTGCGCCGCATTGCGCCGCCGTATAGTTGCTACGTCCGGCACGCTATAATTCCCCCAGATGGCTGCACGGCTTGAACCAGCCCCCGCCGTTCCGACTCCCGACCTGGTGGACTTGCGCAAGGTTTCCTCCGCCCACCTGGACACTCTCCTCGAAGAAGAAGTCCGCGAGTGGAACGAAGCGCTGGACTGGGACTTCCGCAAGTCGGCCGACCTGGTGCGGCGCTTCGTCGACCTGCGCGCCCTCAGCGGCTGCGCGCTTGTGGATCAGGGCGAGGCGGTGGGTTATTCCTACTACGTTCTGGAAGAGCAGAAAGGCCTGATCGGCGACCTCTATGTGCGCCCACGCTATCGCACCGCCGAAAACGAAAACCGGCTGCTCTACGGCGTGCTCGAAGGGCTGGTTACCGGCTCGCAGGTGCGCCGGATCGAATCGCAGCTAATGATGATCCTGCCGGAAACCGCCCGCACGGTGCCTGGCACGGATTACCTGGCAACGTACGAACGGAATTTCATGCTGCTGGATTTCGACGCTATGCCGCCGCTGCCGGACCGGCCGGCGCGCCACCGCATTCACATCGAGAAGTGGTCCGACCATCACCAGGACAACGGGGCGCAATTGATCGCGGCGTCGTACACCGGACACATCGATAGCCGCATCAACGACCAGTACCGCTCGGTAGCCGGCGCGCGGCGCTTCCTTTACAACATCGTGCAGTATCCCGGCTGCGGCACGTTCTTCCGACCGGCGTCGTATGTGGCGTTCGATCTGGAGCGCGGCTGGCTTTGTGGATTGTCGCTCACCAGCGGCGTCGGCCAGGAGGCCGGTCACATCACGCAGATTTGCGTGGCGCCGCAAGTCCGCGGCACCGGCGCGGGCTATGAGTTGTTGCGCCGCTCGCTCATGACCCTGCGCGAGCACGGCTGCCGGAAAGTAAGCCTTACGGTGACTGGGGCCAACCGCGAGGCGGTGGACCTTTACGAGCGCATGGGCTTCCGGACGATCAGGAAATTCTCGGCGTTCGTGTGGGAGGGGTTTGCGGCGGGGTGAGATACCATTAACTTAGAGTGAAGAGCATTGCGCCGACGAGCAGAATTTCCGGTCAGGGCCGCATCACCATTCCGAAAAAGATTCGGGAAACGCTAGGCGCGTCCTCCCGCGATCTGATTTCCTATGAAGTCGAAGGAACTATTGTCAGGCTGAAACATGTCGTCCCGTTCGACTCGGCTTACCACGCGGCGCTATCCCAAACACTGGACGAGTGGGCAACCCCGGAAGACGAAGAAGCCTTCCGCGATTTGTGATCCCTGGGAACTAATGTATTCCAGAACCTGGCTTGATCCTCTTCCCCCTTCCCCTCTGCGATACAATCCAACCCATGCTGAAACGTGCGTGCCTTCTTGCGGTGTGTGTGGCCGGGATCGCGCCGGCGGCTCTCGTGCGGATCGAGGTTTCGGAGCGCTCCGATGTGCTGGGCGGAAAATCGTTTGGGACGGCCGGTCCTTACGAGCGCCTCATCGGCAAAGCGTATTTCGCCGTCGACCCGGCGAACACGGCCAACCGGATCATCTCCGACATCGATAAAGCCCCGCGAAATGAAAAGGGACTCGTCGAATTTTCGGCCGACCTCTACGTGCTAAAGCCGCGCGATCCGGCGCTGGGGAGTCATGCGGTTCTGTTTGAAGTGTCGAACCGGGGCACTAAGGGCATGCTCTCGATGTACAACCGGGCGTCCGGGTCGCTTGATCCGCGCACGGGGGAGCAGTTCGGGGACGAATTTCTGCTGGAGCGCGGCTTCACGCTGGTGTGGCTGGGCTGGCAGTTCGACGTGCCGCGGCGCGACGGCCTGATGCGGCTTTACGCGCCGGTGGCGCACGAGGGCGACCGTCCCATCACCGGGTTGGTGCGCTCTGAATTTGTACTGGATACTAAAGCCACCAGCTATTCACTGGCGGATCGCGAGCACATCCCGTATCCGGCGCTCCATCCGGACGATCCAAAACTGACGCTGACGGTTCGCGACTGGCGCGAGGGCGCGCGGCGTCCAATACCGCGCGGCGACTGGAAGATCGAGGACCGCACGCGCGTGGTGATGCCGGGCGGTTTCGAGATGGGGAAAATCTACGAGCTGGTTTACACCGCGCAAGATCCCGTGCTCGTGGGCCTCGGCCCCACGGCGATCCGCGACCTGATCTCGTTTCTAAAATACGGCGGCAACGATGTGACGGCCTTGGGCGATGCCAAGAGTCGCATGAAGCGCGCATACGGCTTCGGCATCTCGCAAAGCGGCCGCTTTCTGCGGACGTTCCTTTATTACGGATTCAATCGCGACGAGCACGATCGCCAGGTGTTTGACGGCGTGCTCTCGCACGTGGCGGGGGCGGCGCGCGGCAGCTTCAATTTCCGTTTCGCGCAGCCTTCACGCGATGGGCATCCGTTCTACAACATGTTTTATCCGACCGACATTTTCCCGTTCACCGATCTGGAAGAAACCGATCCCGAGATCGGCCTGACGGATGGCCTGCTGGTGCGCGCCGTCAAGGACAAAGTGGTTCCGAAGATTTTCTATACCAATTCCGCGTATGAATATTATGGGCGCTCGGCGTCGCTGATTCACATCGCGATCGACGGCCAGGAAGACGCCACGCTTCCCGATACCACGCGCATTTATTTCCTGGCCGGCGGGCAGCACGGCCCGGCCTCTTTTCCGCCGCCAAAGAATCACACGCAGAACCTGACGAATCCGAACGATTACCGCTGGGCCATGCGCGCGCTGCTGGTGGACATGGACAAATGGGCGGCCGATGGCAAGGAGCCGCCGCCCTCGCAATATCCGCGCATTGCGCAGGACACGCTGGTGCCGCTGGGCGCGGTGCAATTTCCGAAAATTCCCGGCGTCGCGCTGCCCACACACATCCAGCAGGCCTATCGAGTGGACTACGGCCCCGATTTCCGCACAGCGGGCGTCATCACGATCGAGCCTCCGAAAGTGGGCCATGCGTTTCCAATTCTGTTGCCGCAGGTAAATCAGGATGGTAACGAGACTTCGGGCCTGCGCATGCCGGAAGTGCAGGTTCCGCTCGCCACGTATGCGGGATGGAATCTGCGGTCGCCGGACATCGGCGCGCCCGGCGAGCTGAACAGCATGCAGGGATCGTTCATTCCGTTTCCGCGCACGAAAGCCGACCGCGAGGTGCACCACGATCCGCGTCCGTCGATCGAAGAGCGCTATGCGGGGCGCGCGCAGTATCTGGAGAAGATCAAAGCCGCCGCGCGCAATCTGGCTTCGGGCGGTTATTTGCTCGAAGGCGACATCCCGCGGATTGTTGAGCACAGTGCTACGGAGTGGGATTATCTGACGGGCGCGCCGTAGAAATAGGGCAACCTTTGACTGCTTCCCGGCAGGCGTCTACCGTTGGTTGACAGCAACCGGTAACGGACAACGCGGTTTTGGCGCATTCCTTCACCGCTTACCGAAGCCTTCCGCGATGGCCTCGTTCATCTTTTCGACCGACATCGGTTTCCGCCGCTTCACCCGCAAGATTCCCTTCAAGTCGCGGACATCATGTTTGCGGGGGCGCATGACCACGAGGCTCCGCACGAATCTGAAATTCGAGGCGTTGACCGGTTCGGAGTTTCAAATACTCGCGGATCTCCCCAGGAATCGTGATTTGTCCGTTGGTGGTAAGGGTAGTGCCGATTTCTTTACTTACCATAGGCATCCTTAGGTTACAAGGCATGGCGGGCCAGCAGCTCGATGGCCCCTTCGCACAAGTTGATGGTGTCTTTCTCGGTGGTGATGGCGGCCTGCGCCTTCGCGGCGCAGAATTGATGTGCCAGGGACCTCAGTTCGCGCGCGTCATATCGGTGGTGATCGCCGAAGGTGACGAAGTCAATGGGACGGATTCCTAACACGTCGAGCGTGGCCTGGAACGATGCCGGATTTCCCAATCCGCAAAAGGCGGCTACGCGATCATACGGGAGATCGTGAAGTGGAACTTCATGGCCGGCGGCCAGATCGACCCAACTCTCGGGCACGGTGCGCGCGCGAAAGATAGGCGCATGCGCATTGTAGCGGCGCAGCGCCAGTTGCAGATTGTAGGTGCCGCGCTCGCTCTCGCTGCGCGTGATGACGATGACGTCGGCGCGCATCAAAGCTGCCAGCGGCTCGCGCAGGCGCCCCAGCGGGAATACTTTGCCGCCGCCGAACGGAGCCAGCGCGTCAATCAGCACGATATCCACCTGGCGATCGAGCCGGACGTGCTGAAAGCCGTCGTCGAGGATCAGCACGTCGGCGCCGAAGCGTTCCTGGAGCAACTGTCCGGTGTCGAAGCGGTCCGCGCCGATGCCGACCGGCGCCATGCCGCGGCGCAGGAAAATCTGCGGCTCGTCACCGGTTTGCGAAACCTTTGCCCGCTCTCCCGGCGCGAGGACAAGATGCCGGGCGAGCGACTGCCGGCCGTGACCGCGGCTCAGAATGCCCGGGCAGCGGCCTGCGCGGCGCATCTGTTCGGCCAAGTAGAGCACGAACGGCGTCTTGCCGGTGCCGCCCATGGTAATGTTGCCGACGCTGATGACGCTGGCGTTCAGGCTCCGGCGGCGGCGCATGTTGCGAGCGCGTTGTAGGGCACTTACCGCCCGCCACGCCAGGGACACGGGCCAGCCGAAGACGAACGCCGCAAAGTTTGGGCGGTAGCGCGGGCGGGAATCGGCGGTGATCTCGCGAACCACTGAGAGGGCGCGCTCCGTTGCGCCGCGTTTTGATTCCGCGCGGGCGAGCGCACGCCGGCCCACCTCAGCCGCGCGGTTTCGGTCAGCCAGCAGTCCATCCAGGGCGCCGGCAAGTTCGTCGGGCGCGCCGATTTCCACAAGTGCGCCGCGCGCGCGAAACTCCTGCGCGATTTCTTGGAAGTTTTCCATATGCGGGCCGCAGATGACGGGCTTGGCAAAGAACGCAGGCTCCAGGATATTGTGCCCGCCGCGGGCGGCCAGCGTTCCGCCCATGAACACTACGTCGGCCAGCGGAAACAAGCCGGCGAGCTCGCCGATGGAATCGAGCAGAATGGCAGCCGGCAATTGCAAGGTGCCGTGCAAATCGGAGCGGCGTGCGAAGCGGATGCCGGCCCCGGCCAGCTTCGACGCCACGACGTCGAAACGCTCCGGCTTGCGCGGGGCGATCAGCAGCAGGAGGCGGGGGTGCCGGGGGGCGAGGGCCTGGAAGGCGGCGATCACGGCGTCATCTTCATCGACATCTCCGGCCGCGGTGGGGGGCATGGTGCTGGCGGCAATCCAGACCTGGGCCGGCTGGAGTCCCTCGATAAAACGGCGCATGGGCGATTGCGGGTCCGCCTCGCGGGACACGACATCGTATTTCAGATTGCCGCCTACGGATAACCGGTTGGGCGGCGTGCCTATCGAAAGATAACGTTCCCGCATGGTCTCGCTCTGCACGAGCACCGCATCGGGCCAGCGCATGACTTCGCAGAAGAACCAGCGCTGCCGGCGATAGCGTTGTTCCGTGCGGTCGGAAATGCGGCCATTGAGGATCGCCAGGGCGCATCCGGCGCGTTTGGCCTCGCGGAACATGTTCGGCCAGATTTCGGTCTCCAGAACCAGCAGCATCGCAGGCCGCAAGGTTCGTAGCACACGCCGCACGGCGAAAACGTGGTCCATCGGGGCATAGAAAATGCCGTTGACCATGCCGCCCAGCTTCTCGCGGGCGGTCGAGCGCCCGGCCAGAGTAGCGGTCGACACAAATAGGGGCGCATGTGGAAATTCGGCGCGGAACCGGCGTACTAACTCCATCAGGGACAGCACTTCGCCCACGGAAACCGCGTGCAACCAGATGGCTCCGGGAACAGTCTGTGTGAAGGTACGGCGGGATAA
>WNFI01250897.1_pt1 | contig 11582 bp, 15 predicted proteins | sample 5400471 | NCBI WGS metagenome assembly WNFI01 (sample SAMN13153348, study PRJNA577476) | soil metagenome | isolation source: 100 cm saprolite on Douglas fir-dominated hillslope | place: USA:California | collected 2013-09-17
TGACTACAAGCAGTTGGCGATCGACGCAGCGATGGCCACGGCCGCCGCGCCGACGTTCTTGAAGCCGCATGTGACCAGTGAAGCTGTCGAACTTGTTGATGGCGGGGTGTGGGCGAACAATCCCATCGGTGTTGCAGCCGTAGAGGCAGTCGGAATGCTGGGGTGGCCGGCCGACCGGTTGAAGATCCTGAGCATCGGCACGACCAGCGACGTGAAAGCGCAGCCGAGGTGGAAGGGCAAGCTTCCGATGGCGACTTCTGTGACACGCCTGTTCATGGCCGGACAGTCCCACAGTGCCCTTGGCACCGCCAAGATCATTACCGGTGATGGCCACGCTCATAAGGCGATCTGGCGCGTTGATCAGATCGCGCCAGAAGGCCGGTACGCGTTGGATAACGCGACCCGGATCGCGGAGATGAAGGATCGCGCGGTCGCCGAGGCGCGAGAACAACTTCCGTTGTTGCGTCACGATTTTTTCGAAGAGCCCGCGCTGCCGTTTATTCCGTTCCATTCACTCAAGTGCCAGTCCCGAGACTGAGTCAGCGAGATCCCGATGGCCAAGAACATCATCATCTACTCAGACGGCACAGGCCAGGTCGGAGGTCTTCGTCCGGATGAACGCCGCAGCAACATTTACAAGCTGTATCGCGCGACGCGCTGCGGACCAGACACGGACATCGATCCGGCCACCCAGGTTACCTTCTACGACGCGGGGCTCGGCTCGATGCCGCCGGAGGGCGCCTTCTTCGTCGTGCGCGCCTACCGTTGGCTGCACAACCTGTTCAGCCTCGCGACAGGACTCGGAATCACCACCAACATCATCGACTGCTACTGCGCGATCCTGAGCATGTGGGAACCCGGCGACAGGATCTTCGTGTTCGGATTTTCCAGGGGCGCCTACACGGTCCGGTGCCTCGCGGCAGTGCTGTCGACGTGCGGCGTACCGACCACCATGGCGGACGGCAAGACCCCGCTGCAGCGCGATGCGAAATCCATCAAAAAGATCGCAAACGAGGCGGTCAAGAACGTCTATCAGCACGTCAGTTCGCCGGCCGACGAAAAGTACGTCGGCCAGCGCAAGGCCATCGCGCTCCGCTTCCGTCGGAAATACAACTCGGACGTCGCGGGCATTCCGAACGCCAATCCATACTTCATCGGCGTGTTCGATACCGTCGCGTCGCTCGGAAGCTACCGGCTGTCGGCGGCCATGGTCGCTGGCGCCGCAGCGTTCCTGCTGCTCGCAAGCTGGGCACTGTCGATGTTCGCGCTGACGTTCTGGACGTGGGTGCTGTTGCTTGGCGTCATCGCTGCGACCATTTCAGGCATCTGGTACATCGTTTCCCATCTACGCTATGCCACCGGCCTCGAAGGCTACACGTTCTGGGAAACCGTGCACTTCACCTCGCCGAAGATGAAGTTCTACGACCCGCATCTGGACAACGAGGTGCGTTATGCCCGCCATGCGCTTTCCATCGACGAGAACCGCAAGGATTTCGCCATCGTGAAATGGGGCAGCAAGAGCAACAAGGGACCGCCGCGCAAAGACACCGATCCAGACTGGCTGCAGCAGGTCTGGTTCGCCGGCAACCATTCGGACGTTGGCGGCAGCTACCTGGAAAACGAATCCCGGCTTTCCGATATTTCGCTGAAATGGATGGTGCACGCGGCAACCGCACTTCCAGACGATACCGGCCCGAACGGCGCCGGTATCAAGGTCAACCCGCTCCTGCTGCAACTTCGGCCGAATCCCCTGGGACCTCAGCACGACGAGCGCGAACCCGGCTTCTGGGGTATCCGATGGCCAAAGGGGCTCCGCCACGTCGATCCAGAGGCCATCTTGCACTCATCAGTCCACGCCCGGGCAGCCGCCGATCGCGTGCCGCATTTCTACGCCACCGAGGAATACTCGCCCGAAAACCTGGCGGACCACATCAAGTTTCAGGAGGCAAAAGCCGACCGAAACGCGTCGCCGCCGCAGGTTGCGACCGGCCAGTCGTCCGAGGGGGATGCCCGATGAGCAAGATTTTCACGTTGCGTACATGCGGTCCGCTGAGACGTTTTGTCGGGAGGCGCTGATGGGAGTCGGCGAGGACTTTGCGAAATTCAAGGACAACTACCAGATCACCCAGGAGATGATCGGCTCGATCTCCTACCGTTACAAGCGCATTACGCGCCAGTTGAACACCGACTTCCGCGGGAATACGTCGGATACCGCAAACAGCCTGTACGTCGGATCCTATGGGCGGGACACCGCTGCGAAAGGCCTGAGCGACTTGGACATGGCGTTCATCCTGCCGTATGCCGAGTATGCGAAGTATAAGGCTTTCGCATCCAACGGTCCGTCCGCACTCCTGCAGGCCGTTAAGCGGTCGATCCAGAAGACGTACCCGACGTCGGAAAGCTTCGGAGACGGCCAGGTGGTCGTCATCACCTTCGATGACGGCGTCAGGTTTGAAATCCTTCCGGTCTTTGACAACCAGGATTCCGAAAGTTGGACGTACCCGAATGCCAATGGGGGTGGTGAGTGGAGGGTCTGCAATCCACGCGCGGAAATGAAGGCTATCGCCAAGCGAAGCGCGGACACCAACAAGAACCTGAAGTATCTGGGGCGAATGACGCGGGTCTGGTGCGCCCACTGCTTGGTACCGATGAGCGGCATGCTGATCGATACATTGGCCTACCAGTTCATCGAAACGTATGCGAACCGCGACAAGGCTTTCTTGTACCACGACCTCATGATGCGGGACTTCTTCGCGTTTCTCTCGCAACAGCCGCAGACCCAGACCGTCTGGCGCGCACCGGGAAGCGGATCACACGTCGGCCGTAAAGGTATCTTCGAGCACAAGGCCCGCAGCGCACAATTGCGTGCAATCGAGGCGGTCAACTTCGACCTGGCCCACCAAGATTGGTCCCGGCGGCAGAAATGGAGAGAAGTCTTTGGAAACCTCTACCCCGCCTGAACCCGAGCGGTACGCTCTGGAAAGCCAAGTGCGCGAATGCTTCGGGCGCTGCGCTTACACGCACAAAACCCATGAGAAGATGGCGGAGCGGGGATCTCGGCGCCAGCGGATCATGAAGTGGTGCCAGATCGTTCTGTCGGCGCTAACGGCCGGCGGCGCGATAGGTGTCGTTTTCGACAGGAACTCCGTCGTATTTCCCTACGCCACAGCGCTGTTATCGATATCGCTGTTAATCGTGAACAGCTACGTCAAGGACCTGGATCCGGGTAAAGACGCCCAACTGCACCGGGAGGCGGCCTCGGACATCTGGAACATCAGGGAGGCGTATCTGAGCCTGCTTACCGATATCCGAGATCCCGGGTGTCCGATCGTGCAGCTTCGCCAGCGCCGCGACGATCTGCAGGTCCTCCTGCACAAGATATACAGGTCGGCTCCGCACACCGACGGCAAAGCCTACGGGCAGGCCCAGGACGCACTTCAGAACAGAGAAGACCTTACGTTCTCCGACGCCGAGATCGATGCATTCTTGCCCGGGCCCCTGAAACGGAAAGCTGCCGGGACCTGAATCCAACGAGCTCAGTAATCGAGCAAGTTTTCCGGCTGGACGGCCTCGTTGAACAGAGTAGTGGTCTTGCATCGGCTGTTGCGGCGGCCGCCACAGCGGAGAGGCGGCGGGTCGACTTGTGAGATGGGCAGAACGAAGGCGGTCGCTCGTTCAGTACCAGATGCCCTCGAGCTCCACGTTCCGCATTTCCTTGATCAACGGCACCAAGGCGTCGGTGGGCACCATTCCGTCGTTTAGATGGCCCAACAATTCTTGAACCTGAAGCACACGTGGCAATCCCGCTTCGTCATAAAGCGTTTGTCGATCCGCCATGCAAACTCGACGAACGGCGAAACGACTCTCCATTCGACTGATTTGGCCCAAGTCACGTCGAAGTTCGTGCCCTTGGGTTCGTTTGTGACGCGCTCCGCGAGCGTCCGCGCCTGGTCGACCTTCTCAAGGATGAAGTCCTTTCTCTTATCGAAGACGCTCGGTTTCCCTAGCTCCTTGTTCAGAGCCTTCCGGTCGCCTCCGGACAGGGGCGAGGGGTGGTATTTCGGCGCCATCCGGACATCCCGAGAATCCGCCGCCGGGCCCGGCGGCTTCGGCGATCAATCGAACCGTGGCCAGCAACCGTCCTCGTCGTGGCGTCCGGTCCGCTGCTGACAGGTATCGTCCAGCAACCGCTGTCCGATGTCCTTCCAGATCGCTTGCGCGCCGGCGAGCCGGACGGCATCGGCCTTCTGGATCTCGACGATGCGGTCGCAGCGGCTGCAGGAGACCCGTAGAATGTGTTGATGAATTTCGGCAAGCCGCAGCGTCCGGATGGAAGGTCCGGCCGGCCTCAGGCTGCCGTCGGCAAGCGGGTCGCTCAGGACGGCTTGCCAGTATTCGGGGGGCATCTCGTCGCGCACGCCGTTTGGACGTGCTGTAGCGGGCTCTCTGCCGACCAGAGCGGCAAGCTTCTCAATCTGCTTCCGACGTCAGTAACCGGAGTTCCACCATGGCCCCCCGCGCCAACTGGAAAGGCTTCCTACGCCTTTCGCTCGTCACCTGTCCTGTCGCGCTCTATCCGGCCACGTCCGATTCCGAAAAGATCAGCTTCAATCAGATCAACAGAAATACCGGTCATCGTATCAAGTACGCCAAGGTGGACGCCGACACCGGTGAGGAGGTCGCTAACGAGGACATCGTCAAGGGCTACAAAGTCGACACCGACACCTTCATCGAGGTGACGAAGGAAGAGCTTGAGAACGTCGCGCTGGAATCGACGCGAACGATTGATATCGACGAGTTCGTTGACCGCAGCGAGATCGACCCGCGCTACCTGATCCGCCCCTATTATCTGTGCCCCGAGGGCAAAGTCGGTCACGACGCCTTCGCCGTGATCCGCGAGACCATCCGCGAGATGGACAAGGTCGCCATCGGGCGCGTGGTGCTGACGAACCGTGAGCACATCATCGCGCTCGAGCCGCTGGACAAGGGCCTGATGGGCACGCTGCTGCGCTACCCCTACGAAGTCCGCGCCGCAGACGAATATTTCGACGAGATCCAGGACGTCAAAATCACCAAGGACATGCTCGATCTCGCCAGGCACATCGTGCAGCAGAAGTCGGGGCGGTTCGAGCCGGACAAATTCGAGGATCACTATGAAACCGCGCTGGTCGAGCTCATCAACAGCAAACGAGCGGGGAAGCCGGTTACGGCCAAGGCGCGGCCCCGCGGCGAGAACGTCGTCGACCTGATGGACGCGCTGCGGCAGAGCATCGGCCAAAAGTCATCGTCGCCGGCGAAGCCAGCCAAGAAGCCGCGCAAGGCGGCGGCTGGTCAGAAAGAAATGCTGATGCCGATCACCGGGAAGAAGCCGGCGAAGGAAGCGGCCGCCAAGAAGACGGCGTCGAAGCCGCAGCGCAGGTCGGCTTGAGCGGCCTCCTTTTTGCGCGCAAGGGACCGCCAATGGTTGTCTTTACCGGCGCGATCGCCGATCATCGAGGCATGGATGACGAATGGATCACTGAGCGCAAGCCCGACGAGCCGCGCGCCCTCAAGGAGATCCTGCGGCTCCTCCCCAAGATGCCAAAATCGAGCGTCGCGTTGTCTAGCTAATCGATTGAAACATGCGGTAACGCTCAGTCCTTGTGTCGCACATATTCGATATCTACGGCCAAGCCATGCTGAGCCAGATATTTGACGTATGCGCGGGGCATAGGCGCATCGAGAACCAACCGCCCATAAACCTCTTCTGTAATGAAGACCAGCGATGAAAGCTTCTTCTTGCGGCGCTCATTCCAGATGATGATTTTGACAATATCCTTGTAAAATTCTGCCGCTGCGTTCTTACCGGATACTTTGAACTCGTAAGCACGTGACGTTTCAGTGTCTATCACGTCAATTTTTTGATCGAGGTCTGGAGCGACAAGAACTTCAATCTGAAATCGGTCAGGGTCTAACTCATGGACGGCCCCGCGCCATGCCTTTCCAATGGCCTGGGCGTTCTTGGTGTTATCAGACACGTCACTTGAACCTTTGAGCCGGATTGAAAAGGCGAGCTGTGCCGCCGCAACAATAGGATCGTCCATGTTACCCCCAGAGTGCGTATCGTGCTCTCAGCCGGACGACGGATCGTTCCGGATAGCATCCCCTTTAGAAGGTAGTGTGGTTCTGGTTGCACAATTTAAAACGCACGGTTTGTTCTAGTTCATCGGGGGTGTTTGACGTGTCCAATCCTGACGAATGGCCTCTTCCCACCTACAACTGCGGATCATCTAAACATCTGCACGCGATAGGCGTAATTGCTAATCGCTTTAACGCTCTGGAACGCGGGATGTTTGATCTATATTCACTTTACACCCAAGGACGTCTTGCGCGCGAGTTGAGCGATTTTTTCTTTTTGGCCCTAAACGAAAGAACCAGAATGCAAGCCTTGAAAAAGCTGGTTCACACTTATGAAAAACGTCGCAGGGCTCGCGAATTCTTTGATAGCCTCTATGACTACTTTGAGTGGTGCTGGGAAGCGAGGAATCAAATTATTCACGCAGAATTTTACCCGGCAATGTTAGGTGGCAACCCGCTTGAAATCTCACTGGTAAAACGAAAAAGCAAACAATCGGCAGAGCCGGGATATCTGAAATTCACAGTTCCTGAATTACGAGAGATCGCGGACAAAATCCAAGAAGGGGTACAGCGCTGCGCGGCGTTTCGAATCAATTTACGGCAGCGCACTACTCCTCCGAGGAAATGGTCCGTATCGATGAAGATCGAGGGGCGTGTCTCATTGCCAAGTAAACTCGTGAAACCCAGGTCTGTGGTCTTAGCGCCACATCCGCTTCCATCAGGGCTTCCACACCTGCGCGCACGATCTCAGCCGTGATCTCGGCATTCAAGCGGGAAGCGGGGGGCTTTGTGCGATGACTCATAAGAGAATGTTCACATTGAAGCTCATAGACGGGGAATGCGCAAATGACTAGCGAGAAATATGATTGGTTTGGTGTCTTCACCGCCGTTGAGGCGGCAATGACGAGCGCGGCCAACCAGCGCTCGGCGGAATTTGCTGCGTCGGAAGCCGAGCGCCGTGGCTTAACCAAGCAGGGCGACGCGAACGGAACCTATCGGGATAAAGTTTGGGAAAGAACAGCCGATGGGGTGATCCTGCGTCTTAAGTGGCATTGCTACGATCAATCCCACGCATACAGAGTCGGTTCGAAGATTGAGATTACGCGCTGTCCCGGACTAATCGCTTCCAAGCGCTAGATTAGGTTTTGGTCTACTTTATGCGCGGAGGCTGTGGTCCAGCGAGACCCTACCGGCTATCGTGAGTCGGATTCGGGGCATTGGGGGACAGATGAAACTGTACGCGGCGGTCCTTGTAGCGACTTTGTCGGTTCCGGCAGCGGCAAGCGCTGATTACCTCGGCAAGGCAATCGCTGTAGCGGACGGTGACACCTTCACGATGGAGGCCGAAACCCGTCGCATACGCGTCAGGATCTGCGGCATCGATGCGCCGGAACGCGGACAGCCCGGTTACGGCCTGGCCGCCGGTGCGCTCGCGTCACTGATCGAGGGAAAACAGATACACTGCCTGCAGGTCGGCGAAGGCACCGTGTGCGACGGCAAGTCGAAGCCCACCAGCCGCGACCGCATCGTCGCGCAGTGTTTCATCGCCGACCTCGATATAGCCTTGGAGATGGCCAGGTCGGGAACGGCATGCGACTGGCCGAAGTTTTCCGGCGGGCACTACAAGGTCAGCGACAAGACGTGCTCGTTGAGCGTTATGGACACTGCCAGCGAGGGAAGAGGGATATCCATGTTGAACTCTTCGACCGTTTCCTCGGTCCAAGTCCCGTTTTCTTGCCGTCTGTGAACTTTCACGAGGGCGATTTCCGACTCGATCTGCAGGACCGTGTCGATGCTTTCCACGCCCTGGTGTTCGCGCAATTTGGCGCCGTAGTCGAAGACGGCGGTACCTGACGAAGAAACCTCTACCACAATTGTGGGCCTGGAAGCCGTCAATGCCGCCGCGTTGGGTGGGCCGCGATCGACCACGACATCCGGATATCGGACGGTATTCGGCCCTGTCTGCACGGCCGTGCCGCTCGACGTGGTGCGACATCCCTTCCGCTTTCCCGCAGGGACGAGGGCCGTCTGAACGTTGCTGCAGATGACGTTGTGCCCCTCATTGGCACCATCCATGGCATAGGCCACGCCTCGCACGAGCTCGAAGCGACCATCGCGACCGGTGATGGCCTCGAGGAATTGATCAACAGTGAGTTTTTCCTCTTCAGGAATAGCCATTGGCACCATCCAAAACTGATTTTCTGCAGGTTACACTGCGGGGATGCGCAGGAGCAAACGGCAGGCCGACGTCAGACACTCGGTGAAACTTTCCTCTTCCCGGGCGGTTCAACGCGATAATCCGATAAGCCGGAAATAGGGCGCCGCTATCTGGAAAGCTTGCTGCCGGATGCGGAGCCTGGCGGATGCAGGATGTCGATGGTCTCCTGGCTCAAGCCCGCCTGGATGCAGGCGTTCCTCGCCGCCGCGATGAATACGTCGTCCGGCGGTTGTATGAGCTCGAGAAGACGCCGCTGCTCGCGAAGCTTCGCCGCGAAATCGTATTTTGCCGTTTCTATCGACACCGTCTTCGCTAACCTCAAAGTACGATTTGCTTTGGTATTGTCCAGTTGGAATTCTAGCGACACGGTCTGAGCCTGATGTGCAATTTATATTCCATGATCAAGAACGTTGACACGATCAGGCGGCTGTTCAAGGTCGGCCCGCAGCACGACCGCACCGGCAACCTGCCGCCGCTGCCGGGCGTCTATCCGGATTACCCGGCGCCGATCGTGCGCAACGCCGGCGCTGAGCGCGAACTGACGATGGCGCGATGGGGCATGCCGTCCTCGCAGCGGGCGCTGATGGACGCCACCAGGAAACGCGCGCAGCGACTGGAGGCCAAGGGCAAGGCCGTCGACTTCAAGGAGTTGCTCCGGATGGAGCCCGATAGCGGGACCACGAACATCCGCAATGTTTCGAGCGCCCACTGGAAGCGATGGCTCGGGCCGGACAACCGTTGCCTGGCGCCGTTCACATCGTTTTCCGAGTACGACACCATCGACGGCAAGAAGGTGCCGGTCTGGTTCGCGCCGGACGAGACGCGGCCGCTGCTATCCTTTGCCGGCCTGTGGACCAACTGGACTTCCGTCCGGAAGGTCAAGGAGGGCGAGATCACCACCGACATCTTCGCGTTCCTGACCTGCGAACCGAACGCCGAGGTAGGGAAAGTACATCCCAAAGCGATGCCGGTGATCCTGACGACGAGCGAGGAGCATGAAGTCTGGCTGCGGGCGCCATGGGACCAGGCCAAGGCGCTGCAGCGACCCCTTCCCGACGGCGCGCTGCGGATCGTGGCGACGGCGAGAAGGAAGACCCAGGAGCCGCCATTGCCTGACTCGTCAGCAGTCGCCGGCGCGACCGGCGTCCGGAAGATCATCCATATCGATATGGATGCGTTCTATGCGTCGGTCGAACAGCGCGACAACCCGGAACTGCGCGGCAAGCCGGTTGCCGTGGGCGGCTCCCGCGAACGCGGCGTCGTGGCGGCCGCAAGCTATGAGGCGCGGAAGTTCGGCGTGCGCTCCGCGATGCCTTCGATCACCGCGCAGCGGCAGTGTCCAGATCTGATCTTCGTCAAGCCTCGCTTCGAGGTCTACAAAGCGATCTCGCAGCAGATCCGCGCCATCTTTGCGGAGCATACGTCGATCATCGAACCCCTATCCCTGGACGAGGCTTACCTCGACGTGACGGAAAATCTGCAGGACATTCCGCTGGCGCGGGATATCGCGCTCGCCATCAGGGCCAAGATCAGGGCCGAGACCGGCCTCAATGCTGCCGCGGGAATCTCCTACAACAAATTCCTTGCCAAGCTGGCGTCAGATCACCGCAAGCCAAACGGACAAGTACGTCATCACGCCGGAAATGGGACCGGTTTTCGTCGAGACGCTGCTGGTCGGAAAATTCCACGGCATCGGACCGGCGACCAATGCGAAGATGAACGCCCTCGGAATCTTCACCGGCCTGGACTTGCGCAAGCAGGACTTGGCGTTTCTTGAGGCCAATTTCGGAAAGGCCGGCGCATACTACTATTCGATTTCCCGGGGCATCGACGAGCGGCCGGTGCGGGCCAACCGCATCCGGAAGTCCGTCGGTGCCGAAAACACGTTCGCAACGGACCTGACCGGGTTCGGGCCGATGGCGGCCGAGTTGCAGCCGCTGATCGACAAGGTCTGGCGGCATTGCGAAAGTACCGGCAATCGGGGACGGACAGTCACGCTGAAGGTCAAGTTCGCGGACTTCGAGATCATCTCACGCAGCCAATCAGTGTCCGATCCTGTCGGCAGCCATCATGAACTCGAACGTGTTGCGACCGGGCTGCTTGAAAGACTGATGCCGACGCCGAAGGCGGTCCGCTTGCTCGGCGTATCGATTTCCGCGTTGCAGACCGACGCTGCGTTCGAAGCGCCCCAGATGATGCTGGAACTCTGAGCCGGCCGGGTGCGGAAGATGATCTCGCCAAGAGAAGGTTGACTCCATGACTGATCCCTCTGATCTCCAGCGGTTCGTCGACGCGCAGGCGCCGATCTATTCGCGGGTCGTGGAAGAATTACGCCGTGGTTTGGCGGGCATGGCTGCTCCATCGACCTTCATTCGGACTTGTCGGGAAGCGGGACGGCATTCGGTTCCGGCGTTCCTTCCCCAAGCACCTTGCAGCCGGGAAATAATCGCCTCGAATGTTCGACCGCTTCGCGATACTCCTGATCGGTCTGACCGGGTTCACGGTCCAGGATCCATTCTTCGTTCGTGTGCCGATCTTGCGCGATTGCTTCGCCTGAGACAACCGAGATTGAGCGGCTTGTCGCGCAAAGAGTCGGGCAGGATATTTTTAGAGAAGCGTTGGATAAATACTGGGCCGGGAAATGCGCCGTGACCGGTGTTCCTGATCGGGCTCTTTTGAGAGCCAGTCACATTCACCCATGGTCTGATTGCGCAACGGACGACGAACGGCTGGACGCGTACAACGGCATCCTCCTGGTCGCCGATCTCGATGGCTGCCTTTGACGCCGCGCTAATGACGTTCGACGAGGACGGGAAGGTGGTTTTTGGCGACCGCCTGAGTGCCGAAGGCAGGACCGCTCTTGTTTCTCGGCTTGCCGGCCGGCGCGTTCCGTTCACCGAACGCCGTCAAGCTTACCTGCAGCGCCACCGAGCCCGTTTCGCTTCCAATCAAGGTTAGTCGTATACGGTTTGCTGCGATACCGGCCGAAAAGACCCCCCTCGCTTTTTTGAGGGGCTGTCATTGGTGAAAAAAACTGGGCGAAATTCTGCAGCCAAGTCAGTGGGATGTGAAATCGAGTCGTTCTCAAAACGAAATCGAGTCGTTCTTAAAGCGGAAATCGAGTCGTTTTCAAAGTGTCCGCACAAACCACACGCGAGGAATGGCGGGCCGAAGGACTGGAACCTGCAACCAGACCATTATGGCCGGGTGGCTCTAACCATTGAATCTCAAAAGCTCCACCGGCCTG
>WNFI01276889.1_pt1 | contig 11582 bp, 9 predicted proteins | sample 5400471 | NCBI WGS metagenome assembly WNFI01 (sample SAMN13153348, study PRJNA577476) | soil metagenome | isolation source: 100 cm saprolite on Douglas fir-dominated hillslope | place: USA:California | collected 2013-09-17
GGTTCCGAGGCCGCGCGATTTTAGACTGTCTATCTGTTGAGCGGTAAAACCCCAATCGAGCAGCGCCTGCCTGCCGCCTTCGCCGCGCTCGGGCGGCGGTCGCTTCACCTCCGCCGGGGTGCGCGAGAAGCGCGGCGCCGGGGCCGGCTGCTCGACCCTCTTCACGCTGATGTAGCTGCTGCGTGCGCGGTTGTGCGGATGCCTGGGAGCCTCCGACCAGGACAGGACCGGCGCGAAGCAGGCATCGGAGGAATCGAACGCCTTCACCCACTCGTCGCGCGTCTTCGACTTGAAGATCTCGGTGAAGCGCGCCTTCATCTTCGGCCAGCTTGCCTTGTCGTGCTGCAGCGTGAGGAATTCGTTGGCGTTCAGTCTCAGGAGCAGGTCCTTGTAGAACCGTTCCTCGATCGAGCCGATCGAGACGAATTTGCCGTCCTTGGTCCCGTAGACGTTGTACCAGGGAGCGCCCGTGTCGAGGATGTTGCTGCCGCGCTCCTCGGACCACGTGCCCGCGCCGATAAAGCCCGAGAACATCGCGGCGAGCAAGGCGGCGCCTTCGACCATCGCGGCGTCGATCACCTGGCCTTTGCCGGAGCGGCTCGCTTCGATGAGGCCGCAGGCGACGCCGAAGCCGAGCAGCATGCCGCCACCGCCGAAGTCGCCGATCAGGTTGAGCGGCGGCACCGGCGCCTCGCCCTTGCGGCCGAAAGCGTGCAGCACTCCTGCGAGGGCGATGTAGTTGATGTCGTGGCCCGCGCGCGGCGCGAGCGGCCCGCTCTGGCCCCAGCCTGTCATGCGGCCATAGACGAGCTTCGGGTTGCGCTCGAGCGCGGCTTCCGGGCCGAGCCCGAGCTTCTCCATCACCCCCGGGCGCATTCCCTCGATGAGGGCGTCGGCGCGCGCGATCAGTTCGAGGGCCGCTTCTTTCGAATTTTCCTTTTTTAAATCCAAGGCGACAGATCGCTTGCCGCGCATCATGACGTCGTACCAGCGCTCGCGCTTGAGGCCGAGGTCGGTCGACTCGGGGCGGTCGACCACGAGAACCTCGGCGCCCATGTCGGCGAGCAGCATGCCGGCGAACGGCGCCGGGCCGATCGACTCGAATTCGAGAATCCTGATGCCGGCAAGAGGGCCCGCCATGTCAGTCCAGCCTGACGCCGACGTCGCGGATCACCTCGCCCCAGCGCTCGTCGATCGAGCGCAGGAACGCCGCGAACCGCGCCGGCGGCATGCCGCCGGGCTCGTAGCCGCCCTTGACCAGGGCGTCGCGCACCGGCTCCGAGCCGATCGCTTTCGCAAGCTCGCGATACAGTGCGTCGACGGTCGCCGGCGCCATGCCGGCCGGTCCGAAGAAAGCGAGCGGGCCGTCGATGCCGATGTCCACGCCTTGCTCCTTCATCGTGGCGAGATCGGGGAGCGCGGCAATGCGCCTGCCGGTTGCGGCGGCGAGCATCCGCACTCTGCCGGTCCTCGCGTTGGTCATCGCCGTCGTCACGCCATCGAAGAACAGCTGCGCATGCCCCGTGAGGTGGTCGCGCATCGCGTCGCCGCTGCCCTTGTACGGTATGTGCACGATGTCGATGCCGGTGAGGCGCTTGAGCCATTCGCCGTTGATGTGGGCGGTCGTGCCGGTGCCGAAGGACGCATAGTTGAGCTTGCCGGGATTCGCCCTGCAGTAGGCAATCAATTCCTGAAGGTTCGAGGCCGGCACCGACTCGTGTGCCGTGAGCACGGTGCCGCCGATCGCGCCGGCCGTGATCGGCGTGAAATCCTTGAAGACATCCCAAGGCGGCGCACGATAGAGGTGCGGCAGCTGCACGATCACGCCGATGGTGTAGAGCAGGGTGTGGCCGTCGGGCGCCGCCTTCAGCACCTCGCGCGTGCCGATCATGGTCGAGCCGCCGGGTTTGTTCTCGACGACCACCGACACGGGCATCGATTCGGACATTTTCTGCGCGATGACCCGCGCCTGGATGTCGGTGGCGCCGCCGGGCGGGAAGGGCACCACGATGCGCACCGGCTTGCCGGGAAGCGGAAAGGACTGCGCGTGCAGCGCGCCTGCCAACCCCAGAAGCAATGCAAGAACTGCAAGCCTCATGAACTCCTCCCGCGGGCTAGTTTATATTCTCCGCTGCATGCCGGCACGCCATCCCGAGCGCATCGTCTGCCTCACCGAGGAAACCACCGAGACTTTGTACCTGCTCGGCGAGGAGCGCCGCATTGTCGGCATCTCAGGCTACACGGTACGGCCGCCGCAAGCGCGCCGCGAGAAGCCAAGGGTGTCGGCGTTTCTCTCTGCGAAAACCGACAGGATCCTCGAGCTCAAGCCCGACCTGGTGCTCGGCTTCTCCGACCTGCAGGCCGACATCTCGAAGGATCTGGTCAAGGCCGGCCTGAACGTCGTGATCTTCAACCAGCGTTCGGTGCAGGAGATCTTGAACATGATCCTGGTCTTGTCTTCTTTAGTGGGAGTTGCCGAAAAAGGCCTCCAGCTTGTGAAGCGACTCGAAGACAACATTTTTGAGATCGGAAAAGCGGCGAAATCTTTCCGCCGAAACCCCAAAGTCTATTTCGAGGAATGGGACGAGCCGATGATCAGCGGCATCCGCTGGGTGAGCGAGCTGGTGGAAGTGGCCGGTGGCGAAGACATCTTCAAAGAAAAATCATTTGCGAAAGAAGCGCAAGGCAGAATAATCGCAGACCCGGACGAGGTGGTGAAAAGAAATCCCGACGTCATCCTCGGCTCGTGGTGCGGCAAGAAATTCAGGCCCGAGCGCGTCGCCGCGCGCGCGGGCTGGGATGGGATTTCAGCGGTGAAGGAAAACCAGCTTCACGAGATCAAGTCTTCGGAGATCCTGCAGCCGGGCCCCGCGGCGCTGACCGATGGCGTGCGCCGCATACATGCCATCCTCGGCGCCTGGCAAAGATCCCGATAGCCCGGCGCGAACCGGAATCTATCCGTTTCCAGCTTGCCCGAACCCCGCCGCAAGGCGCATGATTTCGTCCTGGTTGCCGGGTGCGATTTCCTGAGGAGGAAACATGGCGAGCTTCAAATTCATGGTCGACGGCAAGCGCGTCTCGGTGAATGCCGAGCCCGAGATGCCGCTGCTGTACGCGCTGCGCAACGACCTCGGCATGAACAACCCCCATTTCGGCTGCGGCCTGGCGCAATGCGGGGCCTGCACGGTACACCTCGACGGCGAGCCGGTGCGCTCCTGCGTGATGCCGCTTTCGAGCGCCGCGGGCAGGAAGGTCACCACCATCAAGGGTCTCGGCACGCCGGCCCAGCCGCATCCGCTGCAGGCCGCCTACGTCGAGGAGCAGGTGCCGCAGTGCGGCTATTGCATCAACGGCTGGATCATGACCGCGGCCGCGGCGCTGAGGAAGAACCCGAAAGCATCCGACGCCGAGCTGCGCGAAGCGCTCGCCGGGCTGAAGTGCCGCTGCGGCACGCACCTATCGATCCTGCGCGCGATCAAGCGCGCCCAGGCGCGGATGGCGTGAGGAGAATGACATGACATCCATTTCGCGTCGCGAATTTCTGAAAGCCAGCGGGGCGCTGGTCGTCGGCTCCGCTTCATTTCCGATGAGTGAAGTTCTAGCGCAAACGACGGCGGGCAAGCCGCCGCTGGTTCCCGCCGAGCTCGATTCCTGGATCGCGGTCCTGCCCGACGGCCGGGTGCACGCCTTCTTCGGCAAGATGGACATGGGGCAGGGCCTCGACATCGCGGCCGCACAGGTCGTGGCCGAAGAGCTCGACGTCGGCTTCGACAAAGTCGAAGTGGTGATGGGCGACACCGCGACCTCCTGCAATCAAGGCGGCGCCTCGGGCAGCACCGGCGTCTCGAACGGCGTGCGCCTGCTGCGCAGCGCTGCGGCCGAAGCGCGGCGCGTTCTGGTGGAAAGCGCTTCGAAGAAACTCGGCGTCCCGGTTTCGGACCTTCAGGTCGAGAACGGCACGGTTTTCTCGAAGTCTGAAAAAGGCAAAAACGTCTCCTATGCCGGGCTCGTCGGTGGCAAGCACTTCAACCACCAGGTGGAGTGGAACGGAAAGACCGGCAATCCCATGGACATCAAGGTTGCGGCGAAGCCGAAAGCGCCCGCGGACTACAAAGTGGTCGGCAAGCCCCTCGCGCGCCGCGACATCGCGTGGAAGGTTTACGGCAGCGGCGACTTCGTCACCGACGTGCGCGTGCCGGGAATGCTCCACGCGCGCGTCATCCGCCCGCCGCGCGCCGCGTGCAAGGTGCGGTCGGTCGACGCCGCCTCGATCAAGGGCCTGCGCGGCGTACGCATCGTGCGCGAAAAGGACTTCGTCGCGGTGGTGGCGCCGCGCGAATGGGACGCAGTGCGCGCCGCGCAGCGGCTGAAGGTCGACTGGCATGCGCTCGACGGCGCCTTTCCGGCGATGGACCAGCTGCACCAGCACATCCGCGGCGCCAGGGTGGTGAAGCGCGAGGAGGCGGTGAAGAAAGGCGATGTCGCCGCCGCGCTCAAGACCCCCGGGGTGCGCCTCGTCGAGGCCGAGTACGAGTGGCCGTTCCAATCGCACGCCAGCATGGGCCCTGCCTGCGCGCTTGCCGATGCGAAGGCGGCAAGCTGCACGGTGTGGACCGGCTCGCAGAAGCCGCATTTCGTGCGCGACGGCGTCGCGAAGCTGCTCGGCCTGCCGCAGGACAAGGTGCACGCGATCTGGATCGCGGGGCCGGGCTCGTATGGCAGAAACGACGCGGGCGACGCCGCGCTTGATGCGGCGTTTCTCTCCAGGGCCACCGGCAAGCCGGTGCGCGTGCAGGGCATGCGCGCCGACGGCACGGCCTGGGATCCGAAAGGCCCGGCGTGCGTGCATCGCGCGCGCGCCGCGCTCGACGCCTCGGGCAAGGTGATCGCGTACGAGTTCGTTTCCAAGGGGTTCTCGCGCCAGCACATCGCGACCAACGAATCCGATCCGGCCGACAGCCTGGTAGGGCAGGCGACCGGCATCGCGGCGAAAGGCACGCAGATTTTCGGCGTGCCGGCCGAGTCCTATGGCTTCGACAACAAGCTGCTCGCGTGGGAGACGATCCCGCCGCTGGTCGACAACTGCTCGCCGCTGCGCACCGCGCACATGCGCGACCCGGTCGGACCCGAGATCCACTTCGGCAGCGAGCAATTCATCGACGAGCTCGCCGCCGCGGCGGGCGAGGACCCGGTGGCGTTCCGGCTCAAATATCTGACCAATCCGCGCCATGCCGCCGTGGTCAAGGCTGTGGCCGAGAAGGCCGGATGGTCTTCCCTGGGGAAAGGAAAAGGCATCGCGTTCGCGGAGCGCAACGGCACTGCGGTCGCCGTGGTCGCCCAGGTCGAGGTCGACCGCAGGAGCGGGCGCATCTGGGCGCGGAAATTCTGGGTCGCGCACGATTGCGGGCTGGTCATCAACCCGCTGACCCTGCGCTACACCATAGAGGGCAATGTGGTGCAGGGGCTGTCGCGCACGCTGTTCGAGCAGGTGCGCTTCGACCGCGACTCGGTGACGAGCGTCGACTGGGCGAGCTACCCGATCCTCGAGATGCCGGACGCGCCCGAGGCGATCGAGGTGGTGCTTATCGACCGGCCCGAGATCGCGCCCACGGGCGCGGGCGAGCCGACGATCCGCGTCATTCCGGCGGCGGTGGCGAACGCGCTGTTCGACGCCACGGGCTTGCGTCTGCGAAGCGCTCCGCTCTCGGCAGACAAGGTAAAGGCCGCGCTCTCGCGAACCTAGCGGTAAAACGCTAAGGCGTCTTGATTCCGTGCGCCTCGAAAGCGCCCGCCAGGCGCTTGAGGAACTCGCGTCGCACGCTGTCCCTCTCGTGCGGCAGTGTCTTGATGCGGCAGCGCAGACCCAGGCCCCACAGCTCCCAGCGCTCGACGCCGAAAATCTCCACGTCCTCGAGGATGCACGGCCCGAACTTCGGGTCCTTGCGCAGCGCCGCGGCGACCTCGCGCATGGTCGCGAGCGCCGGCTCGACGTCCTGGCGGCCCGAGACCGCGGTATCGATCATCGCGTAGGCGTAGTTGCGGGTGCGGTTGACGACCTGCTTGATCTCGCCGTTGGGCACGAAGTGGACGTAGCCGTCGCCGTCGCGCAGGCGGACGTAGCGCAGGGTCACTTCCTCCACCTGGCCGGCCTTGCCGGCCACTTCCACCACGTCGCCCTCGCGGATCTGGTCCTCGATCAGCATGAAGAACCCGCTGAAGTAGTCCTTGATGAGGCTTTGCGCGCCGAAGCCGATGGCGACGCCGGCGACCCCGGCGGTCGCGAGGATGGGCGCGATCGAGATGCCGAGCTCGCCGAGGATCAGCGTCCCGGCGACCAGCACCACCACCACGCCTGCGGAATAGCGGAACACCCTGGTGACGGTGCTCAGGCGGCGCATCTCGTCGCCGGCGCCTGTACGCCGCTCGATGTACTTGCGGAACAGGCGGATCAGCCGGCCGGCGAGCGCCTGCAGCAGCCAGGCGACCAGCAGGATGACGACGATGCGCCCGCCGCGCGTCAGCGCGAGGCGCGCCTCGTCATCCAGGACGTACAGGTACTGAAGAAAATCCCTAATTAATGCAGGCCCAGTGAAGCTTCAATGTTGCGAACCATGGCTACGAGGCGCGGCCCGAGATCGTCCTCGAGCTGGCCCTTCTTCGCCATGAACGCCGGCACGCCGCAGTTGAAGCCGACGATCTCGCCGTCGACCGTGCGGCGCATCGGCACGCCCACCGCGTAGATCTCGCGGCGCAGCTCGCCCATCGAGGCGCAGAAGCCGCGCGAGCGGATGTCCTCGAGCGCCTTGTCGATCGACGGGCGGTATTTGCGATGCGCCTCGGGATCCTTCACCTTCATCTGGTTGAGCACCGCCTCGCGCTCGGGCGGGGTGCAGGCGGCGAGGAAGGCGCGGCCGATCACGGATTGCGAAATGGGCACCGCCGTGCCGATATCCGGCAGCGTGGTGATGCCGTTGCCGCTGCGGCAGGACTCGACGTAGACCATGTTGAGGCGGTCGCGCACGCCCATGGACACCGAGCCGTTGCAGTAGTCGGCGAGCTCCTTCATGAGCGGCCGCGCCACCTGGCGCACGTTCATCGAGGCGAGCAGCGGATAGCCGATCGACAGCACCGCCGACCCGAGCTGGTACTTGCCCAGGCGCATGTTGTGCCGCAGGTAGCCGAGCTTGGTCAGGGTGTAAGTGAGGCGCGACACGGTCGGCTTGGGCAGCCCGGTGCGCACCGAGATCTCCTTGTTGCCGAGCAGCGGCTCGAGCGGCGTGAAGCAGCGCAGCACTTCCAACCCGCGCGCAAGGGTGGTGGCGAACTGGCGGTCGCCCTCATGCTCGTAGCTGAACGCGGTTCCGACCGGTTGGGAAAGCGGTGCCGCGGGTTCTGGGGCGCCCATGGAAGGCCTCTCTTGTGTATTTTTCTCTGGGGGTGCAGCGGATCGTTTCGCGTTTCGATATTCTGTCGGACGCGGTCGCATGTCAACTTAGTTGTACAAGATTTCATATGGTGAAATGACAGCAGGCCTTTTCGACCTGAGCGGCAGGGTGGCGTTAGTCACCGGCTCCACGCGCGGCATCGGCAAGTCGATCGCCGAGGAGCTGGCGCGCGCCGGCGCAAAGGTCTGTATTTCCAGCCGGAACTCGGAAGCCTGTGAAGAAGTATTTTTGGAGTTCAAGAAAAAGGGCTTTGAGACCCTGGCCCGGCCGTGCAATGTCTCCAGGAAAGACGAGCTCCAGGCGCTGGTTGACGCCACGGCGGCGAAATGGGGCCGGATCGACATCGTGGTGGCGAACGCTGCTTCCAACCCGTACTACGGCCCGCTCACCGGGCTGCCCGACGACGCCTTCGACAAGATCTTCGCGAACAACGTAAAGAGCGCGCTCTGGCTCGCCGGGATGACGCTCCCGGGGATGGCCGGGCGCGGCGGCGGCAGCTTCATCGTCGTCGGCTCGATCGGCGGGATTCTCGCCAATACCGTGATCGGCGCTTATGGGATGTCGAAGGCGGCGGATCATCACCTGGTGCGCAATCTCGCCGCCGAGTGGGGACCCAAGAACGTGCGCGTCAATGCCATCGCCCCCGGACTGGTGAAAACCGAGTTCGCCCGTGCGCTGTGGGAGGACGACAAGCGTCGCGCCGAGCGCGAGCAGGCGACCCCCCTCCGGCGCCTGGGGGAGCCGCGCGACATCGGCGGCATCGCGGTGTTTCTCGCCTCCGAAGCTGCAGCTTTCATCACCGGGCAGGTGATCGTCGCCGACGGCGGTGTAACCATCGTCTAGAGAGCGTTTGAAACATCGAAAAGGATTAGACTTTTTCATATGGACCTCAACTACTCGGCCGAAGAACTGGCGTTCCGCGACCAGGTGCGCGCTTGGCTGGAGAAGAACCTGCCAGCGGACCTGCGCGACAAGGTCGCGAACTACGAGGACCTGTCGCGCGAAGACCTGCTGCGCTGGCACCGCATCCTCGCCAAGCAGGGCTGGGTCGCGCCCTCCTGGCCCAAGGAGTGGGGCGGCACCGACTGGAACGTCGTGCAGCGCTACATTTTCGAGGAAGAACTCGGCTACGCCGGCACCCCGCCGCTCATTCCGTTCGGCCTGACGATGTGCGGGTCGGTGCTGCTCAGGTTCGGCACCGACGCGCAGAAGAAGCGCTTCCTGCCGCGCATCTACAACGGCGATGATTTCTGGTGCCAGGGCTATTCCGAGCCCGGCTCGGGAAGCGATCTCGCTTCGCTGAAGACCAAGGCGGTACGCAGCGGCGATCACTATGTGGTCAATGGCCAGAAGATCTGGACCACGCTCGGCCACTACGCCGACTGGATCTTCTGCCTGGTGCGCACCGATCCGACGGTCGAGAGGCGCCAGGAGGGCATTTCCTTCCTGCTTATGGACATGAAGGCCCCGGGGATCACGGTTCGGCCGCTGATCCTGATGGACGGGGCGCACGAAGTGAACGAAGTGTTCTTCGACGACGTGAAAGTCCCGGTCGAAAATCTCGTCCACGAAGAGGGCAAGGGCTGGACGGTGGCGAAATACCTGCTGGGCCACGAGCGGATGAATACCGGCCGCGTCGGCCAGTCGAAAAGGGAGCTGGCCAAGCTGAAGGAGTTCGCCGCTTCGAGAATGGGCGACCCCCGGTTCCGCGACAAGCTCTCCAGGCTGGAAGTGGAGCTGATCGCGCTCGAGATCACCAACCTGCGCTTTCTCGATCAGATGCGCCGCAGCGGCCAGCCGCCCGGCGCCGACGTCTCCATGCTCAAGATCAAGGGCACCGAGATCCAGCAGATGCTCACCGAGCTGATGCTGCAGGCGGCGGATCCGGCCGACTCGGACGAGATCGCCGCCTCGCTCGGGCCGCGCTACTGCAGCATGCGCAAGACGACCATCTATGCCGGCTCGAATGAAATCCAGAGAAACATCATCGCCAAGATGACGCTCGGGCTGTAGGGCACAAAGGCAGGCCTATGAACTTCGACTACAACGAAGAGCAGCAGCTTCTGGCGGATTCCGTCCGCCGTTTTCTGCAGAAGGACTACGACTTCGAGACGCGCAAGAAAATCGTTGCCTCGGCCGAGGGCTGGAGCCCGCGGGCCTGGTCCACCATGGCCGAGATGGGCCTTACCGGATTGCCGTTCTCGCCGGACTACGGCGGTTTCGGCGGCGGCGCGGTCGACCTGATGGGCGTGATGGAAGCGTTCGGCGACGCGCTGGTGCTCGAGCCTTACCTTGCGACGGTCATGGCTGCACAGCTGATTTCAAGAAGTATTTTTTCCGAGAAAGACAAAGTCCTTTCTGCGGTTGTCGAAGGCAAGCTGAAGCTGGCGTTCGCCCACGCCGAGAAAGGCGCACGCTATCGCCTCGATCACGTCAACACGACGGCGAAAAAGGCGGGCAGCGGCTGGACGCTCGACGGCGAGAAAAAGGCCGTGCTCGGCGCACCGATGGCGGACAAGCTGGTGGTGTCTGCCAAGGGACCGCAGGGCCTGGGTCTTTTCTTGATCGAGAGTAATTCCCAGGGCGTGAAGTTGCATCCATACAAAACGCTCGATGAGATGCGGGCAGCGGATCTCTCCCTCAAGGCTGTGAAAGCTCAAGCGCTGGGCGGAAACCTCGAGCTGATCGAAGAAGTCACGGACTTCGCCACCGCCCTGGTCTGCGCGGAGGCGGTCGGCGCGATGAAGTTCGCCTGCGACACGACGCTCGAATACCTCAAGACGCGCAAGCAGTTCGGCGTGCCGATCGGCACCTTCCAGGCGCTGCAGCACCGCATGGTGGACATGTTCATCTCGTACGAGCAAGCCAAGTCCATGGCGTGTCTTGCCTGTTCAAAGGTGGATTCTTCAAAAGACGGCAAAGACAGAATTCGCTCGGTATCGGCGGCGAAGATCAGGATCGCCGATGCCGCGCGCCATATCAGCCAGGAATCGGTGCAGCTGCACGGCGGCATGGGCATGAGCGAGGAGCTGAAGGTGAGCCACAGCTTCCGCCGCCTGACGGTGATCGCCCAGCAGTTCGGCGACGCGGACCACCATCTCGAGCGCTTTGCCTCGCTTTAGGGGTTTTCCCGCGCGCAGTCCTGCGATCCTCTCCGGGCGTCGCACGCCCCGGGCTCCGGGTAAACTGAGTGAGCGCCATGGAAAACAAACGTATCGTTCTGGCCAGCCGTCCCGCCGGCTGGGTGACCGAAGACAACTTCCGCATCGAGAGCGTGCCGCTGCCGAAGCCGAAGGACGGCGAGGTGCTGGTGAAGAATCTGTGGCTTTCGCTTGATCCATACATGCGCGGCCGCATGAACGATGCCAAGTCCTACGCCGCCAAGCAGGAGCTCGGCGAGGTCATGGTCGGCGGCACCGCGGGCGAGGTGATCGAATCGAGAAATCCGAAGTTCAAGGCGGGCGACCTGGTGCTCGGCATGCTCGGCTGGCAGCAATACGGCTTGTCCAACGGCGCCGGCCTGAACAAGATCGATGCCAGCCGCGTGCCGATGTCGGCCTTTCTGGGAGTGCTGGGCATGCCCGGGGTAACCGCGTGGGTCGGCCTGCTCGACATCTGCCAGCCCAAGGCCGGCGAGACCGTGGTGGTGTCGGCTGCATCGGGCGCTGTAGGCAGCGTGGTCGGGCAGCTTGCCAAGCTGAAAGGCTGCCGGGCGGTCGGAATCGCCGGCGGCAAGGCGAAATGCGATTACGTGGCGAAAGAGCTCGGCTTCGACGCCTGTGTCGACTACAAGGCGGGCAAGCTCAACGACGACCTGAAGGCGGCCGTGCCCAACGGCATCGACTGCTATTTCGAAAACGTCGGCGGCGAAATCCTCGATGCGGCGCTCAGGCGTATGAACGCCTTTTCTCGCATTGCGGTCTGCGGCCTGATTTCGCAGTACAACGTCACCGAGCCCTACGGCGTGAAAAACTTCGCGTCGATCCTGACGAACCGCATCAAGGTGCAGGGCTTCATCGTCTCCGATCGCATGGAGCTGTGGGCCAAGGCTCTGCCCGAGCTGATCGGCTGGGTCGCGAGCGGCAAGATCAAGTACCGCGAGAGCGTCGCGCAGGGCCTGGAAAACGCGCCCAAGGC
>WNFI01689714.1_pt1 | contig 11582 bp, 7 predicted proteins | sample 5400471 | NCBI WGS metagenome assembly WNFI01 (sample SAMN13153348, study PRJNA577476) | soil metagenome | isolation source: 100 cm saprolite on Douglas fir-dominated hillslope | place: USA:California | collected 2013-09-17
ACTTCCTGGTGGTGGCGTGTGGCCGCGTTATCGCTGCTGTCGGGGCGGCGGCCTACCAGGCGAACGCGTACAGCACCGCCGGTCTGCTCAGCGATGACACTCATCGCGCCCGGTCGCTGGCGGTGGTGGCGGGCGGCAGTTCGCTCGCGCTGGTGGCGGGACTTCCGTTCGGCATCCTCGTTGGCCAGTTCTGGGGATGGCGCAATGCCTTGTGGGTTCTCGTCGTCCTGGCCGCGATCTCGGGGATCGCGATCGTGTTCCTCCCGGCCGTACACGCTCCGCGCACCGGCCTGCGCGACTGGATGCGGGCGCTTTCTGATCCGCGTGTCCTGGGCATCCTGGTCGGCACCGTCACCGTGCTGACGCCGACCTTTCTCATTATTGCGTACCTGCCAACGATCCTGTCTGCCTCCGGCGGACTCGTCGTGGCGGCGATGCTCGCCTCCGGGTCTGGGCAGTTCCTCGGCACCACTGCCGTGCCGCGACTCATCCGGCGGCGCGGCGCCCGCTTCGCTCTGGTTCTCGGTGCGAGCGGAGTCACCGTTTTCGCAGCGACGCTGGTCGCGACGCGGACGACCGGGGCTGGCGCAGTTGTCACGATGGTCGCGCTCGGCGTCAGCACATCGATGGCGATCGTGCCCCAGCAGCACCGCTTGTTCGCGCTTGTGCCCGAAATGGCCCCGGTCGCGATGGGTCGGTCTGCTCGCGATCACGATTGCCAGCGCCGTTCGCACAGAGCGCCGTTCGCACAGCGCACCATCCCACAGCCGTCAGGCGACAACGAAGTCTGACGGTGGACACGAGCTCGTTGCCTCTTGGATACAGGTGGAAAGTTGAGCCTGTCCGATTCCTGTTCGGTTGAAAGGGTGCTCGCAGGTGCTTCGAGGTATCCCAGCTGGTTAGGAAAGCGGTTGTGTTGCAAAAAGAAAGCTGCTCTGTTAGGATGGGAGGGAAGTGTCCTTCCTGCATCAGTCGAACTGACGCCCGCGTCAAATATTTGAACAACCTGATTGAGCAAGACCATCGCTTTCTCAAACGTCTGGTCAAACCAGGCATGGGCTTCTTTTCCTTTGACACGGCATGGAAAACAGTACAGGGATATGAAGCGATGCATAGGATCAGAAAAGGACAAGTGCAAGGAGTACACAAAGGCGAGATATCAAGCCAAGCCACGTTCATCGCTGCACTGTTTGGAGTCGCCATCTAAACGCAACAAGATGGGAGGCTTCACACCCATCAAACTCCTCCCGGATTTTTTGCAACACAACCTTCTGAATCCCTGGCCTCATCCTGGCGTTTTTGGGAATGGCTGTGGAGGGGATGCGCACAGACGATCCTTTCCCATTCTCTTCATTGAAATGTCTGCTTCTTTTCACTCGTATACCAAAAGGGGTCTTTCAACACGAACGAGAGAATGAAACAAGCTAGCAAGAAGCCTGTCCTTTCGAGGTAAGCAATGAAGGTCAATGAGAAGCAACAAAAGCATCGGCAGGCTGACCGTCGTCACTCGTGGTGGCATTCTCCTTTTCTTGGCTATCCTTTTGCTGTTCTTTTTGCCGCCGGCGCGTTTTTGATCCCAATGTCTGAGAAATCGTTGGGGATTCAGAATTATTTTGTCGGGCCACCGTTTTTCCTTGCAACGCTCCTGGTTGGATGGATTTGGGGCATCGGCCCTGCACTCCTGGCTGTGCTTCTCGAGGTACTTGCTATAGACCACTGGATTATCCCTCCTTTAGGGACTCTCGACTTTTTCCTGTGGCCCGAGATCGCTTCATTCGCGCCGTTTATTATCATACAACTCATTGTTCTCGGTTTGGTTGTTGCACAGAAAAACGCTCGACAACGGCTTCGCCAAAGCGCTGAGCAATTAGCGAAGAGCAATGCTCGACTTGAACAAGCGAGTCAGGTTAAGGATCAGTTTATTTCGATGGCTTCCCATGAACTGAGAACACCGCTGACGAGTATGCAAGGGTATGTACAGTTGCTCCTGCGCCGCTTGAAGAAGCAAAGCGCACAGAATCCGGAATGGCTTGCTGTGTGTGACTCTCTGGGCAAAGTGGATGAACAGACCCATGAGTTAAAGGCTCTGGTGAATGATTTGCTCGACATTAATATTTTGCGTTCAGGGAAGATGCCAGTGCGCCTGGCGCCCTGCGATCTCTGCGTTCTCTGTCGTGGAGTCGTGGAAGGACGAAGCGCGCTGACTGGTCGCCAGATTGATTTGAACCTCTCCTTTTGTCCTCTCATGCTTCAAGCCGATGAGGGGAGGCTCTCTCAAGTGACCATCAACCTGGTCAGCAATGCCCTCAAATATTCACCTGCGAATACTCTCATACGCGTGGAGGTTAGGCAGAGACCTGGAGAGGTCATCCTTGCAATCTACGAGGCCATCCTTGCGGTTCACAATGAAGATTCTGTGCTTTCCAGAGAGCAACAGGAAACCATTTTTGAGCCGTTCTACCGATCTCCCAAAGCGCAATCCTCCACGACACCTGGATGGGGGCTGGGACTTACCATTTGTAAAGAGATTGTTATGCAGCACAGCGGGCGTATCTGGGTAGAGTCTTCGGAGGAAAAGGGCACGACCTTCTTTGTCGCTTTGCCTCTCTCAACGAGTTCGGAAAGCGTCTAGCCCAGAAACGCGCTACCATGCGATTCTGAGAGAGCGCCATTTAGGTAACTCATTGTGGTCTCGGTGCTGTTTCTGGCTGTGAGCGCCTTCCTGTGGATCCATGTTCGCATTGCGTCATTTAAAATCTTCCTCTGGATGAGCCCCTGAACCACTGAAGTTCTGCCGGTTGGTTGTTGGGAAAGAGGGAGCCACCGGCTTTCTCGCCTCTGGTCAGACCGTTGTGACGAAGAGAAAGAGCTGATCATGAGGAAGATCTGACGTGACGCAAACTCGCGCGACTTTGTCGTCTCGTTCCCCATGTTTCTCCTGCTCAGCAGAATGAGTCGGAGGGGACCAGATGGAACGAAGATTGAGTCTGCACGCACGGCGAGAGGTGATCCACCACCAGCGGCAGCCCTATCATGAGGCCGATCAGGCTACTAAACACGCCATCCTGGACGAGATCTGTGCACTCACCAGCTACCACCGCGTGTATGCTCGATGGCTGCTCAACCATCCTGAGGCAGCCCAACCCGTAGAGATACGGGTAGTGTTGCAAAAATTTTTAAGCCCATCAAAACAAAGCGTAGAACAGCAGCAACAGGAGCGTTTTTAAGAAAAAGGGGTACAGCTTTTGCGCGTTTTACTCTAAGACGATTTTCAAGTATGCATCATTCTGATGGGTTTAAAAATTTTTGCAACACTACCCATGAATGAATATCTGGTTCAGGAAGATAAAAGCATGTAGTAGTAAGAAATATGCTAAAACATATCAAACCCTACGCCATATCCAGAAGTAGCCAGGTCCATAAAAGCTCCAATAGGGGATTTTATCGATGAGCGTGTATTTCTTGCTGTGCGCGATAGCCTGGGCTATGAGAATGGCGGTCGGAATGTCATGTCCATAATTCAACTGGACCAGGTCAAAATAGCCATCATTAACCGCCTTCACATAGGCTTGATTACCAGAGTAGTAGTGACCCCGCTTATCAGTGTATTCAAAAAAGTCGAGACCGATCCATTGCCAGGTAGACGTATCATTCTTTAGATTATAGCGTGTTACCTCAATTTGTTCCACCAGGTAGCGACCAGAGTTGTAGCGCACTTGCGTTTCCAGCGCATACGCAAGCTGGGTTGTATAGCGCACTTGCGTTTCCAGCAGAAAGTCCTTCGGAAGCCGGAGAGAGACGCCAATGCGTAACCTGCCACAGGCATCAAAAAGAATAGACTGAACCCCAGGTGCTTATCCAGAGAGATCATTTCGGCTTTGTAGATGTGATAGGCGGGTATCAGCAGTGACGAGCCAAGGAATAAGAGCGCAAGCAACAGATGTTTTTTGCGTACAAAGATAAGCCCGGCCAACCCTACAGCATATGATAAACCGGCCATCTGAATAACATGTTCGATTAACCTTGAACGTGAGTACACCTCAAGGACCATACGGTTGGTTGTTGTTGCTTTGATAGCATGAAGCATACTTGGATCAAAATGGATCACCACCAGAGCTGCTAGCGTTCCTACCACGGCCAGGGATAGCACTCCCAGCGCCCCACGCAAGAGCATGCTTACCCATCCCCACCTGAGCAAGGTACACAACGCGAGGGCTGCAAAAACAGATGGGATAAACAGCAATGCTGCATATTTCGCGCCAAACGCCAGCACCAGGATCGGCCCAATACCCAGAGCGCGCCAGGGCCGCTGTGCCAGGCTGGCATTCACAGCCAGGGTCATCCCCACTGCCACCAGGCAAAGGCAGAGGGGATCATAGGTCGCCAGGCGACTTAAAAAAAGCACTGGCCCCTGGCACACAAAGAAGAGAGCAGCAAAGATAGCGCTCTTCTGGTCGAAAAGCTTCTTCGTTACATAATAGCCACAGGCCGTAGCAATCAACATGCAGATCAGGGAAAAGAGCCGCGCGAATTCAAGTCCTCCTAACAGGTCGAGCGCACCACCGATAATCGGGTAGACATAAGGATAGCCCGAAAAATAGTAACTATAGGGGTCTACCAACGGCGGCCCACCTAACCAGGCTTGCCAGATCTGCCGCCCGGCGTAGACATATAGTGCCTCATCCTGAAAGGCGGTATTTTGTAACAGAATCCAGGAAAGCAGAGCCTGAATGACCAGAATCAGAGGTAATGGCTGGCATAACATCGTTACATTAATCAACAGGTGCTTGCGCGTTACTGTTTTCACCTCAACTGGCTGCTGTGGTGAAGAGATCCCGATCATGATTTCATCCTCGCTTCTTGCATTTTTTATTCTTTATCACGTATAATGCTGATATACATGCATGATACTATGATATAGTTTGATAACTATTCAATTACCTCTTGTGCAAGCTGACCACAACCCTCTGCATAGCTGCCAGCGAAGCAGGATCAGATGCGAGAGACCAGCTCTCAATTTGCGCGCTGCTAAGCTGCAATCCAGGTCCACCTTCGTGATAGAGCAGGGCATACACATGAGGACAATCATTGACTGCCTGTCCAAGTTTTGTCAGCCATGCAGCCTTTTGCGCGGCTGGTCCGTTGACGCTCGCCTCTATAAAGAGTGGTTTCGTTGGATAGTGCGTCACCAGATTGTGCAATACTGTCTGAGGATTGCCCCATTGTGCCCCGGGGTAATCAATAAAACTTTGGAGGACTGCATCGATGGTTGATGTTGGAGGCGCATACTGCTGGTCATGGATAGGATCTGCCGGAGCCCAGACCCAGGCCACATTGTTTGCTCCAGCTGCACGAAAAACGGACTGCACATGCATCCACGCCTTAGGTACATCCTGCGGAATACCACCATTGGCGACACCCGATGATAATGACCAGTTCCGATCAGCATGGAGCAAGATCGTCAGATAGACCGGTTTATTATAATCGCGAATATCCTCGGCCCAGCGTCTGAGGTTCTGGTCATGAAGTCCATTAATAATCGCAGGTAAATTGGCATCGAATGGCGGCTTATTCCCAGGACCAAACGCCCCGAATTGCAGAGTGATCCAGGGGCGTGCGTGCTGGGCCGCCAGCTGGTCTGCCCAGGATTTATCAAAGGAATCATGAATATCTTGCGTGCGCCCGATGATTGAAAACTGTGTGTTGAGATCATGTTCCAATACTGGCGGGCGCGTCGTTAGCAACTGAACCGGAAGCGAGACACCAAAGAATGGTGAAACTATCTTCTCCTGGCTCATTACAAACGGTGTGGCATTGCCATTTATGGAAAACGCCAGAGAAAATAGAGAGCCACTCGCAAGAATGGGAACGGCTATCAACGCAGCCAACCCCAGGTTCCACACCGGCGTCAGTCCACGTTTGCGCTGCGATAATTTTGAAGGGTATGGCCGGTTGGCGATGGTCTCATCAGTGGTTCCAGATTGCTGTACGGCCGCTTGAAAGCGGATATCTTTGTAGTTCAACCAGAGGAACCCCCCCAGCATGAATATTGAGTAGACTACCCACAGCACGCTGATGAGGAGAGACACCTGTTGCTGACCCTTGACCTGGGTCGCCCAGAAGAGAGAGGCAACACAGAGTAAGAGGAAGAAGAAGTACACCCACAAGTAGCTGAGCGAGCGCTTCCTACCACGCTGTTTTGATGTCACAGAAAAACCGACTTTGCGTCGTAAGATGACGGAGAGCAGACTTCCAATCAACGTGGGGAAGCTGCCAAAGCCGATAGCGATACCACGTAATCCGGTAATGCTACGCAAAGAATACCACATCGCGGTAGCGCTGAGCAGACAGTATGGCAAAAAATGCCAGAGATATTCGCTTAATGTTGCACCGCCCACAGCCGGGATACCTGTAAAGATGAAGAGTATCGGGCTGATGAGATAGATCAGATCACGCAGACCACACAGGTAATGCGTACAGGCCAGGAGGTACTGAACCCGTTGCTCAATGTGCAAACCCTGTTTCGTCGGGAGAAAGATTTTACGCCAATGAGTGCGAAACACACCCAGAGTACCCATCGCCCAGCGGTTCTGTTGCTTGAGGTATGATGGCACATCCAGCGGCCCCAAACCCGTGGCGAGAACATCTGTTAAATACGTACTCCGCCAGAATGGATGTAGGGCAATAGAGGCTGCAAAGTCCTCAGTCACCGAATCTTGCGGCAAGCCCCCAATTTTGTCGAGTGCAGCGGCACGAATAACCACATTTGTTCCACAGATGAAGGCAGTATTGAGAGCTGCCTTTCCCGGACACAGCAAGTTATAAAACATGGCTTGCTGGTCATCGGCCCAACGCGATACCGGGTTGTCCAGGTTCGCATAATATTGCCCGGTCTGGACCCAGCCCATCTTTGGATCACGAAAAGGCGGAATAGTTTTGAGCAGGAAATCTGGTTTTGCAACCTGGTCGGCGTCAAAGATAACCAGAAGCGCGTCACCTGTAGCTTGAAGTTGCTGGCGAGCATTTTCAATATTGCCAGCCTTCGCTCCACCAGGTTTGGTCCGGGTCACACAACAGACCCCCAGTTCCTTTGCCAGCTTGTCTGTCTCTTCCCAGTTCGCCGCCTTCGCCACACGACCATCGTTACAAACAACGATGGTTACTCGCCCATGAGGATACTGCGCCAGGTACTTCTCGCGGGCGACAATGATCCCTTCCAAAGTTGGCCTGAGTATCGCGACGCCCTCATTGACAGTGGGGATAAAGATGAAAATCGGGTGCCGCGTCGGATTTTCACTCTGCTCAATCTCAGGTAGCGACCAGGGCCAGACGGTAAATTGAAAGCCAAGTCCATGAAGTGCTCCCAGCGTCTCCGCGAACAGGAGCGGCGCAGCAATCCACCAGGCATGCCAATTTGTTACGATAAAACGCCAGCTTATATAGTCAATAGTGGCGACTCCAACACCGATAGCCAGCACCATTGTAATCGCCTGATCGCGGTTGACCTTTTTGGCTAACATAATCGCTGATCCAATAAACAAGGTGCACAGGACGAGCAATGCACCGGGTTGCGTATAGCTAATCCAGCCAGCTGCCAGGATCACCGCCAACACCGCTACTATGAACGGAACATTGGAGCCTTTTTTCTTCCACGTCGCTTGAAATTTCCGTTTCAGATCAGTTGCAGAGGCCACAGCAGGCTCCATTGCTGCACGTTTGGCTGTTTCTTTATCTGCCAGAGCTAGCGCCGCGGGCTCCATTGCTGCACATTTGGCTGTTTCTTTATCTGCCAGAGCTAGCACAGAGGGGGAGGAAAGCTTGACACTACCTGTCGCGATTGGCGAAGGAAAAATAAAGCGGTTGCAAACGGCAAAGTCCAGCAATGCAATCACACCAAAGATAACAGTGGTGAGATTGGTCAATACCCACGGGAAAGACTGGTTTACAATAAATAACGCTAATGCAATTAATATATTTATGCTAAGTAACATACCCATCTTATATATTCGTCCAGCATAGGGAACTTCGATCCATAAACGCTGCATATGTTGCAATGCCAGTATGCCCTGTCGCATATTCGCCTTGCTCTGCCCATGTGCACGCGCCCGGAAATGGTACGGAACTTCTAGGACCTGCCGCCATTGACAGCGAAGCAGGACCTCCAACAGAATTTTGTAGCCCATTGGGCGCAGTGATACATCGGCCAGGAGTGAACTGCGCAGGAGAAAAAAACCGCCCAGGGGATCAGAGATGTGTAGCAATCGCTCAGGAAAGAGAAGTTTGGCCATCCATTTGAAACCAATAGAAATACATCGCCGCCCTACACCATCCAACCCCTGATAGCTCCCACCTTTGATATAACGGCTGGCTAATACCAGATCTGCATTCCGCGTGACCGCCTGCTTATAAAATGCACGCAATAGATCCGGGGGATGCTGAAGATCGACATCAAGGACCGCGATATATTCAGCCCGTGCTCTGTTCATGCCATGTACAACGGCTGTTGCCAGCCCGCCGGAGCGGGCATTTCCCGGCAAACGATGCTCCAGTTGAATATGCAGCAGAGACGATCCCAGCGTCCTGGCAGCATCCTTGATGACTTCTGGCGTATCATCATCACTATCGTCAACAAAGATGACTTCCACACGCAAGTCATATAAGGCATTATGCAACGCTTGTAAGAAAGGCAAAATGTTATCACGTTCATTTCTGGTTGGAATAACCACGCTTAGATCATGAGTGGTCTGTGAGACATCCTGGTTTCCATCTTGCGGCTGCCTCTGAAGATTTTTTTCCTGCGTTATTGTGGCAAGTTTCTTCGTTGGTTCTACAACATCTTCACTATCCAACCTGCGCTGGCTACTTTCGATGGCCATAGCGTGCTCCGTTCATTAAAATAAGGCAAGAGATAGCGGCGCTAGCGAGGAGTCTTCGGAGGTTACCCTTAGATCCAGAACTTAGCCCGCAACGGTTTAGCTGGACTGCGGCCACTCTGGTGGCCTGATCAATTTCTTGGGTATCAGGCACTCGATGCCTCTTCTGAAGAAGACAGCGAATTTCTATATTAAATCCTGATTTCTTGCGGAAATTTTACTATTAGTAGTTTAGAGAAGTGTGCAGGAGGAGGCAAGTTGCGAACGTATCAGAAAAGGGTACTACTGTATACTGACTATTTTTGCTGTACCTATTCAGGTGCCCTTTTCGCACCGTCTGCTGCGACCGAGGAAAATTTTCAACCACCGAGACACCGTCTGAATGTCGGGCAATACCGTGCCCTTTTACAGGACCGATTCCAGCAATGAAAGGCGGGTAACCGGAGTCAAGCAGGTCGCATAACCGCACAGACCTCCCCACTTCTCATTGCCCTCAACGTCTTTTTTCTTTCTCCCTTCTCACTCTCGTTCATTCCTACGAATAAGTTCTTCTGAAAACGCCCAGCAAAAGACAAAAAATCCCTCCCTCTTGACCCTCATCATGATCTTCTTGTTCAGCTCGCCCATGTGACGAAGCAACTGGATATGGCTACATGTTGACCTGTTACCCCAGATGCTCTCATCGTTGGATCAAGTAACGTTATTCTTGTTATTTGCCTCCCTCTGGTAAGTACACCACGCTTTTTTCTTCCTCATGTTCAAGAAACCGTCTGCGCGAAGATTACCAGCGAGGTGCCGTTTTTTCTCATTTCTTCTTCGTGCTTCCAGATGGAGCGACAAGGGGTGGTTCACCCAGGCACCATGGGACATCTTGACAATGAAACAAGCTCGATAGCCTTAAACTTATTCTCGTCCTTTCGCTGGCTTTTCTTCTCAGATCTCATTGTCGCGCGTTTTCATAGAGGGTGGTGCGCCTTCGGCGCATGAGATCTTGACAATACCCTCAGGTATCCTTCCTGGCCAGGCAGCCTACAAGAGTTGTCCCGCGCTACTAAACTAGGTACTAGGAACTAAAAAGAGCTCTTCAACTCTAACAGGAGAATAAACTGCTGAGAGAAATAGGAAAGGTGAAGGCGCTCTCTTGCGACAAGAAAGCGAATAGCGAGGGATGGGCATTTCTCGTAAAATAAAAATAGTTGCTTTTCTGGGGATTTTTATGCTGCTTCCAGATATCTTTCTCGGCGTTTCTCTTTCCCAAAAACTTCAGAAAAGCAGACACCACCCTGTTCGTTTAGGAAACATGGTGATTGATTACACTTCTCCCGTACGCAAGCTTGATCCCTTGGCAATTGGTATGGATATCAGCGGCTATGGAACTCCAAAAGTCTTCGCGAATGATCGTGCAGAGCAACGGAAATTAAAGGCGTTGGGCATTAAGTTTATGAGGATGGATTTAAAATATAGTACGCCGGGAGATCCAACAAGTAGGATCATTTGTGGTGGAAGTGGATGTGATACCCGATGGACAGGCGCTCAATGGATACAGGCAATCAAATCAATTGGCGCGCAGCCCCTGGTAATCGTTCCCCATAGTGCTATTGATGCGGCAAATATGGTCAAGTATTTTAACAAAATGACCGGTAATTATGTTCAGTACTGGATTGTGGGAAACGAACCAGATCTGGCAGGGATACCTGCGGCTACCTATAGTACAGATTTTAATCGGGACTATGATGCGATGAAAGCCATCGATCCAACGATTAAAATTGGTGGTGGAGTGACCGCCTGGTATAATGTGCCATTTTTACAGGCATTTTTACAGCAATCTGGCTCCAGGGTTGATTTTGTTGATTTTCATGGCTATGGGCAAGAGGGCAAGGCGCCAGGAGATGAGACGGCACTTTTCCAATATGCGGCACAATTTAGCAACGATATCAACAATCTCCGGTCTCTTATTCAACAAACTGTCCCTGACCGCGCTTCTCACATAGGCATCGAGGTTGGGGAATGGGAATTAAATTGGAACGGAAATGCGCAAAGTAATACGAATTTCCACGCGGTATGGGCTGCTTCAGTCCTGGGACACATTGTAAGTTCTGGGGGCGGATCACTCTTCTATGCGGATAAAGGCAATGCTCTCTATGAAAATTGGCATATGATTAGCGATTCATATGGACATAAAATAAAGATTCGTGTAGATGATACGAGCCCTGCTTATCATGGCATCGGGATGTTTACCGGCGAAGGGCTATTTCGAGCATTTGGAGATACCCTGGTACGTGCAAGCACCACACTGCCAAATGTAGAAGTCTATGCTTCAGATCACCCCAAAAATATTATTGTGATCAATAAAGATCCCTCGATAACTCAAACTGCGATTGTGAGTCTGAAAGGAGTAACGTCTGGAACAGTCGATGTATGGAGGAAAGATGAATCAGTGCTGTTCCCGAACCCTCCGATAAAGCTAGGAGCCCGATCATTGCTCAATGGAACGTTTACCTATCAACTCCCCCCTTTTTCTGTCACGGTATTTCTTCTGAATGCCGCATCGAAAATCTCTTCAATAACCTTGCCCCAACTTGACAGAGTCCCCAAGGATGGGATAGACTTAAGCATATTGGGAAAGGATCACTCGTGGCAAAAGTCCAAAAGGTGTCTACCAAAGAATTCAAAGAAGAAGCAGTGAAGCTCGTAGAGAGCAGCGGGAAG
>WNFI01668127.1_pt1 | contig 11581 bp, 12 predicted proteins | sample 5400471 | NCBI WGS metagenome assembly WNFI01 (sample SAMN13153348, study PRJNA577476) | soil metagenome | isolation source: 100 cm saprolite on Douglas fir-dominated hillslope | place: USA:California | collected 2013-09-17
AGTGTTCCCGAAGATTACACCAAGCCGACTGGCAAGAAGATCGACTTGCACTTCACCTTGCTAGCCGCGACTGGAACGAAGAAGCAGTCTACGCCGATCTTTTACCTGGAGGGTGGGCCGGGCGGTTCAGCCATCAACGGTTTTGGTGAAAACTTTTACAGCGCGTTCAGCACGGCTCGTCAGGACCATGATGTTGTGCTGCTGGATCAGCGCGGGACGGGTCAATCCGGTTCTATTCAATGTACCGAAATCACCGATGCGGCACTGGCCGACTTGAATCAGCCAGAAACGAAAGAGGATTCGCAAATCTTTTTGAGTCGCATGAAGGCCTGTTTGAAGCGCCTGTCTGCGACCACCAATCCAGCACTATACACGAGTATTGTGTTTGCCGATGACACAGACGCGTTGCGTGCCGCGCTTGGCTATGATCAGATCGACGTATATGGCGGTTCTTACGGCACGTGGCTCGGTCAGATTTATTTGCACCGACACGGCGATCACGTTCACGCGATGGTGCTGGATAGTGTCGCTGGACCGTGGAATTTTTATTTGTTGGACGCCGCGAACAATGCCCAGGCCGCACTCGACAAGATTTTTGCGCTGTGTCAGGCGGACGCCGATTGCAATGCCGTTTACCCGGATTTATCGGGCAAGCTCAAGGCAACGCTGGATAAACTGGACAAAAACCCGGTCAGCACCTCCGGCATGGGCATCATTACCGGGCAAACCTATCCGGTCCTGATGACTAAGAGTCGCTTTCTCGATACGCTGCAATTGATGATGTATCAGAGCGGAAACATCAGCCTGATCCCGCAGATTATCGCCGGAGCGGCTTCGGGCGATTTCACGCTGGCTGCGCCTGAAGCGGTGCTCGGTGCGGAACTGGCTTCCGAAATCTCATTAGGTTTTTACTACAGCGTCCACTGCTCAGAATCCGTGCCGTTCTATACTCCTGCGCTCATCAAACAGTACCAGCACGGCAGTTTCTACGGTTTGGCTGATAACGGGGCGACTGAATTGGTTTCACTGTGCAAGGTCTGGCCCAGTGCGGAACTCAACGCGGCAGATGTGGCTCCCGTTCAATCGGACCGCCCTGTGCTGATTTATGTGGGCGCGTTCGACCCAATCACATCTATAGCGTTTGGCGAGGAAACCCACAAACGTCTCAGCAACAGCACACTGGTCGTGTTCCCATATCAGGCGCACGGTCCGCTGCTCAATAGCAAATGTGCCCAAAAGATGATGGAAGCCTTTATTGATGCACCAAGCAAGGCTGTCGATACAACTTGCACTACCAAAGATGTCAAGCCAATCTTTTCCGGGGCGTACAAGGTTGATCTCGTTCCGTATACTGACCCCAACAACACATTCACCGCCAATATTCCGAAAGCGTGGATCGAGCAGACGGCTAAGGCATCCGGGCCGATGCGGTTCTTCACCAGCCCGGACGGCACCCAACTGCTGGGCCTCGGCAATTTCAAAGCGACTGATGCAGGAACAGCGCAGCAACAGGCGCTGGATATTATCGGCAAAGCCTATGGTCCGACTCAGATTCAGACTACGCAATCTATCCTGTTTATCACGATTATCCAGCACAGCCTTGATACGCCTGACGAAGTCTATGTCGGGGCGCTGCTGATCAGCCAGCTTGGAGCCGATACGCATGTTGTGTGGCTGGCGGCACCTGCCAACATTTTGCAGGCGATGTTATTCCCAGTGCTTATACCGATCACGACTTCATTTGTCGGTCATTAGGAGGATAACCTCACCCCGTCCTTTGGGGTCGCTTGCCACGCTGTCCGCCCATATGCTCAGAGTTCGGGTTGCTGGAATAATTTTTCGGCAACCCGTAGTTTTGCGCTGCGACTGCGTGGATTGGCTGCAATCTCGGCATCATCCGCTACGATGGGTTTGCGGTTGACGAGCGCGATGCTGGCATGATGCCCGCATGTGCAGATCGGCTGTTGGGGCGGGCAATGGCAATCGGTAGATTCATCGCGGAAATACTGCTTGACGATCCGATCTTCGAGACTGTGAAAGCTAATCACTGCTAACCTGCCGCCCGGACGCAGCAGCGATATTGCCTGTGGCAAGGTTTGCCCCAGTGCGCCAAGCTCATCGTTGACCGCTAATCGCAGCGCCTGAAAGGTTCGCGTTGCTGGATGAATCTTTTCACGCGGACCGCGATGTGCTTTTTCAATGACGTCGGCAAGCTGGCGAGTTGTGGAAAGTGGTCGTGCCGCAACAATCGCGCGGGCAATGCGGCGGCTGTCACGCTCCTCGCCAAATTGATAAATAATATCTGCCAATTCCTGGGCATCCATTGTATTGACCAGATCGGCGGCGGTAGGATCGCCGGAAGTTGGATCAAAGCGCATATCTAGCGGACCATCGGTTCTGAACGCAAATCCGCGTTCGGCTTCATCCACGTGCATCGAGGAGATGCCCAGGTCTAGCAGTATGCCATCGACGCTAGCAAAGCCATGCCCAGGGGCCACTGTGCCCATCGTGTTGTAATTGGCATGAACCAGCGCCACCCGATCCCCAAATCGAGAGAGCGTTTCGCGGGCAATCGACAGTGATCGTGGATCGCGATCAAAGCCTAACAACCGTGATTGAGGAGCAGCTTCGAAAACTGCGCTGGCATGTCCGCCCGCGCCAACCGTACCATCCACATACAGTCCATCAGGATGCGACGTAGCGTTTAGCCCCTCGATGACGGGTTGGAGCAGCACCGGAACATGAGCAGAACTGGCGGTATTAGACATCACTTCATATCTTTTAGTGAGTAGATATCTCACGTTGACGACGTATTTCGAACAGGATGACGCCAGCAGCGACGGCAGCATTGAGCGACTCGGCGGCGTTGCCCATCGGAATGGAAATTACTGCATTGGCTTGCTGACGCGCCGCAATATCTGCGCCACGTGCCTCACCACCAATGATAAGCGCCGAAGGTTGAGTCCAAACTACCTCATGATAGCGTTTATCGCCGCTGGCATCAGCCAGATATAACGCCAAGTTTGCGAATGATGCCGAAATCTCATCCCAGGAGTGCCTCACCATCGGGACACGGAAATGTGCTCCCATTCCGCTGCGGAGCACTTTGGGGTTGAAGGGATCGACGCATCCCGGCGCGAGGACGACCACATCAACACTCGCCGCCGCTGCCGTGCGCAGAATAGTTCCCAGATTGCCGGGATCAGCCACGCCATCAACTATCAGCGCCAGAGTGATCGCGGCTGGCACTTCCAAATCGGGCATGGCCGCAACTGCGAGAATACCCTGTGGCGTTTGGGTGTCAGCCATGTGCGCCATTACTTCGGGAGAGACTTCGATGCAGGATATGTGCCGATCTTCGAGCGTTGCCAGGAGCCGCGAACCGGGTTGACCCTCGGCGGTTACATCCTGTGTATAAAAGACGAAATCCAGCGCTACATCGGCAGCCACTGCATCGCCAACCAGCCGCACACCTTCCAGCACAAGTTTTTTCTCTTTGCGGCGCGATTTACCGCTGCTCTGCAAAGCGCGAACGAGCTTGACGCGATCATTTTGCGTGCTGGTAATCATGAATCGATCCAATCGTAAAACTAAACAGGCGACTAATAGTCGCCTTTAATAGAGTCTCATGTTTACGAGACGCTGATAGCTAGAGCGCGGCCTTCGCCGTATTGACGATTGCACTGAACGTCGCGGCATCACGCACGGCGATGTCCGCCAGAACCTTGCGATCCAGGTCAATCCCCGCGACTTTGAGCGCGTGGATCAGTCGGCTGTAGCTCATGTTGTCCTTGCGTGCGCCTGCATTGATACGCGCAATCCACAACGTGCGAAGCTGGCGGCGGCGCTGGCGACGGTCCCGGTAGCTATACCAGAGACTCTTCATCATCGCCTCGTTGGCGCGACGGAACAGACGGTGCTTGCTGCCCCACTGACCTTTGGTCAGCTTTAGAATTTTCTTGTGACTGCGGCGAGTGACGTACCCGCCCTTAGTGCGTGCCATGCGAACTCCCTACTTGGAAAACTAGGCTGGTGGGTTTGAACGATAACGCTTGAGATAAGGGGCAAGACGATGGACACGCTTAACCTCAGCGCTGTTCGTGACTGCAATCATTCTGGTGAACAAGCGCTTGGTACGGCGGGGAGTGCGGCGGCGCAGGTGGCTTTTGCCGCCCTTGGTCCGCACCAGCTTGCCCGATCCAGTCACCCGGAACCGTTTAACGGTTGCCTTGTGAGTTTTCAGTTTGAATTTCATTGCGAATCTACTCCTGTGCGGACCATTCGGCTGCTAGGCCGCAATGTTACTTCTTCTTATCTTTATCTGGCGACGGGGCCAGGACCATCAACATCGTTTTGCCATCCATCGTGGGCGGCTGCTCGACAATAGCGACATCCTGCAAATCGTCGATAATCTCATTAAGCTGCTCACGGGCGATCTGTGGATAGTCAATTTCGCGTCCACGGAAGCGGATACGGACCTTGACCTTCATTCCTTCGCCCAACCATTTGCGCGCATCCCGCACTTTGAACGAGAGGTGGTGCTCGTTGGTTTTGGGCCGCAGCCGAATTTCCTTAACTTCAATTGTTTTCTGCGCTTTGCGAGCTTCACGTTCCTTTTTGGAGCGGTCATACAGGAACTTGCTGAAGTCCATCACACGACAAACAGGCGGGTCGGCTTGCGGTGAAACTTCCACGAGGTCCATGTTTCGATCCTGGGCGATGCGCAACGCCTCACTCAAGGAAACGACACCCAGGTTCTCGTTCTCGCCTTTTGGCCCCTGCACAATCAGGCGAACTTGGCTAACCCCGCGTATTTGCTCATTAATTCTATAATCTCCGGCGCTGATACTACTCACCTCATCTTTCAGGTTCTGAGACAATAAGCGTGCCGATAACGATAGGCACGTCGGGCGATAATCCTAGCATAACCGTACTGAGAAGTCAACATGGGATTAGGTCAGAAATGTGGCGTTCTTCGCTAATCTCCAACTGATTGTTGACCCACATTGCATTTCATGAAATTTAGCGCTGACGGAGTATCCGGCAATGGCATATTGCGCTCTGCGATGAAACAAAAAAGCCCGTTGCAATAGGGCTAAGGATAACGCTGTATGGCTTCGCGCAAACAGTAATTCCTTACTGTATATTGAGAATATTCTAACATACGACACGCCAAACCGCTAGATTCTGGGGCAGTTTGTGTCCAGTTCACGTGCGACAATTCCGCCCATCTCACCCACGGATTAAGAAGGGTCACTGCATGGGCAAATTAGCGGGCAAGGTCGCCATTGTCACCGGAGCGAGTCGCGGGGTTGGGAAGGGTATCGCGCTGAGTCTTGGAGAAGAGGGAGCCATCGTTTATGTGACCGGGCGAACAGAACACGAATCCGAGGCGACTGTGCCACTCCCCGGCACCATCCATGAAACGGCTTCAGAAGTTACCCGACGCGGTGGCAAAGGGATCGCTGTGCGCTGCGATCACCGTCACGACGAGGAGGTTATCACGCTGTTCAAGCGGGTTCAGGATGAGCACGGGCGGCTGGATATTCTCGTTAATAATGCCTGGGCAGGTTATGAAGGTTTGAACGATGGGCGTGATATTCCGATTGACCGCTCATTTTGGGAGAAACGGCTCACGTTGTGGGATGACAACCAAATGGGCGTGCGTGCCGCTTATATCGCCAGCGCCCTTGCCGCGCCAATGATGGTTGCGCAGGGCTTAATTGTCCATATCTCGAACTGGATCGAGGAGTTCGGCAATCCCGCCTACGCTGCCGCCAAAGTAGCCACTGACCGACTGGCCGCTGATATGGCGCACGAGTTGAAAGGCCACAATGTCGCGGTGGTCGCCTTGTATCCTGGACTGGTGACAACTGAGAGCATTCTTAAGTTTGCCCAATATTTCGATATGTCGAATGTGGAATCGCCGCAGTTTATTGGTCGAGCCGTGGTCGCGCTGGCACTTGATCCTGATGCGATGAGCAAATCTGGTCGGGGATTAGTCGTTGCTGAATTGGCACGGGAATACGGATTTACTGATCTCGATGGTCGCCAGCCAACGCCGGTACACAAAGTTCGTCCGCGTTAAGCCACCCAAAAACAATAGCGGCGGAGTCACCCACCCCGCCGCTACCCTGTGGATACTCTCCACAGTCAGCAAGTTGAACCAAGTATGGCATATGTTGATAAATTATGACAGTAGGGATCATACGTATTTTTATACAGCCCGTTTTAAGAACGCCAAAATTGCGGTGTCACGTTCAGCGCTGGGGATGGTAAGCAGGCTGGTGTGTCCGGCTTCAGCAATTGTCACAACGCCCGCCATCGGCATTCCTTCAAGCATTGTCGCAATCACTTCATCGCTGAGCACCTGATCCTCGGCGCTGACGACGCCCATTCCCGCACGCAAGATGAGGACCGGGCAGTTGATCTGTTTATACAGGCTCGGCAGTTGGTTCCACGTTTCTAATTGTTCGACGCGCCGATCTGCATCAACGACAAAACGTGGCACACGACGAAAGAATGTCCCATCCGGCTGCTGGAAAAGGTTGCTGCGTACCAGCATTTCCAGTTCAGGCGTCCAGGGCTGATAAAGCGGTGCGCGACGATAACGATCAATATAGTCGTCGGCTGAAGCATAGTGATATTGCAATGAATCGTAGTAGGCATCCAGGTATTCTATGGCAGTCGTGTTAGGAATCGCGCCGCCATCAAAGAGCATCAGGCCGCACACGCGCTCTGGAAACTGGGCCGCCAGAAATACACTGACTGTCGCTCCAAAAGAGTGACCCGCTGCCACAAAACGCTCGACACCCAGACGATCCATACACGTCAGTACATCGTTGATATGAACCTGAATGCCATATTCGCCAAAAGGCATGTCGGAGAATCCTCGACCACGCAGGTCGGGGGCAATGAGACGACGTTGCTCCACCAATAGATTGCCGAGAGGCAGAGCCGCCAATCCGTTCGCCGTGAAGCTGTGCAAAAACACCACCGGTGGATCGTCGCCCTGCCAGTCCATGACGTGCATCCGGATTCTACCTGCCAGCACCCGGTAGCTATCGTAATCAGCCACTGTAATTATTCCTTTCGGGCAATCTCCCAGGCCAGGTGGTTGAGTTCAGGGAGAATCAACTGTTCTAGCGCCAGGCTAACTGCTTTGGGCGAACCCGGCGTTGAGAACACCAGTTTGCCGCGATATGTCCCTGCTGTGGCCCGGCTGAGCATGGCTGCCGCGCCGACCTGCTGGAAGCTCAGCATTCGGAAGATTTCGCCAAAGCCGGGCAGCGTTTTTTCCAGTTTGCGGGCGATGACATCATAAGTCGTGTCGCGTGGCGCGATGCCTGTACCGCCGTTGAAGATAATAAGTTGCATTCCTGGAATAGTCGCCATTTCATCGAGCACTGCCTCGACCTGCGTCGGTTCGTCTTTGACAATGGCATAGCCCGCGACAACATGTCCTAATTGCGTAAACTTGTCACGCAGATAATGACCGTTATCATCGTTTTCCGGTGTGCGCGAATCGCTGACTGTGACCAACCCTACCGTGACCGGGCCGTGGCCCGCTGCCTCTCGGTGACGCTCTGCACTCATTTTTTATCGGCTCCTTTGTCAAAGCCCGGTAGCATCGGATTGGAACGGGATAGTGCCGTGGTGACAAACTGGTGGCGGTGATGGGCCGTTGGACCGTAAGTTCTTAGTGCCTGAAGATGTTCCTGCGTACAGTAGCCCGCGTTATGATTCCAGCCATAAACCGGATGTGCCTCGTGAAGATCAGCCATCATGTGATCGCGCGTGACTTTGGCAATGATTGAGGCTGCCGAAACCGCCTGTTCGATCTCATCAGCGCGTATCAGCGATTGTACGCGGCGTGCTTTGCGTCCCAGATTGGATAACTTGAGATTGCCATCAACAATGTACTGATCAGCATCGACGGCAAGGATCAAACGCTCGAAAATCGTCCGGTTCGCCCACCCGATCCCCTGCATATTGATATCGTCAACGGGGATGCTTTCGACCTTAACCGTCAGCGCAAACTCGTGAATGAGGCTTATCACGGCTTCCCGTTGGCGGGCACTTAGCTTCTTTGAGTCACCGAATTTCAAGTTGGGGAAAACGTCACTGAAAACAAAATCAGCCGGGAAGACAACAGCCGCCGCTACGAGCGGTCCAGCCAACGGTCCTCGCCCTGCTTCATCTAACCCGCATCGCCGTCCATCTGCGAATGTCATGTTCTTTCTCATAACCTGAAGCGTTCTAAAGACTATTATGAACTATTGTCATCAGTCAGTCCAATTCATCCTGGATTCGTCCAGTCAGAAGCATTTCAATTTGTCCCGGCAGATGTATTCCCAACTATCCATCCTGTGGACTGGCTGCACTCGCATTTCGCCGTCGGTGGCTGGAGTCCATTACAGCGTTTAAGCGGAATGCTGACTGCACACATGACGCGCATCGCGCCTCATAGCGGCTTCACATGGCACCCACATCGTGCCGTGGAAATCTATACATGGGTACTTGAAGGCACACTCCACCACGAAGATACAACGGGTGGTCAGGGCGACATCGGAGCAGGTGAACTGCAACGCATGTTTTCCGGCGAGTGGATCGAACACCAGGAACTAAACCTGACCGATGATCCGGTGCGCGTCATCCAGATTTGGTTTATGGTCGATGACAGCTATCGTGGACTTGACCCGCACTACCAGCAGCCGGAAAAATCGCTGTTACCGCAGCGTCGCGCTGGGGATGCAACTGTATTCAGCCTGATTGGCGACAATTCGCCGATGGATCAGCACATCGCCGGACGTTTGACTGCTACGGTGATCGATCCAGGTGGCGAAACACAGATCGAACCGCCACGGCCCGGTGAGGATTTATTCCTGTATGTGACTGACGGCGCAGGGTATGTGGCGAATGAAAGTGGAACGGAGCGGCTAGGACAATATGACGTGATCCTGGCTCGACCAGACCTGAATACTACCACGCTAACGGCAAATGCTGATAGCGACGTGCGGTTCCTGAGCTTCTATTTGCCGAGTTTTCTAGCTTGAGCCTCTCAGGAATGTTATGCAATCATGATGTGCGACTACGGTAGTGTCTGCTATGCTGTAATTAGCAGATTTTCAGCCGTTTATCCCGCCTCTGTTGTATGGTCTGAGATTTGCTAAAGAACAAAAAAGCCCGCCAAAATGGCGGGCGCTGGAAAAATTAAGTGTATTAAGTATTAAGCACAAATTTTTCTAAAATCTTTATATTTCTTATTCTATGGTGAAGTGCTCGGCTTGTCTAGGTTTACGCGCCTAAAAACAATCAAGAATTAACATATTGTGCATTAACGATTTCCTTCACATCAATTCTTCTTTGATTCTGCCCGTAAATTTCTCCCGGTTGATCATACTTGTCTTCTCATGTTCTGTTAGTGTTGATATATCACGAGCCTGATAATATTTCTTTCTTGATAAACTCGCTCACCGCTTTAGCTACAACTTGATTGCCTGCCGCGTTGATATGCGGATCATCAGGGTAGTAGAGTTGGACATTCTGGTTGGCTTGAACCTGCAACGCAGGAAGCAGATCAAGGCAAGTAATATTCTGCGCTTTGCAAAAATTCAAGATGTGCAGGCGTGGCTCAGCGATAGCATCTACTGCCGCCTTGCCCATCAACGGTTCAGCCAACGCGCGATAAGTTTCCTCTTTGGCAGGCATGGCGATAAGTACGAACTTGCCGCCATTTTGTTCAACCGTCGCGCGTGTCTTGAGGATTGCCTGCTGCGATATCATTTCCCCTTCCTGATTGCGGGGCTGGCTCATATCAAATGAATCGCGCACATAGCTTTGACCGAACCACAGGTTCAGGTCATTGGCTGTCGTGTGGTAAGGATCCACGAATTGTTCCACACCCGGATCGCTGCCGCGCAGTAAAGTGCTAATCAGGACATAGATCGTAGAGTTTTGCCGCAGCCAGACTGCAAGTGTTCCTTGCGGCAATGGGCGCGTTGCCTGTACCGGCGCAGGTGGCGATTTCGCTGTTCCATTGAGCGCGGCCAGACCATAATCATCGTTGAAGTCGTTGCCATAAAATTGCCACAGCACGAGTTTCGGCTGCTTCAATTTCAGTTCTGGCTTGGCAACAAAATCATTAAAGAGGCGCGCGTGGCTTTCCGAGCCAGTCACCGGCTGACCCAGATTTGAGAGTTTGAGGCCAGTCTGCTGCTGAACCATCGTAATCCAGCAGTCCTCAAGTTCCGTGAAGCAGAAAGTAAAAGAATCGCCGAGCGCAACTGCTTCAACGTTACCATCCTGCGGCTGTGGTGAGCGGAAGCCGACCCGTCCACCCCACCACGGATAACTGTGGACATGAAACGTAACCGGTAAAACAGCCGAATACCTGTCTCAACGAGTATGACTGCAAGAACAAGTCCAAAAATCGCCGCGAACACGCGTAATGCTATAGCACGCAGCAGGCGCTTTGAAGGCGGCGGGTTCATTCAACTGATCCAGTCACGATGGATCGGGTCCCATTCGCGATGACGGTAGGCCGTCTTGCATTCGATGCAAACTTTGCCGCTGTCTAGCTGTCCATTCTCTTTCCAGCGCCAGCGCACAATACCGCTATGAAAACGGCAGTATGGCCTGTAGCACACCGGGCAATAGTCTCCGCCTTCAAACCCCGTGCTGCCATAACGACGTTTATCATCGGGGTTGCTATCACAGACATGACAATAGGGAACGTGCATTGCTTACCTAGTTTGAGTGATGTGAATTGTGATTATTATAACCAATCAGTTGTGAAGAATAGAACGCCGTCATTCATAAGCCGGGCAATCACCGACTCCTACCTCAGCAACCTTCGTCCGTGATCAACCGTATAGTTTGATTATGTCGCTCCAGGATGGATGAAGATACTATGGTCGCAAACACATTCAATGTAGACCCACTGTTGCAGGACGACGTACAAAGCTTTTGGACCTTTGAGCAAAGTCAAACTGATCAGGGTGGTGGGCCAATCTTGCCGGATGCTCATGCTGAATTGATATTCAACTTTAGTGCATCCCATATTCTGGACCTGGCGAGCGGGCAACAGTTTGAAATGCCGAGTGTGTCCCTCAATGGATTGCAAGATAGGCCGTTGCATTTCCGCATAAAGGGGCCGTGCCAATTTATTGCGGTGAGACTCAACGCCTGGGCCATGCGACGCTTCATTGATCTGCCCGATAGTTTCTGCACGTTGCCTGCCATTCCGCTGGGTGGCATCTGGAAGGATTTTGCACGAACGCTGGAAGCAACCTTTCGCCGAAGCGGCTATCTGGAAGCCATCGCCTGTCTTCAACAGTTCATACTTGATATGCGACGTCCGGAATCCAACCTTGCATCTATCAGAGCGGCGGGAGAACTGCTGGATGTCTCACTTGGGAATGTTAGCCTGGACGATCTCGCGCTGCGCAGTAATCTATCGCCCCGGCAGTTTGAGCGCCAGTTCAAGCATTGGACAGGCGTTTCTCCCAAAACCTATGCGCGATTGATCCGCCACGAAACTGCGCGTCGTCTGCTGACGAGCGATCCCAACCATAGTGTT
>WNFI01691900.1_pt1 | contig 11579 bp, 12 predicted proteins | sample 5400471 | NCBI WGS metagenome assembly WNFI01 (sample SAMN13153348, study PRJNA577476) | soil metagenome | isolation source: 100 cm saprolite on Douglas fir-dominated hillslope | place: USA:California | collected 2013-09-17
CGGCCGAGCTGGCGAGGTGATCGAATAGGCCGCTATCGCAAAAAGTTGTAGCTTTTACAATTGCCACTCGTCTCTCTGCATAAGGTCCGCAGTGGGTCATCGGCGGCCATGGCGACTGCACTGATTTGATGGCCGGTATGCCCCAGATAGCTGACGACTTGCTGCAACGCCCAAGTCGGCAGCCTCGGGCCACACCCGGACATGTGGCTTGGTTAGGATCGAGGCCCGAGGAAACCGGGCAACTCGGCCGCCTGCTTCACCCAGTCGGCCATCTGAGCCTCGTCGAGTTCGTCGCCCTCGCGGATGTCTATATAGCGCGTATCACTGCTCTTGGAGTCGCCGAGCGGAATAGGACGCAGCGACGCGCCGCGGAAGAAAGCCACCTTGACGTACCTGGTAAAGCAATGGATGCCGAGGAACCAGCCGTATCCTTCAACCCCGTACAGCGGCGAGTTCCATTTTACTGCCTTGTGTACGCCGGGGATGGTGCGTACGACAAGCGCGTCGATGCGCCGCCCGACGTCACTTTTCCAGCCTGGCATGGCTGCGATGTAGGCCTGCACGGCGGCGTCGCCGTCGGCCTTCGCAATCCGCGGGTTGCCGCCTGCGAGGAGGGTAGGCTTTGCAGCGCCCGGCTTGACGGCAGCCTTCTTTGCAACCTTCTTTGACTTGATGGACGTCTGCTTGGCCATCGCGGCCCCTCCGACTACCTGCGCTAGGAAACCTCATAAGCACGGCCTGAGCAATCGGTCGATAGTCAACTTCGGGTCACGGGCTGCCGTGCCAATGACATCATCACGCATGTCGACGACGTGGCGACGCAAGGCATGACCCTCAATCAAGCACTTGAGAAGATGCGCGGACCCGTCAACACTGCGATCCGCTTGAGGATCGCTCGCAAGGGGCAGGACGTTCCTATTGAGCTGATGATTGTCCGTGCCGGGATCCGACTGGCAGGGGCCAATCTTCAAGTCGCTGTCAATGACGGCAAGCTGCAGATCGAGGCCAGTGGAGCGCCTGTCCTCGACTTTGAGAAGGGTGCACCGATCACGGTCGTCCCCATGTCAAGCAACGAGTTCTTCGTGGATGGCGGCGACCATACACGCTTGGCCTTCGAACGCGACGCGGCCGGCAAGGCGACGCGACTGGTACTCAATCCGGGTCCCTGGCAGATCGCGGGTCACCGAATAAACTGACCGAAGACGAAAAGACGCGAAGGTCGGCTTCGGGTCGATGCTGTCGAAAAAAGATTTTGGGGGGATCTCTGAGCAATATTGATTCAAAGTGAGCGTCGAACGCGCAAGTTCGATTCAAAAAGTCGACTCCCTGATTCGATTGTCGCGTGTCAGCAGGATGCCGCGGACTTTTTCGACAGCATCGGTCAAAAAGAGCCGTACTACTCACTTCGTCGGCACGGCAGATCCACCTCTGTAAGCGGACCCGCCGGCCGAGCTGTCGGCGCGTCCGGGTCGGGCCAATTTCAGACTTGGTCTCTCAGTAAAGGGACTTGCTGATACCGAAGGCTATCAGAACCAGTGCAACTGCCATCAGCATCCAACCGGGATGGAGGCCGCGCGTCCCCCAAAGGTTACCGATAGCGCCAAACAAGTAGAGGCCGCCGACGAATACGCCGGTCGCGAGCCTCGCGTCCCCCTCTAACCACCTTGCGGCAGCGATCAAGGCCAAACCGCCGAGGAACCAGCTGATGGTGCTGAAATGCAAGAGCAGCGGCACCAGCCTTCTGATCGATGGGCCTATTCGTCCGTCGGCGAGCGCGAACTCCTCAAACGGCTTGACCATCAGTCGCTGAACGAGGACGCCGTGGACCACGGCCACACCGCTTCCAATGACTCCAGCCATTGCCAACGCAGCGTTCTGCCAATTCATGACCATACACCTCTGTATGGGGCATAGTGAATACATTGGTGCGAGTCAATACACTTGTGTATGGTGGCACCATGGATGATCGCCTGACAAAATCGGACTGGATCGAGCATGGACTGCGCACGCTCGCGAGCGACGGCGCCAACGCTCTGAAGGTTGGCCCGATGGCGACGCAGTTAAAGGTGTCGCGTGGCAGTTTTTACTGGCATTTCCGCGACATCGCCGATTTCCGATCGCAGGTCTTGCAGTGCTGGCAGGAGCGCACCACAGATCAAGTTATTCGCGACCTCGAGGCCGCGAAAGCTGAACCAGACCGTCTCAAACATCTCATGCGGCGAGCCTTTGTCACGAAGCGCAGCTTGGAACGAGCCATCAGGTCCTGGGCTGCAGAAGATAAGGATGTTGCCGCGACCGTTGCCGCCGTCGATACCCGCAGGGTCTCTTACATCGCAAAAATGCTGGTCGCGGCAGGCGTGGAGAGCCGACGGGCGTTGCCTCGGGCTGCCTTCATGTATTGGGCATATCTAGGCCAGCCCATCGTCATGGATCCCCGCCATGCGTCGATCCCAGCATCGGCGCTAGACGAAATCAGCGACCTGTTTGAAAAGTGAGCGTGCACTTCCGAGGTGGGTCAAAATGAGCCGTGACACGGACTTCGTCGGCACGGCAGATCTCCCTCAATAAGCGGACCCGCCGGGCCGCCGGTTGGCACTTCCGAGTCGGGCCAATAGCTGCCTGACGCGGTGCAAAGCAAAGATGGGTGGGAGAGGCCGGTCCTGCCGTCGGAGTGAACGCAAACGGCACGATTGTGGTGGGATTTACTGGCGACAATAATTCTCAAGCGGTCCGCTGGTTCAGGACACAAGCCCCAGCGGGGCACCGTGACCCCGCTGGGGCGCAGACTTCGAGGGATATGCCGCCGAAGATCAGCTTCTTGCGGCCGGTCGCGGTGATGGCCTTCGCGACCGCAGGATCGTCGAATGCATTGACCGACGAGCGGTCGATGATCGGAACGCCAGGCAATGCCTCGACGAGCTCCGGAAAGGTCGGACCCCACATGCTGTCGCGCGCGGTGGTGGTGACGATGATCGGCAAGTTCAGGGCCTTGGCGGCTTTGGCCAGGGCCACTACGTTGTGCTTCAGCTCTCCCGTCGAATAATCGCGGACCCCGGTCATCAGACCGACTTGATGATCGATGAGAACGAGGGCGGCATTTTCCGATGTAAGCGGTTCATAGGGGCGGGCTTCATTGGACATGACATTCTCCTGTAGAAAGGAAAGCTGAGTTGCAGCTGCGGCTGGCGGTGCGACGCCAAGCATTGTCGCGGCGGCGCTGCCGGTCCGGCCCCAGCACTCTTACGAGCGCACCAAGGCGAGGACGTCGGCGTTGAAGGTGTCGGGATCGACCTGGGCGAGGCCATGGCTGCCGCCCTTATAAACCTTCAGCTGCGCGCCCTTGACGATCTTCGCCGTCTTTTCGCCCGAAGCCGCGATCGGCACGATCTGGTCGTCGTCGCCATGGATGACGAGCGTCGGCTTGTCGATCTTCTTGAGGTCGGCAGTGTAGTCGACTTCCGAGAACTCGTGGATGCAGTCGTATTCGCCCTTGATGCCGCCCTGCATGCCCATCAGCCAGAACGACTCGCGCAGGCCATCGTCGACCTTCGCCCCCGGCCGATTGAACCCATAGAACGGCATCGTGAGGTCCTTGAAGAACTGCGACCGGTTGGTCGCGGTGCCCTTGCGGATACCATCGAACACCTCAAGCGGCGTGCCTTCCGGGTTGGCAGCGGTCTTTAGCATCAGCGGCGGAACGGCGCCGACAAGGACAACCTTGGCAACGCGCTTCGAGCCGTGACGGCCGATATAGTGCGCCACTTCGCCGCCACCGGTCGAATGACCGATCATGACCAGATTGTTCAAGTCGGGCTTTTCGATCAGCTCAGCGAGATCATCGGCATACTGGTCCATGGTGTTGCCGTTCCACGGCTGATCCGACTGGCCGTGGCCACGACGGTCGTGGGCAATCACGCGATATCCATTCTGGCCGAAGAACAGCATCTGCGCGTCCCAGGCGTCGCTGGCGAGCGGCCATCCATGGGAAAAGAGGATCGGCTGTCCCTTTCCCCAGTCCTTGTAGGCAATCTTGGTTCCGTCTTTGGTCGTGATGGAGGTCATGCTTTTGGCTCCTTGTGTTTGAGCTAAAGGTTTGGAGGTGGATTGAGCGGCAGCCCCGATTGGGGAGAGCATCGGCACCGCGGCTGCCGCAGCCCCCGCGGCAAGCGCAGTCCGTCGGGAGATCCAACTTCCGCTGTCATTTTCGTCCTTTGGCTTCATACTATTCTCCCTGTCCAAGAGTGCTGTTCGATGTCATTGCGTTAGAGGTGTGCGAGAGGTCCGCGTCGGCCTGAGGCTTGCCAAAGTAGGAAGCGACGCCCATGCGGAAGCGAGGATACCGAAGTCCTACCCGCTTCCCGTTGAGTAATACGTATTTACTGTGCTGCCGCGTTTAAGCCCTTAGCGGCTTTCTTGATGAGCGCAACCACCGCTTCCGGTTTCGAGACGTAAACCGCGTGGCTGCCCCTGACCTCGGTCACCGTTGCGCCAGCACGTTTGGACATGGCTCGCTGCGCCTCGGGCGGGATCATCTTGTCGTCGGTTGTGACAAGGTACCAAGTCGGCCTGACCTTCCAGGCCGCGGCGGTGACCTTGCCATCCAGGGCCGCGACGCCCCACGGGACCTGCGAGTCTGCCATGAAGGACGCCAAGTCAGGGCGAACGTCGGCAGCGAACGACTCAGCGAACTTCGCCTTGTCCAGGAACAGGAACCCGTCCACCGGAGGCAGGATCGGCGGCACCGGAGCTCCCGGGGGCGGGTTGGCGATCAAGCTCGAAACAGACTCGCCTGCATCGGGCGCAAAGGCCGCGATATAGACGACTGCTGCGACCTTGGGATCGGTGCCAGCTTCGGACACCACTACGCCGCCATAAGAGTGGCCGACCAGGATGACTGGTCCGGGGGCCGCCGCGATGGCGCGCTTCGTGACCGCGACATCGTCGGCCAGCGACGTTGTCGGATTCTGGACGATGGTCACGTTATAGCCGTCCTTCTTGAGGATTTGAAACACCCCTTCCCATCCGGACCCGTCCACGAAACCACCGTGGACAAGGACAATGTTTTTGACGCCGCCCGGCCCGGCGGCGTGCGCGGTGGAAACGACTCCAAGCATTGCCGCTCCGGCGGCCATCGTCGTAACGGTCTTGTGTAATGTGCTCATGTTGGTCTCCTGTTCCTCTCTTTGCCCCCGCTTTGGTCTCGTCGTTCGCCGAGCCAATCTCGGATTGCACAGGGAAGATGCTCCTTGGTCAGAAGTACTACCAGTTAAACAGTATGAAACTTCGCAATGCTGTTGTTTTAACACCATTTTACTTTGTTTTACTCGTTTGATCAGGTCACGCATGCTACCCATGGAGGCTTTTTATTAATAACAGCGGCGCTGGCTTCGCAATGCGGGCCAAGGGCGCGTATGGCATGGCAAGCTTGCGGGAAGAGAAAGTCGGGATCGTTGGTGCTGGAGCGCTCGGGAAAGCGATTGCCGGTCACTTTGTTCGCTGCGGCATCCGCGGCGTGATCTGCAACAGCCGCGCGCCGGCAACCCTCGATAAGGTTGTTCAAACGCTGGGACCCACCATCCGAGCGGCGACCCTGGAGGAGGCCGTCGCTCCAGAGATAGTCGTCATAGCCATACCGTGGGCGCGTGTTCCAGAGATGTTGGAGCGTGTGCCCGACTGGGAAGGCCGCATCATCATCGACGCCACTCACCCGCCGTGCACGCGAGATGCGAGTCCACTTGAGCGGGACGACCGCTCGTCGAGTGAGCGGATTGTCAAACTTGCGCCGGGGGCTCACATCGTGATGGCGTTCAACACCTTGCCTGCGACCGTGCTCGCCCGGCCCCCGGCAGAAGCCGGCGGCAGAAGAGTGATCTTCTATTCAGGCGACCATGGACGGGCGAAACGAAAAGTCGCCGCGCTTATCTCCGGCCTGGGGTTTGCTGCGGTTGATCTCGGGTCTCTCACGGTCGGTGCACGCCTGCTGCAATCGCCCGGCGGCGCGTTGGCGATGCTCAACCTGGTACAGCTTCCCGCCACCTCATCCGCTCGCGGGTGAAAGGCAAGCACCCGAGACGGAAGCAAATCCGGACGCCGCTCACGCCGCGTCTATTCTTGCCATGAGATCGGCGGCCCGGCGGAAATCGCTGGTTTCAAAACCTTCCGTCGCTCGCTTTACCACTGGCGCGAGCCAATCCCGAGCCGCCGGTGATTGCCCTTCAGCAAGGTACAATTCCGCCAGCGTGGTTGCCGCCCTAAGTTCCCACGCGAATGCGCCTTGGCGTTTGGAAACATCCAGGGCAACTTTGAGCAGGTGCTCGGCAGCAGACGTTTCTCCGTCCTTTAGCAAACCAAGGGCAGCGGCCCGCAGTAGCTCGGCTGCGCACCAATGCGTTTGCGGCAATTCCGCGCCCTTCACGAGCCCACGCGCGTCGCCCAGGATGGTCGCGAGTATGTGCCTGAGCAATCCGCCGAGGGACGCTGCGTTACTGTCGATAAAGTCCGCGCCGCGCTGGGGCTTCGAAGCGAGCCGTTGCAGCGCGCATTGGTAAGAGCGTCCCCAGTCCAGCCAGAAACCAAGGCCATTCTCGCTGGCGAGGTCGATCAGCAGCATGGTGTGATCGCGCGCCTGGTCGAGTTCCCCTATCCAGAACGCGAGCGGCACGATCGCTTGCGCCAAGCTATAGCACAGGCCGAGGACGTCATGCTCTAGCCCAATCGCCACCGCATCCGCCGCCTGCACGACGGCTTGATCGGCAAAACCGGTAAGCCAAAGCAGGTTTGATGCACTTGCGCGGGCCGCGACTCCTTGCTTGTAGATCAGCGACTGGTTGACGGGTGATTCCGGGTTTGGGTCGACTGGAGCGAGGGCGATGTCAGCATGCGGCCGGGCCCCGGCCAGATCGCCGTTCCGCCAGGTGCAGAGACCCACCACCCTGTGGCCCATCGCGCGTTGCATCGGGTCGGCCAAGCGCGGCGCCAGCTCAGCGAACCGAAGCGCGAAGTCGAGGCTCTCTCTGTAGCGCGCCTCGGTCAGGCGCGCGCCCAGCAGCCCCCACAGGCACGTGAGCTGACAGGGGTAGTCGCCTTGTTGTTCGGCGAGTTGCAGCGCCTTTGACAACATAGGGGCCATCGAGGCCGAAATCCCCGCGACATTGAACTGGGCAAGATGAAGGCTGGGGGCAAGCCAAATCGCGTCCTTCGCGTCGATGCTGGGATCCTGCCAGAGCCGATCAGCCGCGCCGTCGACGATGGCGACGTATTCGTTGAGAATGGAGAGGCTGAGCCACATGGGCGCGGAATCGATGATGAGGCGGATGCCCAGTCGCGAGTCGCCCACCGGCGACAGGCTCCAGCTGATCGCCGAGCGCACGTCATCAACCCTCGAGCGGAATTCCTGGCGGCGGTCCATCGACGGGTCAGTTTGGACGCCGGTCCGCTCGGCTGCAAACAGCGCGACAAGGTGCGCCGCGTGTCGCCGGCGAACGTCGGCGCTGTCTTTCCATTCGTGAAGTTTCTCCTCAGCGAACCCGCGAGTTGTCTCGAGCAGCCTGAAGCGTGTGACCGTGCGCTGGTGATCAACGACGACCAGTGATTTTGCGACCAGGTTGGAGAGAAGTTGGATCGTCAGCTCGGGCGACAGCGGGTTCACCGCCTGGGCACCGGCCAGCGAGAACGCGGAGCGGAATATCGAAAGGCGAACGAGCAGCATTTGCTCTTCGTTCGAGAGCTTGTCGTAACTCCACCCCAGCGTGGCCCTCATCGTGCGCTGTCGCGGCGGCGCAGTTCGGCGTCCCGCCGAAAGCGTGGCGAACTGGTCGCGAACCAGCGCCGCAACCCCCTGAACCCCCAGCGAGGCGACGCTCGCCGCCGCCAATTCGATCGCCAGCGGAATGCCGTCGAGACGCCGACATATCTCGGCCAGCAGCGGCGCATCCGAATCGTCGAACGACAATTTGTCGGCACCGGCCGCGGCACGCTCCGCGAAGAGCTGGATGGCGGGAAAGACTAGCGCCTCCTGGAGCGTGATCGGACCGGCGTGGTCTTCCGGTCCGCCAAGACCGGCCAGACGAACCGTCACTTCGCCATCGACAAGCAGAGGCTCGCGACTCGTGGCCAATATGCGGAGGTCCGGAACTGCGCGAAGCAATCCCTCGGAAAGCTCGGCAGCGGCGTCCAGAACGTGCTCGCAATTGTCGAGCACCAGCAAGGTACGGTTTCGCCGCAGCGCCCGGACGATCTTCTCGATCGGAACGGTCTTGGCCACATCGTCAACCAGCAGCGCTGTGGCAACCGCGCTGGCGACGAACTCGCCCGACGACAAAGGGGCAAGATCCACGAAACAGATTCGCGGGTAACCCTCCTCGATCAACCGGACGCAGGCCTCGATCGCCACCCTTGTCTTGCCGATGCCGCCCGGGCCCACGACGGAGACAAACCGCCGCGCCGACAAGCGCTTCACAACGGTGGCGACAGAGTCTCCCCGGCCGACCAGCGAAGTAAGCTGCGTGGGCAAAGTATGCGCCGGCGGTTGCCCTTCGAGAGGCTTCGCCGGCCGGTCGCTACCTTCCAATCCGCCCGGTGCGACGGTCAAGGCATAGCCGCGACCCGGCGCGTTCGTGATTCTCAAAAGATCGCCGTCGTCGCTCAGCAATCGCCGCAACGCCGTCATCTGCACTCTGAGGTTGGTATCCTCGACGCGGGTGTTCGGCCACGCAGCTGCGATGAGTATGTCGTTGGGGACGAAGTGCCCGGCGTGAGCGGCGAGAACCTTCAGCAAGGAAAGGGCGCGACTGCCGATACGGACGCGCTTGCCTTCCTTCAATAGAATCGATTGATCGGGAAGATATCGGAAGGCGCCGAATCTTACTTCATCTGCAGCTCCGGAGCGATCATCCCGTCGCGGATTCTTGTCCACGGACGACTGCATTTGTTTTCCCAGGCCGCTGTGACAGCGTCTCGAAATTGTCAGCGATCCCCCGAAGCATAAGCATTGAGGGTCACTGGATTTAGACCGCCTGTCTAGCGGAATCGAGTCGACCGGCGGCGTCGAGCAGAGTGACAGCTACGGCTGCACCTTAATGCAGTCACCTCCGCAGTGGCAAGCGACCCGGCATTCTGGGCCGGCCGGGGGTCGCCTGCCTCCGGTTGGGTGTCCGATTCGGGTCAAAATGAGCCGCGCCACTCACTTCGTCGGCACGGCAGATCTACCTTAGTAAGCGGTCCCGCCGGGCCGGCGATGGGCGCTTCCGAGTCGGGCCAACAACGGACTCATGCGGTGCACACTGGGTGTTTCATCGTCGAGAGCGGCTTTGGATGGAACGATGGCCCGACCGGGCGCCTGAACTTCTGCGGCCAGACTTTCCCGCTTGTCGACCAGGTCCCAACTGGTCTGTCGGCGAATAACGGGATCCGCGAACTATGGTGGAACGGCTGGCAATAGATTCATTCAGAGCACCGTGACTTCCACCATGCCGCCCGGAAATCAGAAAATGACGGCGACGGACGGTCCGGCGAATACATTGGCGTACGGGCACCGCGGGACAGCGTTTGAGAGGGACTTTCGCCGAAACGCCGACGGTACTCGCCAGAAAAACGTCCCATGTGGGTGAAACCCCATTGCATCGCAATCTCGGTGATGCGCGCCTCCGGTGCAACACGGCGAAGCGTTTCGCTGACCTTGTCGAGGCGAGCATTGCGCAGGTACCGCATCGGCGAGAGCCCGCGGCAATCGCTGAAATGCTTAAAAAGGGTCCGTCCCGGAACGCCGGATGCCTGCACGATATCGGCAAGCCTGATGGGCGCGTCGAGATGAGCCTGCATATAGTCGATCGCGCGCTTGATGTCGCGGGGAGCGATCGGCTTGTCACGACGCCGCAATGCTGTGTTGTAATTGTGCGGATGCGATGTCAGCAGGGCCGTCAAGACGAATTGCTCCAACGCGACCATCGTGACCGGAGCGAGATAAATCGAACCTGCCCGATCCAAATCGGTCGCAACCATCAGAATGAGGCGCGCCAGGCTGTTGCCGAAGCCGGTCGTAAGATCCATTGCCGGCGCGAACTCAAGAGGCGCACACAACGGTTCATCAAGCAGCGCTTCGAGTTGATGGGAAATAGCCGACTTGGTCAGGTTTAGAAGCAAGCGGGCGCTGACGGCGTCCGCTCTGTACACGAAGTACTTGCCCGCATCAGGACCGCCGAGCAGTATTGCGCGTAACCGAGATACATCCCTGGCAGATAAATGCCGTTCAACCGCACATCGAGCTGGCCTTCCGGTCGCGCGGGATAGTCGACGCAAAGGTCCACTTTCCGCAGCCAAGCCCGGGTCTCATCAGGGTCTCGACTGTGGAACACGGCAAAGTCGTCGAGTAAAGGCTTTCCACGGAAATACATTGCCGACGTCCCCGTCAGCCGCGGCGAATCAAATCTGTTTGCAGCAATTGTTGCGGCCTATGCAATTGCCAGGGGCGAGAAATACGGCCGGCGGCATACGCGAGGCGGATTGCATGCCGGCTCAAGACATTCCGCCGCCATTATGCCGAATTCCCCGGGCGCTACAATCGCGACAGGACGAGCTCAAATTTTTCTTGCAATTTTCGGATAGCGGATTTTGGCGCTGCGGCGGATTTTGGCGCTATCCGGACAGCCCGGGCAATCGGCGGATATCGCATGGGCGTCACGCCCGCTAACCTCGCGGCCGCAATGTCAATTTTTTGGACACCCGGCAGAACTCGCGCATTGGCGGCAACCCGTGGGCGGCACGCGACCGCGCCAAGCGACCCCGAACCGCGCCGGGTCCTCCCGACTGCGGCAGATACGGATGATGTTCGTCTCCGCGCCGGCGGATCGATCGACATCGCTTTCTACAAGGAACGTGCGCAGCGCCTGCGCCGGGAGGCCACGCTTAGGCTCTGCCATTCGATCCGCGAACTCACCCGCGCCTGGTTCTGGAGCGTGAGGAAGTCCAAGTCACAAGGGCCGCGAAGGTCACTCAAGATTGCGATGACTCAGGACTATTGCAAAGAGGAGAACGACGATGCGTAAACTCTGGTCGACTTGCCGCGGATCTCGGCTTCCGCGGCCTGATAAGGCTGCAACCATCCTGGCAATGGCGGCATTCGCCGTTCTGATCCGCCCGACTGACCCCGCACAGGCCAATGTGATCTCCGATTGGGATACAAAGGCCGTTGCTTTCGCGGCGCCGGGGTCGACGGGAGAGCGCGAGGTGGCCATGGTCCACATCGCAATGTTCGACGCCGTGAACTCGATCGAACAGCGTTACCGGCCTTACCTGGTTCAGCCCAGCGTGCCGAAGACAACCTCGCAGGAAGCGGCGGCCGCGACGGCGGCCGGTACCGTCTTGGCCGGGCTTCCGGCCCGACGAGCCACTGCAGAGATGAAGGCGGCGCTGGCAAACTATCTTGCTTCGATCCCGGACGGTGCGGCGAAGGCGGACGGAATCAAGCTCGGGGAGGCGGTCGCCGCCAAGGTCTTGGAGGCGCGCGCAAACGACGGCGCGAACGCGCCCGATGCCTACCGACCGAGAACGACGGCGGGCGTGTATGTGCCCACGCCGATCAC
>WNFI01045660.1_pt1 | contig 11578 bp, 10 predicted proteins | sample 5400471 | NCBI WGS metagenome assembly WNFI01 (sample SAMN13153348, study PRJNA577476) | soil metagenome | isolation source: 100 cm saprolite on Douglas fir-dominated hillslope | place: USA:California | collected 2013-09-17
CCAAACATTTTGACAAATGGCATCTTGCCCTACTTGTTTCAGGAAATACTTCTTTGCTAGGCAAATCCACGACACATAAAACGCCTCAAAGTGCGGACCTGTTTGCGCTCTGACTCATGTTTGTAAAAGGCGTTTTCTCTTCAGGTACTTGGCCACGATATCAGTCAGAATGGATGCTTTTTGCGTCCATTTCTGGCGATTTCTGCGGCTTTCTGCTACAATACACGTCCAGGACCCACGGGATGCGCAACGAGATGAGGAGAGCGGAAAAGACGGCCTGCCAAGCAGTTTGAAGAGGCTTTGCCCCGTCGGTCAGAGATCATCAGGCGAGGCTCGCAGAGCACCAAGGAAATAGGGGAGGGATATCAGAGAGAGACGAGTGCAAAACGGGCGAGAGGAAACGAGCACCAGAGCTTTCTCATTCACTCAGCCTGATGAGCTGCTCTCAGGCAATGCGAAGACCGAGAGAGGTAGCAAACATGTCTGGTATCCCGAACAGCTTGATCGAGATATCTGAAGCGGTTTTCGGGCGCGCATTGCGTGCTAGGCGTTCAGCCCAGGAGAGCCGGTAGTGTGCTCGCTCCGCGCGGGAAAGCAGTCGAACTAGCGGAGGCTGAGCCGGTGGAGTTGTCTCAGCAAGTTCGACTTCGACACGCTGGTGACGCAAGAGTTTCACTACCGCTCGCCGATGGAAGCACCGCTGCCAGTCTCCCCAGATGAGGGGATGAGGAGTAGGAGGTGGAGGTGAGAGAGCAGCGACTTCCTCGGTTGTCTCGTGTGGCCAGAGTACTGCGCTCACGCGGCGGGGTTTTTTGGTGGCTGCCCCATAGCCTTGACACTCCTCACGCTTTGAGCACGAGCGACAGTGACCAATGCGAGCAGCATAGACCACGCGCACACTGCCATCTCGCTCAGGACGGCGTTCCTGAGGATAGAGAGGGAAACCAGCAGGACACTGGAGGGTGCCGTCTGGCCGGGGAGTGAAGTGCTCACCTGCGATGCATCCCATCCGCGAGACTGCCCACACCGGCGGTTGATAAGCAACAGTGGTTGCCTGAACGGCACTCCCTGGTTTTACCGCCGATTCGGGTTGCGCTGGCGCGAATTCAGTGGTGCGCATGGGTGTGGGATGAAAGACATGACCCAATTCCAGGCGAAGGTTCCAAATCCACTGTGCCACGATAAGCCAGAACTCCTGGCCCCAGGCGGTATGAGAGCACCAGCGGTCCACATCTTGTTCCTTGTCTTCATCCGAGAGCACCGTCTCAAAAGCTCCGCGATGCAGGTACAAGGCCACCACATCCGCCGGTGTGAACGCGTCGGGAGGCAAGGCGGTGTAGAAGAGTTCATAGACGTGCTCACCACGTCTGGTGCCAATCTTGACTGGTGTTTCGGGTATCGCACGCGCAGCAATGATCACTCGTGTACGTGGTCCCGAAAGGGAAAGCGAGAGATCAGGAAAGTCAAAGAGAGCCCGGCAGGTTCCCGTTTCAGGATGGGTCGTCTGCTGATCGGGCGGCTGAGCCAGGCGAGTTTGCACCTGAGGAAAATCGAGGAGATCATAATCCTTGCCCCGCATGATGTAGGCGAGTCCAGCCAGATCGGCGACAACCGCACCATTGCCATATTGGCCATCCAGCCTGACCACCGCCTGAGAAGGCTGGAGAGGCTGGGCCTGCATGTACGTCCTGATCGCCTTGACCGCCTGCCGCAGTTCTCCTCGATAATCGCCGTTGCCTGCGCCCGATGTCTCCGAAAACGTGCCGAGCCATTGGTGGGTGTGGGCCTGAAGCACAGTCGTTCGGGTTCGGACCGTTTCCCCTCGCTTGCGTCCGAGATACCCTGGAGCACACACCTCATCCAAGCGGCGCCGGGCTGGTGGCTGGTCAGGAGTGCAGGGCAAAGCTCGTTGGCGCGCAGCTTGTCGCGTGCCATCGACATCAAAGACGAGCCACTGTGTTCCTTGCCGGTCCCACAGTCCTCCCGTTTTTTCCTCCTTTTCCAGAGGGCGAGCGACCAGGTCTTCGAGAAACATGGAACGCAATCCATCGACTGATGCTTGATTCAATGCGGCGAGAAAGCGACTGAGCGTCGAGCGATGGGGAAGGCGCTCCCGTCCGAAGAGCGCCATGTATGGGACGGCGAAAGGCTGGACGCGCTCATAAAAGGCTTCCAACGGTGCAGACCTCGCCTGGGAGGGTTTACATATCTGGGCAGTAAGAATGACTGATGTCTTTTCGCATCAGTCGGCCTCCAGACACACTTCCTCTTCGAGGCTGAGCAGGATACTTCAGCCATCGTCACTGCCCACATTTGGAAAGGGTGCGTGGCGAGGTCTGCAACGTGCGTTCTCCGCTCATAGCATAACCCAACAGTACTACGACAAAATCAAGCAGATCGTAATGGCCGAACCGGCGCCGGGCAAAGCGTACACGCTGCTCTATGGCCGCAAGTATCCCCTGGTGTTTCAGAACATGCGCAACCATCGCTACTTCTCCTAACCACGAAGGCGTTGAGGGATTGGATTCAGAAGAAGTTTGGATACGCACTGATCCATCAGCGATACTGGTCATATATGCCTGGCCTCCGAGAACGTGTTTGCTTCTTTCTTCTCAACAAGGGATATGCAAGGATTCGTTCAAAAATGGGCCATATCGCTGGCAGGGCCGAACTGCCTGGGCCAGGAGGAAAACGCCTGTTACTTGTCCATCATCCCTGAGCGCCAGGCAAAGATTGCCACCTGGGTTCGGTCGGCCAGGTGAAGCTTGCTCAGGATATTGTTGACATGGCTTTTGACCGTCCGCTCAGCGATCACAAGGCGTTCCGCAATCTGGGCGTTGCTCAGACCCTCGGCGATCAGGCGCAATACTTCGCGCTCGCGCTGGCTGAGCGTCTGATAGAGCGTGGAGGTTTCCTGGGAAGCCCCTTTCAGCTCCTGTACCAGTCGCGCCGCGATATGGGGATGCAGTGTTGCCTCGCCTCTGGCCGCTTTGCGTATGGCTTCCGTCAGTTCATCTAATCCGACACCTTTCAGTAAGTACGACAGTGCGCCGGCTCGAATCGCTGGAAAGATATGCTCATCCTCGTGATACGAGGTCAAAACGATGACCTGTGAGCGTGGGCTGCGCTGCTTCAGCCGCCGCGTCGCTTCCACGCCATCCATGGCGGGCATCACGAGATCCATCAGCACCACATCAGGCACCAGGTCGGCAGCAAGGAGTACTGCTTCCCCTCCCGAACTGGCCTCGCCCACGACCATACAATCGCCTTCCGCTTCGAGCAAAGCGCGGATGCCACGCCGCACGACTGCGTGATCATCGACGATTAAGACGGTAATGGGCTCACTCATCCACCACCTCCGCCGTTTTGTGAGGGTTGGCAAGAGCCAACGGGATGCAAGCTTCGACGCATGTTCCGCCCGGCGAACTAGAGATCGCCAGTGTCCCATCCAGCCCTTCCACGCGCTCGCGCATGTTTGCCAGGCCCAATCCTTTCCCCTCCACGTGCGTCGTCTCAAAGCCTTTCCCATTGTCCTGAATAGCTAGAGAGACCTGCTCTCTCGTCCACGCCAGTTGCACCTCCACCTGTTCTGCATCGCTATGGCGCGCAACATTGGCAAGCGCTTCCTGTATCACGCGAAACAGCGCTTCTTCAATCTCTAACGGCGTCGTGCGCTCACCCTGGATACGCACATCCACGCCAATGCCCATGCGCCGCGACCAATCAGTCGTGTACTCGTGCAGCACCGCTCCCAGCCCTTTGTCGGCAAGGGCAGCCGGGCGAAGCGCACGGATCAAATCGATGAGCGCCTGCTGCGTCTCTGTGGCAAGCCCTTCCGCCTCTAAGAGGTGCGCTTGCGCTTTTCGGGGATCACGGGAAAGCACCTTGCGGGCGGCGCGTATCAGCAGCGCACTGGCAAAGACCTGCTGTTTGACTGAATCGTGGAGTTCACGCGCCAGACGGTTGCGTTCTTCTACGACCGCCAGTTCCTGCCGTGTGACGAGCAAGGTCCGGACCTGTTCGGCCATGCGGTTGAGATCCTGCCCAAGCTGGCCGATCTCGTCGCGGGTGGGATCGCGCACCTCGACCGCGAATTCGCCCTTGCTCCAGGCTTCCGCCGTCTGGGTGATGCGGCGCAGGCGGCGGGTGAGGTTGCGCGTGATCAACAAGCCAGTCAGCGTGCCGACCACGCTGGCAAGCAGGATAAAATACAGACCACCCGCTTGCAAGTGATTCCAGAAGATGCTGGGAAATTGGGAGAAGCCGGAGGGTGCGGGCGTGCTGGAGAGTACGGACGACCCGGAGGGTGTGGGCGCGCCATTCACATTCCCTCGCAAGCTCACGACGGCGACAAGCGCGCCGGCTATGAGACCTTTGCCAATGCCATTCACATAAATAGGCACGGCGATGAGGATACCTTGCGAAGACACAGCCATCCAGTGTGCTTGCCGCGTATCGCCGTCGAGGGCGGCGCCAATAGGAGCAGTGAAACTATCTTTCATAGGTTGCTTAGGATCTTGCGGAGTACAATCCTGTACCTGCACTATGATGGTCGCAGATGCCTGCGCGCAGGGAGAATCAGTTGCCAGGACATGCTGCTGGCTATCTACCACACCGAGATAAAACAGCGAAGGAGGCTTTTGTTTGAAGCCGAAATATTCGGCGATATTTTCGTCGATCTGGCTCAAATCGATTTGCATCGCGCTTGTGTCAGGTGTACTCTGTCGCAAAAATGGAGCCAATAGCGGGGCTTCCTGATCTGCGAGCATCTGAGTAAGCGTGATTTTCTCGTTCGCCTGCTGATACTCTTGAATGGTGGCAGGAAGGGTGAGAGCGATCTCGATGATGACGGCTGCCAGCAACGTGACCGCAAAGTAGGAGCCAGTCAGCCGCCAATAGAGTCCGCCAAAACGTTTGTGTAAGTTGTGCATATCAGCTTTCCTCCGCACGATCAGAGAGACAGTATGCCATGATCGGGATATCGCCGATCAAAGCACCATCAGCAGGGCAGACATTCCTGTCTGCCCCACCATGCAGTCATCAGCGGTTGCTTCTCTAAAGGCTGTTAGTGACTCGATTTCGAAAACTGCTCAAGGACTGGAAAAGGCCATCCATTGATGAAGCATGAGACAAGCAAACACGATCAGATGCAAACCAGCAAGCGTGCTGGGAAGCCGTTCATAGTCGCGGACCAACCGTCGAAACCGCGTCGTCCACGCAAACGAGCGTTCCACCACCCATCTGCGAGGCAACAAGACAAAGCCCCGCTTGGCTTCAGGCAATTTGACGACTTCCAAACGCATGCCGTGTTCTTGCGCGGCTTGTGCAGGAGCATCGCCGGTATAACCCTGATCCACAAAGGCCACTTCGACGTGGCTGCCTGTCACCTCTTGGATGGCTTGAGCCAACTCGCCAACTTGAGCCCGATCTTGCTCATTGGCAGGCGTGACCAACAGGGTCAGCAGGTTGCCCAACGTATCAACTGCCGCATGCACGAGGCTCGCCTTTGCGTCGTTTCGCTCCGTCATAGCCGGCATGACTGCCACTTTCTGGAGTCGATTGCAAGGTTCGACTGTCCAAGATAGCTGCCGAGGGGTGGCGATTTCGCCCTTTGGCTTCCCGCAACAACAAGCGCAGATCGTCCACCAGAGCGGTAAAACAGCCCGCGTCCAGCCACCGCTGGGTTTGTTGATACACCACCCACCACGGAGGCAAATCGTTGGGCATCATGCGCCAGGGCGCGCCTGCCCGCACAATCCAACGCAAGCCATTGAACACTTCGCGCAGGCTGTGTGTCCGTTGTCCGGCATCCCCAGGCAAGAGTATCAAGTAGGGAGCGACGAAGGCCCATTCTTCGTCGCTGACATCGGTCGGATAGGGGTTTCGTGAAAGAGTCATTCTTCATTTTATCACCTTTTCGAGTTCGAATTACTAACAGTTTCTAGCGAGATGGCGGCGTGCCGGTAGCAGCGGGTTGGTCCTGGTCGCTGAATTGGGTGATGGTGGTGGTGCTTTGCCCTCCTGAATCACCCGTTTCAGCACAGAACGTCACGAGGTCGCCATCCTTCAGAGCCGTCGGAGCACCGTCGAAGGCAGATTTCGGCACGGAATAGGTGTAGGAGCCGTGAATCGTCTTCACGGTGAAGCCGATACTACTCCCCACGGATGCACGGACGAAACAGGACGTGGACCCATGCACTTGACACTCGTTGCTTGTCCGCCGCAGGCGGCGGGCGTCAGCGATCCTGCCAGTGCCATGAACAATGCGAGCATGTTCAGGCAGCGCATACGGCTTCCTCCTCTGTGGCCAGTTCGGCCTGGATTCCCCTCTCCATTCTGACGAATGGAGAGGGGCCGGGGTGGGGCTATTCATACCGCAGCATGTCGGCGATGCGGATCTGTGCGGCACGCGAGGCGGGGGTGATGGTCGCCAGCGAGGCGATGATCACGACGGCGACGAGCATCACCACAAACGCCGCCGGATCGATCACGAAATCCACCGGCATCGCGCTCCAGCACGGATGCCGTCAGCGCGTTGGCCAGGCCGAGCACGCCCGCCGCGCCGACGATGAGCGTGACAGCGTAGAGCAGGGCGTAGAGGATGAACCAGTTTTGTTGTCGCTCCTTCGTCAAGTCGCTCAGTGGCCTGACTTCGGCTCGTCCCTCTGCCTGGTTCAGCAGCCCATCGAGATCATTCGTGAGCTGATTGACCGCGCTGGGCGAGCGATCCCGCGCCTGCACCAGAAATATCTGAGCTGCCGCTTTGGGACCGCCACGCCATTGATTATAGGCGGCGACGCTGGTGATAATCGCCCCGATGCCGCCAAAATCCCAGACGGATTGTTTGACGGTGCCGACGATGCGCAGCGTTGCCGGAGGACCCTGATCGCTGATCGTCAGAGTATCGCCGAGATGCAAGCCAGTCCTGGCGAGCGCTTCATCGCTGAGCAAGGCCGTGTCGGTGTCACCGTTCGCCAGCCAGCGCCCGCTCGTCAGGTGATAGTGATAGATCTGCGTGTCGGGATCGAAGGCCATCAGTTGCATTTCCCCCCAGAGCGTCGTGACGGCTTGATCCGGCCCAAAGCGCTCGACACGCTGCACATTGCTTTCTGTGCTCAGTTGCGCACGGAGTTGTGCGAGTGAGGGTTGCGAGGTGCCCACCTCGACATCGGCGGCGATGTTGGCGTAGACGGAACTGACGGTCTGATTGACCGATGCGCTGGCGGTCTGCACCACCAGGAAGCTCGCCCCGGCCAGCGTCAGGGTCAGCAGCGTGAGGGCGGCGCGCCAGCGCTTGCGAAAGACGCCGCGCAGCCCCAGCCACACCGTCTGTGATACCCATGTCATCCGCTGGCCCAAACGCGCCACGAGATCGTTGCCGCTGCCGGCGCTCACGCCATAGGCGGCGAGGGCGTCACGCACGCTGATGCGCGTGCCGTTCCACAGCGGCAACAGCGCCGCGAGGAGGGGCACGCCGAAGCCGACGGCGAGGCCCACCCCGACGATCCACCCCTGCACCGCGAAGGGACCGATATCTATCGGCACAGACGTGGCGAGAAACGCGCCCAGCCCATAGCCGCCGAGCAGTCCGAGCACGAGAGCCGGTAGCGTCGCAAGCCCGCTATAGATGCCCACCGAGACGAGATAGCCGCGCATGATCGCGCCGCGCGTGCCGCCGGCGGCCTTCATCGTGCCGATGATCGCCGTCTGCTCAGCCACTAAGGTCGTCACGGTGTTGAGGATGAGGAAGCCGCTCATGACCACCGCGACGATGGCTAAGATCCGCAGCAGCGAGAAGACGCCAGCAATTGCGTTCGTCTGCGGCGAGGAGTGCTCTCCAACGCTGATGGCATACACCGTTACCCCATGCGCGGGCAATACCTGTTGCAAGGCCGTGGCGACGGTGCTGGCGTCGTTCGTCACCTTGACGGCGATCTCAGGACTCAGGCTGAGGCTGGTTTGTATGGAGCGCGTTGGGCCTGTGGAGATGCCGGCGGTGATCTGCTGAAGACCGGCGTCGGACATATAGCCCTCGCCATTGCCGGAGGAGGCGGGATTATGCCCGGGCGTGCGCGCCAGCCCCACGACGCGCAGGTTCGCCGTGCCTTGTAGTGTGTCCACCGTCACCGTGTCGCCGATATTGAACTGTTGCAGCCCCACATCGCCATATCCCATGACGATCTCGCCGGCGTTGGGATAGCGCCCGCTCGTCAACTGGAACGGCGTCAGCGGCACGTGGTGCAGATCAGGATAGCTGGTGATCTGCATGGGGATATGCCCCGGCGCCTGGCTGACATGCCACTGCGTGCTGAACACGGTCTGATATTGCACCGTCTGGACATTGGCAACGGATTGCAGCGTGGGCAGAAGATCCGGATCGAGATGATCGACATCCAGAACGATGTCCGGCTGTGTGGCCTGGCCGCTCAGGCTGAAGGTGAAAGCGGCGAACAGGGAATCCTCGGCGGTGTTGATGGCGGTCAGGCCAAAGACGCCGATGAAGATACCCAGCACCACCAGCAGCGTGCGCCCCCTGCGCCGTATCACGTCGGCGAATGATTTGCGCAGGCTCGCGCCGATGAACCGTCCCATCACTCCACCCCCGCCGCGTGGGTGACTACGGCATCGGCGTTGTGCTGGCCGACGATGCGCCCGTCGAGCAGTTCGGTGCGCGCGTCGGCGCGCGTGGCCAACTCGCGGTCGTGAGTGACATACACGACAGTCTTGTTGCGTTGCGTCAGGCCGGCGAGCAGGTCAAAGACCGCATGCGCCGTGTGTGAGTCGAGATTGCCGGTCGGCTCGTCGGCGATGAGCACGGGAGGATCGTTCGCCAGGGCGCGGGCGACGGCGACGCGCTGCTGTTGCCCGCCCGACAGTTCGCTGGGCAGCCGGTTGCTAAACGCGCCCATGCCCACGATCTCCAGGCAGTCCTGCGCGCGCTGGCGCCAGGCGGAGCGCGACAGCCCACCACCGCCGCCCAGTTCCAGCGCCAGCAACACATTTTCGCGCGCCGTGAGCGTGGGCACCAGTTGGAAGAACTGGAAAATGATCCCCACATGCCTGCCGCGCCAGCGAGACAGCGCGTTCTCGCTTCTTGCGTTCAGTTCCTCACCGTCAAAGATCACCCGTCCACTACTTGGGCGATCGATGCCGGTCAGCATGTTGAGTAGCGTGGATTTTCCGCTGCCTGACGGCCCATTGATAACAAACAGGCTCAAGGCCGGCACGCTGAACGTCACATCATCAAGGATGACTGTTTTCTGGGTGCGGGTCGCGATGACCCGCGAGAGATGCTCCACCCGCACCAATGGATGACCCGCAGGGGCGCCAGCAGAGAGAGACGTCGAGAGGGGCTGTTGCATACAAATCTCCTTTCACGAGCAGCGACTTCACAGCCGGAGCCTGGCGCGCCATACGCCCGCGCTCCGGCTATTGCGCATTCGGGCACACGTTGTTCTGTTTGCCCTCATGAGCAAGTATACCCTGGACGGGGTGAAAGGGGATCGTCCTGTGGGTGGATTCTCACCTGTCCTCAGGGTGGATTTTGGGTCAAGTGGAGGGCCAGGAGGAAAGACAAGAAGCTCTCACCGTCGAGGAATCAAAGGTTGTGAGCAAATCGCCCACTTTTGGACGAATTCTTGTACAATCTCAACAAGGCACATCTTTATTTGCCTCTGCTCTCTGCGGGTTCGTAGCTCGTTGCGCATCGCGTGGGAGGAACACGCAAGCCGAAGCGCGAAATGGTTGGAGAAAGCTCACCACAAACGTAATATCACAGCCACAATGCACGTCCGAGTGATGGCTGGCCTCCGACCTCCTCGAATGTATCACGAGAGAGTATACGAGACCTGAGGAAACGCGTAGGGCCGAATCATCAGAACTTAACCAAGACGAAGATGATTTTCTAGATTCTGCGCCCATGGAAGAAATGTCGGCTGCCTCACAGATGCAGAAGGAGGTGACAACGATGCGCATAGGCATCATTACGATCGGCTCCCGAGGCGATGTTCAGCCCTATATCGCTCTGGGAACAGGCTTCAAACGCGCTGGCTATGAGGTGCGTCTGCTCACGCATGGGGCTTTTGCCGACGCTGTGCATGACGAAGGATTGGATTTTGCGGATCTTGGGGTGGACCCGCGCACTGTGATGGAGCAGGTCATGCAGGAGGCGGGCCTGGCGCAACGATTCAGTCGGATTGCGCTTTTCCGCCAGATCGCGTTTATGCGCCAGGCGTTACGCATCGCGCAGCCACTTCTGCATGATGGCGCTCAGCGCTGTTGGCAGGCGACCCAAGACGTGGATGCCTTGCTGCTCAGCCCACTGGGGGTGTTCATCGGGATTCCGCTCGCGCACAAGCGCGGCATCCCGGCGTTCGCTGCCAATGTGCAGCCTCTCACGCCCACCAGGGAGTTTCCAAGCGTCCTCTTCCCTCCAGCTCCTACCTGGTTGGCTCCGGTGCGGTCCTCTTACAACCGTCTGTCGGCGGAGGTGGTGGAGCAGTTGCGCTGGCCACTGTATCGAGGATCAATGGGCAAAGCGGTCCAGGAAGTCCTGGGCACACCACTGCGCTCGCCTCTGCGAGAGATGCGACGGGAGCAGACGCCGAACTTCTATGGGTTTAGCGCGCATGTGCTGCCACGCCCGGCAGATTGGCCTGACTTCTGCCATATCACCGGCTACTGGTTCCTCGACACGAAAGCTGCCTTTCAGCCACCCGCTGATCTGGAGGCCTTTCTCCAAGCCGGGCCGAAACCCGTCTATATTGGCTTTGGCAGCATGAGGGGGGCCGATGAACGGGGCCTAACGGAACAGGTGGTCAGCGCGCTCGAACGCTGCGGGCAACGTGGCATTCTGCTCACTGGGTGGGGGGCGATTGCGCACGTGTCCAAGACTTCGACCATCTTCGCCATCGAGGCCGTTCCGCATGACTGGCTCTTTCCCCGGATAGCGGCAGTCGTGCATCACGGCGGCTCCGGCACCACTGGTGCCGGGTTAAGGGCTGGTCTTCCTTCACTCATCGTTCCGTTCATTGGGGATCAATTCTTCTGGGGACGACACATCTACGAGCGCGGTCTTGGTCCTCAGCCCATTGAGCAGAAGCACCTGAGCGCCGAGGCACTCGCGCAGGCGATCACCACGATGCTCACGGACCAAGCCATGAGGCAGCGAGCGGCAGAACTGGGAGAGCAGATCCGGGCGGAGGATGGCATTGGGAATGTCATTCAACTGTTTGAGCGCTATATCTGAGCCCCGTGAGTGTGTGTAATCTCCTCCCTGCTGCCTCACCTCTCACCAAACGGGTCCGAGAGCCCATATCTTGTCCAAATGACGCATATCCTGACCTACCAGTCCACTTGAGGTGAGAAGCATACGCTGGAGAATGTGCCACGAAGGGGAATGGAACTCACGGTCAGGATATGTGTCTCGCTGAAAGGGAGGCAAGAGAAGACCATCAAGGCTAGAAGCCGCTTCAAGCGTATGCGCGGTCAATATATTGGGGTTCTTGGACACTTTCAGTGTGCCTGCTTGCTTGTCATAAAGATAGGAAAAAAGGCAAGATATTGAAGATTGTACCTG
>WNFI01348939.1_pt1 | contig 11578 bp, 7 predicted proteins | sample 5400471 | NCBI WGS metagenome assembly WNFI01 (sample SAMN13153348, study PRJNA577476) | soil metagenome | isolation source: 100 cm saprolite on Douglas fir-dominated hillslope | place: USA:California | collected 2013-09-17
TGCCGCTTTTCGCTTTGAAAATATTGGGACCAGCAACCGTCATCTTCCTGCTCGGCCTGATCGACGATTTTTTTGGAGTGAACGCGTACGTGAAGTTTGCGGTGCAGGCGGGTGCAGCGGTACTTTTATACTGCAACGGTTTTGGAATATCCCGCGTGTCGCTTTTGGCGGGTCATCCTCACTTAGGATGGCTGGCCGGACTTCCGCTGACAGTTATTTGGGTTCTGTGGATCACCAATGCTTTCAATTTAATTGATGGCCTTGATGGACTGGCGGCAGGATCGGCGCTGTTCTCAAGCCTGGTGACTTGCGTGGTGGCGATCTTGTTCCACGGTGAAGGGATTCTTTTTCTGACGGTTGCTCTGGCGGGCGCAATCGCCGGATTTCTCCGGTATAACTTCAATCCAGCCTCGATATTCCTCGGCGACTGCGGCAGTCTGCTGATCGGGTTCCTGCTAAGCGCCATTGCCATCGCCGGATCACAGAAAGCTTCGACCATAGTGGCCGTTGCGATCCCCATAGTTTCTCTTGGGCTGCCGATTTTGGAGGTCACCGTCGCGGTGATCCGGCGGTTCTTGAGCCGCAAACGGTTATTCGGCCCCGATCGTGAGCATATTCACCACAAGTTGCTGGGCCGGGGTATTTCCCATAGACAAGCCGTCTTAGTGCTTTATGGCGTGAGCGCCTGCTTTGGCCTACTCAGTCTCCTTCTGCTTAATCCAGGCGGTGCCGCAGTGGCAGCGGTGCTGGCGCTGGTTGGAATTGGCGTCTTGATTGGTGTCCGGCAATTACGCTATCACGAGTTTTCGGAGTTGGGCCACGTGGCCACCCGCACCCTGAATCAACGCCACGTGATCGCCAATGATATAAGCATTCGCCGGGCCGCAGACGCTCTGGAGTCATGCGCTAGCCTCCCCCAATTCTGCCAGATATTGCGGCAGTGTCTTGAACCGATTGGATTCGACGGTTTCGGCCTGTACTTTTCGTCAGGATTACCAGGCGAGCTTGAGCTCGGTCCATTGAACCGTGTCAGCGGGTCCAAACTTCAATTCCTTTGGGATCAGTTCCAAACAGCATCAGAAACAAATTGGAGTTTGACCTTCAGCCTGATGAAACGCAACGGAAAGCAACTGGGCGGTTTCACTCTGTATCGAAAGAACACGGCATCTCCTCTTTTGATGGATGTCGATATCCTTACGACGGCTGGATTCTCCGGCGCAGTTGCAGCCAGTGTGGAGAAAATGCAGGGTTCGTGGTTTGTTAACAAGCAAAAAGGACACGGTCAGATACCTGCGTTCGAAACAGCCGGTCCAGTGATAGCTGCAGGGGTGCGTCAGTCCATAGTCGTTCCAACCTCCAGTTAAGGCTGGAAGCACAAGATCGGTCTCCGTGAGGAGAAATGAGGGCTGCCGTCATGAACACACAACTAAACAGTGCACGGACATTGCCGAGTTGGCAGCGGAACATTCGAACCGGCTTTGCCGGTCTGGCCAGCTCTATGTGGATTCGTGCGGTCAGATTGATGATGGTCGCGAGAATTGTCCTGGCCGGCGCGGCAGTTTTCTTCCTAATCGCGGGTGCTGCTGCTCAAGTTCCGCTGCCGACGGAGCCGGATGCGCTGAAAGCGAAGTGCGGCAGCCAGGTTCGCTCCACTTACTTGCTGGGACCTGATGACCAGCTGGATATTTCCGGGCCTGAATTAACTGAGCTCGCGAACAAACCAGTGCGCATTGACGGCGACGGCGACATACAGGTGCCGCTAGGGGGACGCGTCCATGTGTCCGGGTTGACCGCGCAACAGACCGAGAAAGAGCTCAACAAAGTTCTGAGCAAGTACATTCGCGATCCGCAAATTGTAGTAAGCATAGCCGAAGTGCGCAGTCAGCCGGTCTCTATCCTAGGCGCAGTAAACGCGCCGGGTGTTCACCAGGTGCAGGGACACAAGACGTTGCTAGAGATGCTAGCACTAGCCGGCGGAATCCGGCCGGACGCCGGGTACAGCGTGCGTATCACCCGGCAAGTGGAGTGGGGCTGCCTCCCGTTGCCGAATACGCAGCTTGACGCTTCGGGCCGCTTCAGCGTGGCCGAACTCAACTTGAAAACAATCATGGAGGCCAAGAATCCCGAGGAGAACATTCAGATTTTTCCGCATGATGTCATCTCCGTTCCGAAGGCCGAAATGGTCTACGTGATCGGAGAGGTAAAGCGCTCAGGCGGATTCGTTCTCGGCGAACACCAGTCCATGTCCGTGCTCCAGGTGCTTTCACTCGCTGAGGGGCTCAACACAACTGCTGACGCACGGCATGCCAGGATCCTGCGGCTGAATCGCGACGCCGATAAGCGTGAAGAGATGTCCGTGGATGTTAAAGACGTGCTCAACGGAAAGAAAGCAGACGTCGCACTTCGGGGCGACGACATTTTGTTCATCCCCGGCAGCACGGGCAAGAAGGCGGCCCTGCGCGGCATCGAAGCAGCTATTCAAACGGGAACAGGCATGGCCATCTGGCGCAGGCCTTAAAGGCTACTCAAAGGACAGAAATGAAAGCATCCGAATTTCCACTCGATAAAACGGCCCGAGGCTCGGCCGAACTCGGCCCGGGAGCGGAGCAGCGTCCCGCAGTGTACAGGTACGTAGAGTCACCTTCGGCGGAAGGCACCGGGGCGGCAGGCTACGACAGCCTCCTGGACTACTGGAACATTCTGATCCGCCATAAGAAGACGCTACTCCACTTTGCCCTGGTGGGGCTGGCCGCAGCGCTTGTGATCAGCCTGGTGCAGACACCGACTTACCGCGTCAGGACTTCGCTCGAGATCCAGGATTTCAATGCCAACTTCCTGGATATAAAGAGCGTGGATCCCACCGACTCCAACGGGAGCTACGCCTCACCGGAGTCGTACGTGGAGACGCAGGCCAAGATCCTGCAGAGCGAATCCCTACTTGAGCGGGTGATCGACAAATTGCACCTCGACCAAGAGCGGCCCGCAACCGGCTGGCGGGCCTTCGCGTCGCGCGTGCAGCGGATCTTCGACTGGTCGAAAACCACACAAGTAGCGAAAAAAGAGGAATCGATCCGCCGGGCAGAGCGCAATCTGACCGTGCGCGCGTCCGGCAATTCGCGCTTGCTGGAGGTGACGTACGAGTCGCCGGATCCCCAGCTAGCCGCGGACTTCGCGAACACGCTGGTCAGCGAATTCATCGTACAAAGCCAAGAGATGCGGTGGAAGTCCACGCAGCGCACCGCCGAATGGCTGACGAACCATTTGGACGAGATGAAGGCCAAGCTGGAACAGTCGGAGGGGCAGCTGCAAGATTACGCGCGCAGCTCCGGGCTGTCGTTTACCTCGGAGAAGGAAAACTTAGCGGAGAGTCGGCTCAAAGAAATACAAGACGAGCTCTCCAAGGCCCAGGCCGACCGCATCGCCAACCAGTCGAAATTCGAAGAAGCGAAGAGCAAGCCAGCGGATTCCCTGCCGGAAATGTTAGAAGACCCGACCATGCGAGAGTACCGCCAGAAGCTGACTGAATTGCAGCGGCAGTACGTCGAACTCAGTGCAACGCTGACCCCGGCGCACTACAAGGTGCAACGCGTGCAAGCGCAGATCAACGAACTGAGCTCCGAGATGCAGAAGGAACGCGCCAACGTCCTGCACCGCATCGGCAACGAATACGCGGCCGCGCTCCGCCGTGAAACACTACTGACCAAAGCCCGCGACGAGCAGGAGCAGGTCGTGGCGGATAAATCCGGCAAGGCGATCCACTACGACACGCTGAAGCGCGAGGTGGATTCGAGCCGCCAGCTGTATGAAGCAATGCTGCAGAGGGTCAAGCAAGCCGGCTTGGCCGCCGCCATGCGCGCCAGCAATGTGCTGGTCGTTGATCCCGCCAAACCGCCGCTTCTCCCCTACAGGCCTAGTTATCCGATGAACTCGGCGATTGGCCTTTTCGGGGGCGTGTTCCTGGGTTTTGGATTCGTGCTGCTTCGGGAACGTCTTGACCGCAGGATAAGCGCTCCGGGCGAAGCACAGGTCTATTTAGACTTGCCGGAACTGGGCGTTATACCTTTGGATGAGGCCGCCGTCTCCCGGCAAATCTCTAACGTTCTGCAGCCGCTTCGTCCTACTGCGGGGCTTCCCGCTGGGAGCGCACGGAAGTCCCCGCTTGGTGATTGTCCCGAACTGGCCACCTGGAAGCGCAAGCCATCTTTGGTAGCTGAATGCGCCCGTACCACCCTAACTTCCATTCTCTTGCCTAACCAGGAAGGAGACCGTCCTCAGGTGGTTGTCCTCACAAGTTCAAGCCCGGGCGACGGTAAGACAACAGTGGCTTGTAATCTCAGTATCGCGATGGCGGAGATCGGTCGCAAGGTGCTGCTGATTGACGGCGATCTGCGCCGTCCAAGGCTGAACAAGCTTTTTGGTATGGCGAACAGCTGGGGTCTGAGTGACGTGCTGTGGGCAGACACCCCGATTGAAACCGTTCCCCTCTCGCACCTTGTTCACGACACCGAAGTCTGCGGTCTTTCCCTGCTGCCCGGGGGCAGTTGCGGCGCAAACCCCGCGAATCTCTTTTATTCTCCCCGAATGTCTAGGCTTTTGACGCGCCTGCGAATGGAATTTGACATGATCATGATTGACGCACCGCCCATGATCCATCTCGCGGATGCGCGCGTGCTGGGCCGCTTCGCGGATGGGGTCATTTTGGTGGTTCGCGCCGGACAAACAACGACCGAAAGCGCGTTGCTCGCGAGTCAGCGTTTCGCCGAAGACGGAACGCGGGTGCTCGGCACCGTTCTAAACAGCTGGGATCCAAAGACCAGCAGAGGTTACGGCTACGGAAGTTACGACAACTACCAGGCGTATGTCGCACAGTAGGTCAAAAAAGTGAGCTCCGCGGTTCGCTTGGCCAGCGGTTTCCGAAGAAAGCGGAGGAACTTGACGCTTCCTTCGCACTTCGGACAGGAATTGCGAGTATCGCTCTCTAGCATTAGCACTTTTTTCGGGGAACAATCGCAATGCGTTCGTCCGTTTTCGATTCTAAATCTCTAGCACTGGCCTACGCGAAGGCCTTGGCCGGCATCTGCGCGATCCTCATAATTGCCGTGGAGATTTCCTCCATTTATCTGCTCAAGCATCATTCGGTTACCTATGCTCGCGTTTCTCGGCAATATGACGAAGCCGTCAAGATGCGCCCCGCTAGACCCGGCGAACCGCCATGTGTGCTGATGGTGGGTAACTCCTTACTACTGCATGGAGTCGAACTGAATCGCTTGCGGGCGTTGACATCCGGCAGCATGCGCATCTATCCCGTTTTCCTTGAGGCCACCGGCTACTATGACTGGCTGTACGGGCTGCAGCGGCTGTTCCGTCAAGGGGCGAGACCACAGGTGGTGGTCGTCGGTGTCGGTGTGAATTACTTTCTGAAGAACGGTGTGCGTCAGGATTATGCTCCCATGCTGTTCCTTGATGCGCGAGACACCCTCGCGGTGGCTTCGGATTTACATCTAGACCGCACTGCAACAAGCAATCTCCTGCTTGCACATTCGAGCACGTTCTGGGATACACGCAGCGCCATTCGAACACAGATTCTTAGCCACGTGGTACCTCATGTCGAAGATCTTTTCTTGCTCGTAAATGCGAAGCCGGCCATTCCGGAGGGCCGGGAGTTTGAAGAGATTACGATTCCCCGATTGCAAAGGCTGCGTGAGCTATGTGAAGCACACGGAGCCAAACTGATTCTTCTGGTCCCGCCGACTCTATCTTCGGAGAGTGCGGTCAGCCAAATGGCCGACGCTGCGCGCACAACCGGAGTGGATATATCGGTGCCGATTGATCCAGCGGCGCTTTCGGCAAAGTTTTACCGGCCGGACGGAATGCATCTCAATCCCGAGGGCGCAGTGCTCTTCACATCAGCGCTAGCAAAGGATCTTCCCGAGAGGGTCGTGACTCACGACACACAAGCCTCCCGCGTCGTTCGATCAATACCCGCGCCTCTAACCGCCACTGCGCAGATTGCTGACCGTGAGCACTGAAGCCCCAGGTGTATTCGCCGTGCAACAAGGCAAACGTCGTTCCTTGTGCGCGGATTTCAGCTGGACGTTCGTGGGGAATGCCGTTTATGCGGCCGGCCAGTTTGCGACGCTGATGCTTTTGGCCAAGCTGGTTCGGCCAGAACTGGTGGGGCAGTACGCTTTGGGTCTCGCGATCGTATATCCCGTGATGATGCTCACAAACATGCAGCTGCGGGCCGTGATGACTTCGGGCGCTCGACAGCAGACCCATTTCGGCGATTACCTCAGTCTCCGCTTGCTGACCACATCGCTGGGACTCGTGATTATCTTCGCCATCACCCAAATCCTAGGATATCGCTGGGAACTGACGGCGGTGGTTTTGTTGGTGGGTGGAGCGTACGCGATCGAAACCATCAGCGATGTGTATTATGCGCGGCTGCAACTGCACGACAGAATGGTTGAGATCTCCAAGTCATTGATTGCGAGGGCGCTGCTTTCCGTGCTTGGGCTAGCAGTCGCAACTTATGTCAGCAGAAATCTTCTGTGGGGAGTCGCGGGTGTTCTGGTGGCGCGTGCAATCGTCCTCTTCGGCTACGACATTTGCGAGCGTACCCATGGTCTGGGTGGGCAATCCAAATGGTTCACTCGAAACGAAGCGCTGACGCCGCGCCTCAATCTGAGGGTGCAACGCGAATTGCTGTGGCTCAGTCTTCCTCTCGGAATTGTAGTGCTCTTAACCTCTTTGAACTCCAGCGTCCCTAGCTATTTCATAAAGCAAGCACTCGGGGAACGGGAGCTGGGTATTTTCTCGGCGATCGGGTTCATGATTTCGGTAGGAAACATGGCGGTGGTGTCGCTTGGACAGTCTGCTTTCACCCGCCTAGCCAGAGCGTACGCCAGCGGCAACCTTGCAGCGTTCGGCTCGCTCCTCGGCAAGCTCATCGCCTTCGGGGCAATGCTAGGAGTGTGCGGAATGATCATTTCCAAACTAGCGGGACGCGAGATCCTCACCATCCTGTTCCGGCCCGAATACGCCGAGCGAGCAGATCTCCTTCCCTGGATCATGGCGGCCGGAAGCGTCCTGTTTATGGCCCAGTTTTTGGGATTCGGGATGACTGCGGCTGGTTATTACAATTCACAAGTCGTACTGAATATTCTTGCGAATCTAAGCCTTTTGGCAGCCTGCTATTGGTTGGTTGCACGGCGGGGGCTGCTAGGCGCGTTCCTCGCGATGCTGATCGCCGCAATCGTGCAGCTTGCGGGGAGCGTCGTGATTCTAGTCATAGGTCTGCGAACACACGCTCATGTGTGTGCCGAAAGGGTTGAAACAGCATGACGCTGTCAGTACAAATCCGTCTCACCGGAACGGAGTGGAGATGAACAGTGATTGAGCAGGGGCGCCTCCGTGCATCCTTTGGGCGGTGGAAAGCAATTCTTCAGGAAGCCGCGCAAGGCTTTAGGTTGTGGCACCACGGAGTGTTAGTGCCGGCGCTGCGTCGGCCCTGGGCTTCGCCAAGACCTAGTAACAATGGAGCAGCCCGCTATCTCGTCGGGGCAGAAGAGTTTTCCGGCCTGGGCAAGCTTGCGTTCGCCTGCCTTTGGCTCTTGGTGTTTGCCATTCCGTGGGAAGACGCCGTCACGATCTCTGATTTTGGTACAAGCGCACGTGTGATCGGGATGCTTACTGGAGGTCTTGGTGTCTTGGCAATCATCGAAAGAGGGAGAGTCAGACGCCCAGCGCCCGGCCACATCATGATGGCCCTATTCGTCATGTTGAAGGCGCTAAGTTATCTGTGGAGTCTGTATCCCGAGGGAACTCTAACGCAGGCTTTCACGTACATGCAGCTCTTCACAATGGTATGGCTGATATGGGAGCTCTGCCCCCAGGCGCTAGAACAAACGCGGCTGATGCAGGCCTATATCCTCGGGACCTTCGTCTCCGGGATAGACACTGTATACCAATTTCTTTCTCACCAGGAATCCGTTTATCAGCGTTATGCCGGCGCCGGGCTAGACGCCAATGACTTAGGGTTAATCATGGCCTTGAGCATTCCCGTCTCATACTATCTGCTCATTCAGAGCAAGGGGCGGATGGTTTGGCTCTACAGACTGCATCTTGTTTTGGCAGGAACGACCATTTTGCTGACTGCCTCAAGGGGGGCCACCCTGGCGACTCTCGTCGCCTTGGCTATCGTGCCCATGACGCATGCGCGCTTGACAGGGCGTCAGAAACTCACCGTCCTCTTGACAATATCATTGCTCGTGTTTGGCGCTCTTCTCTTCGTACCCTCGACGTCCTGGGAACGCCTGTCTACAATGCCAGGCGAATTCGCACAGGGTACGCTCACCGGACGTACCGTCATCTGGAAAGCAGGCTGGGAGCTTTTCCGCGGGCATCCTTTCCTGGGTGTCGGGGCGAATGCATTCCGGCTTACCGTCAGCCGAGTTTTGGCTGAACCGATTCGGCCCGATCAAACCGGGAGGCCTTGGACGCCTGCTGCGCACAATACTTTTCTGTCGGTCCTCGTCGAGCAGGGCGTGATCGGCTTTGCACTTTTTTGCGGCTTGCTCGGTGTCCTGGCGCTGTCACTGAGGGCAATGCCCCCCTTCCCGCAGAAACTGTGGATTGTATGTCTGGGAGTTTGGGTAGTGGGAGTATCCAGCTTAAGTTGGGAAATGCGGAAACCGACATGGTTCTTCTTTGGCCTGTTAATGGCGCAATGCGGCAGCATGGCCCAGAAGCGGTCAACGCAGAGGCATGCCCCCTCTCTTGCTGAAGCACAACTATCGTTTCTGCGGGCATCATGAGAATCGTCTTCTCGTCCTGAGATCATGAAGAAGATTAAAGTGGTCCATATTGTTCCGATGCTGAGCCCGGGTGGCGCCGAGCGCGTGGCGGTTCATATCGTAAGAAGATTGAACCGGCAGCGGTATGAACCGATAGTCGTTTCGTTCACGGGGCGGTTGGAATGCGACCTCGACCGTTTGCTGGAGGAGGCTGGGGTCGAAGTTCGATACCTAGGCAAACGGCCGGGATTCGACTACCGCATGTACCATAGATTACCTCGTGTTCTGAGAGATTGCCGGCCGGATATTGTTCACACCCATCTCCACGTGCTTCGCTATGCGTTACCGTTCATGCTGCTTCTTAAGCACGCCTCACTATTGCATACCGTTCACAACATGGCGGAACGCGAAGTTGAACCCAGGGCGCGTTGGATTCAGCGTTATGCATTTAACCACGGAGTCGTCCCTGTAGCCGTTGGGGAAGAGGTAGCACTCAGCCTAGAGCGCCTTTACGGGATTCAACAGTGCCGTGTGATCCGGAACTGTATTCCAATGGATTGCTATGCTTGTCCGCAGACCCCACGGAGCGAATGGCGGGCGCGGGAGGGCTTCCGGGACAACGATGTTCTGTTTGTCTGCGTGGCACGCATTGCTCCGCAGAAGAACCACGCGCTGCTCCTGAAAGCCTTCGCCCAAGGTCCCGCTTCCGATCCGAACGCGCATCTGGTCCTGGTTGGAGAGGGAGCCTTGCGGGAACAACTGGAGCAGCAAGCTAAGAATCTCGGCCTAGCCGGCCAAGCCCACTTCCTCGGGCTGCGGGCCGATATTCCCGACGTGTTGGGCGCAATGGATGTTTTCGTGCTGAGTTCAGACTACGAGGGCAACCCGCTCTCGGTAATGGAGGCAATGGCCTCTGGTCTGCCTACCGTGAGCACCGCTGTAGGTGGTGTGCCGGACCTCTTCGAAAGTGGAAAGGAAGGTTTAATGGTGCAGCCGGGAGATGTTCAGGGTCTTTCCAACGCCATGGCAACTCTCTTGCGAAATCGAGAAGCTAGGCGGTCGATGGGGATAGCAGCCGCGCGCCGGGCAAGAAAAAATTACGACGTGTCGAGGATGGTCCAGGCATACGAGGAACTGTACGAGGATCTCGTTGATCATTCGCATCGTCTGAGCGCGGAAAGCGTACCCCGGGAGTCCGCGTCGGTACAGGGAGTGCGAAAAGCAATATGATCAAGGTCTTGCACGTCATCACAACCCTCGGCCCGGCCGGGGCCGAAATCATGCTCTCCCGAGTCGTTTCTGGGATGGATAGCACGCGGTTTGAAAACGAAGTTGTCTCACTTACCGGCCTGTTAGACCTGGCGGAGAGAATACAAGAAGTCGGTGTGCGCGTACGCACACTTGGCATGAAAACGAATGTGCCTAACCCTTTGCTGGTGATGCGCCTTGCGCGATGGATCCGCGAGTCGAAGCCAGACGTCATTCATACTTGGATGTATCACGCGAACTTGGTCGGCGCTCTCGCCGCGCGCCTAGCTCATGATGTGCCTGTGGTTTGGGCTATCCATCATAACGCTCTTGACCCTCGCGTTGATAAGCGCCGAACCATGTTAGTCAATCGCGCCTGTGCCTTCTTATCGCGAAAATTCCCCGCCCACATTGTATGTTGCTCAGAAGCGTCGCTGCGCATCCACAAGAAACTTAGCTACGACGCCGAAAAACTGGAGGTTGTCCCCAACGGTTTCGACCTGGAGCAAGTCAAACCCGACCCTACTGCTCGCGTGTCGGTGCGTGAGGAGCTAGGTATCCCGGCAGATGCACTCTTAATTGGAATAGCAGCCCGCTTCCATCCCCAAAAGGATCATCGCAACTTCGTTCGGGCAGCCGCGCGGCTACACAAACAAATGCCCGACGTTCACTTCTTGCTCTGCGGCCTTGACATCAACTGGCAAAACACGCGGTTGGCGGGATGGATCGATGCCGCAGGCATACGTGACCGCTGTCATCTCTTGGGGCTACGCCGAGATGTGGCTCGCCTCTTTGCAGGGATGGATATCGCCACTACTGCTTCCATCAGTGGCGAAGCCTTTCCCCTTGTAATCGGTGAAGCCATGGCGTGCGGAACGCCCTGTGTCGTGACCGACGTGGGGGACTCCGCCTTGATCGTTGATGAGACCGGTTCGGTAGTGGCGCCCGGAGATCCGGATGCGCTGGCCGAAGCATGGCGGAAGCTAATAGAAGCAGGACCTGGAGTACGGCGCAGCCTCGGAATGGCCGCCAGGCGCCGCGTGCAGCAGCATTTCGCACTGCCAGCGATTGTGGAACGCTATCAGGCAATCTACGCGCAGCTGGCCGGCAGAACACTACGAGGTATGCCTTCTCCGAGCCTCTCGCAATGTGCCCGGTAAATCCGCCAGTTCAGGGATATTCCGGTTCTTGCTCGGGAATGTGAGCGCACCCGATTTATTTCTTTCAACTTCTTACGGTAGAGCAGATTAGGGCAGCGGATGCCACGACCCGCACGGATTATTCCATCAACGTCTTCAATCCAGAAGAAAAGGCATTGCCCAAGACAGTTACCGAGCGGCTGGGCAGGCCGCTAACCGGCGGAAAAGATGCTAAATGACAAAAACATGCGTGTGAATTCGGACCGACCCCGCCTGGTCATTGCGGTGAATTCGTCGATCGCGATTGGCTTCCTGCAAGGTCAGCTGGAGTATTTCCAGGATAGGGGCTTTGATGCGACGGTTCTCTCTCCGGACCGCCGCAAGGGCGAGTGGGAA
>WNFI01159021.1_pt1 | contig 11576 bp, 11 predicted proteins | sample 5400471 | NCBI WGS metagenome assembly WNFI01 (sample SAMN13153348, study PRJNA577476) | soil metagenome | isolation source: 100 cm saprolite on Douglas fir-dominated hillslope | place: USA:California | collected 2013-09-17
GCAACGAGCTATGCATCTCAAACAAAGTGGCTTTAGAGCTTTCTTCTTGCATCCACGTGTTCCGCAATGAAGCGGAATTTCTACGATAGTGCCAGCAAGAAAGAGATTTGATCGAGATTGCTTGTGAAGCCGCTTCGTACTACGTAGCCTGCTTGCTGACATCTCGTTGCGCATCCTGTGGGAAGAGCGATGATATACCCAGACCGGGTACAGTGGAGCTGTGTTATATACGGGCCTGGTTCTCAATCGAGACGATGTCTAAACCTCCGCTGAAGAGCTTGTTCATCAAATAGTTTTCTTCAACGTCCAGCGTTGCCCCACCGAGAGTAGCGATGCCGAGGGTATGGTTGACCTCGCGTCCATCTGACAAGCGTTCCACGAACGTCTCGTCACGTGTTTTTTTGATGCGCTGCGCAATCTGCTCCATCGCCCAGTCAAGCGATTTGACCTCCCAATGATCGCTGTAGGGCGCGCGATAGAGCACCTGCGTCAAACGGCTCGCATTGACAGTGGACTGGAAGGTGGCCGCTCCCTTGGAGCAGAGCGTCCCACGATTTATGGGACTGTCGGCATTGCCCTCGATGTCAATCACCTTGCCATCTTTGATGTAGACATTGAGGCTGCAACCAACGGCGCAATAGGGGCAGACGCTTTTAGCTACCTTTGCATCACGAATGCGGGGAGCTTTCTCGCGACTTTCGGTGCTGGAAGGCTGTACCCTGGAGCCTATCTCCATAACTTCTGAGACGACGGATTGCACTGGTTCTGGCAGGAATGTCTGTTCTTGCATAGGATACTTACCTCAATCTAGGACATGAACAATACTGCCATTCATAGAAGCTACTTCACGGTAGTATAGTACCCTATTTATGGCCGGTTGGTAGGAGGCAAGATTGGTGATGTAGACAGAGCATATACTGTTCTGTCTACATCATAGGTAAAAGTAGTAATGACTAGCTGGCCGGTCCAGGCGCCTCGGTAGGAGCCTCAACAGTGTCGCCCCGGCGACGAGCGAGTTCGCGAGCGATGAAAGGCAAAGAGATGCTCACCAGCATGATGCCAGCGATAATATAGACTGGCGTGGCGTAATCGGGATGCGCGGTCGTGCCAAAGCTTGCGATGAGGATAGGGCCAACAATACCGCCTGCACTCCATGCAGTGAGCATAGCTCCATAAATCGTTCCGGCATTCTTTGGACCAAAGAAATCCGCGGCGAATGCTGGCATCGTGCCAAAACCGCCACCGTAGCACAAGCCGACGATAGATGCAGGTATGAACAGCAGGGCAAAGCTGCTGATCGATGGCATGATGGCAAAGACGATCAGCTGAATGACGAACAGGCTCAGGAAGGTGTATGGACGGCCAATCGCGTCAGAGAGCCATCCCCAGAAGAGCCGTCCCAGGCCGTTGAAGATCGAGATGGTGATAACGAGAATAGAGGCAACTCCCAGTGAGACGCCGGTGAAGGCCCTTGCCAGTGGTGCCGCTACGGATATGAGGGCTGCACCAGCAGTCACATTCAACGCGAGAATGAGCCACAAAACATACCAGCGTGGTAATCTTAGCGCTTCTGCAAACGTATATTCTCGTCTAGTGCGCATGGCTTGTTGTTGAGCTGTGGGGACCCAGCCAGGAGGAGCATATCCCTCTGGGGCAGTGCGAAAAAATTGTGCTGCAATCACGATGATGACCAGGTACGCGATACCCAGAATCAGGAAGGTGGTATTCAGTTTCACGCTGGGAAGTAGCAGGTTGGCGGCGATAGGTGCTGTGATAGCTGCTCCTCCGCCGAAGCCAGCAACTGCAAGGCCGGTAATAAACCCACGCCGTTCAGGGAACCACCTGATGAGCATCGCCAGCGCCACTATATAGCCGAGGCCGATGCCGATCCCTCCAATCACCCCATAGGTGAGGTAGAGGAGAAACAGGTTAGGCGAGGCGAAGGAGGCCAGCAAAATGCCGAGTCCATAAAGAATGCCTGCCGTAGTAGCAATGATGCGTGGGCCAAAACGACTGTTGAGGTAGCCTCCAAACCCGGCGGTAATACCCAGGGCAGCTAGAGCAATGCTGAAAGTGATGTTGGCTGCTGCTCTGCTCACACCATACTGGTCTACCACTTTAGGCAGGAACACGCTCCAGGCATAGACGGCGCCCAGAGCAAGCTGCATACAGAAGGCTGCGATGGCGATGACCCAGCGGTTGGGGAGGGACGATTGCACGGAAGAACTGCTCATGAAAGCTCCTTTCGAATAATTCCACAAAATGTGGAGGCTCTTTGCGAGAACTCGAGCAACAGGAGGTACATACTGATGAACAGTAACACTACAAAAGAAGACGGCCTACAATACGGAGAACGAGGTAGTGCTGGCGAACCCTCAATAGCAAGCAGCCGCCCACGGGATGCGCAACGAGATTATTTAGCTGAGCAATAAAGAGGGAACTGGCGAAAGAGCGAAGAAAGGTGTCTCCTTGAGAGAGAATACGTCCATAGATCTATTCCGAAACAAGGAGGACACACTCATAAGTATGACGCTTTCTTCAGTCACGATCCAGATTACACCGGAATCGAGGCCCTCGACCCCTTCCCGGATGGGAGAAGTGGCAGCCTTTGCTCAGGTACTCACTGCAGAGCCATCGTCACTCCTGAACAACTAGATAAAGCCTGGTCACTCAAAGACACAACCATGCCCGACGGGTCAAAACGCCCCTAGCAAACCTGCGGAAAAAACCGGTGTTCCTGTCAAATCGACTGTCTTTTTGCGAAGCATGGTTTGTGAAGTGGCTTCAGGAGGGGGATGAGAGGGAGGGGGACGTGAAACACATTGTATCAGTGCTACCCTCAACGCCTATATGCTGCCAGAGATGCAACGTGATGCAATGGATAAAATGGATGACTTTTTCAATGGAGAATAGGAGGGATGGTAAATGTGTTCATGGTATATCGCAGGTACACTGATTGTTTTTACCATGAACCGTACTGTAGCTTGCTAGGGATGTTTTAACCAATCGGGCATGATCGCGCCTGTGAGTGACTTGGCTTTATCGAGTTGTTCGGTAGTGGTGCCTTTGGCTTCACTCAGTTTGGCTTTATCCAGGTCGGCTCCACCCAGATCGGCTCCATTCAGGTTGGCTCCACGCAGGTCGGCTCCATCCAGCTTGGCCTCACCCAAGATGGCTCCATGTAGGTCAGCTTTACTCAGGTCGGCTAAGACCAGGTCGGCTCCATCCAGGATGGCTCTATGCAGATCGGCTCTACCCAGATCGGCTCCATACAGCTGGGCTTCACCCAAGATGGCTTCACCCAGGTTGGCTCCATTCAGGTTGGCTTTATGCAGCTTGGCTCCATCCAGGATGGCTCTATGCAGGTCGGCTCCACCCAGGTCGGCTAAGATCAGGTTGGCTCCATTCAGGTCGGCTCCACCCAGGTCGGCTAAGATCAGGTTGGCTCCATTCAGGTCGGCTCCATCCAAATCGATAATCTTCATGCCTTTGTCTATAAGACCAGACTCATGCAAGAATTGGAGTACACTCCTTTTACGCTCTTTGTCTAAGCGCGGGAGCACGGTTAGCGTTCGTACACGTGCTATTTTTCGCACCTCGTCTTCTGGTGCAGACTCGCGCAATGGATGGTCTTTATCAAGCAGCAGCTCCGACATTTTATCGATGTAGTCTTGTAACGCCGTTTCTCGTTGATTGTCTGAAGCAATGTCACGTTCGGTTTTATCCCGTACCTGCGTGGCCTTTTGCTCATTTCTGCTGGAAGTGTAATTGAAGAGGTAGCCGCCTAAAGCCCACGAGTTGCGCAACGAGATAAGAGCAAGCAGGTAGCAAAGAAGTAAAAAAGTGTCTCCTGATGAGGAAAAACAGTTACTCCCCATCATCAGGAGGCATCATGAGTAGTATCGCGTATTCGCCTGTCACCATCCAGACCTCCTCTCAGTCGGTTCCTGCCCTCCCCTCGTGGTTTGGTGAGGTGACTATCATTGCCCACTACCTGACGCATCTGGGCACGCTTGAGGCGCTCTGTGAAGGGGTGCGCTTCGCTCGACGTCGCTTCGGCCAGTATGAGGTCATTGATTTCTTTGCGGTGCTCATCGGCTATGCACTCAGTGGCGAACCTACGCTGGAAAGGTTTTACCAGCGGCTCCTCCCGTTCGCGACCCCGTTCATGGCCCTGTTCGGACGCCAGCAACTGCCACATCGCTCAACGCTCAGTCGCTTTCTCGCAGCGATTGACCAGGCCACCGTTGACGCGCTGCGCGCACTCTTCCTGAAAGATCTCCCGGCTCGCCCCCTGGTCAAAGAAGAGAAACCAGGAGGTCTGTGGGATCGGCAGGGGGAGCATTGGCTCGTGTTCGATGTCGATGGAACGCGGCAAGCCGCGCGACAGCGAGCGGTGCCACGAACTCCCGGCCTCCCAGCAGCGAAGCCTCGCTTCGACAAAGTCTGCGCTCCAGGATATGTGGGGCGCAAGCGCGGCGAGGTGGTCCGGACCCGCACGACGATTCTCCAGATCCATACGCACCAGTGGCTTGGGACGTTTTCCGGCGCTGGGAATGGCGATTACCGGGGCGATCTGCTCCACGCGGGGGAGGCGATCCGTGCCTATCTGACTGCCCAGCATGTTCCATTCGTCCAAGGGATCGTGCGTTTGGATGGACAATATGGCAACGGCGCCATTGTGGAGGATCTGGAAGGGCTCGGGCTTGGCTATGTGATGCGTGGCAAGGACTATGATCTCCTCGATTTGCCCCAGATGCAGGCCCGCCTGGCCCTGCCACCTGACCAGGAGACGACGCATCCTGAAACGGGAAACACGCGCGCCCTCTTCGATTGCCCCGATGTCCCTCTCACGGCAACGGGAACTCGGAGCAGGGTAATTGTCGCTACCCATCAGGCGCCCACCACTCCCAACCCCATCGGAACGATCCGCGAGGGAGTCGTCTATGAGTTGTTCTTCACTGCCTTGCCGCAGAACGCGTTTACCCCTGCCGATGTCGTGGATCTGTACCTGCATCGAGGCGCTTTCGAGACCGTGCTTGCCGATGAGGACAAAGAGCAGGACCCCGACCGCTGGTGTTCTCACACCGCCTGCGGTCAAGAGGCCTGGCAAATTCTCAGCCAATGGATGTGGAACCTGCGCCTCGAACTCGGGCATCACCTCCATTCGACGCCCATGCGCACGACCGAATTCGCTCCTGCCCTGGCGCCGTCTGATCCTGCGCCCGTTCCCGACAAACCTACCCCCGTGACGTATGGACCACCGAAGTTCGCACGGCCGGCGCAGATGGGAGGTTTTCCCGGAGACGCATTCACCCCCCAACCTGATGGCACACTCCGCTGTCCCGGCTTCGCAGCCCCTTTACGCACAAGAACGGCGACCTGAACGTGATGGAAGTGTGCGTGTGCTGTATGCTGCTCGTGTGGGCCATTGCCGCGCCTGTCCGCTGCGGGAACAGTGTCAGGGATATGGAACCGCCACCAAGAAACCGCGCCGCAAAAGTCGCCGTGCTGTGGCCTCTCGATGGAGTACCTCCCGAACCTGCCGTTCCCCCTGCGCTTGCTCCAGCCTCTCATGCAATCCTGTGGGGAGACTGGAGCCGATGCCAGACGCGACGCGAGTGGATGACTCTACTACGCACACAAACCGTCACCATCACCGACCTGCCTGCCGCGTCCTTTGCCGAGACAGCTCAAAGGCGCCCGCTCACGCGGCGACAACGGGCGCATTGGCGGCTCAGTTGGGCAGAGCGACAGGCACGCAATGCCCGAGCAAGGACTGCTCCCGGTGTGGAGATCACCCTGTTCGGTCTGCCTTCGCCTTTTGCTACTTTCCTGGGTCTGTCGATCCTTTGAGGACATGAGCACGGATCAGCAGGAGCGTGGGGACTTCGCGGTTCCCTGGCACCCGTTCAGCTTGTCTGGCAGATGGGCTTGGTTCGAGCGCGCGTGCAAGCACAAAACCCGCGGCGCAGAGCCGGTTGAGATAGGTGCTGAGCATGCGGTGATGGTCTGCAACCCGGCTACGTACTCCGTCCGGGTTCGATGAGAACCACTGTCGTTCGGCAAAATAGCCGGTGACGATCCTGGCTGTGGCATGCTCAGGATCAGGCAGGGGTGTCCACTGGGCGTGAGGGGTCTCGAAACAGGGGTGAGGAATGGCAAAGACCAACCAGCCTCCTGGCTTGAGAATCCGTCGTATGCTCTCAAAGGCTGCTCGAAGATCAGCAATAGTGATCAGCGCCATGACACAGACACAGCCGGTAAACTGGCTGTCGTGAAGCTGCTCAGCGCGCTCTGCATCTCCTTGAACATACACAATTCCCAGTGGCTCCTGCTCTTCATAGCCTCGTGCGAGCGCCAGCAGGTTCGGTGCCAGATCAAGACCCGTGACCTGCGCTCCGCGTCTTGCCAACTCACGCGCCACCCAGCCTTGCCCACAGGCCAGATCACAAATGACTTCCCCCTCGACCTCTCCGACGAGCGTTAACAGGTTCGGCAGGATCACTTCCGTGTAGACAGGTCTCTCTCGCAGAAACTGATCATACCACTGTGCGATATCATTGTAAGAAGCTTGCGTCATAGCTCACTCCCTGCTCGATGGCGAAGATATCCTCCTGCTGGGAGTATACCATCTAGACTTCTTTGAGGAGGGAGGTTCGGGAGGTAGGCATGAGATCTGCAGAAGGCATCTCGTTGCGCAACTCGTGGGCGCGCGACAGGATCACGTCCGCGATGGGTGGCGAAGCGGCGGCCGGTGGCGACAGGCTCATCTCTAGGCGCTGGTGGCGCACCAGCTGCATGCAGGCACGCCGATGTGTTCTGCGGCTCCAATCACGCCAGAGGAGCGGGGCAGGACCCACTTGGCGCGGATGCAACAGCACACTCACCTGGCGCGGCTTAGCCGTCGCGCCGCCATTCCATTGACATTGCTCGCGCAGCCGACAGGGACGACAACTGCGGATGCTGGCGCCATACACCACGCGCAGGCTCCCGTCGGCTTCTCGGCGTTGCTCATGCGGGAGCAAGATCTGGTCAGCAGGACAGCGCAGCGTCCCATCGGGTTGGAGAGCAAAGTCTTGGCCGGAGAAGCGGCCTGCTTTCCAGGGCAAACCTACCTGCGGGGGAGCATAGCCCGAGGCAGGAGCCGTGTGCGATGAAGAAGGTGGCAGCGCCAGCGCAAATTCGGTCGTGCGCACTGGCTCAGGCTGAAGCTGATGTCCCAACTCCAGGCGCAGGTTCCAGACCCATTGACTGACGATTTGCCATGCCTCCTGCCCCCAGGCGGAGTGAGAGCACCAGCGGTCCGGGTCGATTTCCTGATCCTCATCGGCAAGCGCCGGTTCAAAGGCACCGCGATGCAGATACAGTTCGACGACATCAGAGGCGGTGAACGCCTGCGGCGGCAGGTTGCTGAAGAAGAGTTCGTAGACGATGCCTTCCCGTGTGACGCCAACCGGACTCTTCTTTTTCCCAGCGGGATGGGTCGCCACCACCACGCGGCACGAGAGGCCCTCGGAGCCGACTGGCACGTCTGGACAATCGTAGAGGCTGCGGACGATCTGGCTTTCCGGGCGCTGCTGGAACTGATCGGGAGGCAGGTGCAGACGCGCCTGCACGAGCGGATGATCAAGGACCGTGTACTCCTTGCCGCGGGTTACGAAGGCGAAACCTGCCAGGTCCGCAAGCACAGCCCCGGTGCCATATTGGCCATCGAGCCGCAGCAAGGTACGCTCGGATGGGATCTGGTGCGCGGTGAGGTAGCGCGTGATCGCTGAGAGGCCCTGGTGCAATTCCGCTCGGTAGCGCCCGTTGCCTCGATTGCCAAACGAACCGAGCCACTGGTACGTATGAGCCTGACTGATGACGGTGCGGGTGCGTACCACCTGCCCACGCTTGCGCCCGGTGTAGCCAGCCGCACAGACGTCATCCAATCTGCGGGATGGAGGGGGCAGCTCTTCGGTCTGAGGTAAAGCGCGTTGGCGGGCCGCCTCACGCGTCCCATCAAGGTCGAAGACCACCCAGGTCTTGCCTGCTCGATCCAGCAGACCTCCGGTTTGCTTGTCGGACGAGAGCGGGCGACTCTCGAGATCCTCGAGAAAGAGCGTGCGCAGGGCATCGACAGGCACCTCAGTGAGCGCTGCCAAAAAGCGTGAGAGCGCCGAACGGGAGGGTAACCGATCACGCTCAAACAAGGCCATGAACGGAACGGCAAAAGGCTGGAGCCGCTCGTAAAAGGTCTCCAGCGTGCGTTCGCCGCTGATGGCATAGCCGAAGAGGATGGCGAGAAAGTCGATCACCTCATAGCGCCCAAAGCGCCGCCGTGCAAAACGCACGCGTTCAGCGATGTTGGTCAGAACATGGTGCTTCCGAAGATGCGCCGTCAGCAGCACGACTTCTCCGAACCAGGAAGGGGGCGAGGGAACAGACTCGCCAGAGGTCTGGATGATTACCGATCCATCGGCGATACTGGTCATATGTACCTCCTTGAGGGAATAGAGTTGGTTTACCCTCTCAAGGAGGCACATTTTTATTCTTGCTTGCTACAGGTTAATCAGCTCGTTGCGCGGTTCATCCCAACATTTGGGGAACAGTGCTTGCTTCCTTGAGAGCATGTTCCCAGGAGCAGAAGAGCGAAGCGCGAGGAGAAGACAGGTCAGAGGATCGAAAGGCGAGTCAGGCCCATCCAATTTTACCTGGCTCAATCGGGATGGGCGAGGCCAGCTTCCTTTGAGATCAGCCAGAGGCCAAAGACAAAAAAGGGGGCATGTCCTGGTACCCGCTCATCGGAGAACTGCCTGAAATCAACAGCTGGCTGGAGTGAAGCAAACAAATGATGCTCGTTCAGTGAAGAGGCGTAGGTTTCGCGAAGAGTCTGATGCTCTGATTCGTTGATGCCGTAGCCACTATTACTCAGGCCGCTTAATAGCCACTCATCGGAGACATCGTATCCCAGCAACGCCCATGCTGGATCGCGAAGGGTCGGGATGATATCCGCCGTCGCAGCGTACCTCTCCAGCAGGCTGTCCCTCTGAGCTCCCTCGTGTTGGAGGGTGACCGCAATGAGCCAGTAGGGCTGCGTTCTCGCTCGCCAGGCTGTCTCCAGATACTGCTGGAGAGTGGCTAAGTTCTCCCACAAGCCCATCACCGGGCCAATCCACTCCGGTCTGGGCAGAGTGGTATCCGCATCAAAGACCGTGCGCCAGACCATCGTATCGGTTGACAATGGCCGGCTGACATCGTCGCGTAACAGGTACATCTTCTTGCGGGAAGCAGGCCACTCGTCTTGTGGCTCAAGCCACATTTCCCGGGCATCGAACCCGAGCAAGAGGTCGTTGGAACGGATCACCCTTTCCTCCTACGGCAAGTGCCTCATTTCCTCGCGTCTCGTCTGCTTCGTGCTGAGAGCGTGTGAACGCCAAGTTTGGGTTCTGCTCCTTCTCAGTGTAACAGATTCGTCCGTCTGCGTCAACAGAGAGATGGAAGCACTTGGTCTGAAATCCTGCCAGTGTCCTGGCGAACCCCACGGCTACACGGCGTGGAGCACTTTCACGCGGAGCAGATCGAGATGAGCGCGACCAAACATTTGGCGTTTCAGAAATTTGAGCCGGTTGACCTGTCCTTCCGTCGTGCCATTACTCCACTCTGAAGAGCAAGCGGCGTGAACAGCGGCATAATCGCGACGAATCCCGTTCACAAAACTGGTGAGTTCGGCCACATGGCACGCTTTGGCTCGCTCGAGCCAGGAGTCCAGTGCCTCCTCCTGACGTTTGTTGAGCAGCGTTACAAACTCCTGACTCAGCAGGTAGACGGTGCGAAGTTCTTCGTCGAGAGTCATCTGCTCGACCTGCTGCTGTTGCACTTGGGTCCGCTTGGCGGGTGCTAAGATCATCAGGAAGGAGGCACCGCGCGAGGAGAGACGGCGTTTCCTGGGCTGAGGGGCAAGGCGCTGTTTGCGCGCAGGACCTTTCCTCGGCTTGGGCGGCAGGGCTGTTCGCCATTCACCAAGCACATGTCTAAGCAGGGATGCGGAGCCGGTGTAGCCGCGTTCTTTGATCTCCCCAAACAAGCGCGAACCGCCATGCTCCCCTGTGTCCCAGCGTGCGCGCAGATACTCCAGATAAGGAGCGAGCTTGCTCTTGCCCCTGGGACGCACTCCCGTGCCGACAGCCCGTTCGGGGAAGCCTTCGGAAGTGAGAAAGCGCTGCACGGTGCGCCGACTCATGTGCAACTCCCGGGCGATCGCGCGTTGTCCCAGGCCGGCTCGGTGCAGAGCCAGGACGTGCTCATAGCGCGCATACCGTTTGTCTCGGCTGATCTTCTTCTTGCGTTCGGCGTAGCTCAAGGCCGCTAGCTCCACCTCGTGACCCACCTGCGTCGGTGGCACTGCTGACTGAGCAGTACTCTCGGCCTGCGTTCTGTTTGCCCAACCGGGGCTTGTGTCAGGACCCGCCTGCTCTTGCAGAGATCCTCTCAGCGCCTGCGTGCTGGTCACTCCTCTGTGGAGTGGCAGATCCTCCACCTCTGGTAACCAGGTGCGCTTGCGATCCAAGAAGCGTTGCAGGTGTTCGCGCAGGTTTTGCACCAGGTGATAGCGATCAGCCACCTGGGTGGCATGAGGCAGCGCCCGCTGCACAGCATCCGCATAGGCGCCAGCGCGGTCTCGGCTGACCACCTCAATGTCTGGATGCCGCTTCAGCCAGGGCACGACCGCATCGGCCGTGCGATCAGGCAAGAGATCGAGCGGCTGACCAGTCTCCAGGTTGATCAGGATGGTGCCATAGCTCTCCCCTCGCTTGAGGGCGAAATCATCCATCCCGACGGCCCGCACCGCCGTCTCAGGAGGGGGAGCGACGGTGCGCACGTAGCGCAGCAGGGTGGGCGCCTTCACCTGCATGCCGAGTCTGGGAGCCAGGCGCTCACTCACCTCAGCAGAGGCGGAGAGTCCAATCGCCTTGAGTTGCTCCAGCAGGCGAGTACTCACTCGTGCCCAGGGCTGGACCAGGTCGGGAAGCCGTTCAGCAAACACCTTACGGGGACAGAGAGCACTTCGACACGCAAACTTACGCACCCGCAGTCGAAGCACCACCTGGCGTCCCCCGCAGGGCACATCGTGAACGGTGCGCTGGTACTGACAGTGGACCGAGTCGGAGAGGGTGCCACACCCAGGACAGGGGGCGCAAGTTTGTGTAGAGATCACTTCGACCATGAGCTGAGTTGGGGAGATCTCAACCTGACCAATCAGCAGCCCTTCGGGTAAGGGCAGAAATGGAGACCGTTCCATCACCATCATCCTCCTGAAAAACGAGAGCATCTGTTCCAGGAGTATATCACCGAACATCAATCAAAGCAGTAAGCGGGCGGTGTTCCCCAAATGTTGGGATGAACCCGTTGCGCATCGCGTGGGTAATTGGGGTCTTACCCGCAAGCAAGAGGTCTACAAGCAGACGGGACGCTCCATTTCCGCGATGGAACTCCATCGCGAACTCAACGCACTCAAGCAGACGGACTTTCCCTGGATGTACGTCCCATATAGGGACTGCCACTCCGCAGCCCCTCTAGGCCTGAAGCTATCT
>WNFI01318071.1_pt1 | contig 11576 bp, 13 predicted proteins | sample 5400471 | NCBI WGS metagenome assembly WNFI01 (sample SAMN13153348, study PRJNA577476) | soil metagenome | isolation source: 100 cm saprolite on Douglas fir-dominated hillslope | place: USA:California | collected 2013-09-17
CAGCTCAGCCCAGGCAACATATACAATTGAGCTATTTGTCGGATCGACAGCAATCGCCAATTCTCCCCCTACCCGTTCCTGACCCAGGCGACCATAAAATTGAATGGTCACACCGATAGCTATGCGCTGACCGGCCTGGCCGTCCCCACTATCGATGAGTGAACCATATGGATTGGCCGATTGGCCCCAGTTGTCATCGCGTACGATCACCACATCACTGGTGACTAACCCGTTACCATCACCCGGGTCGGCCCAGGTTTTCCAACTATAGAAGACTGCGTAGACCGTTCCGTCATTGTGAACGGCCGGTCTTACCTGGGGGCCGTTCCGGGGCTGCGAATCCTGAAAAGCGGGTATGCTTTTATTCCGGCTATCCAGGCTGATGCTGCTGAATACGGGGGCGCCGGTCTGGGCATGCATGGTTTGCTTAATAGTGGATGTTTTGCCGGCATCGGAACCCACAAATGGACCCTGTACAACATTCATGCCGACATAGAGCCGATCTTTCCCCGCATCCGGCCCACCGGAAACGGTAGCGGCGGCCACATAGGGTTGCTCGATGCGAGTTTGTGTCGAATCCAATTCGGTCATCGTTGCCCCACCGGCCGGATTCGTTGTCCGCAGAATATCCAATGTGTCCGGAGCAGTGCCTTTCAATATGCCTGCATAGAGCTCATTACTGGTTTGCCCATATTTAAGAGTTATACCAGATGTTCCCATGGACCCGTTGTCTGGAACGATACTCTTCAGCGTCCATGTATCACCTCCATCGGTAGAAACATATACCGGGGCATTGCCTCCTCCATTTGGATCGGGCGTAAAAGCTGAAATAACGATCTCACTGGTGTTGCTGGGATTTACGGCAATATTGGGACCGCTGTCCTGATGGTTTTCCCCGCTCATTGCCGGGGGAATGATATTAACAATTTTCATGGAAAAGGTATGAAAGGGTAAAATAATAAGGTCACAGTCCGGCGTAAGGTATGACACAGAAAATTAAAAGCAAATACCACTTTGTGGGTATTCGCTATTCCACATATATATATCAGTTACCCAGGCTCAACGATATCATTCAGTGCCCTGAACAAGTTTAAAGGGTATTCAGCGATTCTATTACATACATACAGATACCATTCCCTGCCGTAAACAAAATACATTTTTATGTTAAGCAATACCCGCTATTCATATCGATTATGGCCTATATAGTGAGCACTATCCTTTTACCCAGCCCATCTTCTCTGCTCCAGGCAGTTTCGATATCCTTTAAATCCACAGCTTCCGTTTCAATTCTTAATTTTCCTTCCAGCGCCAGCCGGAATATTTCGGGTAGGTAGACCGTCGGGATCTTTTTAAGCATGTCTTTGGGAATGCTCCCTCCCCCCTGCCCCGACAATTCAATAGCGGAACTCCTTAATGCTGCTGCATTCAACCTGATCGAAGGCCCGGCCATTTCTCCGATCTGTATATATCGCGTAAGACTGGCCGCAGCCGTCATATCTTGACCAGTCAGTACATCCAGTACCAGCTCAGCCGGTTCGCCCCAGAGGTAATCTAGTACCATAGCAAATGGCTGTTGCCGGACTTCTGCTTCTAGCGCCGATCCTATAACTTCATACGGCTGATTGAGAGAGAGCACGGCATCCGCCCCTATCCCCGGTAATGTGTCCAGGATAGCTGGATTACGGCCCATCGCCACTACTTTACCCGCCCCTAGGTGCTTTGCCAATTGAATCGCCAGTCTCCCCGTAATTCCCGTAGCCCCAAGGATCAAAACGGCGTCCCCCTTTTGGAGCTGCCCCTTCCATTCCAGGGATAACCAGGCGGATACTGCAGGATTGGGCAATGCCGCGGCCGTCACATCATCCAATCCGTCAGGCAGGGGCACCGCCCATTGTTTAGCCACAATTGCTTTTTCCGCCATCATTCCTTTCCGGGAACCGGTGTATACACGGGTTCCATCTTCGAGGACGCCTACGCCGTCCACGCCTGTCACCACCGGGAAGCTAGGATATTTATCATAGTGAGTGCCTTTGGCCCGCATTTTATCCAGATTCTTGATCGATGCGGCTTTGACAAACAGCAATTGCTCATCTTGCCCGGGAACAGGATCGGGAAAGTCCTGATAGATGGGAATATCTCCGGCTTTGTTTAATACTGCTGCTTTCATTATTTTTTTTCTACAAAATTCGGCAGTATTTTCCTGCCCGGCGATAACAATTGTTAAGAAATGAAAGCTGCATTACTTTTTAACCGCATTCCGTATCCGGCTAAGGGAGACAGGAGTTATTCCAAGGTAAGAGGCGATATAATGCTGCGGCACCCGCCTTATGATATGAGGTTTTTCCCGGAGCAGGTTAAGGTACCGCTCCCTGGGTGTATCCCGGATAAAAGACATGAAGTGTCGCATATAGTTGAGCTGTCTTTCCAGCATAATGTCCATCAGTTGCGTTTGGGTGTTGGGGGTTTTATTAATGTCTTTTACAATGACCTCCCAATCCCTTTTATGCATCCAATGCAATATGCATGGCTCAATGGTTTCGATAGAACACATACTGGGAATATTTTTCCTGAAGCTCTCAATAGAAGAGACACCTTCCTGCTCAAAGAAAAACTGGAAAGTCACATCTTTGCCTTTATTATTAAACCAGGTCCGGAGGCACCCCTTTTCAATAAAATATGCTTTTTTGGAAAACTCCCCTTCCCTCAGCAGGATCGTTTTAGCGGGCACTTCCAGTCGATGGTAATACCCGGCATATTCATTGAACTTGTCTCTTATTCTTGGGAAAAGCCCGGTTATTTGGTTAAACGCCATAATAATCAGATTAAATGATTGATAAAGATAGTAAATGATAAAGCAGATTATTACGTTGCACTTCAAGAGACGAGAAAACAAGAAGACATGGAAATTTTCAACACTTTCATGTTCGGGCAATACAGAAAGCATCTTGAACTAGAGATTACCTCTTATACGCAGGCTATGTACCAAAAAGCTGTGCCAAAGAAAGGGAATGGTAATTCCTTATTAAAGAATAACTACTTGAATGCGATCGACCGGCCCTTACTGGTTTTCTATTGTATTATATACCGATCTTTCAATTTTGATATTTAACCGGTTGAAAAATCCCGGATCAAAATTAATCCGCTTAAATTCAGCCTGAACAGCCTCCCGCGCCATGTTTAAAGCTTCCTGATTTTCCCAGATTGCTATCGTTATGACAGTAATATTACCCTCAGGATCTTTCTGTTCAAATGCCTGCTGACTTATCAGGCCCGGCAGCGTCCTGATGAATTTACCGATGGTATTACCCTGTTTGCGATATTCGTCAATCGAATTTTTGGGCACCAATAATTTATCTATCAATGCAACATGTCCCGCCGTCGGTTTCTTCGCTGTTAATAATAATAAAGCCAGGTTTGAGGATTGGCGTTGTTTGTCTCGCGAAATAGAACTTATGCTTATAAGCAATGTGGCAAAAAGAATAAACCCTGGTTTAATTATAGATTTCATGATTATGCGATTTTTTATACTTCGAAAGTACCGGAAATGGAAATAAAGACCAGATTGTTTAATATGATCCGAAAGAGGTAAATCCGGGCTGACGAAGTTTTCACAACTTTTGAAGGCTTCAATCGTCCAGCCCAATTAAATACTCCAACCCTTCTTTCCATTCCCCCATACCGGATACAACGTTAATATGCCCTGCATCTCCAATGTTTATCAGCTTGCTGCCCCAGCTATCGGCAAATAGTCCGGCACGTTCGGTTGTTACATAAAAGTCGTTATTGCTTGCTACTGTAATTGATTTGAAGGGTAATTTTATCAAAGGTACCGGAGAAAAACCTTTCGTGCCAGTTGGAAAAGTGTCAGCCGCGGTATCACTCGGCGCAACAAGCAAAGCGCCTTTTATAGTGATATTATATTCTTTTGCCCAATAAGCAATTGTGGCACAAGCCAGGCTATGACCCACCAAAATCACATCTACCGGGTCATGCTGGTCTATATAACTTTGTATTGTCTTTATCCAGTCAGCACAAACGGGGGTTTCCCAATCAACCTGCTCGATGCGGATAAAACCAAACCGCTTTTCCCAAAGCGATTGCCAGTGTTCCGGACCAGAATTGCCAAGGCCCGGAAGGATAAGGATGATAGATTTAAAGTTTATTATATTTTTATTCACTAATGGTATTTTATAATTTAAGGTATTTGATTAATATTTTGATTCGGCCAGGTTTTGCAAAATCCCGATCTGGTATTAAACTCCACTGTTTGTTGTTTTGTATTATAAAGTTAGCAGGAATCGAAATCCGAAAATTGTAAAAAATCATTGATTTTATATTGTGCATGCCGTTGCCCGGATGAACAAATTAATGATTTTTTACAATTCTTAACCAGTCTGAGGTATTAGTTTTGCATGAAAAATCATACAATGATTGACGATCGAATTAAATTAACCCTTAAGATGTAAGGATGAAAATTCAAAAATATAATCCTGCAGAAGCCCTCAGGCCTTTTGTGAATTGCATCCTGATTGCAGAAAGCGACAATGAGGTAGCCAACACACTTTTGCCCGGTACGGCGCCCGTCATGGCATTCCGGTTTAAGGGGGTGATTTATATCAACAATAATACTATCCCAGGGTTTGGCATTACAGGAATGACCAGGGTTGCGCGCTCCGTTCATTATACTTCCGGATCGGGCGTTTTGCTTGTGCTTTTTAACGAAGGCGGCGCTACGGCTTTTGTGGATGCGCCTTTACATGAATTTTCAGGGCTTACCATAAATTTAGACAACCTATTTCCTGCTAATGAGCTACAAAAGCTCGAAGAAGACCTTGGGACGCCTGGCTCAAATAGCCATAGAGTTACTGCAGTCGAAAGATTTCTGCTGTCGCGTTTGAAAAGAAATGAAAAGGATGCGGTTATCAGTAAAGCAGTAGACATCATCAAATCGGGAAATGGCAATTTTAAAGTAAAGGAACTGGTTTCTACACTCAACACCAACATAGATTCGTTTGAAAAAAAATTCCGCAGCCAGATAGGTATATCTCCTAAACACTTCTCATCAATCATCAGGATAAGATCCGTTATCAGCAAGTATCAACCGAATCAAAATCTTGCCGGTATTTCGCTGGAGGCCGGCTTCTTTGACCAGCCGCACTTTAACAGGGATTTTAAGGCCTTTACCGGAGAAAGTCCAAGTCAGTTTTTTAAGAAAGTTCTGCAGCAATGGTAATTTTCCGTACCGGCTTTCAAACTTGATTTTGTACAATTTTTTTCATTCAGTGTACTATAATTTTGGATTTTAAAAATTATAGTACATGAAAAAATTATTCTTACTTATTGCTATTTCGAGCACTGGTCTCCTGCCGGGTCTAAACGCTTTTTGCCGAACAGAAAGCGGTATACTAACTTTTAAACAAGAAAATAAAATGAGCACAGAAACACTTACTCCTGAAAAAAAGCACGTTAATGTCCTTGGAAAGAATATCGCCTATGTGGAAACCGGAACCGGTGACCCTATTATCTTTCTTCACGGAAATCCCACTTCATCATATCTATGGAGGAACATCATTCCTTATGTATCTACTTTAGGACGCTGTATTGCCCCTGATTTACCAGGCATGGGAGATTCGGAAAAACTTTCAGATCCAAAATCGTACACCTTTGAAGAAAACAGCCGTTATCTCGATGCATTTTATGAAAAGCTGGGCATTACAAAGAAAATAACCTTTGTAGTTCACGACTGGGGTTCGGCACTTGCGTTTGACTGGGCCCGGCGACATCCTGACGCTGTTAAAGGAATCGCTTTTATGGAAGCCGTTACATTACAGTATAAATGGGAACTTATGCCTCCAAAAGGCAAGGAAATCTTTCAGGCCCTGCGTTCGCCCGCCGGCGAAAAAATGGTACTGGAACAAAATTCCTTTATAGAAGTCAATATTCCTTTATCACACATGAAACCCTTAACGCAGGAAGAACACGACGAATATCGCAGGCCGTTCCTGGTTCCCGGAGAAGGGCGTCGCGCGATGCTTTCCTGGGCGCGTCAACTCCCTTTTGAAGGTGAGCCTTCCACAGTTACAGAGATCACTCAGAAATATGTCGATTGGCTGAAACAAAGCCAATTGCCGAAACTATATGTTGAGGCTGACCCGGGAATGACACTCCCTGATGCCAAAAAGTTCTGCAACAGCCTTCCTAACACCACCAAGGTTATTGTGAAGGGTTTGCATTATCCTCAGGAAGATTCGCCGGTTGAAGTTGGTACAGCTTTGTCAGTATGGATACAAGGGCTGAACTTAAGATAGCGAATGTAAATCAAGTGTTATTCATTTATAAAAAGGGAAGCCAGCCTTCGGCTTCCCTTTTACCTGTAGTGTAAGCTCCCGTGAAAGTTGCCCATTGAGAATTAGCTAGCCAGATGTTGAAGTTGTAGGTTTCAGAGCCAGCATCTATAACGCATTTGACCGCATGATAAAAGGACAGGTCCGTTACCGCTTTGTAATAAATATGTCTGCTCTATAAGTAAAATCCCGCATCGATCTGTCATTGCATTATGAACCAGGCGGGATCAATAATAGTGCTGTTGTGGCTCTTGATTAAGATACTTAGAAAAGGTTTCTTCTGCCTGATTTTCGCCCAAGCGGAATCATTAACCTTATTTACCCATTTTTTTCTTCCATTCCGCGTATCTGCCGGCCAGGAATTTAAGCCCTGCTGCCCGGTATTCAGGCGTGCCTACGGTGAAGTGGTCACCGGGATAATAGGCGAAAACAAAATTTGTATTTAATTTTTTCATTTCATTGTCCAGCAAATGAACGGCGCCATTCAGTAAAAAATTATCTCCCTCCCCTACCGTCACGCGGATCTTCCCGTCCAGATCTTTTTGCAGAGAGGGCCAGTTACTGCGCAGGTATAATGAAATGTCGTATTGTCGCCAGTGCCCGAAACAAGTCGGATTAATTTCTCCGGTGACGGCATCACAGATGCGCAACGGATCGCCGTCAGCGCCTTTGTCACTGAATACTTCATCAAAAGAATGCATTTGCTCACCGCGGGAAATAACATATTCCTGCCGGTAAGCCTGTTTGGTACTCGCTACCGGGAAGAAGCCGACGATCCTTGTAAGCCGGAATACTATTGTCAGATGATTTCTTTCGTGTCATGTTTATAGTTGGCATATTGGGTCACTAATAAATTTATTTCCAGCCAAATGTAAGTTATGAAAGCAATTTCTTCTGCCTTCGTGTCCAAAATAGCTGGCCCGGCCAACGCAATTCTTTACTATAGAACTCCCGCTGGGTGGCTATTACCTTTTGGAAGGTAGCCGTAATAACCCGGGCGTAATTATCAAATAAAGAATCGTCCTGGTTAAAGTGAGCGATAATGGCACGGGCGGCTTCAATACCACTGGACATGGCATGGCCGATCCCCAGGGATGAAAGTGGATCGAAAGACACCGCAGAGTCGCCCGCAGCAATCCATTTGTTTCCTGCTACGCATTCAAGGATCTGGGAAAACGCGGGTCTGACAAAGATTCGTGAGCTGTTAGCCACGGAGCCCAAGCCGGTGAAGGAATGCCCTGAACGTCGTAATAGTTCCTGCCATTTACCGAACTGGTTAAACTGATATTCCCGGGCAATGTCCGCATCCGTCATTAAGGTAACGGCCATTTGAGCGTTCGGGAGGCACGCAGAATACCACCACCCATAGGGGTTCGATTCGATGTACAGGAAATGCCGGCAGGCAGATGGTCAGTTTCCCCATGATGGTGCAAAGAAAGCTGCCATGTATTTTCTTCTGTCAAGACCGCTTCGATGAGCCTGGATCTAAGATAAATCCTGGCCCCGCCGCGTTCAACCTGCTCCATCAGGTCTGAATCAAAAGTATTCCGGTCCAGGTGCCAGCCGCTTCCAAAGAGCGAAAAAGTACTGCTCCGGCTTTGCACTGTTGCCGACCCCCAGGTAGAAATATGGTCGTAAGCAGAAATATGTTTGGCCAGAAAGTCCTTTCCACAGACACCGAGATACTCGAGCAAGGGGCTTATCCCGGCAGAGACCACCTCTCCTATCCGCTGCTGCGTGAAGCCGGTAGATTCAATGACAGTAACGTCGAAGTCGCTGTATTTAAGCAAAGTGAGGGCGGCTGCGCAACCTGCCGGCCCGCCTCCGATGATCACGATGTGACGTTTAGAACCTGATCCTGGTCCCCGATCTTGGTAGGTCATTCGATCTTCTGGTTACTAGTGGCGTAAATGCTTCCACCTCCGCGGACAGCGCGATCATTTCCATGTGTTCATCTTTCAGGAAATAAACGGGGACTTCCAATACGTCGGAAGCATTATTGCTGACCTTACTTACCGGGATGGAAGTGGCGGTAAACTTATCATGATTCCTTTCCGTTTCAGTGAAATAAGGGAATAGGTCCCGATCCTCACCCAAATCATTATTTACTATAAAACCAAGGTAGCTCCAGGCCTGGATCATCTGCGAGAAATCATTTACGCCTCTTGCAAAATTGACCTGCAGGCCTGCCGGTATCCCTGCCGCATCCTGCTCCTGCGCAGTCAGCACACCGCTGATTACGTCCCAGGGACTTTGCGGCGGCCACCAGTACGCATAATAGGCAGGCGGGATGGGGCCGTTCTTGTCCGCATTGAGCTTGGGATCGGTAAAGTTTATGAATTGTACCGTACATTCGAAGAAGTCTGCCTGCCAGGGTATGGCCATTCTTTTGGTAAGGTCCCCGGGTTCGCAACCGTTGCCATCGGTTTCATCCGCGTCCGGCGATAAACCATTTTTCATATAATACTGGTCTTCATGCCTTGTTTTGATTTGATAGGGCGCAGAATAGATGGCCGGGTTCTGCGTATTCCAGGTCACTTCGATCCCCGGGCACATCGGAAGCCCCACGCAATTTCCGACGGAGGATTGGTCTTTTTCCGAGATGCCGGGATATCCATTTAAAGGTTTTATTTGAAATTTACCTTCAGCCCATTGTTCGAGAAAAAAATACTGTGTCGGGGTCAGCGTTAAAAATTTATCGATCAGTTCGTTGCTCACGGAGTTCGAGCCCGAATTCATCGGCTGCATGGGGATATTATCCTTGTAAAGGGTCATGTGGTCACCCGAATGAGGGTCCGGTCTTCTGAAAAAAGAAAAGTATTTCTGCCTGTATTTCTTGTTCCCTGCAGAATGATCTTTAAAATTGATATTCAGGGAGGCGAAGCTCATCATACACTGCACATTGCTCACCCATTGATAACGCTTGGGCCGCTCGAAGATCGGCGCCACGTCCCGCTGAAAGTTAATGACGTAATCTTTATTCCACCCGCCTGTCGCCGGCCATTTCGCCACGTCAAAAATATCCGGGTTGCTGTGTTGGTAACGGATGGCGACGTCAAGCATGACATCCGACAGCGTGCATATATTATCAATCTCCGGCGCGAATTTTGGCGAACCTACAATGACCCAGGCATGCAGTGTTATTTCCTCGCCGCCCTTCAGCTTAACTGTACAGGCCACATAACCGTCTGACACATCATCGTGCCAGCTGTCGGCTCCTGCAAAGCTTGTGATCGGCTCATCGCCTCCGGCATTGCCCATTCCACCCAGAACCAGCAACCGGCCGGAATCATCGGTGAGCAGATCTCCTAATTTGGTAATATCAAAGCCGTATTTTGTCTTGCCCGGAAAAGAACCGAAGGGATAATCCCCGGGAATATTTCCCGATCCGATCTCGACCTTTTGATTCTTGCCGCTGATACTCCTTGGGCCCGGATCGATGATCAGTTTCTGGCGGCCAGTCGTTTGTTTTTTGTTACGCAAATCAATATGTTGGCCGGAATAACTATTATCGAAGGTTGGGGTGGAATACAGGGTGTTTCCCTGCAGTTCGGAAAACCCGTACCAGGCCGCTTTTTTATTGGCAATATGGACTTCCCATGTTATTGCTTCGACATCGGGAGATCCCAGGGTAATTTCCTTTTCTTTATCACCTTCCACTTTGAATATGCGAAATTTCGACCCCTGGCGCCTCACCTTGCCGTCTTTATCCTTGAACTTCGTAACGGGCACGGGGGCGCCCGATCGAATGGTCTCATTCCCGTTGCTGTCACATTCGGCAGGCAATCCGCCGGTTCGCGCAGGCTCGATATAAAACTCACCGTCACTGTTGCCTACGCGGGCTATGCCGATCGAAGGATGGATCCGGTATGTGGCTGTCATGATCGTTGAATTTTGAAAGGTGCAGGAATGTTGTTTTTCAGCTGTGTCAATCAAATGTACATGGTCCGCAAGCAGTATTCAAGGGGAAAAACACCTTTTTTGCGGATCCATTCAAAGTAGTGCCAGATTTTACGCTAAATTAGCGCACTCTAAACCCAATTTTATGTATTTATCTCGCATAGGAGATATTTTCCTAACCTTCACCTTCCTGGCCTTATTCCTTTTAGCCTGCGACCGGCCCACGCATCATTCCAGTTTGAAGGACTCGTCCATTCAATCTGCTGTCAGTATTCCCGCCTTGGGCAGGACCGCTCTAATCAGGCAACTGCAAGCCTTGCATACCCGAATAGCTTCCAATGACAAGAATGAGATCAGTAAGCTTTTTACATTTCCCATTCCGGACAGTTTGATATCGCTGTATTCGGCTGATTCCGCTTTTAACGCGGAATGGCGGAAGGATGGATATTACGCAACTACTTCATAAAGATAAGCTGCATCATGACGCATTTGTAAATACTGAACCTTGTTATAAAAATTATTCCATTGAGATTGATGAAGATAGTGTGATTAATATTAGTTATGGAAGTAACAGAAATGATATGTATAAGGGGAATCTAAATGCTGAGGAGATGTATAAGTGTGAGTTCCAGACTTTTTGGACCTTTGTTTTCGATGGGACCAGATTGCGATTCGTGCGGCAGAATGCGGCGGGGTAACTAAATCCGGGATAATTATGGGTTTAAGTTTGCGCTACACACCTTCAACAATTATCATTTTTGTCTTTGCTGTTCTCTGTCTAATTACTTTAGCCTTAGAATATATTTCAGAATTCCACCATTCATTAGCTTGTTCAACTGTCGGGAATTCTATGACAACTATTCTTTCTGGCTTCCAATCGCCTTCCAATGTTGTTGTCTGTCCGCCGCGAACAACAAACTTTCCGTTAAAAGCTGCAATGGTGGCAGGCGTTAGTTTTTGATATTCTACGATTTCTTTATGGTTGTGAATAGAAAGCTCTACAATTACATATGCGGGCATAAGAAACAAATTTGTTTTCATTAATAGTCGAGGGAGGATGAAACCCCTTGATGCTTCAACCGATCCAGAAAGTTACGAAAATCAAATTATCCGATCAAAATCAATAACTTCACCAAAGGTCATTGAACATCTTACTAAGTAACTTGTATCAAACCATATGGCCACCCGGAAATCTTTTTGGATGAGGAATGTAGCCATCGGCGCCCGGATGCATTCCGGCTGGGGAGCGCTCGTGGCCGTCTCAAACGATGCCGGCGCCATCGAAATCATTGAACGGCGGCGAATCATTATTACAACACCCGGAACCAGCGG
>WNFI01679604.1_pt2 | contig 11575 bp, 9 predicted proteins | sample 5400471 | NCBI WGS metagenome assembly WNFI01 (sample SAMN13153348, study PRJNA577476) | soil metagenome | isolation source: 100 cm saprolite on Douglas fir-dominated hillslope | place: USA:California | collected 2013-09-17
GTCCCGATCACGACCTCCCGAGTCTCGGGCCGGATCGCCACCACATACATCGGCTCGCGGAAGCCCCCGGGCACCCCCCGCCGCTGTCCGATGGTGTAGCGTGCAAAACCCGCGTGCTGTCCCACGAGCTCGCCGCTCGCCGTCACGACCGGTCCGGGGGCGAGCGCCGGGGCGTCAGCGGGGAGGTGGCGCTCGAGTACCCCGACGTAGTCATCGTCGGGGACGAAGCAGATCTCGACCGACTCGGGCTTGTCCGCGGTCGCAAGACCGAGGCGCCGCGCGAGCTCGCGCGTCTCGCGCTTGGCGAGCGTGCCGACGGGGGTGAGCATCCGCGCCACCACGGCGCGGTCGATCCCCCAGAGGAAGTACGATTGGTCCTTTTCGGGATCGCCCCCGCGGTAGAGCGCCCCCTCGCGCGCCACGGCATAGTGGCCGGTCGCGAGATAGGCGCAGTCGAGCGCATCGGCGTGGTGGAGCAGGTCGCGAAACTTCGTGAATGAGTTGCAGCGCACGCACGGGATCGGCGTACGGCCGCGGGCATATTCGCGCACGAAGTCGCCGATCACGTCGCGGCCGAAGCGGTCCTCGAGGTTCAGCACGTAGTGCGGGATGCCCAGTCGGTGGGCGACGAGGCGCGCGTCGGTGATCGAGTCGAGGGAGCAACAGGGGCGATCGGGGACGCTGTCGCCGTAGCAGAACAGCTTCATCGTCGCGCCGACGACTTCGTACCCCTGCTCGACGAGCAGCGCGGCCGCGACCGAGCTGTCGACGCCGCCCGACATCGCCACCAGCACGCGCTCCCTCATCGGTGCAACACCGCCGACAGCGCGCGCACCTTCTCGACGATCTTGGGAAACGCGGCAGTCACCGCCTCCACGTCGGCCAGTGCATTGTCCTTCCCGAACGAAAACCGCAACGCCGCGACCCCGAGCTCGCGCGGCACGCCCATCGCGCTCAGCACGTGCGATGGCTCGACGGAGCCCGTGCTGCAGGCGGAGCCCGACGAGCAGGCGATTCCCGCGAGGTCCAGGTGCATGAGCAGCGCTTCGCTGTCCGTCCCCGGAATCGCGATGCTGGAGACGTGGGGCGCCCGCGGGCCCGCCCTGGCGTTGATCACGGCGTCGGGCACGAGCGCGAGGAGCCGGCGCTCGAGCTCGTCGCGCAACGCTCCCACACAGCGAGCGAACTCCGCCTGCTCGCGCGCCGCCAACTCGACCGCCGTCCCGAGCCCGATGATGCCCGGCACGTTTTCCGTGCCGGGCCGGATCCCGAACTGCTGGCTCCCTCCGTGGATGATCGCTTCCACGGCATGCCGGTCGCGCACGATCAGGGCCCCGATCCCCTTCGGGGCGCCGATCTTGTGGCCAGAAATCGTGAGGAAGGTGCAGCCGACATCCGGGAGCGACACGGGGATCTTGCCGAAGGCCTGGACGGCGTCGATGTGGAACGCGACGCCGGCCTCGCGACATCGCGCTGCCAGTCGCGCGACCGGTTGAATCCCCCCCACCTCGTTGTTCACCCACATCACGCTCACCACTGCCACGCCCTGGCCGAGCGCTGCCACGAGTGCGTCCTCGACGACGACGCCCGAGGCGTCTACGGGGAGCACGATCTCCTCGCCGCCGAGATGGGCGACCGCGTGCGCCGCCGCGAGCACTGCCTTGTGCTCGATCGCCGAGACGGCGGCGCGAAACGGCCCACCGCGGTCGCGCACCGCGAGCGCGCACCCGATCACCGCCAGGTTGTCCGCCTCGGTGCCCCCGGAGGTGAAGATCACCTGCCCCGGCTCGGCCCCCAACACCTCGGCAATCGTGCGCTTGGCCTCCTCCACCCCAGCGCGCGCAGCGCGCCCGAAGCGGTGCGCCGAGGACGGGTTCCCGAACGTGTCCCGCCCGAGGTAGGGCAGCATCGCCTCGAGCACCTCGGGGCGCACCGGCGTCGTGGCCGCGTTGTCGAGATAGACCAGCCGCTGGGGCATGGCGGGAAATCTAGAGACTAGAGGGATTGCACGCCAAGCTGCAGCACGTCCTCGACTTCGAGCGTCTCGTGACAGAAGAACGGTTCGCCGTACGCCTTCCGGATGAGCGAGCCGTAGTGCGCCGACTGCACCCGGATCAGCTGGTACAGGTCCTGCCCGGTCGGGTGGATCTCGCCGGCCGCCTTGGCGCCGTCGAACTGCGATCCGTAGCAGCGGACCGCCGCCATCTTGATCTCGAAGACATCGGAGATGTCCACCACGAACGACGGTTTCACCGGGTCCTCGCGATAGGCGAGGGCGTACAGGACCTTGAACGGGCGATGCGGCTCGGCCGCGCCCGCCGGTCCGTATTTCGCGAGTCCGGCGAGATAGCAGGCGTCGCGGCCCAGCTCCGAGGCGACGCGATGATCGGGGTGCCGGCCGACCGGGAAGGGAAGAATCACCACCCGAGGCCGCGTGGCGCGGATCAGGTCGATGACCTTCGCGCGCGACGGCTCGTCATTGTACAGATGTGCGTCGGGGAGTCCGGCATTGAGCCGCACCTGCACACCCAGGACCTGGGCCGCGCGGTCGGCCTCGGCGGCGCGCGTGGCGGCGTCTCCGCGGGTACCGGCCTCGCCCTGCGTGAGATCGACGATCCCCACGCGGTGGCCCGCGCGCACGGCCCGGGCGAGCGTGCCACCGCACGTCAACTCCACATCGTCGCGATGAGCGGCAATGGCGAGGAGGTCAACTGGTGGGGTCACGAGGTTCTCTCCACGCTCGTCGGGATATGGGAACGCGGAACCGGGCAACGTGCCCTCTCGTTCCCGACGTGTCTCGTATCCTGATCATTCGTACCTCAACGCCTCCACTGGATCGAGCCTCGCCGCGCGCGCCGCCGGCGCGATGCCGAAGACGACTCCGACGGCGATCGACACGATCGTCGCGATCGCGGCGCTCCACAATGGCACGGTCGTGTTGAAATCGAGCAGACGCTTCAGGAATTCCCCGGTGACGGTCCCCAGCAAGATGCCGAGGACGCCGCCCACCAAGGTCAGGGTCGCCGCCTCCACGAGGAACTGCCACAAGACGTCGCGGCGCGTGGCACCGATGGCCTTGCGCAGGCCGATTTCCCGCGTCCGGCTTGTCACCGACACCGTCATGATCGCCATCACCCCGATCCCGCCCACCAAGAGCGCGATGCTCGAGAGCACGAGCATCACGAAGAAGAACGCGAACGTCAGACTGTCGAAGATGCCGAGGACCTGGTCCGACGTTAGCAGGTCGAACGTGTTGGGCTCACCGACCCGCAGCCCGCGCAGGCGCCGCAGCTGCAGCGTGGCGGCGTCCATCGCGCGCGCGACGCTCACCTCGGGCCGAGGCTTCACGAGGATGATCAGACCGTTCACCCGGTCGATCGGGAAGCGCGCGCGCGCGGCCTCGAACGGCACGATTCCCGCGATCTCCGGGGCGCCCGGTACCTCGAAGATGTTGGTGGGCCGCTGCCACACCCCTACGACGCGGAGCGGGTGCCCGCCGATGCGCACGATCTCCCCGATCGGGTCGCGAGCCCCGAACAGCCGGTCCACGGTTCGCCGTTCGATCACCGTGACCGGGGCTCCGCTCCGCAGCTCCGCCGTCGTAAACACCCGGCCCGTGACCAGGCCGCCCCCCAAGATCTCCATGTACCGATCGTCGGCGCCGAACACGCCCAGCACCTGCGTGCGGTTGCCGGCGTACTCGAAGCGGTGAAACACCTGCGTCCAGATCGCCGCGTAGTGGATCTCGGGCAGACGGGCGATCGCCTCGGCTTCCTGTGGCCTCAGGGCGGGCCGGATCCTCACTTCCCGCGGCAGCGCGTCGGGATTGAGCGGCGTGGACGAGAAGAACCGCAGGACGCGGAAGGTGGTCGGCCCCACGACCTCGAGCGTGTTGACGATCTGCTCGCGGAAGCCCGCCACGATCGACGCCATGGCCATGACCGTGGCGATCCCGATGACCACCCCGAGGATCGTGAGCCCCGAGCGCAGCTTGTTGACCCGCAGCTGGTCGACCGCGATCAGCCAGCCTTCGCGAATGGAGTGGAGGGCCATGCTACTCGGCGCGCAGCGCTTCGATCGGGTCGAGGCGCGCCGCCCGGTGGGCCGGGTAGACGCCGAACACGATGCCCACGCTGACGCCGAGACCGAGCGCCACCGCCACCGACCAGGCCGTCACGCGGGCGGGCAGGGGGGAGGCGACTTCGACCACCGCGGCGAGCGCGCTCCCGGCGAGGAGCCCCGCCACGCCGCCGAGCAGGGACAGGATGGCCGACTCCGCGAGGAACTGGCGCCGGATGTCGCGCCGGGAGGCGCCGAGCGACTTAAGGATCCCGATCTCTCGCGTGCGCTCGGTGACGCTCATCAGCATGATGTTCATGATCACGATCCCGCCGACGACGATCCCAATGCCCACCACCGCGGGCACGACCGTGAAAATCACGCGGGTCAGCTTCCCCCAGAACGCGATGAGGCCTTCGCCGGTGTCGACCGTGAAATCGTCCTCCTGCGCCGGGCGCAGGCGGTGCGCGATACGCATCGCCTCCTCGGCGCGGAGCATCCCGTCGGCCACGCTCGCGGCCGCCGACATCTTGACCGAGATCACGGTGGTCTGGCGCCGTCCGTACAGGGCCTCGAACGTGGTGAGCGGGAGCATGACGAACCCGTCCCAGGACTGTCCCAGCACGGTGCCCTTCTTGGCGATGACGCCCTTGACCGTGAGCTGCGCGCCGCGGACCCGAATCGCGCTGCCGACGGCGCGCGCGGGAGCGCCGAACAGCTTTTCCGCCACGTCGAAGCCGAGCACCGCGACGAGTCGCCGCTGCTGCTCGTCCACGTCGGTGAACGGCGCCCCCGCTGCGAACGTGTAGTCCTGCACTACGACGAACGGCGGCGTGACACCGAACACGAGGACGTCGCCCACCGTGCGGTTCCGCCACTGCACGTCCGCCATCGGGGTCGGCCACCCGGACTGCCGGGAGATCGCCTGCGCGTCGGGCAGCGCGTGTTCGACGTGGGAGACGTCTTCGGGCGAGATCATCGGCCGGCGTTGGATCTTCTTCAGCGCTTCGTCGTCGATGAACCCGACCTGGATCGGGTCGCGGCGGATCTGAAAGGCGTTGACCCCGACGATAGCGCCGGCGATGCGCTCGCGCACGTACGCGTTCATCCCCTGGATCACCGCCACGACCGCCACGAGGAACCCGACCGACACGATGATCCCGAGCAGGGTGAAGAACGATCGCAGCTTGTGGCTCCACGCGGTCTGGAGCGCCTGGAGGATTGCTTCGGAGAGCGGCATGGCGCTAAAACTTAACGGGAAACGGGACACGGGAAACGGGAGACGTGCGTATCGACGCCACGCGTTCCCCGTTTCCCGGCTATTCGTACCGCAGCGCCTCTACCGGATCGAGGCGCGCCGCTTTGCTCGCGGGATAGATCCCGAACAGGAGTCCGGTGAACGCGGCGGCGCCCAGGGCGAGGACGACGGAGCCGAGCGGCACGTAGGCGGGAACGGGCGTGGCGCGGGCCAGCACCAGCGACACGAGCCAGCCCACGATCATGCCGACGATCCCACCCACCAGCGTGAGCGTCGCCGCTTCGACCAGGAACTGCCACAGGATCTCGCGCCGCGTGGCGCCGAGGGCCTTGCGCACGCCGATCTCCCGCGTGCGCTCCGTGACCGAGATCATCATGATCGCGACGACCCCGATGCCCCCGACCATCAGGCCGACCATCGAGAGCGCGATCATCAGGACCCGCGCTACCAGGGTGAAGCTGTTGATGGCCTTCACGTAGACGTCCTGCGTGACCGCATCGAAGTTGTTTCGCTGCCCCGGCCGGAGCCCGCGCATCGTCCGCAGGGCCATGGTGACGTCGTCCATGGCCCGCTCGAGGGGGACCGAGTCCTGGGGAACGACGAACATGCTCATCCAGCCCCGCCAGTATTGCAGGTCCTTGGTGAAGGTCCCGTGCGGGATCAGGGCCTGGGGCTGCTCCTCCCCGCCGAACAGGTGGGGCGGCGGCTCGTACACGCCGATGACGTCGTACGGCACGCCGCTGATCTTGATGCGCCGCGCGATCGGGTCCCGTTGGCCGAACAGGTTCTCCGCAAGCTTCGTGTTGACCACGGCAACGTGACTGTTGGCCGCGTCGTCGACGTGGCTGAAGGAGCGCCCGGGGTGGATGGTACCGCCCTCGATCTTCGGCCAGTCGGCGTTGCGGCCACGGATGTTGATGGCCGCCAGGCGGTGGCCCTCAAAGTCGATGTCCGCCGACGTGCGCTCGTCGACGACCACGAAGGCGATAGAGGGCAGCTGTCCCAGGCGGGTGGCTTCGTCCATCGTCATGGGAGGCCGCCGCCGCCACGGATCCGGATCCTCGGGGTCCACGTCGCCTTGCCCGCCCCAATAGCGCCCCACCCAGAACGTCTTGGGGCCGAGCGAGGAGAGCATGTCGGAGATGCCCTTATTGAACCCGCTGATCAGCGCCCCGATGACCATGACGACCGTGACCCCGATGGCAACGCCCAGAATCGTGAGCGCGGCGCGCATCTTGTGGGCGCGCAGCGACCTGAGGGCGATGCCGACGCCTTCGAACAGGGCGGTCACGGCTACTCTTGGCGCAGCGCGGCGATGGGATCGAGCCGCGCCGCGCGGCTGGCGGGATAGGCGCCCGCGATCACGCCGACGCCCCCGCCCATCACCACGCCCAACAGGATCGACATGGGCGACAGACTGGCCGGGAGGGGCGAGGCTGCGGCGATCAGCACGGTGAGTCCGATGCCGGCGACGACCCCGAACGCCGCGCCGACCGTGGCAATCGCGGCCGACTCGGCGAGAAACTGCCGCAGCACGTCGCGGCGCCGCGCGCCGAGCGACTTCCGCAGGCCGATCTCGCGGGTCCGCTCCGCCACCGACATGAGCATGATGTTCATGATCACGATGCCGCCGATCACGAGCGAGACCACCACGACGCCGGGCAGGACCACGACGAGGATCCGACTGATGCCCGCCCAGAAGCGTTGCACGCCTTCGGATGTGTCGAGCGCGAAGTTGTCGTCTTGCCGCGGCCGCAGATGGCGGCGGCTGCGCATGATCCCTTCGGCCTGGTCCATCGCGAGGTGCATCTCGGGCTCGGTGCGCGCCTTCACGAGGAAGGCGTCGAGGATCCCGGGGGGATTCACGAGATTTTGCGCGGGCGACAGCGCCGGCACGATGACGAAGCGGTCGAGCGGGAAGCCGAGGATGCTGCCCTGCTTCTCCACCACGCCGATCACGCGATACCCGGTGCCCCCGATCCGCACGCTGCGGTCGAGCGGCGAGCGATCCACGAACAACCGCTGGGCCACCGCGTCGCCCAGCACGGCCACCGCCGCCCCGGCGCGGTTCTCTTGCGCCGTGAACGCCCGCCCGGCGGCGAGCCGCAGGTTCTTGATGTCGAAGTACCGCTCGCTGGCGGTCGTCAGCTCGATGTCGCGTGCCTGCTTGTCGCGGTAGGAGATGGTGGTGTTCTCACTCGACTGCCAGGCGGTGACGACGGGCACGGTGAAGGCGGCGTTCAACGCCTCCGCGTCGCTGAAGCGAATGCGGGGGCGCCGCGCCCACGCCCGCCACACCGAGTCGGGCACGTTCGGCGTGAACATCGGTCGGCGGCGCAGCTGGAAGGTGTTCACCCCGAAGAGCGTCTGGGCGAACTTCTCGGTCATGTAGCGGTTGACGCCGTTCACGATCGACCACGCGCCGATGAGCGACGCGACACCAATGAACACGCCGAGCAGCGAAAAGCCGCTCTTCAGCTTCTGCGCTCGGATCGTCTGGAGGGCGAGGCGGACGGCCTCGAAGAGCGGCATCTAGGCCGCCCGCAGCTGGTCCGTGGCGATCTCGCCGTCCCGGAGCGTCACGACGCGCGCCGCGTGGGCGGCGATGTCGTGCTCGTGGGTCACCATCACGATCGTCTGGCCCTGCTCGTGCAGATCCCGGAACACTTGCATGATCTCGCCGCTCGTGGCCGAGTCGAGGTTCCCGGTGGGCTCCCCCACCCGCTCGAGCGCCTGCGCCGCCTGGGCGCGCCGCACCCGGCTGGCGACGCCCGCGTAGATCAGGGGCAGCTCCACGTTGTGCAGCGCGGTGGCGCGGGGGAGGAGATTGAAGGTCTGGAACACGAACCCGATCTCCTTGTTGCGAATCCGCGCCAACGCGTCGTCGTCCAAGCGGGAGACCTTCTGGCCGTTGAGCCAGTACTCGCCGGCGGTGGGCGTGTCGAGGCAGCCGATCAGGTTCATGAGCGTGGACTTACCGGAGCCGGAGGGGCCCATCACGGCCACGTACTCGTTCTTCTTGATCTGAACGCTCACGCCCCGCAGGGCGCGCACCACCTCGCCCCCCATGTCGTACTCCCGGGTCAACTTGTGCGTGAGGATGATGATCTCGGGGAGCGGCGTGTCGCCGGTCCGGAACGGCTGCCCCGCGCTCATGCCGCCGGCTTCTTCTTGGTCGAGTCCGCCGACGCCTTCATCGCGCGCACCCGCGCGCCATCCTTGAGATCGCGGATCGCCTGATACGGACCCGCGACGATCGTGTCCCCTTCCTTCAGCGCGTCCACCACCTCGAAGTATTCGTCCCCCGCGATCCCGACCTTCACGGCCCGGAACGTGGCCACGCCGGCTTTCACGAGGAACACGCCCTCCGCTTCCTTCTTCTTGCGCGTGGTCGTGGTGTCGAGCGGCCGCTGCTCGGTCGAGATCGGTTTGTGCTCGCGCACGGTGAGCGCGATGATCGGGATCGAGAGCACCTCCTTGCGTGTGGCGGTCACAATGCGCGCCGTCGCCGAGAGGTCGGGCCGGATGTCGCTCGGGGGCTTGTCCAGCGTGACCTCCACTTCGTAGTCCACGGCCCGGTCGTTTTGGCCGGTCGTCGTCTGGGCCACGCCCAGCACGCTCGAGTCGGAGACCTTGGTCACGTGGCCCGTGAACGTGGCGTCGGGGAACGCGTCGATCGCCACCTCGACCGAGTCGCCGAGATGCACCCGCACCACGTCGGTCTCATCCACCTTCACCTTCGCCTGGATCACCGAGAGATCGGAGATCGTCATCAGGAGGCCGATGTCCTTGGAGAAGGTGCTCGGGACGGCCACCTCGCCGACCTCGACCGGGAGCCGGGTGACGCGTCCTGCCATGGGGGCGATGAGCGTCGTCTTGCGGAGGTTGTCGCGGGCGGACTGCACCGCGGCCCGCCCCTGATCGACCTGATGCCGCGCCGCGGTGAGGTTCGCCTCGGCGATGTCAAACGCCGTCTGCGCCTGCTCGAGCTGCTCTTCGGGCACGAGATTGGGCAGCTGCCCCGGCCGCACGAAGTCGCCCTCCCGCACCGCGATCTTCGTGATGCGGCCGGTAATGTCGGCGCTGATGTCCACCTTCTTCTTGGGCTGGATCTTACCGCTCGCCGTCACCACCGCCACGAGGTCGCGACGGCCGACCTTTTCGAAGCGGACTTCCTGGCCGCGGTCGCGCCGGGCCCCGGCACTGATCACGACGAGGCCCACGAGCAGCGCCGCGGCGCCCCCTCCCATCAGTACCTTGGTGCGTTTGGACATGGCCATCGATTCCTCGCGTTACCGCAGCGGCCGGCCGACCGCCGCTTCCAGGGCGGCCACCGCCTTGTGATAGTCGTATACCGCGCTGACGTAGTCGGTCTCGGCGCGCAGCGCCGCCACCTGGGCGTCCAGCAGTTCGAAGAACGTGCCCGAGCCGACCCGGTAGCGCTCGGTCGCGAGCTGCAGCTGCTCACGCGCCCGGAGGCGATTCGTGTCTTGGATCGCGATCGCCTGATACGCGGTCTCCAGCTGCAAGAACGCCTGATTGACCTCGGTCTGCACCTGGAGCCCGCGCGCCCGCACCGACTCCTCGAGATCCTGCTGCTGCGCCTTGGCTTGCGATACGAGCAGCGGCTGCTGGAAGTCGCCCCACAGCGGGATGCTGACCGTGAGCCGGGCCTGGAACGGCTGCGGCGTGAAGTGGTAGGGGTAGGCGTTGTTTTGCGTCCGGAGCGCCTGCTTCTGCGTCCCGGCTTGGGTAGCGTAGATCCCGCAGTACAGGGGTGGCAGCCCCGAATTGAGCCAGTAGCTGTTCGCGTAGCGGCACGTCGAGTCGTTGGCGGCGGCATTCGCATCGACCGCCGCGAGCGAGGGCGTGAGGTCCGACAGCTTCTGCGTGAACCCCGACCAACCGGCCGTGAGGGACAGCGATGGACCGTAGCTCGTCGTCGCCGCGCGCACGCCCCAGCGGGCCGCGCTCTCCCGCTCACGCAGCGCTTTGAGTGGCGGGTTCTGCTGCTCGGCGAGCGCGAGCAGCTCGGTCAGCTGCCACGTCGGGGTTTGCACGCTGAAGCTGTCGGTCAGCTGCACGCTCGCGATGTCCACGGGCGCTGGGACGCCGATCGCCTGGAACAGGCGCAGCTTCTCGACCTGTACGGCGGTCCGCGCCCGCAGCAGGGCCACCTGCGCCTGGCCCCGGGCGACCTGCGCCTGGCGGACGTCGATCAGCGATGCGCGGCCCACATCGTAGCGCGCCTGCGCCAACTTGAGGAACTCCTCGTCATGTTGCAGCTGCTGGCGCGCCACCTCGGCGTTGTCGCGTGCCTGGAGCACGGTCAAGTACTCCTGTGTCACGGCGTTGACGACGCTCGTCTCCGCACCCAGCACGTCGGCATCGGCCGCGTTCAGCTGGGCCTTTCGCAGCCCGGGCTGCGTCAGCGTTTGGCCGCTCAACGCCCACGCCAGATTGAAGCCGTAGCTCGACGACCAGGTGGACACGCTCTGCGAAAAGCTCGAGGTGAGGAACGTCTGCTGCCCGGGCCCCGCGTAGCCCAGACCGCCGGACGCCGTGACCGTGGGCGCGAGCAGGCTGGCCCAGGCCGAGCGGACTTGCCAGGCCGCGGGCGCCCGATCGTGGATCGCTTGACGGTAGGTCGGGTTGTTGGCCCGAGCGAGGGTGATGGCGTCGGCCAGGGTGAGGTTTGCCGGGACCGGGCGCTGACACACGCCGAGCACCGGGCAGACGGCGAGCCCGAGGAAGCACAACAGAGGCCTCATGAGAACCTTTGGACTAGTCGTTAGGACGTTTCCTCGTACGCGGCGCAGGCGCTGCGGGTTTCGAGGCGTGGGAAGGTGGGCGGCCAGGACGGCGGGAATCTACCGCCGCTGCGTACGAGAGCGAAGGGTCAGGGCGCAGGCTGGCGCTCCACAATCAGCTGCCGCGAGGGGATCTCGACCTTGGCCAGCCGGCCGTCCGCGTCCACCCAGACGTGCACCACGCGGTTTTCGCCCCCCGTCGCCGTGATGTGCCGCAGCGAGGCGGGGTCGCGGTTGAGGGTGGTCGCCTCGACGCCGAGATCGAGGACGGACAGGCGTTCCCGCCGCCCGGCCCGGGGGAAGAGCGCCGTCACCGGGACGGGACCCGAGCGGGCTCGGGCGAGCCAGGCCACGGGGAGATAGAGGACGTACACCGAGTCGTCGAGCAGCGCCGCCGGGAGCGGGGCAGGGAACTCGCGCGCGCGCTCCGTGCGCCGGCCCAGCAGGC
>WNFI01291607.1_pt1 | contig 11574 bp, 7 predicted proteins | sample 5400471 | NCBI WGS metagenome assembly WNFI01 (sample SAMN13153348, study PRJNA577476) | soil metagenome | isolation source: 100 cm saprolite on Douglas fir-dominated hillslope | place: USA:California | collected 2013-09-17
GCTTCCGTTTCGGCAACGGCATAGAGGACGCGCACCTCTGCGCCGGGAACCGCAGCCGCTAATGCGGTGCGAACTTCCTCAATTCGGCTCTGTCCCGCGATCTTCCCAGGGCCGTCGGCGCGGACTTCGACCTGGCTGGCGGTGTCTTGAAAGCCAGCGTCGGTTGCGGCCCGCTCGAACGGAACCATCAGGCGATCATCTTCGGGACCGCCAGTGTTCACGATGCCGCGAACAATACAGGGCCCGGATGCGAGCGGAACGATTTGCCCAAGGCTCACGTGGAAGTGTGTTGCCAGCGCACTGCCCGCGAGGCATTCGCCACTACCCGCGGCGCGCGCGCCGTCCACATGCCAATAAGAAGTGAGGGGCGCAGCGCGGTTAAAGTCAACGCCGGCAACCACCACGCGCTCTTCCCCGATCCGGCCCACGGCGTAGAGGAATGGCGCGGCGACGGCCCCAAGCCGCTCGGCTTCCGCGACCGCCGCGAGCGGTACGCTCTGTGAATTGACCGTGGGTGTGACGACGAGGTTGGCGCCGTAACCGCGAAATTCGTGGCGCATTTTTCGATCGATATCCGAATATACGCTGAGCAGGGTGGTGGCGAGAGTGGCGGCCACGGCCAATCCGGAGAAGGCCAGAAGCAGGCGCCGCCGGCGGAATTTCACCGCGCTTAGCACGAACCGCCAGAACACTAGATACCCTCCCTCAGAATGACGGCGGGCTCGAGCGCCAGCGCATTGCGCAGCGGCTGGGCGGCGCCGGCCAGCGCGACCGCGGTGGCCACCATCACCACCACGGGCACCAGCAGCGCGGGCGCATCGCCATGCACACCAAACACGGACTGGCTGACGGCTCCGGAAAGCTGCGCGCCCACCAGCGCACCAATCAGCCCGCCACACGGTGAGCGCGGCGGTGGCCAGCGCGGCGAGCGCAATCAGCAGCATCAGCCCGCGTACTTTGTTGAGCACCTGCCCTTCGTTATCCGCAACGCGCCGGATGGGGCGCGCGACCGCCATAGGCAGCACTTCTTGGATCTGGTGCGCGATCGAACTGATATACGGAGTGCAGTACCAGCGGTCGTACTCGGCTGGTTTCATCCTGGCCGGATCCTTCCGCGCGAACGCGTCTTCTGGCTTCGTCAGCGCGCCGACTTCGATGGCATCCACCTGCCCCGCGCGGCCCGTCAGCCGCTCCAATACTTCCAAGCGCACATAGGCGCGATCTTCTTCTTCGCCGCCGGTCGAAAGAATGCCGGCTGCCTTAAACGTTTCGCCAAACAGATTGAGCGCCGATCCTGCTTGAATGCCCAGTCTGCGCGCCAGTGCGGCGCCCAGCATGCACTCGCCGGAGCGGTCGTCGGGTGTACGATCGTCAATCCAGCGGCCTTCCACTTTCCACGTGCTGTTGAGCGTGCGCAAGCCGGTTTGGATCTTGGTTCCATCCGGCGCGCGCAGATCCCGCTGGAACCATACGCCGTCCACAGGCACGTCGCGTCCACTAACGGCCGTTTGCGCGTGCAGCGCCGGCGCGACAGCCGTGATGTTCAACGACCAGAAGATGGACTTAAGTTTCGGGACGGACGCTACCGGAATAAATTCGTCCTTGGCCGCGGGTTGATAGCGAATTCCCCCGATCACGACTGGCAGCGAAGCTGATTTCGGTGTGACCATCAGGTTGGCGCCCAAGCTGCGCAGCTCGCGGTTCACGCGGTCGCCCACGTCCAGCATGGCGCCCAGCATGGCAGTGGCTACGGCCGATCCGAGCGCGACCGCTCCGATAGCCATGGCCTTCCGGCGCGGGGCGCGGCGAATCGACTGGCCAACAAATCGCAGGAACAACTCAACGACTCCTGCCGACGAAATGCCTGGAGCCCGCCAACAACTGGCCGGCCGGGATCACGAGCTGCCCGCCCTGGACGCTCGATTCGAGCGGAATCGGGTTGCAGCCCCCCTGCTGACCGATAGTCGGAATGTTGATGGCGGAAGCGCAGTTCTTGCAAATCACGTTGCGGCCATTTTGATAGTAGCCCTGGCTTCCGCAAATCTGGCAGGCGTCAAACGCCACAGCGATGGATTGATCGGGCCGCTGGATCGCGATGAGACGGACGGATGTACCATCCGATTGGATCGAAAAACGGTGCAGCATCCCGTCGCTCACCAGGCTGACTGGAATGCGGACCACGCTTTCCGTTACCGTGAGCGGCACGGCTGTCGAAAGCTCGGTCGCCGATTTGGCGTAAATGAACTCCGCCGTGATGGTCAGCATGAACAGGGCCGCAGCCGAGCAGGCCGCCAGCATCCACATCCGCTCGCGCCGCGCCGACCATTTCGCCTTGCGCAGAGCCGCTCCTACAAGATTGCCGGCCTCCGGCGTGCGACGGCGACGCCACTCCATTAGCAGCATGGTCGCAGCCAGCGCCAGTATCGTCACGAAGAAAAATGCCTCATTGCGCACGATGGGACCGACCAGCGCCATCTCCGCGCTGCTGCTAGGCAGGATCTGGGCTTCGGAAAGCTCATGCAACCCGGTGATTGTGAGCTGCAGGACAACAACCATCAGGATCACGGTGGTCATGCGGAAAAAACTGGCCATGTCGATTCGAATGGTGCCGCGCACGAAACTGATGCCGAACAAGATGGCGAGGCCGAGGCCCAGCACTGTTCCCAGGGTTTGCATGAGCGCATCGGAGTTATCGAAGCGCAGCGCTGAGAGCATGAGCACGGTCTCCACGCCCTCGCGGAAAACCATCAGGAAGACGAACAGAAAAATGCCCCAGCGGGAGGCTTGGCCGGATGCTCCTTGTTGCAAACGAGTTTCAATTTGACCTTTTAGCCCTCGGGCGTGATGGTTCATCCAAAGGACCATGCTAAAGACGAAAACCGCACTCGCGAGGAGCAGAGGACCTTCGTAGCGCTCCTCGGTGATATCGAAGCGCGAAAGTACCGCCGCCACCAGGAAGCTTGCAAACACAGCCGCTCCGAAGGCTTTATAGACGGAGGGAAGGAGGTCGCCGCGTCCAATTTTGCGGAGATACGCCACCGCGATGGCGATCACCAGCGCCGCTTCCACACCCTCGCGCAAGGCTATGACCAGTGTCGCTAGCATACGCAACTGGGTTGCATGTAGACATTGTACTGCAACGGACTGAAGGGCGGGAAATCGGAGAAAGGAGCGGCAAACGGCCGGGCGGAACACGCGCCCGGACCTGAGAGGATGCTACCAGGCAACGCTAAGGATTGTCCTCCCGCGCCGGAATCGCCGTGTCCGGTCCATGACCGCTCACCGCCCCTAATGCAATGGTGTCACCACGCCAAAAAAGGTTTCATACAACTGAAGCTGGAGCATGGAGCGCCTCGGCCGAGCGCACGGCCGCACGCGCGGGGAGTTCATACCGGGCAAGAGGCAGTGACCCTAATATGTTGCGCGTGGGCGCGTCCTCCGAAACACCCGGACCGGGCGGCTCCCGCTCCTCAAAGATAGTGCGAGGGCGCGGCAAAGGGTTTCAAGAATTCCGGCATCAGTGGCGCGTCGCCAGCAACACGCCGAACCACACCGCCAGGTATCCCAACGCCACGCTGGCGACGATATTGATCAGCCCGATCCATGGGCCGCCATCGCGGATGGCGCTGTAGGTCTCGTATTCAAACGCCGAGAACGTGGTGTAGCCACCGAGAAAGCCGACTACCAGCAGCAATCGCCAGTTGGGGTGCGGCTGAAAACGCTCCGTGAACAACGCCATCAGCAGGCCGATGAGAAACGAGCCCGTGACGTTGATGACGAGAGTGCCCAGGGGAAAGCGCCCGCCGAACCGGTTCATGATGGCACCGCCGGCGACGTAGCGCGCGAGCGAACCTGTCGCCCCGCCCAGCATGACCAGGAAATATTTATCGAGCAAGCGTTGCGCTCCCGGCGTTCGAAGAATCAGTGAAGCTGCCAGAATAGCATTGCCGGAAAAGAGAGCCGATCTCTTGGTCTGCTCTTACAGCCCTCGCTCGCGCAGCAGCAGGAACAGCACCGGCGTAATCAGCAGGGAGAGCAGCATTGAAACCGCCACGCCGCCGATTACCGCGATGGCGAGCGGCTGGAGCAACTGCGCGCCGGACCCCACGCCCAGCGCCAGGGGGAGCATGCCGAAAATGGTAGCGAGCGCCGTCATGAGGATGGGACGGAGGCGGCGGCGGCCCGCCTGGAAAATGGCCTCGCGCAGCGGAGCACCACGCTCCGAAAAATATCTTTCGGCGTCGAGCATCAGGATGCCGTTCTTGTGCACGATACCGACCACCATGATGGCGCCCATGAACGAGGAAATATTGAGCGTCGAACGCGTGATGAACAACGCCAGGAGCGCGCCAAATCCGCACAGGATCGTCGCCGCCAGTATGGCGATGGGATGAGAGAACGAACGAAACTCGAACACCAGGATGATAAAAATGAGCAGGATCGACATCAACAGCACCTGTGTGAGGCCGAGGAACGATTCGCGCTGCACCTGATACAGCCCGCCGAACTCGATCTCGGTGCCGGGCGGAATCTCCACTTCTTTGAACAGCCGGTTCTGAATCTCCTGGATGGCCGAGCCGAGATCGCGATTTTCCAGGCGCGCCGTCACCGCGGCCAGGTTGCGCAGATTTTCACGGTGGATCTCGGTCTGCCCTTCTTCCACCTCGACGTGCGCGATGCTCGATAGCGGCACGGTCTGGCCGGTGGCTGACGTCAGCAGCAAGGACTGCAATTTCTCCGTGGAAGATCGGTATGCGGCCGGATAGCGCACGCGAATGCCGATCAACCGGTCGCCGCGAATCATGTCGGAGGCCACTTCGCCATCGAGAATGGCAGACTCGATGCTGGCTACGTCCGCGACACCAAACCCGGCGCGTTGCGCTTTTTCGACATCCACGCGAAAGTTTACCGCCGGGCCGACGACGAGGTTCTGATTCACGATATCGACTACGCCTTTGACCTTGGGCAGCCACTCTTCGACCGCGTGCGATACACGTTTGTACACCTCGGCGTCCTGATTGTAGATCTTGATTTCGATGGGCTGCGGCGAATATGCCAGATCGCCGATCAGGTCCTCCAGGATGTGTGGAATATCGATATCGATCGCGGGCTCCGCCTGCACGATTTTGTGCCGCAGCTCGGAGGTGATCTCGTTGAGTGACCGGTCGCGTTTAGGCTTCAGCTTCACCAGGAAATCGCCCGTATTCGGCTCCGCGATGGACAGGCCGAGCTGCGCGCCGGTGCGCCGCGAATAGCCTTCCACTTCCGGCGTTTCGCGCAGGAATTTCTCGATATCCATGAGCATGCGGTTGCTTTCCTGGAGCGACGTGCCGGCCGGCGTGATGTAATCCAGCACGAAAGCGCCCTCGTCCATTTCCGGCAGAAATCCGCTGCCCAGCTGGTAGTAAATAACCACCGAGCTGCCCAGGATCAGCACGGCGGCGACCAGAATCAAGCTCGTGTGTTCGAGCGACCAGTGCAGCGCGCGCTCGTAGGCCCTTGTCAGCCCACGCAGAAAGCGGCCTTCCTCGGCCTGCTCCGCCTTTTGTATGTCCGTCTCCGACGGACCCGTGTGCGGGCGAAGAAACAGCCGGGCCAGCACCGGGGTGAAAAAGATCGCGAGAAACAACGAGGCAAACAGAGCCGTGACCAGCGACAGAGCCAGCGCACGAAAGAACACAGCCGTGACTCCGCCCAAGAACACGAGCGGAGCGAAGACCATGATGGGCGTGAGGGTCGAACCGATCAGGGCGGGCGTCAGTTCGGTGATGGCGCTTTTGGCGGCATCGAGCGGCGTTTGCCCCAGCGAAAGATGCAGCACGATGTTTTCCACCATCACAATGGCGTCATCGATCACCACGCCGACCGCTGCCGCCAAGCCGCCCAGCGTCATCAGATTGAAGCTCGTGTTGAACAGCTTCAGAAACACGATAGAGATCAACATGGCGACGGGAATCACCAGTGCCGCGACGATGGTCGTGCGCCATTTCTTGAGAAAGCCCATCAGCACGGCTACCGAGAGCACCAGGCCGATGAGGATGCTCTCCGTCACGCTTGAAATCGAATCGCGGACCAGAATCGATTGGTCGTAGAAAGTCGCCAGTTCGATATCCGGCGGCAGCGTTTTGCGGATCTCGCGCATTTCGTTGTTGACGGCCTGGGCAATCTGCACGGCGTTGCCGTCGGGCTGCTGCATCACGTTCACCAGAACCGCGGGCCGCCCGTTGGCGGTCACGATGTTGTAGACGGGCTCTTCGCCCGGTTCCACGCTGGCCAGATTTTTCACCAGGACCGGCGTGCCCTTCACCACGTCAACCACCGCGTTCTCGATCTGCTCCTTCTCGCGCATCAGGCCCGTGACCGTCGTGAGATAGAGATGGTAGTTCTCCTGCATCATGCCGGCGGCGGTAATGGTGTTGCTGTTGCGGATCGCGTCCACGACTTTCGTGAGCGGAAGACCATAGGCGTTCAGCTTTTCCGGGTTGACCAGGATGTGGTATTCCGGCTGGCGCCCGCCGACGATGCGCGCCTCGGCCACTCCCGGCAGCCGGTAGAGACGCGGCGCCAGGTCGTAGTAAGCGCGCTCCCACAAGTCCGTCAGCGAACGCTTGGGCGAAGGCGGAAGAAAACGTTGATCTCGGTCGAGCCGCGGCCGGTGGTGGAGCGCACGTCGGTGATGCCCGGCACCACGCGGATCGCCTGCTCGAGCGGCCGCGTCACGGTGAGCATCTGGATGTCGATGGGCGTGATGCCGTTATCGGCGCGGATCGAGATGCGCGGAAAATCCGTCTGCGGGAAGATGGCGATGGGCAGCCGGAAAGTAAAAATGACGCCGGCCAGCGCGAAGCTTAGCGCGATCAGCAGCAGCGCCCGGCCGTGTGCCTCGACGAAGTCCGCCAGGCGACCGGTCATGGCTCCTTCTCCGCCTTCTTGCCTTCTCCTTTACTCTCGGCCTTCCCGTCTTCTTTGCCGGCTTCCCCGGTCTTGATTTTGGCCCCGTCGGGAAGACTGTAACTCCCTTCGGTCACTACCGTTTCACCCGGCTTCAAGCCCTCGATGATACGCACGACGTCGCCCACCGTTTCACCGGCCTGCACATCGCGCTGATGCGCCACACTCTGGGCATCCACCACCATCACGGTTCCGGTGCGTGTGCCCTCTTTGAACTGGACCGCGGCTAGCGGGACCACGACCGCGGCAGGAATCCTGCCGGTGATGAATGCCGCCTGACCAAATACGCCGCCGCGAACGGCCGTGGAGTGATTCTGGATCTCGCACCACACTTCAACCGTGCGCCGCGTGGCATCGACGGCTTTGTTGACCACGGTGACACGGCCTGGCCCGGCGGATGCGGAGGCATCGGACGACGTAAACGAGCACGCCTGCCCGATCTTTATTTGTCCAACCTGCGATTCCGGTACCTGCGCCCGTGCCGTGACCACCGAAAGGTCCATTACGATGAACGTTGGCGTGCCGGGCTGTGCCATGTCGCCGGGATATTGGAACTGATCGGTGACGGTGCCGGCGAACGGGCTGCGCAAATCCGTGAAGGAGAGCTGCGCGTCGGCCTGCGCCAGGTGTGCTTTCGCCTGCTCAACGCGCGCGCGGGCGATGGCGACATCCTTTTCGCCCGATTGCGTCTTGAGCAGGTCGAGCGATTTCTTGGCGACGTCGTAGTCAGCCTGCGCCTTGGCCAGATCGGTCTGGCTGGTCAACAGGTCGCGGCCCGGAATCGCGCCCAGTTTGAAGAGCTCGCTGCGGCGGTCGTAGATCTTCTGGGCCTGATTGAGCCCGGCTTCGGCCGAAGCCAGTTGCCCGCGCCCGCGTTCGATGTCGGTGGGCAGGGTGCCGCCGGACGTCTTCTGCAAATTGGCTTCGGCATCGGTTAGCGCTGCCGCGGCTTCTCCGCGCGCCGCGACCACATCGCGGCTCTCGAGTGTTGCAAGCACCTCGCCGGCTTTCACGGTGTCCCCTTTGTGGACTCGCAGATCGTGGAGCGGAGCCGTGACGCGCGCCGCGACGCTGGCTTGCTCGCGCGGAAAGATGGTTGCGGACGCCGTGATCGAGACCTCTACATCCTCGGTCTTGACGGGCGCGACCTTCACCGCGACCACCGGTTTCGGCGGCGCTTCCTCGGAATGCGAACAGCCCATCATCACGGCGCAAAGCGGCAGCAGCCACTTTTGCCTCTTGCTCTGTGCCTTTTGCCGGTTGCCTTGCACTGTTGTCACCGTCCTGCCGCGACTTCCAGATCCGCGCGCGCATTGAGATAGTTCGCACGGGCCGCGTAGTAGTTGCTGCGTGCCTGCGCCAGCTGATTTTGGGCGGCCACCACGTCCAGTGCCGTGCCCTCGCCGCCTTCATAGCGCACGCGGCTCAGGCGCAAGTTGTCGTCGGAAAGCTTGACCTGCGTATCGGTCTGGGCGATCTGCGCGTAAACTTTTTCCACACGCGCCAGCGCATCGCGGTAGTCGCGCGAAAACGTGCGCTCCGCCATGCGGCTGCTCACGTCGACCTGCTCGGACTGAATGCGGAACTGGCGCATGGCGCTGCGCGCGCGAAACCAGTCGAATAGCGGAACGTCGAAATGGATGATCGATGCATAACCGCGATCGGCGAACGAAAAACGCGTGGAATCGATACCGTACTGGAACAGCACACTGGCTTGCGGCAACAGGTCGGCGCGCGCGCGCTTGGCGTCCGCCACAAATCCACGCTTCTGCGCATCGAACACGCGGAACTCCAGCCGGCCCAGAAATGGCGTACTGGCCGCTAGCGCTTCGGCGTTGAGCGCCTGCTCGAGAAAAGCGGCTTCCGCGCCCGCCTTCACCACGTCGGCCTGCGCCACCTCGCCGTGCTCCGCCAGCAGGCGGCTGCGCTTTTCGAAACTCTGCGACTCAGCCAGCGCATCGCGATCCACCTGCACCAGGTGGCGCGCCAGCAGCAGCCGGTAATATGACGCCGTCACCGTACGCTTGAGATCGCGGCCCGCGATGCCTAAGCCCGCGCGCGCCGCATCCTGATCCGCGCGTGCACGCTCGAGACCTGCGCGCAGCCGCCCGGACGTATCAATCTGCAGGCCAGTCATCAGGAAGGCCTGGTACTCGCGGATTCCATTGAGCGCGATGAAACTGAAATTATCGTGATTAACCGGACTGTTGTAGGTAAACGCGTTGCTAAGCGAGGCAGATGGAAAGAACTCCGCGCGGGCTTGTGTGATTCCGAGGTGCGCGATTTCCGTCTGTTGCCTGGCAATCATCACGCTCGAAGGCGCAGCCTGCGCCAGGCGTACGCAATCCTCCAGCGATAGCGGACCAGACGGCGGCGCCTGGCTTTGGGCGGCAACGCGCGACATTGCCACCATCGCCCACACTGCGACGCACGCCAAGGCTCTTCGGAATGGCATGGGTGTCAAACGGACAATCATAACCGAGTGCGTGCTGAAAAAGTGATCGGACGAAGCCTTAGCGGCGATGGTTACATCTGCAAAAGAGTCGCCTGCTGAACCGCATTTTGCAGTGTAACCATTGCGAGATGAATGCACGATGAACTATCGGTGCAGCAAAACGGTGAACGTGGTACCGGTACCGGGCTGGCTACTCAGCTCAACCGTTCCGCGGTGCGATTCGGCGATCCACTTCACGATCGAGAGGCCTAGGCCGAAACCACCGTTCTGCCGGGAACGGGCCTGGTCGCCGCGGTAAAAACGCTCAAAAATATGCGGCGCGGCTTCGGGCGGAATGCCGACGCCGGTATCCGCCACCTGCAGGCGCAGGTTCCCGTTGGCCGCCTCCAGGCTGGCCGACACTTTTCCGCCTGCCGGCGTATAGCGGATCGCGTTGTCCAACAGATTCAGCACCAGCCGGCGCAGCAGCTCCTGATCGCCCCGGTAGGACACGTCTCCCGGGCTCTGGCAATCCACATCGATACTTTTCGCAGTGGCCGCGCCCTGGACCGAGCGGCAGCATTCCGCCAGCAAATCGTTTAGATAAAACTCCTCGACGCGCAGGTTTACATGCCCGGCATCGGCGCGCGCGAGATTCAACAGGTCGTCGATCAACCGGGTGAGCCGGCGCGCCTCGTCCTGGATGATGGCTAGCGTTTCCTTATACTCCGCGGGACTGCGATCGTGATCCAGCACGACGTCGGCTTCACCGCGGATGACGGCGATCGGCGTCCGCAGTTCGTGCGACGCATCGGCGACAAATCTGCGCATGGTTTCGAACGACTGGTCGAGGCGCGAGAGAAGTTCGTTGAAGGAATCCGAGAGGACGCGCAGTTCCTCGTGGGCGGCGCCGATATCGAGCCTGCTGTGCAGGTTCTTGTCGGTGATGTTGCGGGCCTGCTCGGCCATCCAGCGCAGCGGCGCCAGGCTCTTGGTGGCAAGCAGGAATCCACCCAGTCCGGCCACCAGCAACACCAGCGGCAGCGCCAGGTAGAGCACGCGGCGCACCACGCGGAGATCGCCCTTGATCGAATGGAGAGACTCAGCCGCCAGCAAAACATACTGCCGGCCATCGGCCGCGAACCGGTGCGCTATCACCCGTGATCCGCCCTTCCCAAAGTGCGGGACGGTGGTCAGTATTTGCGGCGTGTCTCCCGTGCCTGCCCGCGTGGCGACGGCGAGCAAATCGCGGCTGTCGAACGCCACATTCGACGCCAGCAACTTGTTGCCTTCGAACACAGCAACCAGCACGCCGCGAATGCTCATTTCCGACATGGCCTCCCCGGCGGCGCCGTGGACATCGCCGTGGAGCTCCGCCAGCTCGCCGCGGAAAAGACCAATTGCCGTGGCGACTTCCGAGGAGAGCGTGTCGTCCATCCGTTGGTAGAGCGAACGCGACAGCACGCCGTAAAGAAAAACGCTGAACACCAGGAACAGCAGCGTGAACAGCAGCAGGTACCAGGCCGTGAGCTGCAGCCGGAAGCTCTTAATCATCGGCCGCCACCGGTTCCGCCGTCAGGATATATCCCGCACCACGGCGCGTATGAATCAGGGGCCGCTCGAAGCTGGCGTCGATTTTCGCGCGCAACCGCCGGATGTAGACATCGATGATGTTCGAGAACGGATCGAAATTCTCGTCCCAGACGTGCTCGGCGATCTGCTCCCGGTTGACCACGCGGTTTTGATTCAGCAGCAGGAACTCGAGCAAGGCGTATTCCTTGGCCGTGAGGCTGATAGGCTTGCCAGCACGGCCGGCCGTGTGGTTGGCTGTGTTCAAGGTCAGATCCGCCACTCTGATCACTGCCGGCCGGATTTCCGCCGTGCGGCGGGCCAGCGCCCTCAGCCGCGCCAACAGCTCCTTGAAGTCAAACGGCTTCGTCAGGTAGTCGTCGGCTCCGCAGTCGAGGCCTTTGACGCGATCGTCGACAGCATCGCGCGCCGTCAGCATCAAAATCGGCGTGCGCACACCCGAACCACGCAGCTCGCGGCAGACGGCGTAACCATCCTTCACCGGCAGCATCACGTCGAGAATCACCAGGTCGTAGTCGTTGACCCCGGCGGAATAGAGAGCCTCTGTGCCATCGCGCGCCACATCGACCGCATAGGTCTGCTCACGCAGGCCCTTGGCA
>WNFI01624389.1_pt1 | contig 11574 bp, 6 predicted proteins | sample 5400471 | NCBI WGS metagenome assembly WNFI01 (sample SAMN13153348, study PRJNA577476) | soil metagenome | isolation source: 100 cm saprolite on Douglas fir-dominated hillslope | place: USA:California | collected 2013-09-17
AGAGGCGCGCCACCGTATTCCGAGTAGTCAAGCCGCCGGCCAAAGTTGCTGAAAGCTTTACGCGCCAACAAGGCGCCGACCTGCGATGTGACGGTCGAATTCAACGACTCTTTCAGCAGGTAGCTTACGGCCTCAACCAGTCCCTCAGAAATCTTCAAGGCAACATTGCCAACAAAGCCGTCGCAGACAATCACGTCGACCTTGCCGTTGTAAACGTCACGGCCTTCCACGTTGCCCACAAAGTTCAGCGGCAATTCCTTGATCAGCGCAAAGCCCTTGCGGGTAAGCTCATTGCCTTTGGTCTCTTCTTCGCCAATAGAGAGCAGCCCGACCGTGGGCCTGGGATTGCCGAAAATGGCGCGGTAATACATCTCACCCATCAGCGCGAACTGGGCCAGGTTGTGCGGTTTGGAATCAACGTTCGCGCCCACATCAATCAAGATGGAAGGCTTCGTCTTGCCCGCTGAGGTAGGAAACACATTAGCCAGCGCAGGACGGTCCACTCCCGGCAGCGCGCCCAGGACGATCTTGGCCGCCGTCATGGCTGCGCCGGTGTTGCCCGCGGTCACAAAGCCGACGGCGAGCCGGTCCCGCACCAAGCGAAGGCCAACGTGCATGCTGGAATCTTTCTTGGCGCGCACCGCCTGCACGGCCTTCTCATGCATGCCGATGACCTGCGTAGCGTTGACTACATCCACTGCCAAATGTTGTGCCGAGGGATGGGTGGCAAGCTCCTGCCGGAGCCTGTCTTCCGGCCCCACCAGCAGTACTCTTACGCCATAGTGACGGGCAGCGAGTAAGGCTCCCTCAATTTCGGGCTTCGGGGCCCGGTCGGAGCCCATTGCATCGACAGCGATAACAGTTTCCACAGATTTGTGCACTTACTTGGATTCTTTGACTTCGACCACTTCCCGGCCCTTGTAATACCCGCACTTCCCACATACCCGGTGCGGCATCTTCTTTTCATGGCAGTTTGGACACTCCGAGGCAGATTGAGCGGTTAAAAAATCATGAGCGCGGCGACTTGAGGTGCGAGCCTGCGAGTGCCGCCGTTTTGGATTTGGCATTTTGGTTCAACCCTTTCCCTTGGCGCATGCCTCCATGGCACAGCGCGCGATTCCAGTTACGGTTCCAGCTTCTTACGAATATCTTCCAGCGCGGCCCAGCGCGGGTCTGACATGGTGCTGACACACTCGCAGCTCTCCATGTTCAGATTACTACCACAATGCGGGCAGAGTCCCTTGCAATTGGCCCGGCACACCTGTTTCACCGGCAAGGCCAGCAGTACTTGCTCTTTCAGTACATCTTCCAGCAGCAAGCCCTCTCCCTGATAATAACCAATTTCCGTTTCGGCCTGGCTGATGGATACTTCATTGCCTTTTGCATCCACGCCTTGTGGGCGATAGAGCAGGTCAAAATCTTCCGCGATGGCATTGTCAATCGGGTCCAGGCAGCGGGCGCATCGAGATTTCACTCCGATGGAAAACTTGGCTACCAACCTGATGTCCTCAACCATCTTGCGTGCGCCGCGATTCTCCCGGATCAATTCGGCGCGCCCAACCGTCTGCAACGGAGCACTTTGTTCAATCTCATCCCCTAAGTCGATCACGCCGGGCAGGAAAGTCTCATCAAATTCCAATTTCCGGAGCTCAAGATCCTTTAGTTTTATGAACATAGGGCTGCTACCGATTCTGAATCAATGAGCCGGCATACGCTGGGGACATATTCAGGATAATGGCCGTGTAGAGAGAGTGTCAAGGATGGCGCGGTGGCCGTACCTCAACATAGACTGCTTCCAACGCGCTGATTACAGATTAAATCCGCATCAAGGATGGAATTGTTTCTTTGGCGCGGCATCAAGCCCAAAGTTGCCGCCGAGCTTGGCCAGCTTTGCCGCAGCGATCTGGCCGGCTGGAGCTTGCGGGTCTTCTTTTTTTAACTGCTCATAGATGCTGGCTGCCTGCTGGGGGTCGGTGGTCTCATACATCTCAGCCAGTTCAAGCTGCGCCTCAGCCTTGGGAACAGTGGTTGCGGGATGGTCCACCAGGTCCTTGTATACCTTGACAGCATCGGGCGACCGATTGGTGGAGCGGTAAAGCGTAGCCAGGGAAAGCTTGGCCAGCGCGGCAATATCTTTGTCCCTGAAGTCGGCCGCTGTTTTTAGTTGTTGCTCCGCTGCGGCATTGTCCCCGGCCTGCATTGACGCCACACCTTCCAGGTAGCGCGCAATTTTCCCTGGGCTGGTGTAAGGAAATTTGTCGGCTACGGACTTGAGCTGTTTCTCCGCCGCTTTTCCGCGTTCGGCGATGGTGGCAAATCCCGGCGTCGTGTCCGTGGCGGGAGCACCCGGCGGACGCAGGGGCATCTTGAATGTGCGCAACGCTGTGCCTAATTCAAGATTGGCTTGTTCGGTCTGGCGGCCATGCCAGTACCAGAGACCAGACGCCGCCAACACTACGATCACGGTAACGCTGGCCGCCCAAATAACAGTTTGGCGGTGGCCTCCTGCCCAATGCGCTGCACCCTTGGCAGTTTCGGCGAACTTATCTTCTTTCAATTGACGACGGGTGTAACCTGGCACTTTGGAAACCTTCTTAGGTGGGATAAGTGGCTATGAATGCGTGAGTTTAGCAGGGTCGCCTTGTGGCCGTCAACGCCTGGGTCAATGCCTGGGTTGCCGATCACGTCGCCGATCTTCCGTGCAACGGAAGTTTGGCGCCTAGCTTCCAAGTATAGTAAGAGCAGAGTTTCTGGCCGCATTCGAATCGCCTGGGTCTGGCTTCCAGGTTGGAACGGGGTACAACATGCGCGAGAACAAGGTCAGAAAAGTTGTAATCATCGTCGTGGCCACGCTGGTAGTGCTACTGGTAGCAGCCGCCCTGATTGTGCCGCACCTGATTGACGTCAACCAGTATCACAACCAGATCCAGGCTCAATTGGAAAAGCGGCTGGGCCGGCAGGTTTCCTTGGGCAACATGGAGCTGAGCCTGTTCCCGCCTTCCTTCCAGGTGGAAAATGCCGTCATCGCGGAAGATTCCCGCTTTGCCAGCGGACGTTCCTTCGCCACCGCGGAAAAGCTCGCGGTCAGCGTAAAGTTCTGGCCGTTGCTGCAAAAAGATATTCAGATTAAGTCACTGCAACTTGACCGGCCACACATTGAGTTGGTAAAAGACGCGAAAGGTGCTTGGAACTTTGACTCGTTGGGAAAACGCAAGCCCGCGACAGGCGAGCAATCCGCCGGACAATTTGAGCTGGCGCACCTGCTCATCACCGACGGCCAAGTGGCGATCACGGACCTGCAGCAACGCCAGTCGCGCGTCGTCTACGATCACATTGATCTTAGCGTCTCTGATTTTGCTCCCAACCAGCAATTTTCCATGAAGGTCTCAGCTCTGCTGCCCGGCGCGGTAAAACAGGACATCTTACTCGAGGGGAAAGCTGGCCCTATCCAGGCGGACGCGCTCAAAACGCCCTTTGACGGCAGGCTGCGTCTGGACCAGGTGCCAATCTCCGCGACAACAAAATTTCTAAACTTGCAAGCGCTCAACGGCATTGAAGCGGTGGTTTCCGGTGAGGCCAAGGTCAGGAATTCCGGCGGCAAGCTTGATTCCAGCGGCTCCATCCGCCTGGACGATACTCATATCCACAATGTGAACGTGGGCTATCCCATCACGCTGGACTATGACATTTCTGACAACACCGCCACCGACTTGATTCAAATCCGCAAAGGCGACCTTAAGCTTGGCTCCACTCCGATTACCATCGCCGGATCACTCAACAACAAACCCACTCCGGCCCAGATTGATTTGAAACTCACCGCGGCGAGTGCTTCGATTGGAGAAGCGGCGCGGTTGGCATCGGCTTTTGGCGTAGCCTTTGGCCAGGGAACGGATGTGACCGGCCAAGTGACAGCCAACGTTCAGGCCAGCGGCGCAACAAGCCGTCCCGTTTTGAACGGCCAGATGTCTGCTCGCAACCTGGTCATCAGCGGTAAAGAATTTCCGCAGCCGGTGAAAGTTGCCGCCATTGAACTCGCGCTCACGCCAGACAAAATACGCTCCAACGACTTTTCCGCCACCACTGGGTCCACCAGCGTGAATGTGAATTTTGCGCTCGCGCAATACAGCGCCGCGAACAGTTCGATCAGCGCTTCTCTGCGCGCGGTCAATGCGCGACTGGGAGAAATCCTCAACATCGCCCAGGCCGCCGGAGTCTCTGCGGCGGATGGCATGTTCGGCGACGGCCTGCTGACTCTTGACGTGCGCGCCCAGGGACCAACCAAGGACCTTTCCGCCCTGACGTTTGATGGCACGGGAAAAATCCAGAATGCCTCATTGAAGCTGCTTTCGCTGACCAAGCCGGTGCAGATTCATAATTCTGATATTCGCTTCAGCCAGAATTCGGTGATGCTCGATAAAGTCTCTGCTACCGTCGGGCAGACCACCGCCGGCGGGACGCTCACGTTGAAGAACTTTGCTGCGCCCCAGGTGACGTTCGCGCTGAATGCGGACAAAGTGAACGTAAGTGAGTTGCAGCAGATTTTTGCGGTAGCACCGGCAAAGCGCGCCGGCGCCGAACACGATTTCTGGAACACCGTACCCCAAGCCAGGGCTGAAACAAAAACCGAGCCCTCCGCGCTCAACAACATGACGGGCGGCGGCACCATCACCGTTGGCGCCATTCAATATGACGACCTGTTGCTGAACAACGCCCACTCCACCGTCGCGCTGGACCACGGCGTGGTCAGGATGGACCCAATCACGGCCGACGTCTGCGGCGGCAAGGAAACCGGCAACATCACCATGGACATGCGTCCCGTACAGCCGGTTTATTCCGTCAATTTGAAGACAGACAAAGTTGATGCCAACAAGCTCATCTCGTCCGTTTCGTCCTTGAAGCAGACTCTCTATGGAGTGCTCGGGTCGAACGTGAATGCGACTTTCAGTTCGTCTTCCGCGGACAGCATCGCGCGCAGCCTCAACGGCAACCTGGACCTCAACCTCAGCAACGGCAAGCTGATGAACATGGACCTGCTCCATGAGCTGGCAACGGTGGGGAAATTTCTGGGAAACAAGTTTGGACCGCCCAAGAACTTTACCAACCTGGCGCAGCTCACGGGCAACTTCGATGTGAAGAACGGCGTGGCCCAGACGAACAATTTGAAAGCTGTGATTGATGGCGGAACTATGGCGGCCACCGGCATGGTGAACCTGGCCGACCAGTCGCTCAACCTGCACATCACTGCCGTGCTCACCAAGGCGCTCAGCCAGCAGGTGGGCGGCAACCAGGTTGGCGGCTACATGAATACGGCGCTGGCCAACAACCAGGGCGAGTTGGTATTACCGGTGATCGTCACTGGATCGTTCCAGCACCCGCGCGTCGAGCCGGACGTGCGCCAGATAGCGGAGATGAAACTTCAGAACCTGCTGCCCACCAGCAAGAATCCTGGGCAGCTCACCACTGGAATTCTGGGCGCGCTGCTAGGGGACAAGAGCCAAACCGGAGCGAATGGTCAAAAAAAGGGCGGGTTCGCAGGAGTAATGGACGCACTCAGCGGACAACAGCAGCAGCAACAGAACCAGCAGCAACAGCCTCCGGCAAATCCGGCCGGCGGCAATAATCAGGGGCAGTCACAGGCAACGCCAACTCCAGGTAATAATCAGGGGCCACAGAAAAAGCAGAATCCATTAAGCGACGCTCTCAATCAGTTCCTGGACAAGAAAAAGGCAACTCCATCGCCCACGCCGACTCCGAAACAGTAAGGACAGCGAAGACCGGGCTTCTAACTTTTCCCCCAACCACCCCCGCCGGGCGATTCAATCCTAACCCGTTCGCCTTTTTTCAGCCGCACGCTGGTCTTTCCGGGCAGAACCTCACGGCTGCCGTTGTTGTGAATGACTTCGGTGCGTCCAGGTGTGCCGTCCGAGCCGCCAAAGAGGCCGTAAGGCCCACGACTGCGACGATCAGCGAGTAGCGTCACTTCGGAATCCGCCAGTAACTCAACTTCGCGCACTATTGCATCCCCTCCGCGGAATTTTCCTGCGCCGCCGCTTCCTTTGCGCAACGAGTACTCGGTCACGCGCAGAGGATAGGAATACTCCAGCGCTTCGGCTGGAGTATTCAACGAGTTGGTCATATGCGTGTGGACGCCGCTCACGCCAGGACGGTCTGGACGCGCGCCCATGCCTCCGGCGATGGTTTCGTAATACGCAAACGGCTCGCCCGTCCGCTCATCGATTCCGCCGATGGTCAGGTTGTTCATGGTGCCTGACGATCCGGCAGGCACGCGGTTCGGCATGGCCTGTGCCAGCGCGCGCAACAGGACGTCGACAATGCGCTGTGAAGTCTCAACGTTGCCGCCAGCCACCGCTGCCGGCGGACGCGCATTCACCACCGTCCCTGCCGGTGCAATCATACGCACCGGCCGCATCAAGCCCGCGGCTGCGGGCACATCTTCTTGCAGCAGGCAGCGAAAAACGTAAAAACATGCCGAGTAGGTGATCGCGTCCACGGCGTTGATGCTGCCAGCGACTTGCGGTGAGCTGCCGGTGAAATCCACCGTCACAATGGGCTTTCCCGCTGCTGCGGGAGCGAACGTCAGCGCTACCGCAATGCGCACCGGACCGGAACCGGCGCCGTCATCGTCGAGAAAATCTTCGGCTTCGTACTTTCCATGTGGCACCTTCATCAGAAACGCGCGCATCAGCTTTTCTGAGTAGTCCTGCAACTCCTCCATCACGCGCTGCACCCGCAACAACCCGTGACGCTGAACTATTTCCCGCAGGCGCGTGGCGCCGGTGTGGCAGGCTGCGATCTGCGCGTTCAGGTCGCCTTCACGTTCTTCCGGAGTGCGAACATTGCTGAGCAACAGGCGAAAAACGTCATCCTGCAACTTCCCTCCAACAATCAGCTTGATGGGAGGAATCCTGATGCCTTCCTGGTAGATCTCACGGCAGATTCCCATGGAACCGGCGTACGTTCCGCCGACATCGGCATGGTGCGCGCGCGATGCAACGTAGAACGCAGGCTTCGCCGGTCCCTTTAACTTCTTGCCACCAAGAAAGACCGGCGCTACAAGAGTGATGTCCGGCAGGTGCGTGCCGCCGCAGAAAGGATCGTTCAGGATGGCCACATCACCGGCGTTCAAGGTGAGTTTCTCCACCGCCGCGCGGACTGACATGGGCATGGAGCCCAGATGCACCGGCATGTGGTCTCCCATTGCCACGACTTCTCCGTTGCCGGCAAAGACCGCGCAGGAGTAGTCGCGCCGCTCTTTGATGTTCGGAGAAAACGCGGTGCGGCGCAGAGCAGCTCCCATCTCTTCCGCAATGGAATGGAAGAGGCTTTTAAATATTTCCAGTTCAACCGGATCGCGCATGGAAAATCAGTTTACTTGATCGTATGTATGTCACGCCAAGTTTGCCCGTTCTTGATCAATGTCCTTGGCCGGCTGGCCCGTGGGTGTAGCCGGCCGGCACGCTTCCGCTAATTCAAACAGTGGCCTCTTTACCGCGATGCCTCCAGGTTCCGGGGAGCGTAATTCACACGGCGCGTTTCTCGAATACGTCCGTTGTTGACCGTGCCTTCAACCAGTTCGTAACCGAGCAGCGCGATCACGCGCCCGCGCACAAACAGTGGCCGGGCGTTGCCGTACCAGTCCACACAGGAGGCGCGGCAGCCGTCATCCGTGGCTCGCTCGGATTGCGCCTCAAGTTCTCCTGCTTCGCGGAAATGCAGAGAATCGTTCTTGAGAAAGAGTACCGCCGCGGAAGTATCGAACAGGTGACGATAGCCGGGACGCGCAGGCTCGCTGATAGGCAGGCCGAGCATGCCCGACTCTTTACCGCCTGGCTTATAGAAAAACCCGTGGCTGCGCAGTTCGCCTTGCGACGCTCCTTTGCGAATGTAATCGTCGGCAACCGCGGGCCAATCACCAAGACGAAGGGAGGTGAAGTGCAAATCCCTGCCGTCGGTACCTACCACCACCGCGTCCGCGCCCATCTGTTCGATGCGGTCCACTCCGTGCGGAAGCGAAAGCTCATGTATGTCGCCGCCGGCCCAGCGCATGGCATAGAGACTGTTGCGATACGCTTTCTTCGGATAGCCCCAACCGCTGCCGGTGCCGTACAGAAGGTAGTCGCCTACAAACCGATTTTGAAACGTATAGCCTGCGGGCTTGGGGAGCTTGCGATAGTTGGACGCGGGCACCGCCTCACTGCCGTCAGAGAAACTGGCCAGCGGCACGCGCATCAGAGCTACGTCGCCTGCCGCCACTTCGGCGCCCCACATGCCATCGCCGGTTGTATCGGAGCGGACCAGCACGTTGAGGTGATTGTCTTCGCTTTCAAGAAAAGAGAATTGGTCCACCGGGCTGCCGGAAACACGGAGCGCGCTGGGACCGGAATCAGAGCCATCCAGCGGCATGCGATAGACCATGGACTCCTCGCGCATTTTGTCGGCCTGCTGGGTCCAGGCATTCACCCATATGTAAACCGATTCCGGTGACACATAAAATACACGGCCCGGAGGCCCCAGGATCGAGGTCGCTTTGCAGTCGAAATCGCCACGGGCCAGGTCGCAAACAGTTACTGTGTGCAGCGCTAGACCATAGCTGGAATCCAGAGGCTGCTCCGGTTTGTATACGTGGTTTGCCGAAACGATGCGACGAAACTCGCTCTCTGCGGCGCCTTTGTGCCATTTCCTGACCGCGGGAAAACTTGAGAACGGATCTTCGACACCGGGATAGAGATAGAGCGGCGAGTAAAAAATAAGCTTGCTGCCGATCAAGCGGCTCGCATAATTGACCAGCATCTCGTCATACCAAGTACCGTTCGGGTCAATGTCCGGGCCGAACGCATCTACGCTGGAGATGGGATTCAGCGCGCCATCGCCGATAGCCACCGTAAATAACCTGCCCCGGCGCAGCACAACCAGATGATTGCCATGCAGCTTGACGATCCCGCCTTCGTCAACACCGGCGTGCTGTACGTTGGTGACCGACTCTTCGTCTTTGTTTTTACTCGCATCAGCGCTCTTCGATTCCATTGCGGGCTGGGCGACGGAAAGACTCATAGTCTCCGCCCGTCGCAGTACCTGCTGCTTCTTTGCAAGCTCCTTGAGGTAAGCCGTCAGTTCCTGCTCCGAGCCGAAAGCGTGCATTGTCTTCTTGGGAGAAGCTGCTTTTGCAGAAGACGCTTGCGCATCGGCATGGGCCACCGGCAGGTTGCTGACCGACCCGCCGGTGCAACCGGCCAGGACAAAGATTGTGCACGCTGTGATAATCGAAACTTGCAAGAAGCTTTTCATGGTTTACCTCGCTGTAACTGGAACGCAGGTACCCAGAAAACTTGCGTGCGCGATGCAAAAAATCAAGCTTTTCTCGGCCTAATCCGGTCCTTGAACAGGCTAATTTTTGCCGGACCATAGACACCGGAAACGAGGTAAGAGTTCCTGATATTTCGTCTTGGTCTGGGGTTAGGCGAGTTTCAGAGTAAGTGTAGACAGGCAGGGCCGTTTAAAAGCAAGCTGCCGTTTGAAGTTCCCACCGTTTACTGGACTCCAATTTTCACTTCGTACTTCCCTCGCGGTTCCACCACTACCGACTCGCCTAGGGCCATATACGGTTTGAGCATAGCCGGGTTGGACCACTCCAGCTCCCAACCGTTCTCCAGAGCCAGCAGAGTGTACTTGCCTGGGACGGCGGTCAGCGTGAAGGTGCCGTCACTATCGCTCTGGTCGCGCCGGAACAGGATCTGATTGTGAACGGGATCAGCGGGCACAAGAACAATCATGGCCCCAGCAAAAGGTTTGCCGCTGCGGAGGGCCACGCCGGTTACTTGCCCCTGGCCTTGCGCCACGACCAACACAAGCTTTACCGGCTCTGGTCCTTTGATCTCCACTGTACGTCCGGCCACCGTGCTCCCTGTCGCGGAGATACTCTTAACGAACGCGTCGTTAGTGGTGTTCAGAGAAATTTCATAGCTGCCCGGAAGCACCGCTTTGAACTCAGCTTGGCCTTCGGCGCTGATTCGCTCATTCAGGGCCTGCCGGGTCTTTTTGTTGGAGAGTTGCATCCCAAGCTGTTTCAGTCCCGCCGATGGAGGATCGAATTGGATTCTGGCCGTGACAGCCACAGGCTGCTGGCCCTGGTTCTTGTCAAAGTCACCACTGCTGGTCAGATCAACTTCCCGAAAAGAAGTAACCTGCGTGCGATCTTTTCCAGGAGAGTTGATCTGCATGTTGTAGTGCCCTGGAGCCATGCCGGCCACTTCAATCACTCCGGGCGCCACCATTCTGCTGACGGCCGGGACAGAAATAGGCGTGCCGTCAAACAGTCTCTCTTGCAACATGACGTACGTTCCGTTCGGATTCTGCTGCCCATCATCCGGGTTCCCGGCGCTCATGCGCAGGTGCAGAGCGGCAACTGGATGCATGTGGATGTTGGCAATGGCCTTCTCGCCGCGAGCAATCGTGATCATCGCGGCCTCGGCGGGATCAATCGTATCCCGGTAGAAGGTCAAGGGATACGCCACGTCCAGCGGCACATTGCCGGTCTCCTGCGTATCGGACCCAAACATGTTGCTCGCGCCTCCGGTGGAGATCAGGCCGCCCCACCCCGCCTGGGCCGAGGTCTCCGGCAGATAAAGGCTTGAGTGCTGCGCATACCAGGGACGCGCAGAGACCGCCAGCAGATACTTGCCCGGCGCCAGATGGGCAAAGTGGTACGAGCCTTCATCGTCACTGAGGGCCTGCGCCCGCCGGCGCGCGCCCTGGCCCCCGGCGGCAATCCCGGTTACGTAGAGCATCACCTGGGCATCGCGGATTACATCTCCGCTCTCGTCGGTAATCGTCCCGGAGATGGAGGCCTCCGGCTGCAAACGAAAAACCAGGTTCCCGGATTCAAGCTCGCGTCCAACGACAATGGAAGAGGAGAACTGGTCATGCTGGTTGAATGACTGTGTGAGGTAGCCGCGACGCTGCCCGGTCAGTGTGTACTTGCCGGCCGCCAGACCAGGAAAATTGAAGCTGCCGTCTTCCGCGGTAGTGAGAGTGGTAAAGGCGTCCCGTTTAGTAACGGGTGCAATGGCCACGCGCACGTGCGCTAGCGGCTGGCCGTTTACGGCGTCCACCACCGTGCCGCTGATCGCAAATTCACCGGAGCCGGATGCGCCCAAGGCGGGAGCCGGCTGTTGGGCCATCAACTTAAGCGCCAGAAAGCCGCATAATACAAGACGCAAAAACATGGCAGCCTATTCTCCTGTGTGGATCAGCTCCACGCTGACCGCACTGCTGTTGTTCGCCGAAAGCGTGACCCGCGTCGCTCTGGCAGAATACTTTGCCAACGCCTCCCGGTTCGCATACTCCAGGCCGGCGGTGGAATCGAAGGCAAACACCTGATAGTCGCCCGGCGCGAGTCCCCCATACTCCAGGTCACCCTTGGTATCCACGTTCACCAACATGGGGTCCTGGCCAAGTGCAAACTGGGGGACCAGGAGCGCCCACATTTTGTCAGCGGGTTTGTCCGAGTTCACGTGGATCTTCACGGAGGCGCTGTCATTGCGCATGGTTACTTCG
>WNFI01334951.1_pt1 | contig 11573 bp, 17 predicted proteins | sample 5400471 | NCBI WGS metagenome assembly WNFI01 (sample SAMN13153348, study PRJNA577476) | soil metagenome | isolation source: 100 cm saprolite on Douglas fir-dominated hillslope | place: USA:California | collected 2013-09-17
CAGCCTCAGCCGCAAGAGTTCGCTGTGCGAGGTGGTCTCAAGACTGAAGTCTCCGATCAGGCAACCGAGATTCCATTTGCGATCTGCCGCGTAGCCCGTGATGATGTCCAGATATCGCTTCAGCCGTTTTCGAGGGGTTAAGGACTTGTCGTCCAAAGCCTGTTTGACAAACTCCTTGGTGCCTGCAAAATAGCGATCCAAGACTTCCCGGGCAAAGGCTTCTTTAGAACGGAAGTGATTGGTGAAGGAGCCTTTTGGCGCCCCAGCGGCTGCGCAGATATCGCGTACTGTCGCCGTTTGATATCCCGATCGAAACATCACCTTGAGGCCGGCATTGAGGATGTCTTCACGAAGTGAGGGTTTGCTCATAAGATATCAATACGCTCGTACGTATTGAATGTCAAGCTCAGACTTCCAGGAGGATTTCGCGGCGCCGAAGTCTTCGAGCAGTTCCGTCGGTTCGCCATCCTGGACCGGCCGCGTGTTCACGAAATCCAGCACCAGCTCGCCTCCAATTTGCTGCTGCTTGCTGCTATAGCACTTGCGGCCTGTTTCTTCCCAGCCAGGCGTGCAACCAAGGTAGATCCAGTCGCTGCAATCAAATGTTTGTGAAGCGCTGGCGAAGCGGCGAGGTCGTGAGGCGGCGCGCTACGCTTACTTTTCGGCGATCAGCATGCCGAGCGGAGCCAGCGGCCCGACCGGGATGAAGTCGAAGTCCATCAGGCCGGCTTGGCCCATCGGCAGGCCATGCACGTGGATCTTGGCGGCGTCGACGGACTCAGCGTTCACCAGGAACACCACGCCGGGGGCGTCCAGCTTGAACCACATCTGCTCGATGACGCCATCGAGATAGAGCTTCAGAGTGGCGGGAACCTCCTTCGGCAGGATCGCATCACGCTCCTCGGGGCTGGGGGGATCGATGTCTTGGTTTGTAGCAGCCGACCTTTCAGGGCGGTTTGTCTATGTAGCGAATCAAGGGGGCGGCATTACTGCGTATGCGCTGGACCTTGTGACCGGTAACTTAACAGCGGTCACCGGTTCGCCGTTCGCGGCAGGCACAGGCCCGATCTCCGTGACGACGACCGTGACAATTCAATAGTCGCAGGAATTTGACCAGCTCTTGCAGCACTTAATGGTTCAGGCCTCGCCATGGATGCCCATATCCAAATCGACGAGGCCTTTAACCATCAAGCCCGGATAACTGCGGTGATGTTGTATGTAAACCTTATCTATTGATGGAGCTTGGGCCAATTCTCGTTGGCTTCGTTGATGTGTCCCGGGATGTCCTTGAACCACTCCTTCTGGATATCCTTGTTGTAGTTCAGATAGAGCTTGCCGTCGACGATCTTCCAAGCTTCAGGATCAATCGGTACGGCGTGACCCTGGCTCACTCCGAACGCGCAATAACCGCCGTATTTGGGCGCGTACCGCGCCGGCTCTTTGGCGAAAGCGTCGCGATGAGCCGCGGTAGCAAAAAACCACTTCGCCCCGTTCCAGCTGTACTCATATTTCGGAGAGCCTTTCACGGCTTGGGACTGCTCGAAATAAGCAACGGTGTCGTAGCCCTTGATGGCAATTCCTTGCGCTGACGCGTCCACCGGCGGAACTTTCTGCTCCTGGCCAATGGCGGGAGGAGCCACAGTGGCAGCTAGCAGAACGATGAGAACGAAAAGATTGCGCATTTATTCTCCTTGAGTTTGACGGGCTGCAACAGCGTTGGAACAACCCTAGCGGCATTGCGCTGCGCCAATTTGCCAGCGATTCGCGAAGAACAGCACAAATTCGTGACAAACCGCACAATGCGCCGCAAGAGCACAAACCTGCAGCTGTTGAGTGGGATTCGGGGCGGGGGAAAAGGTTTCAAATCAAGTGGCCGTCCTTGCTCACCCCCGCTTTTGCACCTGAGGATCTCATTTGGCGCCGGTTTTCAAGCCTCAATTACAGGAGTCGCTAAAAACGTACCCACCAATTAGGAGCTGAGTGTGGGTTGAAGTTTCTCGCCAATCCTAACGACGCGCAGTCAATGACGCGAGGGATCGAAGAAATACTCAGTCTTGCGCGCGAGTCCGGGCCACGCTTACTCGTCATGTGGCTCGAGACCTTGGAGGAAGGCCACCACATTCTCCCCGATTTTCCCCAGGTTGTAGCCTCCCTCCAAGAGGACGAGGGTGGGCAGACCGGCGCCGCGGATGGTTCTAGCCATCCGGAAAGAGTCGGTGGTCTCGAGAGAGAAGCCGGAAATGGGGTCGTCCTTATAAGTATCCACACCGAGTGAAACAATCAGGACTCCCGGAGCGCAGCGTTGCACAGTTTCCAGTGCGCAGGCCAAGGCTGCGGAAAACGTCTCCCATCGCGTGCCCAACGGCAGCGGAAGGTTCAGGTTTGCCCCCAGGCCGTGTCCACGGCCGGACTCTTCGGCGTAGCCCGAGAAAAATGGATAGGCCAGCGCGGGGTCGGCATGTAGCGAGGCAAAGAACACATCATCGCGCTCATAAAAAATATCTTGCGTGCCGTTTCCGTGGTGGTAATCCACGTCGAGGATGGCACATTTTGAACCTGTGCGGTCGATCCAAGCCTGGGCGGCAATTGCCGCAGAGTTCAGGAAACAGTATCCGCCGTAGTAGTCGCGACCGGCGTGGTGCCCCGGAGGGCGGCGGAGAGAAAAGACAACCGACACGCCTGCGGCGAGCGCCTCGATGCCCGCGAGGGCGGAGGGCGCGGAACGCAGTGCCGAAGACCAACTTCCGGCAAGCACTGGTGTGGCGGTGTCAAAACAATAGTAGGCAAGTTTTCCGCGGAGGGAACTGGGCTCGAGCGGGTGCATGCGCCGGGCGATGGAAATTTCCGGATAAGGGTAGGCTTGGGGAAAGGCTTGCGACCACTGGGCGTGAGCGCTGCTCAAGAATGCAAGCAGATTGGGGTCGTGCACGCGGGCCACCGGTTCCAGTCCGTAATCAGGGGGCGCGGCCACCCGGCCGACGGCCGTGGCCTCAATGGCAGCCAAAACCGAGGTGGCCCTTTCCGGCACCTCCATCGCGAGACGAAACCCGCCGGCAGCGAACTCGTGCTTTGGGTCATGCAGCAGTTGTTCAGCGGCAAAGAAGATTTTCATAAGGAACTGTCGTCCGCGTGGGATACCTGCGCGGTCAACCTTTGGTGCAACTGATAAAAGCATTCCAGACCTTCCACCGTGCGCGATAACCACCAGGAGAGCAGTTCGCCATCGACGACATGCACGCGCTCGCGTGGCAGCAGATGAGCGAAATCATCGCGGTGAGTTTCAGCAAAGGTGAATGGTTCGGTTGGGAGGAACACCACATCGGGGATGAGAGGCAGCGAATAGGTTGGTTTGGAAACGGCCGTGTAGTCCTCCGCCAGAGGCTTGGTGGTGAGGGCGACGCGAATCCACTTGGTTTTGATGTTGGCCAGCACATTGTCAATTCCGCAGGACTCCAATAGCGATTCCATATAAGTGCCTGAGCCGCTGGCCATCCACGGTGATTTCCAAACCATGATTAGAGCTCTCAGGCGCGGTTCATTCTGCAATCTTTGGCGATTGCGTTCCCGGGTCCGGCTGATGCGCTCCCGTTCGGAGGCTGCTAACGCCCGTTTTCCCGTGGCCTCTCCAAGTTGAGTCCAGGTGGCCTCCACTTGATCGAGGCTATCCGTTTGCGTCACCAGAATTCTGAGTCCCAACGCCTCCAGCTCCTGCGCAGTCGCCAGGCGGTTCTCATCGGTATTGACGACCACGAGGTCTGGACGCAACTCGGTGACGCGCCGCAGATCGGGAACCTTGGTTCCCCCAACACGTGTTTTTTGGCGGACCAGTGGCGCGGGAGCAGTGCAAAAGTCGGTTACGCCGACAATGGAATCCTCGAGGCCCAACATGCAAAGGGCTTCACTTATTGAGGGAACCAAGCTGACAATGCGCATCACAAGGCCTACGTTCCGATGAAGCTAAAGTTTCCGCCCTTGCTCGGTGAGTGTCTTGGCTTCACGGCGAACGTCTGCCCACTTGATCGGTAGATCCAGGATCGTCCCCGGGTCGCCGCTTGACTCCAGCATGTCGAGGGCGGCAAGCACCACGCGGCGCTGCAACTCGCGATGGAAGGGCACACCAAAGTGATGTCCCATGGGCCAAGGAAGAAAAAGGGCGCGCGGGATTTTGATGGCCTCAGTTACGTCACGCGCCACCGTCACGGAAACCGTAGGCACGCCGCGCGCTTCAATGGCTCTCTGGATCAGTCCGACGGACTGATGACAGATCGGTCAGGCGGGCGCCAATAGGGCGCAATCGGCGCGCTCCTCTTCCACGACGGCTTCGGCGATTCCATCGGCCACGGTTCGCTCAAACTTCTCGGGGTTCATGTTGTAGCCGACAAAACTGAAAAAATTTGGCGTCAGCCCGCCCAGGCGACCCTCTTGACAGAGTTCCTGAATGCGTTCGATGGGAAAGATCACGTTAATGTCGAGGTCCGCATCGTCGTGAGGGTATTTCAACTGATGAATGATCAGGTCATCGTGCTTCGCCCCGGAAGGCACGCGCATAAAACGGAAATCGCCGAAGGGATGGCAGACATCCAGCGGCTTGTCGGTCTTCAGATGGACGCCGCAGGAACTGACGAGTGTCAGCCGGGATGCCCCCAGCGGCTTTGCCAATCGCGCCTGGGGCACAAAGCCCTCTTTGCGAATCATGGAGCCGGGATAGCGCTCGTTGATGGCGTGCCAGAGGCCAGGCCGGAGCTGGGTTCCAGCCTCGCGCGGGTCGGCTGCGGACAAGGGGCTCTTATCGGCTGCCGTCATGAATCCACCTCCCGGACTTGCGGATGAAATAAAAATGCAGATGGAAGAAAAGGAGAGCCAGCGTCGATTCATCTTTCTCAAGGACGTGGTCAATGAATTCGCGATCCACCGGTTCGTCGCGCAGCAGGATTCTTACGACTTCGGCCCACGACCGGTTGATTTCCTCCTTGCCCACGGCTTCGTTGCCATCACCGAGATGCAAGCGAACGAATCGAACGAGCTTTCCAAGATCGTCCTGGGCGGCGGCCTCTTGCAGATACGGAACAGACATGAATCTCTCCCTCCCATTCACGGGAAACATTTAGGAGCAGGAACCATTATAGACACACTCGCAGCGGAGACGTTTACATGCCACCGGCATGGATTTCACTCGATAAAAACGGCCGATTCGCTGAGCGGCTTCTTGGTAATGCCGGGAACCTCGGCATTTTCCGCGGGAAAACCGACGGGAAGCAGCAGGAAAGGCTTCTCGTTAGCGGGGCGTCCGAGGACTTGGCCTAAAAAACCCATGGGACTAGGGGTATGAGTCAAAGTGGCAAGCCCCATGTAATGAAGAGCGGCGATCAGAAAGCCGCAAGCGATGCCGACCGACTATTGCACGTAGTAGTGTTTGATTTTTCGCTCGTTTCCGTCCGCGTCGCGTACCATTCCATAATCGATGCGGAAGACGACATTCAGCCACGGAGCAATTTCCAGAAACTCTTTGTGCCAGTCCGTCTCCAAAGCAGCCAAGGCATCCAGCCACTCTTGAGGGAATCTGCGTTCATAGTTGTCTTTCTCTTCCGCTTCCGCGGCGAGGCGCATCTGCCGCTTGACCTCTGGAGCGGAAACCACGACGAATCGCCACGGCTGCTGATTGGCGCCAGATGGGCCCGGGAAGCCACCCGGAGTGCCGCGTCGATCAGTTCGCGCGGGACCGCTCGGGAGGAAAAGTGCCGCACCGAGCGCCGTGTCTGCATGTGAGTTTCAAATTCGAGCGCCCGTGCAAGTTGCTCCTCCACCGGCAAACTCTCAAACTCGAGGGGAACAAAAAACATGACCGTTCCGCTTCGACATCTTGATCTCCACACGCGGCCTCAATTGCGACCCTGCAACAAAGTCAGGCGCTGTTTTCCCGGCACGCGCCATCCGTAGGCAACGTTCCCCTTGGGAAGGGTGATTTTCCAAGCCTAAGGCCTACTTCTTGATTATGCGCGTAGTCCATACTTATTACGCGCAAGGCAATCAGCTTCCTCTGGTATTCCAGGGTGGAACAGTCTCCACCTGCCTCTACTTCCGGCGACTTTCAACTCTTACAAACCATCCGGCAGAAAATAACCCACTGATCCGCCGGCTTGCCTGCCATTTGGATTTGGCCAGCGGTTTTGCGCCCCCTTCGCGGCAACGTGAATCCCGATGGACGGACACGGGTGTCGACAAGACCGTCGTTTCTTCGCTACTGTGTGCGGCCCTCGATGCGATCTACTGGAAGCCGATTCAGACCGGTGGAGTTGCGCAATCCTCGGGACAGCCGCCGTCTTTATGGAGAGCAGCCGGCAGAGTTGGATTTCGTCTGGCTTGTGCAAAGCGCGGTGCGCTAGCTGCGCCCGGAGAATTAGCTCGGGAAGTGGAAGATGATAGATCCGGTGGATTTCGTCGCGCGCCCAGTCGTGGCGGATTTCCATCGGTAAGCGTCCTCGTTTCGGATTTCCAAGATATCAAAATCAGACCGCGCGAGAAGGAGAAAACTGAAAGAGGCCGGTCAAGCGCCGCTCAAAGGAATCGACCATAACCGTTGATTTGACTCAGTATTCGAAATAAAGTTTCAGAGGCGAGATGATCGCAAATCTTGCGCTACTCGTTGACAGACACCTGGAGGAGCCTATGAAGGATTACCGGCAGTTCTACATCGACGGGGCGTGGGTCCAGCCGGCCGGAGTCGATGAATTCCCAGTCATCAACCCCGCGACCGAGGAGCGTATTGCGACAATCTCGCTTGGCACTGCGACGGACGTCGAAAAGGCCGTTGCCGCAGCCAAGCGCGCTTTTGCGTCGTACTCGGAGACGAGTCCAGACAGTCGTCTCGCGCTCCTACAAACGATAATTGAGGTTTATCAGTCAAGGGTTGAGGACTTGGCAGAGACCATATCGCGGGAGATGGGAGCTCCCATTTGGCTCTCACGTGCAGCGCAGGCCCCGGTGGGACTACGGCACCTCTCGGAGATGGTGATGGTGCTGGGGAGCTTCAAGTTTGAAGAGCTTAAGGGTTCGACGCTCTTGCGAAAGGAGCCGATTGGAGTCTGCGGTCTTATCACACCCTGGAACTGGCCTATGAACCAGATTGTTTGTAAGGTGGCGCCCGCACTTGCGGCCGGTTGCACTATGGTGCTAAAGCCGAGCGAAATTGCGCCTCTCTCCGCTTACCTCTTCACGGAAATTCTTCATGAAGCGGGCGTTCCAGCCGGTGTTTTCAACATGGTGAATGGCGACGGACCTACGGTGGGCTCTGCGATTGCGTCGCATCCAGACGTGGCTATGGTTTCCTTCACCGGGTCCACTCGAGCGGGTGTCGCTGTGGCTTCTGCCGCAGCCCCCACCGTGAAGCGGGTCACGCAGGAACTGGGTGGTAAATCCGCCAATATTATTCTGGATGACGCGGATCTGGAGAAAGCAGTTACGGAGGCCGCGCGCGGATGCTTTCTCAACACCGGCCAGTCGTGCGACGCGCCCACTCGCATTCTTGTCCCGCGGTCCAGGATGACCCAGGCGGCTGCGGTCGCAAAGCAGGCCGCTGCGGCCACCAAAGTGGGGGACCCCTTTACGAAAGGTACCAACATTGGCCCGCTCGCGAGCGCAGCGCAGTTCGAAAAAGTGCAGCGCCTGATCAAGAAAGGTATTGAGGAGGGCGCAGAGTTGGTGGCCGGCGGCGTGGGCCGCCCCCAGGGCATCAGCAGGGGATACTTCGTGAAGCCGACGGTCTTCGCCCGCGTCCGCAGCGAAATGACGATTGCACGCGAAGAGATTTTCGGGCCTGTCCTTTCCATCATTCCTTACGAGAACGAAGACGATGCGGTTTACATCGCGAACGACAGCTCCTACGGGCTATCGGGTTATGTAGCGTCTGGAAGCATTGAGCGCGCGCGCAGGGTTGCGAAGAGAATCCGATCCGGTAACGTTCACGTCAACGGTGCTCAATCCGATTTCAGTGGTTGTTTTGGCGGCTACAAGCAGTCTGGCAATGGCCGTGAATGGGGCGAGGCCGGATTACACGAGTTCCTTGAGTTGAAGGCCATCTTTGGGTACGCGGCGAGCTGAGGGAAAGCTAATCAGTGGCCCACCGGAAGGAATCGACACGGCATTCGACAATGTCAGCTTTTCACCTGCTGACAGTGGTCCAGGATGCGATCACTCTGGAATTTGCTGTGCGTCTTTCCGCATCCGTACGCCGCGATGAAAACGCCGCATATCGAATGCGTTGCTTTTTTGTGGGTTCGAGGCCGCTCTCGAAATCGCATTGTCGGCGCGCCGCCGCACGCTGGGGCCGATTCTCCTCGATGTGATCTTCCGCGGACTGAAATCTGGCTCTGGACCCAAATCCACGGATAGAGTGCCGTGGTACACGGCCAGCGCGGCCACGACGACAGCTTCAAGTATCGACTCATCGTCGAGTCCGCATTCCCGCAGCCGTTCAAATGTCTTTCGAGCGCACTGAGAGAGCGTGGCGGCTTAGCTTGAGACAAAATTGCAGGCAGGCTAGGTCAGCGGCCGAGAGGTTTTCATGACCGTCCTTATTCAGGAGATCGTCATTCAAGAGATCGTCGATTTGACGGTCCAACACGCCGAACGAAGAAAAGACTCTACTGCTAGCCGCTACGCAATACGTGTCTTGCCGGTCAGCTGAAACGACCAGAAGGATTCGTTCCTTCTGTAGGCGGGAAATTCCTCCTAAACACGCGGCGCTTTCAAGTTCTGTCTGGGCCTCGATGGCGCAAGGTAAAAGCGTCTGCGCGCGCGAAGGAGATCGGGAACAAATCCCAGGGCGTTTTGGAACGCCACAAACGGGCCAAAGTTGGAAGACGGTGTAGTGCGCTATGAGGGGCTCGACTATCCCTAGCGCGCCCTGCCGGCATAGCGGTCAAAGCACAACAGGTGTAACGACGCTAATTTGAAAGTCGTGCGAATCCAGCTCCCCATACCCTTCCCGCATCCGCCTCTTGGACGATCACCGCGATCCTGAGATTCCCTGGATTCTTGGCGCTGAGATCAAGGTTCATTTCTCGGGTAAATCCTGCGGACTTATCTACTGCTCCGATTCGGATGAGGTTTCGCAGAACCGCAACATGTTTTAGTGTTCTTCCAGCGTTTTCTCCGCGGCTCACATGCGATTCGTCGCTGTCATCGGCTATCGCGACGAAAATGCCCGCTGACTCCGCGGCGCTGGACGAAGGCAATGGGCCGGTTTCGATGTGAAAGACTGCCATTTTTTCATCGCTCAGACTGGAAGAGATACTCACCGGGGTTTTCATCACTTTTGTGGCGTTCTGAATTGCCTCCTTTGCACTTTGTTCATCGCTGCCCACGAATTCAAACCGTCCGTCAACGATCATCTGCGGTGTGTAGATGCTTCCGAGGCCAAACTGCGCCGCGTAGGCACTTTGCCGCTCGCTGTATTCGTGTGAAGAGTAGGGATCCTTCCATCCGATGTCGTTCCAGTAGTCCACGTGTTCACTCAAAACGATCAGATCCGCGCCGCTCACCTGCCGAGATCGGTCGAGTCTCTCTAACAGGGCATCGGCAGGAGGACAGCTGGAGCACCCTTCGGATGTAAACAGTTCGACTAGCACGGGACTGCGTGGAGTGCCATCGTGGCTCGGCCCCTGCGGTACGCTCTCGGCATGGATGAATCGAAACGAGAACATCGTCGTTAGAACACAAATCGCGACCAACCCAGCAAGTAGTAGTCTGAAACGCGTCATGCTTCCTCCTGACCGATTGAGATTGTTCATCGTACTTTCTAAGCTGCTCAGCTCCATCCCCCGCTGACCGAGATCAACTGGCCGGTAACCCACGCGGCTTCATCTCCAGCCAGAAATGAGACAACGTTCGCGATATCCCGCGGTTGTCCGAGCCGGCCGAGAGGGGTCTGGGAAGCGACAACGGAACGAAAATCGCTGGAACCAGGCATGGCTCTGAAACCCTCGGTATCGGTAGCGCCAGGCAGGACAAAGTTGACTAGGATCTTCTTGGGACCAAGCTCAGCTGCAAGACCTTTGGTGATGGCGTCGACGGCTGCTTTGGTCGCCGAGTAAACGACCAGGTTGGGTTTTGGAGAAAGCGAGGCGATCGAGCTAATGTTGATGATCGATCCCCCGGCATCTCCAAACACTTTGACTGCCTCCTGAATCGAAAAGAAGAGCCCCTTCACGTTCAGACTAAAATGCCGGTCGAAGAGTTGCTCATCAACCTTCTCAAAGGGCGCAGGCGAGTAGACGGCAGCGTTGTTGACCAAGACGTGGACGCGCCCGTATTCCCGAACCGTGGTCTCAAACAGCTTCTTGACGTCGGCTGGTTTGCTCACATCGGCGCGAACTGCAAAAGCGCGGCCTCCTCGCTTCTGTATGTTTGCGACGACGGTTTCGGCTCCCCGCGCGCTGCTTGAGAAGTTCACGGCCACCGCGGCACCGTCTCCGGCGAGCTTCTCTGCTATCGCCGCCCCGATCCCTTTCGACGCACCTGTGATGATTGCAACTCTGCCGGACAAGTTCGCCATTGCTCCCAGGTCTCCTTTGGTCTGCTAGTGTTAACCGACTGCTGTTTGCGTGAATGTGAGAGTCTCCTCCTCGGCTACAAAGAAAATTGGAGGCCCGTCGGAAGAAATCTTCACCGCGTGCGCGAGCACCTCTTTGCCGCCTTCAGAAGCGACGCGAGCTTCGAGAGCTTGCACGGACGGAAAATGAACTCCGGCGATGCGATAGAAAGGAGGGATAGCTTGGGGGGAGCCCAATCCCCTGGTTGGGATAATCTTGATATTGGCGTCTAGTTTCGACCGCAAGCGGCAGATGCTTGCGGTGATAGACTTTCTCGAAAACAGTAACATCTTCGGGACGCGGGTATAGGACAACGAGTTTCACGTCTGCCATTCGATTGCTCCTCGACAAGACCTGTAAAATCACCGCCGCGTCGCGTCAGCGAAGCACCCTTTCGACATCGCATAGCGCTTCCGTCATCAAGCGACGAACAGCGACTCCAATCAGATTTGCGAGCTACCTAAAAGTTTCATTTCTTGTGGAAAAGCGCTCATTTGCCTGTTTAGCTGAAACTTTTGGGCTGACGAGGAATCTCATCTTTTGATCGGGGCCAAACCCAAACTTCGCGTCCCCGGCGCCGCCCCAAATCCAACGCTAGGAGCCTACTCACATGAATTGTGCTGCATACTTTAGTCGCATCCTAAGGTCTCTGAGGAATCGCAAACTTATCCTACGCGCCGCGGTTTTGGTATTTGCGGGCGTCGCCTCGATCGGTATTGCGTACGGAGCGTTGAAGGCCCAAAATCGCGCCGGATTGGACAGCATCCTCGATGAGATAGCTGCCGGCCGTAAGGTGTCGCCAAGAGTCAGTCTGCCTCTGCAGGTAGGCTTCTTCAATGGTGCAACGGCGCTCTACATTACACCGGAAGTAGGAGTCGACCCGAATGCTCCGGGAGCTATTATTGCTGCCGCGAAACAGGTCGCCGCAGGGTTCAACTCCAATTTCATTCCTCAAAACTTCGGTACGCTCCCTAACTCTCCGGC
>WNFI01052679.1_pt1 | contig 11572 bp, 10 predicted proteins | sample 5400471 | NCBI WGS metagenome assembly WNFI01 (sample SAMN13153348, study PRJNA577476) | soil metagenome | isolation source: 100 cm saprolite on Douglas fir-dominated hillslope | place: USA:California | collected 2013-09-17
CGCGGCGGCATCTCGCTCGATTTCCGCGACATGAACCGCGTGCTCGCGGTTCACGCCGAGGATCTCGACTGCGTCATCGAGCCCGGCATCACGCGCAAGGCGCTCAACGAGCATTTACGCGATCAGGGCGTGTTCTTTCCGATCGATCCGGGCGCCGATGCGTCGCTCAGCGGCATGGCGGCGACCCGCGCGTCCGGCACCAATGCGGTGCGCTACGGCACGATGAAAGACAACGTGCTGGCGCTGAAAGCCGTCATGGCGGACGGCGAGCTCATGACAACGGCACGGCGGGCGAAGAAATCCTCGGCGGGCTACGACCTGACGCGGCTCTTTGTCGGATCGGAAGGCACGCTTGGCATTATCACCGAGCTGACGCTGAAGCTTGCCGGCATTCCGGAGGCGATATCGGGGGGCGTGTGTCCGTTTCCCTCGGTCGAGGCGTGCTGCCGGGCGACCATCTTGACCATCCAGTCCGGCATTCCCGTGGCGCGCATCGAACTGCTCGACGCGCTGCAGGTGCGCGCGGTCAATCTTCATTCCAAGCTTGCGCTGCCCGAGACGCCGATGTTGTTCTTGGAATTTCACGGCACGGCGGCGGGGGTTGCCGAGCAGTCGGAGCGTTTCGGCGACATCGCGCGCGAGTTCGGCGGCGGGCCGTTCGACTGGGCGACGCGCCAGGAGGACCGCACCCGGCTGTGGGAGGCCCGCCATAATGCAGCGCTCTCGTGCAAGGCGCTCAGGCCGGGCGCGCAGATCGTCGCGACCGATGTCTGCGTGCCGATATCGCGGCTGGCCGAATGCGTCGTGGAGACCCAGCGCGACATCGCCGCAAGCCGGCTCTTGGCGCCGATCGTCGGCCATGTCGGCGACGGCAACTTCCATCTGACGCTATTGGTGGACATGGACGACGCCGACGAGGTCGCTCGTGCGCAAGCGCTGTCGCAGCGCCTGGTCGAGCGCGCGCTGGCCTTGGACGGCACCTGCACCGGCGAACACGGCGTCGGCCAGGGCAAGATGAAATACCTGTTGGCCGAGCACGGCGAGCCGGCGCTTGCCGCGATGCGCGCGATCAAGCGCACGCTCGATCCGCTCGACATCATGAATCCCGGCAAGATCGTTAATCTCTGATCGCATGGCGCGCGGGCGACATACTATCGCCCCGAATGCGGCCCAAACGCCGCCGTGAAGCGTGCAATCGGTGCCGGCCTCATTTAGGTTTGGGCAAAAGCGCGCAAGATTCGCGGATTTTGGTAAAAGCTCGGAGGCGCCGTGCAGACGACGCTGCTCGGATTGGCAATTGCGATCATCCTGGCGCTGGTGGCGGCGCTGGTGGCGCCGCTCGTCGTCGATTGGAATCATTTTCGCACGACGTTCGAGAATGAGGCGAGCCGTCTCACCGGATTGAGCGTGCGCGTTATTCCGGCGCCGTCGACTGGCCGGTTCCCACGCACGCTTGGCGCCCGGATGATCTTTCCATCTCGCGACTGCGCGTCGAAGACGGCAGCATCGTTCTCGCCGATGCCGCGTCGGGCGCGCGCCTGATGTTGCAGAAGTTTTCGTTCGACGGTGACATCCGCTCGCTGCTTGGGCCGTTCAAGGGCGAAGGAACGTTCGTCGCCGGCGACGAACCTTACAGCTACCGAATTTCGGGCGGCCGCGGCGATGCCGACACCGGGTTCAAAATCAGGCTCGGCGTCAGTCCGTCCAATCACCCGTTGACCGCGGACGTCGACGGCACGCTCAGCCTCGATCGCGGCGCGTCGCAATTCGACGGCACCATTGCGCTGGCGCGGCCGGTCGGCGCCGCGCTGTCGAGCGGCCAGCGGGTGATGAACGATCCATGGCATGCGAGCGGCACGATCCGCGCGACGCCGGCCGCGGCGACGCTGCAAGCTGTCACTTTCCAATACGGTCCGGACGAACGCGCGGTGGTTTTCACCGGCAAAGCGGATCTGACGTTGGGCGCGCACCCGCATTTCGACGGCGAGATCGCCGCGCTCGAGGTCAATGTCGATCGGGCGCCCGCCGCGCCCGACCTGACGCACCGGCCGCCGCTCCTTGTGATCAAAAATTTTGTCGAAACGTTCGTGGCGTCGATCAAGCCGCCGCTGCCGGGCAAGGTCGGCGTCGGCATCGCCGGCCTGACGGTCGGCGGCACCAATGTCCAGTCGTTGCACGGCGTGGCGCGTTTCGACGCGACGGGATGGAGCCTGGAGGGCGTCGAATTACGCGCGCCGGGGCTGACCCAAGTGAACTTGAGCGGCCGGATCGCGCAGTCCGGGCACGGTCTCGCATTCACCGGGCCCGGCGCCGTGGATTCCGCCGACGCGGATACGCTGCTCGCCTGGCTCAGCGGACATGGCGATACATCTTCGGCCGGGGTGCGGACATTGCGTGCGCGTGGCGACGTCACCATTGCCGGCGATCGTTTGGCGGTCGATGGGCTCGACGCCACGCTGGATCAGGAAAATGTCCAGGGCCGCTTTGCCTATACCTGGCCGGCATCCGACCGCCCGGCCATTGTCGAGGCTGATCTTCACGCCACCAAACTCGATCTCGATGCCTTGGCGGCGTTCGCCAAGACGGCCGTGGACGAGAACGGCTTCGCGCCGCCACGCCAGGGTTCGCTGGCGCTCGACATCGGCAAGGCGACGTTGGCCGGCATCGACGCGCGGACGGTCAAAGCGCAAGTCAAGTTCGACTCCGGCGCATTGCAGATCGAGCATCTGTCGGTCGGCGAACTGGGCGGTGCCGCGCTCGACATTTCAGGACGCATCGACGAGTTGTCGTCGCAGCCGCGCGGCCGCGTCACGGTCGATCTCAATGCCGGCACGCTTGCCGGTCTATCGCGGGTCCTGGGGCAGTCTGCGCCGCAGACGGCGGATGTCCTGCGCCGTGCCGCCGATCGCCTGGCGCCGGCAAAACTGCACGGCACGTTGACCGTCGCGCGGGCGGCGACCGCCGGCAGCACCGCCAAGCTCGATCTCAATGGCCAGTTGGGCTTGATGCGCATCGCGCTCAACGGCGAGGTGGTCGGGGAGCCGTCCAGGCTCGGTGACGCGAATGTGCACCTCGACGGCCGGCTCGACGCCGATGACGGCACCGCGCTGACGACGCTGTTCGGGCTCAATCGCGTCGTCGCCGTCGATCAACTGCCCGGCCGCGTGACGCTGTCGGCGGTCGGACCGCTGAACGGCGAGCTTCGCGTCGATGGCGAGGCGTCGGCCAGCGGATTTACTGCAGCGGTGCGTGGCGCGGTGCGATTGAACGGCAAGGAAACGCCCGCGGGCGCCTTCCAAGTTCTGGCGACCGCCGCCGACCTGCAGCCGTTGCAGCAAGCGATGACCGGCCAGCCGGGCAACGCGGTGCCGATCTCCGCGCGCGCCGCCGTTGCCGTTGTCGGCACCGCACTGTCGTTCACGCAAATCGCCATCGTCGCCGGCAAAACGTCGGCGCACGGGCGTCTCGCTGTCGATCTGGCAAGTCCGATCGCAATCGACGGTGACCTCGGCGCCGATAACGTCGATGGCGCCTGGCTGGCGGGCGTGCTGTTGGGGCTGCCGCGTCAGGCGCAAGGCGCCGGAGCGCCGTGGTCGAGCCGGCCGGTCGGCGCCGGTGCGTTCGCCGCGATGAACGGCGCCGTGACCTTCACGCTCGACCATGCGGCGTTCACGCCGGCTTTGACTGCCGGCAATCTCAAGGGCGTGGCGCAGTTTCGCCCCGGCGAAATCGCGTTGCAGAATATCGACGGCGGTCTCGCCGGCGGTCATGTCAGCGGCGAATTGGCGTTCCGCCACAACAGCGACGGGCTGGTCAGCCACGGCCATATCGCGCTGGCCGATGCCGACGCGGCGACGGTCCTGCAAACCGACAAGAAAATTATCGATGCGCGGCTGACGCTCAAGGCCGACTTCGATGCCATCGGCGCCAGTCCCGCTGCCCTCGTGCGCGCAGCGCACGGCGGCGGCGCGATCGCGCTGGCCGATGCGCAAATCGCAGGCCTCGACCCGGCGGCATTCGTCGCCGCCATGCACGCGGCCGATCAGGGCCCGGCGATCGAGGCCGCGAAAATTCAGCCGGCCGTGAATGCGGCGCTCGCCGGCGGCCATCTGGCTGTTCCGCAAGGCGATGCCGCGATGACGATCAGCGACGGCAGGGTCAGCGTCGCCAATGTGACGATGCCGGCGCAGAACGGCGCCGCGCTGTCGCTGTCCGGCGCGCTCGATCTCAACAGCGGTGCCGTCGATGCGCGCATGACCCTCACGGTGCCACCGCCGGCCCGTGGCTTGATCCGCATCCGGTCGGAGCTTGCTGTCGCGCTCAAGGGCCCGCTCGCGGCGCCGGCGCGAACCCTCGACATCTCGGCGCTGACCGGCTGGCTGACGCTGCGCGCCGCCGAACTGCAAACCCGGCGTCTGGAATCGATTGAAGCCAACGGGCGTCAGGACGTCTTCGGCCGCGCAGTTCGCCCGGACTTCCCCGTTGTCCGAAGAGCGCCGGCGGGCGGCATCGTCGAGTTCGATACGCTGGCGAGCGCGTCGGCACCGCCGTCCGGTACGCGAGGATTGGATCTGTTGCAGACGGAAGTGCCGGCCGCCGGCGTCACAGGGTCTACGACCGCAAACAAGCCGCGGCCCGCACCGCCACCGACCCAGCCAGCAGCCCCACAAACAGCGGGGCCGCCGCTCGATTTGCTATTCCGCCCGCAGAACTGACGTCGCCGCCGCGGGCATGACCATCAGCGGCGTTTGGCCGTTCCGCTCGGCGGCATGACCGCCAGTTTGCGCCCGGTAGTGGTCGAGCACGAACAGCCGGATGGCCGACGACAGATTTCCGTGCGGGCGGTCGGTATCGATCTCGGCGACGAGGTCTGACAGCGTCTTGTCGCGGCCGATGGCGATCTCCTTGAGCCCTCTCCAGAAGGCGTCTTCAAGGCTGACGCTGGTCTTGTGACCGGCGATGACGATCGAGCGCTTGATGACTGGCGATTTCATTGCCTGTCTCCCGTTTCGACCCGGTGTAGGTCGAGGCTTCGCTGGGCTTTGTCGTTGCGTGACTGTGTTGCGGTTCGATCCGTCTTAGTTCGGCCGTGGGCTAGGCGGTTGGCCGCGGCCTTTTGCTCGGCTTTGAGCCGTTTCGCCCGCTTCCGCGCGGTTCGGAGATTGACAACGTTGCCCATCAGGTCGCTCGGCGGTAACCGGATAACGTGGCTCGGGCCATCCTGGCCCTCTTGAGCTGCAAGACTATACGCCGGTACCCTGACACTGGATCACGACAACTGAGAGTCTACGGAGCGTTAACGCGGGGCTATTGATTGTGATCAAAGCCTATTGCTTTTGTCAGGCAGCGAAGTTCCCTTTCGCTCCAATCTTAATAGGGGTCATCGCGCGCCTGATACTGGATGGATATTTGCAACGGCCTGATATTTTTGCGGCAATGCTCAAAGTAGACGTGAAATGGATGTGAGATATCAGATAATGTACTTAAGAGTATTTTACGAATAGGGTAGCATTACGCTCCCGATATTGATGCAGCTCATTATCCTCGCGGGTATGCCGATACTGCCGTGCTCGCACACAAATTCGTGATTGCCGGGTCGTAACGCAGCGGCGACTGCCTGTGGTCCGGCGTTCTTACTTCTTGCGGAATCGATCGAGCCGCACCACTTCACCGCCGCCGCTTTTTTCATCGGGCGCCGGCTCCGCCGTAGCAGCACGGGCGGGCAGCGCATCGGTCTTTTCGATCGCCGCCGGGCGTGGCGCGGGAGTGGGGGGCTCAGCCGCAGTGCTCGGCTCCTCCGCCGCTGGCTTGTCGAGGGTCTCGAACTGGAAGCCGAATTGCACCGCCGGATCGAAGAACGCCGTCACCGCATCGAACGGCACCGCGAGCCGCTCCGGAACGCCGCCGAACGACAAGCCGACCTCGAAACCGTCGTCGTCGACCGTCAGGTCCCAGAACTGATGCTGCAGCACGATCGTCATCGCGTCGGGATATTGCCCGCGCATCCGCTCGGACAGCCGCACCCCGGGCGCCGCGGTGGCAAACGTGATCTTGAAATGATGCTCGCCCGGCAGGCCCTTCTTGGCGACGTCCGCCAATACCGTGCGCACGACCCCGCGCAAGGCCGCTTGGGCGAGAATGTCGTAGCGGATGTAGTCCACAGGCATCGGGGTATCAGGTGTCAGGAATCAAGAATCAGGAACGCTCAAGAGATAAGGCACGAATCATACCGATCCAGACTGATTCTGTCCTGATCACTGATGTCTGACTCCTGATGGCTGAAAAGTGGAGGCTTCTGTTGCCAGGTGCCTCCGAACCCCGCCTGACGGAGCTTAACCCGTCAGGGCTTTAAGTCGGTCTTTCAGACTGCGTTACGCAGCCAGAGCAACCGGAGCATAGTTGTCATTGGCAACTATGGATTTGGCCCGATAACGCCGGAACCATCCCGGGCAAAAGCGCGCCTTTTACGCCCTCGTCGATCCTATTTCGACCCCGTAAGCAGGGATCAGCAATCAGGACATCAGGGATCAGAACTGCGTAAGCCTACTGATACCTGAACCCTGATACCTGACCCCTGGAATTGGTGGAGTCGCCGGGTACCGCCCCCGGGTCCGAAAGGTTTATTACGACGGCCGTTTATCGCCATAGCCGGCTTGCGCCGGCACCAGGGAATATAGGCGTAAATGGTTGCCGAAAAAAGAGCGGGGTCAGGCCCCAAGAAACTCACATGAAACTCCTCTCCGGCGGACAGTCCGGCGTCGACCGGGCGGTGCTCGATGTCGCGGTGGAGCGCGGCATCGATTATGGCGGCTGGTGCCCGAACGGCGGCTGGGCCGAGGACCTTGCGGCGCCGCCCGGGCTCTTGGCGAAATATCCGCACCTGAAGGAGACGCCGCTCGCCGATCCGGCGCAACGCACCGAATGGAACGTGCGCGATGCCGATGCCTGCATGATCGTGATCGCGGCCGGCGGCTTGGCGATCTCCAAGGGCACAGCGCTCGCCGAGGCGCTCGCGCATCAGTACCGCAAGCCGCTCATTGTCGTGGATCTTGCCGAGCCGGAGCCTGTCGAGCAGGCGGCGCTCTGGCTGCGCGTGCAGCAGCGCCGGGTCGGCGCCGATCTTGTGCTCGCCATCGGCGGCCCGCGCGAGAGCGAAGCGCCGGGCATCTATGCCAGCGCGACGACGTTCATTCACGCGTTATTGGATTTGGCCGATCGCGGTTAGCGCGCGGCCAACGATCGCGCATCGCCTGCGTGCGCCAAAGCGTCTGGCCGCGCATGGCAAGCGGCGTTAAACGAATTGCATGAACGATGCATCGTCGGCGCCGCGCGCGACCGAACCTTTTGCCGCTGCCGTGCCGCCGCCGAGCCTGTCCGGGTTGTTCATCGCGTTTGCCATCATTGCACTATGCGGCTTCGGCGGCGTGCTGGCCTGGTCGCGGCGCATGATGGTCGATGAACGCCGCTGGCTGACGCCGGAGCAGTTCAACGAGACCTACGCGCTGTGCTCGTTCCTGCCGGGGCCCAACATCGTCAATTTCTCCGTCCCGATGGTGCTGATCACCATCATCGGCGCGCTGTACGCGCACTACGGCGATATTCCGGCCTTGCGCCGCATGCTGGTCGCAATAGCCGCGGCGGCCGCCGGCCTGATGATGGCGACCGCGGCCAAGATGGCGCGGCCTTTGTTCCGCGACGGCGCCATTGCCGGCCCGCTGATCGGGCTCGCCACCTTCGTCTCGATCGGCATCGTGCACTGGCCGCTGCCGCTGGTGTTGATCGTGCTGCTGCCGCTGAGCATCGCGCTGGCATGGATGCGGCGATGAAGCCCGGCACGCTCACCACGCTCGCCGGCTTTTTCGCGCTGATGTCGCTGTTCGCGATCGGCGGCGCCAATTCCGCGGTGCCGGAAATGCATCGCTTCGCCGTCGCGGTGAAGCATTGGATGACCGACCAGGAATTCAGCGACATCTTTGCGCTGGCGCAGGTGACGCCCGGGCCGAACGTCATCATCGTTACGTTAGCGCCGCCGTGGTGGCGACGGCGGCGGACTATAATTGGGTCGCCGCGGGCATTTCGCTCGCCACCGCGATCATTTGCTATTGGAAGCGGATGAACCCGCTTTGGGTTTTTGCCGCGGCGGCGCTGCTCGGCTTAAGCGGGGTGGTTTGAAGCGGCCCACTTGAAGCGGCCCACAGCGCTCTTGCGTACGCTTCGCTCGCCGCTCATTTGACGTTAGACTCCCCCGAGTCGGCCGGACACCGCCATGCGCCAATACCTCGACCTTATGGAACGCGTACTCGAAGAGGGCGTGGAAAAGCGCGACCGCACCGGTGTCGGTACGCGCTCGGTCTTTGGCCATCAGATGCGCTTCGATCTCGCTGCCGGCTTCCCGCTGGTCACCACCAAGAAGCTGCACGTCAAATCCATCATCTACGAACTGCTTTGGTTCCTGCGTGGCGACACCAACGTCAAATATCTCAACGAGCATGGCGTCACGATCTGGGACGAATGGGCCGACGAGAACGGCAACCTCGGCCCGGTCTACGGCCGGCAATGGCGCTCCTGGCCGGCGCCAGACGGTTCCACCATCGATCAATTCGCCAACGTGCTAGCGGAAATTCGCCGCAATCCCAACTCGCGCCGGCTGATCGTCACCGCCTGGAATCCGGCGGAAGTCGACAGCATGGCACTACCGCCGTGCCATTGCCTGTTTCAGTTCAACGTCGCCGACGGCGCGTTGTCCTGTCAGCTCTATCAGCGTTCGGCCGATATCTTTCTCGGCGTGCCGTTCAATATCGCCTCCTATGCGCTGTTGACGATTGCCGTGGCGCAGGTGAGCGGGCTCAAACCCGGCACCTTCATCCACAGCCTTGGCGACGCTCATCTTTATCTCAACCATCTCGAACAGGCGCGTTTGCAGCTTTCGCGCTCGCCGCGGCCGCTACCGACGCTGCGGCTCAATCCCGCCGCGAACGATCTGTTCGCGCTGCGCTACGAGGACTTTTCGCTCGAAGGCTACGACCCGCACCCGCACATCAAGGCCGCGATCGCGGTGTGAGGATGAACATTCTCATCGTCGCCGCCGTTGCCGAAAACGGCGTCATCGGCCGCGGCAATGCGCTGCCGTGGCGGCTCAAATCGGATATGCAGCACTTCCGCGCGCTGACCATGGGCAAGCCGGTGGTGATGGGGCGAAAAACTTATCTGTCGATCGGCCGGCCGCTGCAGGGCCGCACCACCATCGTGGTGAGCCGCGACCGCGCCTTTGCCGCGCCGGGCATCGTGGTGGCGCCGAGCCTCGACGCCGCCCTGACGACGGCGCGCGGCGATGCGTTGCGGCGCAACGCCGATACCATCGTCGTCGCCGGCGGCGCCGAGATCTACGCCCAAGCCATGCCGCTTGCGACGCAGCTCGCCGTCACCCACGTTCACAAACAGATCGATGGCGATGCCTACTTTCCGGCCATTGATCCAAATGAATGGCATGAAAGCACACGCAGTGAGCATGAGGCGGCGGCCGAGGACGAAGCCGCGTTCGCATTCGTGACCTACGAACGCGAAATTGGCGCCAAAATGCGGCCGATCAGCGCGTCATAACTGCGCGTTGTAAGGGGCAGTAGGGTCCCCTATAACCCCTACCCAAACAAGGGCCGGCGCTGCGCCGGCGTCCGAGGAGACATTTGATGCCGTGGAGCAACCAATCCGGCGGCCCGTGGGGTTCCGGGTCGCGGGGACCGTGGGGCTCGGGGCCGCAAACGCCCGGGGGGCCGAGGCCGCCCGATCTCGAAGACTTCCTGCGCCGCGGCCAGGACCGGCTGCGCGCCCTGATGCCGGGCAATCTCGGCGGCCGCGGCATCGCGCTCATTGCGCTTGTCGCCGTGGCGCTGTGGGGATTTTCCGGCTTCTTTCGCGTCGAGCCCGATGAGCTCGGCGTCGTGCTGCGCTTCGGCCAGTTCGTGCGCGAGGTCCAGCCGGGGCTGAATTATCATCTGCCTTATCCGATCGAGACCGCGCTGACGCCGCAGGCGCTGCGCGTCAACAAGATCGACATCGGCATGCGGGTCGCCGAGGACATGCGCCGCGGCACCACCATCCGCGACGTGCCGGAAGAGAGCCTGATGCTCACCGGCGACGAGAACATCGTCGACGTCGATTTCTCGGTGCTGTGGAAGGTCAAGCCGAACGCGGTCGGCGACTATCTGTTCAATGTGCAGGGTCCCGAAGGCACCGTGAAAGCGGTCGGCGAGAGCGCCATGCGCGCGGTGATCGGGCGCTCGAACATCCAGGCGATCCTCACTGGCGCGCGGCAGACCATCGAGACTGCGGTGCAGGAATTGATGCAGAAGACGCTCGACGACTACGGCGCCGGCATTTTGGTGCAGCAGGTCCAGCTGCAGAAGGTCGATCCGCCCACCCAGGTGATCGACGCCTTCCGCGACGTGCAAGCCGCCCGCTCCGATCTCGAGCGCGCGCAGAACGAAGCGCAGACATACGCCAATCGTATCGTGCCGGAGGCGCGCGGCCGTGCCGCCAAGATCATCCAGGACGCCGAGGCCTACCGCTCGCAAACCGTGGCCGAGGCCACGGGCCAAGCCTCGCGCTTCTCGCAGGTCTACGATCAATACAAAAAGGCGCCCCGGGCCGCAAGGCGGTCCGGGTGTCGTGCCGTATCTGCCGCTCAACGACCTGACGCGGCAACAGCCGCCGGCGCAGAAACCGGGAGGCACGCCATGAGAATGGGCCTCGCGAGCGGCGCCGCCGCCATCCTGCTGTTGGCTGCCATCATCGTCGGCTACAGCACCTTCTTCACCGTGTATCAGACCCGGCAGGCGCTCGTGGTCCGCCTCGGGCAACCGGTGCGCGTCATTACCGAACCCGGCCTGAACGCAAAGATTCCCTTCATCGACAGCGTCATCTATATCGACAAGCGCATTCTCAATATCGAGACGCCGGCGCAGGAGGTGATTGCGTCGAGCGGCGGCGACCGGGCCAATGCCGGCGTCGCCCAGGCCGGCGAGCGCCTCGTCGTCGACGCCTTTGCGCGCTACCGCATCACCGACCCGCTCAAATTCTATCAGACGGTCGGGCCGGATGGCGCCAGCACGCAGCTTGCGATCCTGCTCAACTCGGCGCTGCGGCGCGTGTTGGGCGCGGCCACGCTGTCCGACGCCGTGCGCAACAAGCGTGAGGAGCTGATGGGGCTGATGCGCGATCAACTCGATCGCGATGCCCAGCCGTTCGGCATTCACGTCATCGACGTGCGCATCCGCCGCGTCGACCTGCCGGAGCAGAACAGCCTGGCGGTCTATCAGCGCATGCAAACCGAGCGGCAGCGCGAGGCGGCGGAGTTCCGCGCCCAGGGCAGCCAGAAGGCCCAGGAGATCAGAGCCAGGGCTGATCGCGACGTCACGGTGCTGTTGGCCGAAGCGACGTCCCAGTCCGAGCAGATCCGCGGCCAAGGCGACGCCGAGCGCAATCGCATCTACGCCGAGGCCTACGGCCAGGATCCGGGCTTCTTTGGCTTCTACCGCTCGATGCAGGCCTACGAACGCAGCATGCAGCACGGCGA
>WNFI01236931.1_pt1 | contig 11572 bp, 12 predicted proteins | sample 5400471 | NCBI WGS metagenome assembly WNFI01 (sample SAMN13153348, study PRJNA577476) | soil metagenome | isolation source: 100 cm saprolite on Douglas fir-dominated hillslope | place: USA:California | collected 2013-09-17
CGCGGGTCGAAGCCACCCTAAACTAGCAGAGAACGGAGCGTCCGGATAGAAGATCGGGCGCATTCTGGAACCCCGTCGAGGCGGATGATCTTTTCCATGGTGCCTCGCCCTCCTGACCGCGCGTCCGTTGCGTGAAGCTCCGCCATGGAACATACTTGCGCCCACATCTGGCCTGTGTCCCGCCTGGTCGAGGTGGCCGGGGTCAACGGTCTTCGATGAACGCCGGAAGGAGAAAGGCGATGCGCTCGAACCGCAAAGCGATCGTTGCTCTGTCCGCGCTGGCCTTGCTGGTGCCGCTCTTGGGACGGGGCGACACACCGGGCCGCCATCCGCGTTACCTGCGCGCTCGGAGCGACCTTCAGACCGCTTGGCTGCTCCTGCGGGTCCACGACGAGCCCAATGTCATGCGTGAGGTGCGCCGGACCCAGACCGACATCGAACACGCCGTGCGCGAGATCGACCGCGCCGCCGTGCTCGACCGCAAAGACGTCGATGATCATCCGCCTGTCGATACGAACCTCGATCGCCCGGGGCGCTTTCTCAAGGTGATGGCCCTGCTCGACAGTGCGCGAGCGGACATCGGACGCGAGGAAGACAATCCTTACGCGGTCGGGTGGCGTAACCTCGCTTACCGCCACATCGACGCGGCCAAGGAGCACTTGCGGAGGGCCGCGGTCACCCTGCGACTCGACCGGGAGCTGGGTTTCTAACCAGGGCCTGACCGGCTTCGGTACCGGCGGTTGACGAGCACGACCCGCCGTCCGGTTGCCTGCTCCAGCGTCTGGCAGGTTCGGGACGCGCGCACCCCCAAACCGATCGAGCGGCGCCAGCGCCTTCCGGATGAGGCGCGGCTCGAACGCCCTCCGCCCTCCGGATTCGCGCGCGGTCGGCGGGGGCGCGCGACCTTCCATCCGGCCTCGGGACATCGCGCCCCGCGGGCGCTCGGAAGATAGGAGCAATCAGAACGCGGGCGCGACCCTCACCATCACGACGTCGTGGGGCTCCACCTTTGCCTCGAACCGTCCCTCGAATGAACCGAGGTCGGACTTCTTCCAGAGGTCGCGGACCACGGCCTTCCCGCCCGGGGAGAGGCCGATGTCCTCCCAAGAGATCGCGATCTTCCCGGCCTCAGTGCCGCGGTTGAAGAGGATCACCGCCCGCGACCCATCGGCGAGGGGCTTCATGAATACTTGGCGGGGGCCGTTGTCCCGGACCTTGCGCCCCTGCATCCCGAGTGGATCCTGGTCCACGGCGATGACTTCGCGGTTGGTGAGGATCTCGATCGTCTCCTTGGACATGGTGCGCAGATCGTTGCCCGCCATGAGGGGGGCGGCCAAGAGACACCAGAAGCTGAAGTGGGCGCGGGACTCGGCCGGGTTCAAGCCTCCGTTACCCACCTCGAGCATGTCAGGGTCGTTCCAATGGCCGGGACCCGCGTAGGGATGGAGGTCAGCCACGAGGTCGATGATGTGTAGGACGCCCATGCCGCCCCAGCTCTTGCTGCAGTCCCAGCAGTCCTGGATGTCTCCGGTGCTGCGCCAGAGGTGGCCCACCCCCTGCGCCCAGAGCCAGGGTTTGGTGGTCCCCCATTCGCACATGCTGAAAACGATGGGACGGCCACTCCCGCGCAGGGCGCGGCTCATGCGCCCGTAGGAGTCGCGAGTGTCCTGCCCCTGCGTGTTGCACCAGTCGTACTTCAGATAGTCCACGCCCCACTCGGCGTAGGTCTTTGCGTCCAGCTCCTCGTAGCCTTTGCTGCCCGGGCGCTTCTTGCAGGTCCCGGTGCCCGCGTCCGAGTAGAGGCCGAAGCGGAGTCCCTTCCCATGGACGTAGTTGGCCAAGTCCTTCATCCCGGACGCGAACCGCTCGGGATCGGGGACGATACGACCCTTCTCGTCCCGCTTCACCTGCCAGCAGTCATCGATGACCACGTATTGGTAGCCCACGTCCTTCATCCCCGTGGCCACCATGGCGTCGGCCGTCTCCTTGATGAGCTTCTCGCTGACATCGCAGCCGAACTTGTTCCAACTGTTCCAGCCCATGGGCGGCGTGAGGGCGAGCCCGTCCCCGCTCGCCGTCTGGCCAATGGCAACGCCGTGTGCGGCGAGAACGGCGGCTAAGATCCGACGCGGCAACCTAGCCATGAGCTTCCTCCCGCGGAATGTGCGGAGTCTACCCCAATCGGCATCGACGCGAGGCGTTTAGAGGCATGGCAACGCTCGGGCGGCTAGCCCGCGAGCGGGCGGAGGTCGTTCATGGTCAGGGGGCATGAAGCGACGTCTGTCCGTAGTAGAGTGGCACGCCGACGGCCCTGGGGAGGGGCGCTGCGCCGAGGAGGGCCGGCACCGAGGGCAGGCGTGGCGGCGCAACCCGTCGAAGCCAGAGCGGATGCCGCGGGAATCCTGGTCCGGAGGGAAGCGACGCGGAAGCCGAAGAAGGGACGAGTGACCCGTGGAAAACCGTCTCTCGAGACAGGATGAGGACTGGCTGAGGCTGCTGTCCCTCGGGCACTACATCATCGCGGGACTCGAGACCTTGGCCGGCTTCCTGCCGAGCTTCCATCTCGCGATGGGAATCTGGCTGTTGACCTCGGACGTGGCGCGGTCCAAGAATGGAGCACCCGCGGCTCTCTTCGGCGGCTTCTTTACCGCTATTGCCATCACGTGGATGCTCCTGGCCTGGTCCTTGGCCACGTGCCTTGTCATCGCGGGGAGGAGCATCGCCGACCGGAAGCGCCGGACATTCTGCCTGGTCGTGGCCGGCGCCGAAGCGATGCTCTGCATGCCTTTTGGCACGGTCCTGGGGATGTTCACGATCATCGTCCTCCTGCGCCCCGAGGTGCGTGACGTCTTCGAGGCGACGGATCGATCCGTCTCGAGCCGGAGGGGGTCTAGCCCTCGATGAGAGGGCCCCGCGGCTGACCCACCGGCCTCGGGCGCGGCGCGAGGGAAGCAGGTCATGGCAACCGTGCCGCCAAGCCCGGTCGGCCCCCGGCTCACCGGCGCGTCTCTGTAGTAAGTTACGAGCGCCGTAGTCCCCATGTCTTGCCGCCACGAACCGGAGGAGATCGTCCATGCCACAGACCCCCCACGTCGAGACCCATTTCACTTCCGGCGCGGTGGTGAGGGATGTGGTCATCGGCATGTCCGACGGTCTCACCGTCCCCTTCGCCCTGGCGGCCGGGCTCTCGGGGGCCGTGGACGCTACCGTCATCGTGATCACGGCTGGCCTGGCCGAGGTGGCGGCGGGCTCCATCGCTATGGGCCTGGGTGGATACCTGGCCGCCAAGAGCGATGCCGAGCACTACCGGAGCGAGCGGGCCCGTGAGCAGCGCGAGGTGAGGGAACTGCCCGCCCACGAGGCGGCGGAGGTGACGGAGATCTTCCGGTCCTACGGCCTCAGCGAGGAGGAGAGCGCTCCCCTCGTCGAAGCGCTGCGCCAACGCCCCGAGGCCTGGGTCGACTTCATGATGCGGTTTGAGCTGGGCTTGGAGCGGCCCGACCCGCAGCGCGCCCGCAAGAGCGCGATCACGATCGCGGGGGCCTATATCGCGGGCGGGTTGATTCCCCTCGGCCCCTACTTCCTGGTCGGCAGCGCGCGGGCCGCTCTCCCCCTCTCGGTGGGGGTCACTCTGGTCGCGCTCGGCGTGTTCGGCTACGTGAAGGGGCGCTTCACGGGCGCCGCTCCCTTTCAGGGGGCCCTTCAGACCATGCTCATTGGGGGGCTGGCGGCGGCTGCCGCCTTCGTGATCGCCCGCCTCGTCTCGTGATCAGCGGGGGGTGGGGAGGGGGGGGACGCCTTTGAGGCGCTCCTGCTGGCTCCGCCCTAGGTAGGCGATTCCCAGATAGAGGTAGGCCTGGGCGAGCTGGGGCGACATGGTCGTACCGCCCCCCGCGATGAGCCGCCGGGCGACCGTGTCCAGGGCCGCTATTCCGCTCTCGAACTCGCCGTTTTCCACCCGCCGGACGCCTTCCGCCACATCGGGATCCAGGGGGACGCTGATCGGGGTCAGGCCGAGGGGAAGGGGCAGCCGCGGAGTCCCCGGTTTCCGGGGAGCGGACTCCACGAGCACGGCAATGCTGGCCCGTTCTATCCCGGGTTCCCGGGCCACGGCCTCGGAGCGCTTGAGGGCCCCCCGCGCGGCCTCGGGATCGTCGGTGAGAAGGTAGGCTTCGGCCAGCCGCAGGTACGGGTAGTAGCGGTCGATCTTGTTCGTCCCGTAGGTGACGACGTTGTGGCCGGGCTCCGGCCGCAGCTTGACCGCTCGCTTCAGCGCCTCCACCGCCCTTGGCCCCTGCCGCTGCTTTAGGGCCTGGAGGCCCGTGGTATAGGCGTCATACCACTCCTCGGCGGCGAGAAGGGGGGCGAGGAGGACGAGAGCCAGCGCCGCCCACCCCCATGCCCGCTTCATGGGGGGACTGTACTCCCCGGGTTCACTCGCGGCAACAACCGCTGGTACACTAGAAGCTTATGGCTGACGTTCCCATCCCCGCCCAGCGCGCGGCCGAACTGCGAGCCCTGCTCCGGGAGCGCATCCTCATCATCGACGGTGCGATGGGTACGTCGCCAGTAGTCGCGCAATTGCGGCTCGCGCTCGACCTTTCTTGCGGCAGCAGCGTATTGCTCCATCTGGCCGATCAACGCATCTACACCGCTTGCGGTCGCTTGGTGAATCCCATGGAGTGCTGCGGAGAATCCAAAGCGCTTTAGCCAGGCGCGTACCATCTCGATGCCGCTGGGGTTTAGGTGCTGTTCGTAGGCCGTTAGGCGCTCGTTCACTTTGTTGGTGAGGATGGTGACCTGCTCGTTGTCCAGATCGGCCAAGCCGTCGCGCCATTGCACAAGCATTCGCAGCTGCTCTCTCTTCTCAGCCAAGAGCTTCATCTGCGCTCTCTGCTTCTTAACCGCGGAATCATCCGAGAGCGAAATGGCTGACTTGCCGGAGTTACAGCCGGAGCAGGCGGTAACGAGATTCAGGATGTCGTTGGCTCCGCCCTTTGACTGCGGCTGGACATGGTCAATGGTGAGCAGAACGTCCGGCGCGGCGCCGCCACAGTATTGGCACTTGAACTGATCTCGCTTAAAGACCTCGAAACGAACGCGCTTGCTCAGGGGCTTGCGTGCCATTACTTATCCCCTGCGACCCTTCGCCACGCGAGACGTGCCTTTCATAAGGCACACGTCGACCCCGTCATGGAGGTTGACGTGGACACGACGGCCCAGCGCGTCCGCGACGTCCGCGATGGTCCGCAGCGTCAGGTTCTTGTCGCCGGCCAGGATCTGGGTCACGAATCCCTTCGTGACACCCAGCCTTTTCGCCAGCTCGGTCTTCGTCACGCCCTCCCGCTCGAGCAGCTCGCAAAGCGCCGTGGCGGCCGCGAGGATCAGCTCCTCCTGGCGCAGCAGGCGCCGGTTCTTGACGGACGAGGCCTCGAAGGCCTCGACCGTGGTCGGTTTACTCCCGTGCATCTTTAAGGCCCCTCCCCACTTAGTGGACCTTTAGGGTGTTGTGGTGTAAGTGGTTCGGCCGGAGTATTCTATAAGCTTATGGCTGACGTTCCCATCCCCGCCCAGCGCGCGGCCGAACTGCGAGCCCTGCTCCGGGAGCGCATCCTCATCATCGACGGTGCGATGGGTACGATGATTCAAGCCTGCAACCTCCAGGAGGCGGATTTCCGGGGCGGGCGCTTCAAGGACCACCCCCGCGATCTCAAGGGCTGCAACGACCTGCTCTCCCTCACCCAGCCCGGGGTCGTGGAGGCCATCCACCGGGAGTACCTGGAGGCGGGGGCGGACATCATCGAGACCAACACCTTCAACTCCACCGCTATCTCGCTCACGGACTATGCGTTGCAAGACGCGGCTTATGAGATCAATCTGGCCGCGGCCCGGGTGGCCCGGCGGGCGGCGGACACGTTCATGGCCGCACCGCAAGGGCGGGGGGTCTTCGTGGTCGGCGCCCTGGGTCCCACCAACCGCACCGCGTCCTTCTCCCGCGATGTCAACAACCCGGGCGCCCGCCAGGTGACCTTCGACGAACTGGAGGCCGCCTACCACGAGCAAGCCCGTGGCCTCCTGGATGGCGGGGCGGACGCTTTGATGGTGGAGACCATTTTCGACACCCTGAACGGCAAGGCCGCCCTCTTTGCCATTCAGCGCGCGTTCGACGAGGGGGGACGACGGGTGCCGGTGATGGCCTCCGTGACCATCACGGACAAGAGCGGCCGCTGCCTCTCCGGACAGACGGTGGAGGCTTTCTGGAACTCCGTCTCCCACGTGGACCTGTTGAGCGTGGGGATCAACTGCTCGCTGGGACCGCGCGAGATGAGGCCATACCTCGAGGAGCTCGCGGGCGTGGCCCCCGTGTTCGTGAGCTGCTATCCCAACGCGGGCTTGCCCAATCCCCTCCTGCCCACGGGGTTCCCCGAGACCCCCGCGGACATGGCGCCCGTGCTGCGCGAGTTCGCGGAGAGAGGCTGGATCAACATCGTGGGGGGGTGCTGCGGCACCACCCCCGCCCACATCCGGGCCATCGCGGAAGCGGTGCGGGGCCTGCCCCCGCGCGTCCCCGCCCGGCCCGCGCCCTACTCCCGATTCAGCGGCTTGGAGCCGCTCACCATCCGGCCGGATGCCAACTTCCTGAACATCGGTGAGCGCACCAACGTCACCGGCTCGCCCCGCTTCGCCCAACTGATCCTGGCTGAACCTCATCGCCGCCGAGCCCGACATCGCGCGCGTGCCCCTCATGGTGGATAGCTCCAAATGGAGCGTGATCGAGGCCGGGCTGAAGTGCCTGCAGGGGAAGGGCATCGTCAACTCCATCAGCCTGAAGGAAGGAGAAGAGCCCTTCAAACGGCAGGCCCGCCTCATCCGGCGCTACGGGGCGGGGGTGGTGGTGATGGCCTTCGACGAGGAGGGCCAGGCCACGACCGTGGAGCGCAAGGTCGCGATCTGCGCGCGCGCCCACCGGATCCTGACCGGGGAGGTGGGCTTCCCCCCCACGGACATCATCTTCGACCCCAACATCCTGACCGTGGCCACCGGCATCGAGGAGCACAACGACTACGCGGTGGCCTTCATCGAGGCCACGCGAAGGATCAAGGCCCTCCTGCCCGGCTGCAAGGTGAGCGGGGGGATCAGCAACATCTCGTTCTCCTTCCGGGGGAACAAAGCCGTGCGGGAGGCCATGCACTCGGCCTTCCTCTACCACGCGATCAAGGCCGGCCTCGACATGGCCATCGTCAACGCGGGCCAGCTGGAAGTCTACGAGGAGATCCCCCGCGAGCTGCGGGAGCTCGTGGAGGACGTTCTCCTGAACCGCCGGGAGGACGCCACCGAGAGGCTGGTCGCCTTCGCAGAGTCGGTGAAGCAGAAGGACAAGGGTCCGATTCAGGAGGACGCCTGGCGGGGGGGCACGGTGGAGGAGAGGCTCACCCATGCCCTCGTGAAGGGGATCGTGGACTTCATCGAGGCCGACACCGAGGAGGCGCGGGAGAAGCACGGGAGGCCGTTGGCCGTGATCGAGGGCCCCCTCATGGCCGGGATGAACGTGGTGGGGGACCTCTTCGGCTCCGGCAAGATGTTCCTGCCCCAGGTGGTGAAGAGCGCGCGGGTGATGAAGAAGGCGGTGGCCTACCTGCAGCCATTCCTGGAAGCCGAGAAGAAGGTGGGAGAACCGAGACCAACGGAAGCGCGGATCGTGCTGGCCACGGTCAAGGGCGACGTCCACGACATCGGCAAGAACATCGTGGGCGTGGTCCTGGCCTGCAACAACTACGAGATCGTCGACCTCGGGGTCATGGTGCCCTGCGAGAAGATCCTGGCCACCGCCCGCGAGGTGGGGGCGGCCATGGTGGGCCTCTCCGGCCTCATCACGCCCTCCCTCGAGGAGATGACGCACGTGGCACGGGAGATGGAGCGCCAGGGCTTCGAGGTCCCCCTTCTCATCGGGGGAGCCACCACGAGCAAGGCCCATACCGCGGTGAAGATCGCGCCTTCTTACCACGGGCCGGTGGTGCACGTCCTGGACGCCTCCCGCGCGGTGGGGGTGGTGGGCCAGCTCAAGAGCCCGGGGCAGAGGGGGGCTCTGGCCGCGGAGAACCGGGGCGAGCAGGAGCGCCTCCGCCGGGAACACCTCGCGCGCCGGACGGAGCGCCCGCTTCTCTCCCTGGAGGAGGCCCGCCGCCGGCGAACGCGCATCGACTGGACCGCTTACCAGCCCCCGCGCCCCTCCTTCCGGGGCGTGCGGGCGCTCGATCCCGTGCCCCTGGCCGAGATCCGGCTGGACCACACGGTGACGGCCAACTCCCTGACCGCGCGCGCGGTCTTCGGCTTCTTTCCCGCGAACAGCGTGGGCGACGATATCGAGGTCTACACCGACGAGGCGCGCTCGGGGATACTCACCACGTTCCACACCCTTCGCCAGCAATCGGACAAGGGGGAGGGGGAGCCCGACCAGGCCCTGGCCGACTTCATCGCCCCCCGCGAGACCGGCCTCCTCGACTACCTGGGGGGTTTTGCCGTGACCTCGGGGGTCGGGATCGAGCCCTTGGTCGCAGCCCTCGAAAAGGACCACGACGACTACGGATCGATCATGGTGAAGGCGCTGGCCGACCGCCTGGCGGAGGCCCTGGCCGAGTGGCTGCACAAGCGCGCTCGCGCCGAGTGGGGCTACGGCAAGGACGAGTCGCTGGGCGTAGAGGACCTGATCCGGGAGCGCTATCGGGGGATCCGTCCCGCTCCTGGCTATCCGGCTTGCCCGGATCACACGGAGAAGGGCCCCCTCTTCGATCTTCTCCAAGTGGAGGGGAAGATCGGCATCCGCCTCACGGAGAGCTACGCCATGCTCCCCGCCGCCTCGGTGAGCGGCTTCTACTTCTCGCACCCGGAGGCCCGTTACTTCGCGGTGGGACGGATCGAGCGCGACCAAGTGCTCGACTACCACCGGAGAAAGGGCATGGACCTGAGGGCGGTGGAGCGCTGGCTGGCCCCCTACCTCAACTACGAGCCCGAGGGTGAGCTGGTGGGGGAGGTGTCGCCCGCGCCCGCGCCCAACGGCGTGGTGGCCTGACGCGGTCCGAGGCCGTCGCCGCCCATGAAGCTCCAACTCCGCTTCCCGGCCACCCCCGAGAATGCGCTCGACCACGCGCAGCTCGCGGTGGAGGCATCGTGGGAGGAGAACGAAGTCGACCTCGACTACTCACCGGTTAGCTTGGAGCGCCTGGACGAGCAGATCGAAGGGCTCCGCGAGCAGGGGTTGACGGGGGAGGACGTGGCCGAGGCCCTCTTCGTGTTCGGCTGCTACCTCGGGCAGGTCATGATCCAGGGCCTGGGGGGGCGATGGGTGGCGACGGCCCGCTCGCCGCTCCGTGACCTGTCCCCCTGGCCGATGGTGGTGGTTCTGCCCGGGGGCTCGGCCTGGGATCCCATCGGCAAGGCCTACAAGCGCCTGGAGCTGGGAGACTCCGAGTACTTGCCCGCCTTCTATGCGGCGGCGGCCACCTCGGTGGGACAAGCGTGAGCGACGACCACGCGATCGCGATCCCCATCACGGGCGAACTGGACCTGCATGCCTTTGCTCCGCGCGACGTGCCCGCCCTGGTCGAGGACTATGTGCGGGCCTGCCGGGAGAGGGGAATCCGCCGGCTGCGTCTCGTCCACGGCCGCGGCCGCGGCGTGCAGCGCGCGGAGGTGCGGCGCGTCCTCGCCCGCTTGTCCGAGGTCGCGTCGTTCGCGGACGCTCCCCCCGAACGGGGGGGCTGGGGAGCGACCCTGGTGGAACTCCACCGATCGTGAACGACGCGACGTGCGAAAGATCACAGGCGGCAATGGCTCAAGTCTTTTCTTAGGAGTTCTGGAAGCCGCCCCTGACGCGGCTTTCAGGAGGTCACACCCTTCGCGCCCGCGCAGGGACGGGATGAATGTTTTCTTGACAAGGGCGGACCCGCCAACTACATTGCGATTGCGCCGCGAAACGGTGACAACCGGATCAATCAATCAATCGTGTACGGGAACAGCATGGGTGGTCATGCGTAACCTGACGTTTGGCTTTTTCGATGATAGCGGCCTTCCTCGTGACACTCGGATCCTGATGTTCTACTCGTTCGACACGGATGAGAACCTGCCCCGGTCCGGCATCCTCCACTACCACTTGGGGGAGGGGCGCTTCGTGGGACCGCGGCACGACCGTGAACTGACCAGCGCCGCCCTCGAGTTCCTCACCCACGCGGGCCGGCTTCCCACCTTATCCTGACGCGACCGGAACTTCCGGCCCCTAGAGCCCTTCGGTCGGCGTCCCCAGCCATGGTACGATCTCCCGTTTCGCGCCCGCGCGCGGAAAGCGCCAGGGAGGATCATCGATGACCACGACGGGGAAGAGCCGGCCCATCGGGCGGGCGGAGGGTAAGCTGGGAGTGTTGCTACCCGGCATGGGGGCGGTGGCCACCACCTTCGTGGCGGGGGTGGAGGCGATACGCAAGGGGATGTCCCGGCCCATCGGAAGCCTTACCCAGATGGGAACGGTGCGGCTGGGCAAGCGGACGGAAGGGCGCAACCCACGCATCGCGGAGTTCGTGCCCCTGGCCTCCCTGGACGATGTGGTCTTCGGGGGGTGGGACATCTACCGCGACAACGCCTACGAGGCCGCGCGCAAGGCCGGAGTGCTCAACCCCGAACACCTGCAGGCCCTCAAGCCCTTTCTGGAGACGGTGAAGCCTTGGCCGGCCGTCTTCGATCCCGCCTACGTCAAGAAGCTGACGGGCGAGAACGTGAAGAAGGGCAAGAACAAGCGGGACCTCGCGGAGCAGGTCTCGGCGGACATCGAGGGCTTCCGAAAGGAGAAGGGGCTCGCCCGGTTGGTCATGGTGTGGTGCGGCTCCACCGAGGTCTACCGCCAGGCCAGCGAGGTCCACTCTACGATCGAGAAGTTTGAGCGGGGCCTGGCCGAGAATCATCCCGACATCCTCCCCTCCATGATCTACGCGTACTGCGCGATCAAGGCGGGCATCCCCTACGCCAACGGAGCCCCCAACCTCTCCGCCGACATTCCCGCCCTCACCGACCTGGCCCGGAAGCAGGGCACCCCGATCGGGGGCAAGGACTTCAAGACCGGCCAGACCCTCATGAAGACGATCCTGGCCCCCGGTTTCAAGGCCCGCCTCCTGGGGATGGAGGGCTGGTACTCGACCAACATCCTGGGCAACCGGGACGGAGAGGTGCTCGACGACCCGGAGTCCTTCAAGTCGAAGGAGGTCTCGAAGCTGGGGGTGCTGGAGCACATCCTCCAGCCCCACCTCTACCCCGACCTCTACGGCAAGATCCACCACGTGGTCCGCATCAACTACTACCCGCCGCGGGGAGACAACAAAGAGGGCTGGGACAACATCGACATCTTCGGCTGGATGGGCTACCCCATGCAGATCAAGGTGGACTTCCTCTGCCGCGACTCCATCCTGGCCGCCCCCCTGGTGCTGGACCTCGCCCTCTTCTTCGACCTCGCGGGGCGGGCGGGGATGAGCGGCATCCAGGAATGGCTCTCCTTCTACTTCAAGAGCCCGATGCACGCCCCCGGCCT
>WNFI01657106.1_pt1 | contig 11572 bp, 14 predicted proteins | sample 5400471 | NCBI WGS metagenome assembly WNFI01 (sample SAMN13153348, study PRJNA577476) | soil metagenome | isolation source: 100 cm saprolite on Douglas fir-dominated hillslope | place: USA:California | collected 2013-09-17
GACAAAACCCTGGAAAATCTCCCGCGCGATTCTCGACGGCTTCAAGATCAATCTCGGCGGCCGCACTCTGGAGGTTGTATCCACGCCCGGCCACACGCCGGACGCGATCGCGCTGCTCGATCGCGGCAATGGACTGCTCTTCACGGGCGACACTTACTACCCGGGCCCGATCTGGCTGTTTCGCCCGGAAACCGATCTCGATGCTTACGTCGAGTCAGTAAAACGGCTGGCGGCGCTTTCACCAGAATTGAAACTCGTGCTGGGAGCCCACAATGTCCCGGTCGCGCAACCGGATGTGCTTCCGAAACTTGTCGAAGCGATCCAGGCGGCGCGCTCCGGCCAGGGCGCCGTCAAGCCCGAAGGTGAAGGCAAAGCGATCCATAGTTTTAACGGCTTCACTTTTCTTCTCGCCGCTCCCCGCAAGGAGTAAACTTTCTTGGGCACGGCCGCCACTCATGCGTTTCCGGGACTACAAAATCGCTGGCGTCGCATTCCTGATTTTTCTCGGTTGCGCTCCGGGCGCGTCTCTCAGCCAGGCAAGACGCAGCAAAACCGTGTGGAGCTACGACGGCGGCGTTTTTTTTGCAACCGATGGTTCGCTGCCCAATGGCGTCTGCTTCCGCGTCACAGGCGAGATGAATGCAGCGGAGTTCTTCGACCATCTGAAGCGTGTCGATGATGAGCACGGCACGGTCTTCCGCCGCGGGCCGGAAACCGTCAGTCAGTTTCCGGAAGCTCTCGCCGTATCCTTCGCCATTCGCGACCTGCCGTGCACGCCCGGCGCCCAGGACATCGGACCGCGGACCTACTTAACCCGGGAAATGATGGGTCATCTGCAACTGATGATCTATTGGAAGAACGGAGTGGAACTTCGCCCTGTGAAAGACGTAAAGGCAGTCCAGAGCCGGATCGAACGAGTTTATCCGCACGCCACGGCGCTCGCCGAGGAATTGCCTCAGCGTTTCGAGTGGTCCTATCAGTTGCTCGTCCCCAGCGCCGGGGTGCCTCTCACGGACAGTCTCGTATTCGTGTTCCGGACAGTTGAAGGCCGCATCGCAGCACGCGTCGCGGCGCGGCTGTAAGTTTTCAGTGAACAGTTTTTGGCCGCCCGTTCTCGATCAAGAAGAAAATGCGGCAAGGCAATGGAGAATAGAAAGTGGGAATTGGAAAATAGAAAGTGGAAATTGGAAAATGTAAATTGGATTGCAAGTGTTCGCGATTCCGATTTCCAATTTCTAATTTCAATTTTCCAGCTTCTGAATTTGTCATCCCATCGAGCTGACTTTTTGGGGCTCGATCTTGTACGTCACGCGCACTTCGCCCGGCTTCCGGAAAGGGTAAACTGGATTTCCCAGATATTTTTGCGAGAGTTTGTTGATGTGGTCGTCCGCGCCTTTTTCGGTGATTTCAACGACCTTGCCGCGAATTTCCAGATAGCGATAGGCATTTGCGGGGTCCTGTATCGCAATCGAAACGCGAGGATCTCGCCGCATATTCTTGTCCTTCACGCGACCCTTCGCTGAATTGATGCGCACGAATTTCCCGTCGTAATCCAGCCACACGGGTGTTACTTGCGGGCTTCCGTCCTTCATCAGCGTGCCTAGATTTCCGAACGCCGGCTTCTCCAACAAATCCGCATAGTTTTCTGGAATCAACTGGCTCATTTATGCCTCCTCACAAAATCAAGCGAAACTCATCTCCGGAATTCGCCGCCGGACGATCAATGGTGCGCCCCGGTCATTTTCTGTTTCATCGCACGTTCATCAACGTATGCGGGTTCCCTCAGTTCCCTGCGGTAAACTTTGCGGCCTTTGCAATTTGCGGCTGATATCGCGCTTGCACTCCACTTTCGCGAAGCCAGCGTCCCGTCACCGTTCCACTCAAATCGTATTTCAGCAGCTCACGTAAATCCGCCTCATCATCCACATCCATCTCGAGTCTTGTGTTTCTTCGCAGGATCACCCGCGCCCCAACGCGTTTCGCTTCGCCAACATGCTTGGCGTAACTTCCGTTGCCAAAATGCGAGGGAAACAAGGCCGGGGGCATGCGCAAAATCGCATTTGTTCCCAGGCCATCCCGCGACGGAACGATCACCAGCGCGGGCGCTTCACACTGGACTGCCAGCAATTCATCGATGTCACTGGCCTGCACCAGCGGAACATCAAGGGGCACTCGCAACAAAGCCGTGACACCACGGTCTTCACAAATCCTGGACGCGGCATCCACGGAATCACTCTCGGAAATTTGCTGCTCTTCCCGCAAAATCTCCCAGCGATTTTCCTCGGCCAACTGCATGACGGGCTCGTAATTCGTGACAACAAAAATTTTCTCAGCGCGGCGCGCGCCTCGCGCTGCACGAATCGTGTCCGCGAGCATAGCGCCGGCCAGCCCAAGCCTTTCTTCCGGCGTCAACACGTCTATCAACCTCTTCTTCGCATTGTTCAGGTCTTTGACCGGTAGGAGGAGTGCTCGCATGGGAATCGCTTAGTAGGCGCCTTCAGTGTATGTCACGTGGCTTTCCGTCCGCGCCATCGGGAGTTGCGACGGCACTGTGCGCGGATCTTTTTCCGGCTGTTCAAATATGCGCCGAATTTTGTAGGTCGTCGTCCGTTCCGCCGGGACTCGCTGAATTGATCGAATCCTGGCGCGAAATTCTTCCGGCGGCACATATTCCCCGAAAGTTGCGCCGGCGGCTTTGGAAATACTCTCTTCCATAAGCGTGCCGCTGAAATCGTTTGCGCCCGCCTGCAAACACGCGAGCGAAGTTTCGAATCCCAGTTTTACCCAGGATACCTGCAAGTTCTTGATCGCCCCGTGCAACAGCACTCGTGCCAACGCGTGCACTCGCAAGTGTTCGTCGCGCTTCGCTCCGGGCCGCGCTCCACCATGACGGTAGAGCCGCGTGTTCTCATGAATGAATCCCAGCGGGACGAACTCCGTAAATCCACCGGTGCGTTTTTGAATCGCGCGCAGTAACAGCATGTGGCGCACCCAATCCGCGGGCTCTTCCACGTGTCCGTACATCATGGTTGAAGTCGTCGGAATGCCCAGTTCGTGCGCCGCGGTGATGATCTCCACCCACCGCCCCGCCGGCAGTTTGTTCGGGCTCAGTTCCTTTCTCACGCGATCATCCAGAATCTCCGCCGCCGTGCCGGGAATGCTGCCAAGCCCCTCGTCCTTCATCATTCGCAAGTAGTCGCGCAGCGCCATTCCTGTTTTCGTCACGCCGTAATCAATTTCCATGGGCGAGAAGGCATGCACGTGCATCTCGGGAATCGCATGCTTGATGGCGCGCAGCAGATCGCGATAGAAATATCCATCGAGATCGCGCGGCAACCCGCCCTGAACGCAAACTTCCGTGGCCCCGCGTTCCCAAGCCTCGCGCGAGCGGCGCACCACTTCTTCGAAAGAAAGCGAATAAGCGTCTGGGGCGCCGGGGCCGCGTCCAAAGCCGCAAAAACTGCATCCCACGAAACAAACATTCGTGAAGTTGATGTTTCGATTCACGACGTAAGTGATGGCGTCTCCGACAGTCTGTCGCCGCAACTGATCCGCAACTCCCACGAGCGCATCAAGTGCTGAACCTTCCGCCATCGCCAGGAGCAGTCCCTGTTCGAACGTCAGCTCCGCGACGCTCGCCGCGGCGTGGAGAATCTCGCGAACTTCCGCCGGACAGGTTTCCACCGCCGCCAAACCGCTTCCGTTTATCGTGGGGGTCGCCATTTCATGAGTATCCTACCAGAGGAAGCCGCTTGCGGGGCTACATCCCCGCACTCTTCCAGTCCGCGCGCGACGCTCTTCTGAAAATGCCCGATATTCGAACACCTCTGCGATTCGAATAGCACGCATTCATTTTACATCATAGGAAAATAGACGCCTTCCCGCCATTCTCTTTCACCCGACGGTTGGGCACGCGACGGGATGAAGCGATGCAGCGTTGTCACCGTCAGCGCCGAATGATTCGCCGCTAGCCGCCCCGGCTATCATCCATTAACATATTCACAGAGCCATGAAGATCAGAACGCTCGTGATCGCCATCGCTATAGCACTCCTAGGCGTGATTGTCGCTATGGCCGTCTCTATCCTGCATGACGGCCTCAGTGCTCGCGCCACTCCCAATCGATTCGAAATCATGCTCGCTCGCAACGCGCGTCATCTGGCGATCCCTTCGAATGCGCGGCTGGCCCAGAATCCACTGCTTGACTCGCCGGAGGATCTCCGCGATGCGCGGGTGCATTTCGCGGATCATTGCACCGTCTGCCACGCCAACGACGGCAGCGGTCAGACCATGATTGGCGGCGGCCTCTACCCGAAGCCACCGGATTTGCGCCAGCCGGAAACGCAAAATCTTACCGACGGCGAACTATTCTGGATCATCGAGAATGGCGTGCGCTTCACGGGAATGCCGGCATTTTCCACTGGCGGCGAGCACGGGGGCATGCAAGGCAGTTGGAAGCTGGTTCACTTCATCCGCCACCTTCCCCATCTAACCGCCGCGGAACGGATCGAGATGGAGCGCTATAATCCTAAGGGCCTGGACGAACGGGCGGAAGAACAGCAGGAAAATGATTTTTTGAATGGAGCAACACCACAACGGAAAACGGAATCACAAGATCATCGGTAGGAATGAGGCCATAGCATGCGGGACGTTCATTCCAAGGGAGACTTTCATGAAACTTCGCATATCCATGCTGGCTTTATTGTTCGGACTCGCCATGGGAACGGCCTTCGCTCACGGCAATAAGGTTCACGTCAGAGGAACGGTCGAAAAAATCAGCGCCGATTCCGTGGTTGTAAAAACAGCGGACGGAAAGTCCGTGGAAGTTAAAATCGCCGTTTCGACCGTGTTTCTATCGAGAGCGAACAATGAAGACAAACCAGCCAAGGCTGGCGACCTCGCCGCCGGCGACCTCGTCGTTATCCATGCCACGCCCAAGGACAACATTCTGGAGGCCGACGAAATCAAATTCTCTGTCGCGGCCAAGCGTGCAACGCCGGCTCCAACGAAGCCGAAGCCTTGAACACTTTTCACTTTCCAAGTTTTCTTCTATTCCACCAGGTGGCACGAATGCGTTTTCAAGACCAGCCAAACGCGATGCCCCGCCGATAGCTCCAGCGCCCGCACTGCCCCGGGCGTAACGTGCACAACGAACGCGACACCGCAATCCACGCGCGCAATGGCCATGGTCCCGCGCTGCTCCAGCGACACGATACGACCTTCGATCAGGTTTCGCGCGCTCAATCCGTGGGGCCGCTCCGTCGCGAGTAAAATATCTCCCGCGCGAACCGCTACCTGCACGCGGTTCCCGGCTGCCGCATAGCCGAGCGGCACCTCAATCTCACACGCGCTTTCGCCCAGGCGAACGCGCATCACGCCATCGGCCTCGCGCAGATCGAGCACCGTAGCGCTCAGCAGATTCTCGAATCCCGCCGCTTGCGCCAGTTTTTTCCGGCGCGGGGCGTCCAGAACATCCATCGGCGCACCGGCACTGGCGACGCGTCCATTATCGAGCGCGATCACACGCTCGCCTAGCGCATCCACTTCTTCGCGGCTGTGCGTCACGTATAGAATCGGGATTCCCTTCGCTGTATTCCACGCGCGCAAATCATCCACAATCGCCGCTTTCAGCTCCGCGTCCAATCCGGTCAACGGCTCGTCGAGCAACAGGACGCGCGGCTCGGTCACTAGTGATCTCGCCAACGCGATCCTCTGCTTCTCGCCTCCGGAAATCTCGCCGGGTCTTTGTTTCCGCAATTTCTCGACGCGAAAGGCTTTGAGAATTGCTTCTACGCGTTCCTGCCTCTCTTCCTCGCGCAAATGCGTCAGGCCGTATGAAACATTTTCTTCCGCGCTCAGATGTGGAAAAAGCGCCAGGGTCTGAAAAACGTAGGCAGTTCGCCGCTTGGGCGCGGGAACATGGATTCCACGCGCGGAATCGAACAGTACGTCGCCGCCGGCCACGATTCGTCCTTCGTCCGGCCGCGCCAGCCCCGCAACGCAATCCAGGAGCGTGGATTTGCCGGCTCCGGAAGGTCCAAAGAGAATCGTAATGCCGGGAGAAACTTCGATGCGCACATCAAGGATAAAGGAGGAGGAGGCCGCGCCTCGCCGCTCTTTGCGGATTCGCGCGGTGAGCATCGTCGCGATTACTTCGCCGGCCACGGCGTCCACACGCGGCGATTCACCGCATAGACAACGGACAACACGGCGAAGGAAATTGCCAGAAGTAGCAGCGCCATGCGGTTGGCCTCGCCGTATTCCAGGGACTGCACGCGATCATAAATGTCGATCGAAACCGTTCGCGTCACGCCCGCCAAATTTCCGCCCACCATTAACACCACGCCAAATTCTCCCAGGGTGTGCGCGAAACTTAGCACCGCCGCCGTCACCACTCCGGGCAGCGACAGCGGCAGGATCACCCGGCAAAATGTCCGCAAGCCACCTGCGCCGAGGACGGCCGACGCGTCCAGCAGTCTTCGATCGACTCCCTCAAAGGAGGCGACCAGCGGCTGCACGGCAAACGGGAAACTGTACAGTACTGACGCCATGATCAGTCCGGCGAACGTGAACGCCAGTCCGTGGCCGAAGAGCGCGATCCACAGTTTTCCCAGCGGCCCGTGCGGCCCCATCGCCACGAGCGCGTAAAATCCGAGCACCGTCGGCGGCAGCACAAGTGGCAGCGCTACAACAGATTCGAACAAGAATTTTCCGCGCCAGTTCGTATACGCCAGCCAGTACGCCACCGGCATACCGATCACGAGCAATATCGCCGCCACGCACGCCGCCAACTTCATCGACAACCACAATGCTTCCATTCGCTGTCCTTTTTTCTATTTCCCGCTGCACCCTCGGCGTCTCCGCGTTATCCTTTTTCTTCTTTCCTCGTCTTTTCCGGAAACGCGAAGCCATACTTTGCCAATATGGCGCGCCCTGCCGCACTTTTCACAAATTCCAGAAACGCTCGCGCCGCTTCCTTATTCTTCGCGTCCTTTAAAACAATCGCTCCCTGCTCTATCGCCGGATACATCTCCTCCGGAATTTCCCAATGCTTCCCATCCTGCATCGCCGGCGAAACCGCCAGCGACATCGCCACAATCCCCACTTGCGCATTTCCCGACTGCACAAACTGCGCCGCTTGCGAAATATTTTCTCCGTACACCAGCTTGGATTTGACGGATTCGTAGATTCCCGCCTTTTGCAACGCAGCTACCGCCGCGCGTCCGTAGGGCGCATGCTCCGGATTGGCGATCGCAATTTTCTTTACGCTTGCATCCAACAGGGTCTGCCATCCGTGTTTGGTAACATCCACCTTCGCATCCGCAGGAGTCCAAATCACGATTCGCCCTACCGCGTATTCGTACAGGGTCCCCGGCTCCGCGAGTCCCGCTGCCTCCAGCTTTTTCGGATACTCAATGTCCGCGGAAAAGAACAGATCGAAAGGCGCCCCATTCTGCATTTGCGAGAAAAAGTTCCCGCTCGATCCATAAGTCACATTCACTTTCGTTCTTGACTGCTTCTCAAACGTTTCCGCAAATTCTCCCATCGCGAACTTCAGGTCAGCCGCTGCCGCTATGCGGATTTCCTTTCCTTGGGCGCGCACCTCGTGATGGGCAATGAAGACAAGAAGAATGAGTGGAAGGACGCGGAACCACTTGCACGAGTTTGTTTTTCTACCTGTCATCCGTCACCAATCGGGAGTCACTGCCCTTGTCACACTCTCAGAATCATTACTTCGGTTGATTTGATCAGCGCCGCGGCTCGCTCTCCGGGCTTCAACCGCAGCTCCTTCGCCGCATCCGCCGTGATGATCGAGGTAATATGCTGCTCGCCGATCGCCAACGTAACCTGGGCCAGCAGCCCGCTGAATTTGATCGCCACCACGCGTCCGATCAATTGGTTTCGCCCGCTGATCTTCCGCAGATTTCCCCGCCGCGTCTCGATGTCTCCGCGCTGCAGCTTCTTCGGAAACAGGCGGTCGATTTCGCTCTCCGGCACGCGATGGTGCCCGCCGGGCGTTTTCACCGACTTGATCTTTCCGTGGTAGATCCACTGCTTCAAGGTGGGATAGCTGATGCCCAGAATATTCGCCGCTTCCCGCGGTGCGAGCAGCTTTTGCACGACAAGCCTCCCGAAAACGCCAGCTTATCGTATATTGAACCGTTATATCAATACGTTTTTATCCGATTAAATAAAAGGCAAGATAGAGATTCGGCTAGTCTTGTGTGTTGTGTGCACTGATCCCGCAGCTAATTCCGCAGCGGCTTGCCGGTTTTGAGCGTATGCGCGATGCGCTCTTGCGTCTTTTTCTCGCCGCAGAGCGAGACGAAGGCTTCGCGCTCGAGATCCAAAACGTACTGCTCGCTGACCAATTGCGGTGACGTCAGCGGTCCTCCGGCGAGGATGTTTGCGAGCTTGCGGCCCACGTGTGCGTCGTACTCGGAGGCATAGCCGCCGCGGAGCATCATGTGAATCGCGAGCTTCGCGCCGGCAAGAAACTGTTCGCCGAGCACTTTGATCTGCGTGGTTTGCGCGCCTTCCTGCCAGGTTGCCGCCAGCGGCTTGTAGCCGCCGGGGCATGGAAAAGATCGAGGTCGGATTCCGGAGAAGAGGACAGGCTGGAGCTTGTCCCACCGGCGCGTTCGTTTGCGCGGATCAGCATTTCCTTCGTGCCGCCGCCGCCGGGAATCAGCCCCACACCCGTTTCCACCAAGCCGATGTAGGCCTCCGCGGCCGCTTGGATTTTTGCCGCGTGCAGGTTCACTTCACAGCCGCCGCCCAGCGCCAGTCCCTGCGGCGCCGCCACAACCGGCTTTGGCGCGTATTTGATCGCCAGGTTGATGTTCTGGAATTGCTTCACGGCCATGTGCAATTCGTCCCACTCCTGCTCCTGGGCTCCCACCAGAACCAGCATCAAGTTTGCGCCAACGGAAAAATTCACTGCCTGGTTTGCAATGATCATGGCGTCGAAATCCGTCTCAAGCCGCTTCAAGCCCTTGTGCAGCATGGCGATCAAATCCGCGCCGATGGCATTCATCTTGGCGTGAAATTCGCAGCACACCACGCCGTCGCCGAGATCCCTTCCGCCCGCTGGCCAGCACTTTCTCGATGACCGCCGGCAGAGTGCGACCTTCTTTCTGCACTTGTCCGGCAAACGCCTTTACGCCGATCGCATCCATGATTTCGAACGGTCCGAGTTCCCAGGCAAAGCCCCAGCGCATCGCGCGATCGACGTCGACAACGTTGTCGGAAATTTCCGGCACGCGGCGCGCCGCGTACAAGCACATCTCGGAAAGGGCGCCCCACAAAAACTGCTGCGCCTTGTCACCCTTCTGCCCTTCGAGCAAGGGCCCTACCAGCGCGCGCAACCGCTCCCGGGTGTCCTCCATCGCTTTTCCCATTTCGAGCGAAGCAAATTTCGCTTTCTGCCGCGCGCGAAACTCCATGGTGTTCACATCGAGCGTCAGGATTTCCTTTTCGCCTTCGCCCTTCACCTTCTTGTAAAAACCCTGCCCGGTCTTGTCGCCTAGCCAGCCGCGCTTGACCATTTCTTCCACCAGCGCCGGTACTTTATACAGTTCCCGCGATTCATCGTTCGGCGCCGTCTCGTAAATGTTCTTCACGACGTGCACCAGAACATCGAGACCCACGATATCCGCCGTTCGAAACGTCGCCGACTTCGGCCAGCCCACTGCCGGTCCCGTGCAGGCATCCACCTCTTCCACCGTCATTCCGAGCGTGCCCATCAGGCGGAGCGCATTCAGCATCGAAAATGTTCCGATGCGGTTGGCGATGAAGTTCGGCGTATCTTTTGCCAGCACCACGCCTTTTCCTAGCCTCCGGTCGCAAAACTCGCTCAACGATTCGACCACGTCGTTCGAAGTTTTCGGCCCGGGGATCACTTCCACCAGTTTCAGATACCGCGGCGGATTGAAGAAATGCGTCCCCGCCCAGTGCTGTTGAAATTCTTCGCTCATGCCCTCCGCGATCAAGTGCACGGGCAAGCCGGAAGTGTTGGTGCCCATCGTGATTTTTTCCGCGAGCGCGGAGGTGAAAAATGCGGCCGGCTTCGACTTCTTCGCCGCTTCCAATCCAGCGCGTACGATTTTGTTGCGCTCCCCGGCCGGCGCATCCGCGCCCAAATTGGGCGGGACAATGTCCAGCAAAATGCACGGCAGCCCGGCGTTCGCGAAATGCGCCGCGATTCGCGAGCCCATTGTTCCCGCTCCCAGCACCACTGCCTTTTCGATGCGACGTTTCATGGCACGCCTTTTTACTGGATTTACGAGGCCCGCTTAGTTTGCTGGGACAGGTTACAAAACCGGCATGCGCGGGTCAAACGGCCGGCTGATCCGCGGATATAGTACTAAAATGGACAAATGACAGAAGAAGGCAAAATCTCCAGCACTATCGGCTGGTTTCGAACGGCAAAGGACAAGTTCCGCGCCTTCGCCTACGGCGAGCAAAACGAACGCCGGGAGCGCCCGCGCGTTGGATTGGCACTTGCGGGCGGCTTTGCGCGCGGTATCGCGCACCTCGGTGTCCTCCGCGTCTTGCGCGAAGCTGGAATTCCCATCGATTGCGTGGCCGGCACGAGTGTCGGCGCACTGATCGCCGTGGGCTACTGTGCGGGAGCATCGCTGGATGCAATGGCCGACGTTGGAGCAGCCACGAGCTTCACGGATTTCGGACGTTGGACACCGTCCTGGCTCGGGCTGGCCACCAACCAGCGCATGGAAAAGTACCTCGCGCGTTATACTCCTGTAAAAACGTTCGAGGAATTGAAAACGCCGCTGGCCATCGCCACCACGGACATCAATGCAGGCGTCTCCGTCTTCTACTCCCACGGTGCGATCGCGCCGCCGCTGCGCGCTTCCTGTGCGTACCCGGGCCTTTTTGTGCCCATTCAATTTGAGGGGAGGACGCTGGTAGACGGATTCCTGACCGCTCCGGTGCCCGTGGAAGGTACGTTGCTTCTCGGCGCAGACGTGGTCATTGCGGTGTACCTGGAAGCAGGTACCGTCGAGCAGCCGCGCACATTCACCGATGTCCTCAGCCGCGCGTTCAACATCGTACAGCGGCATTCAGACCTCTCCTGGCGCACGCAGGCGGACGTAATCATTGAGCCGGACGTGAGGACTTTTGTGTGGGACGATTTCAGCAAGACGCCGGAGATGATTGCAGCCGGTGAAGCGGCGGCGCTGGCGGCATTGCCGCAAATTCGCGCCGTGCTGCGCGGCGAAAAGCGGGATTCCGCAGCCTAGAGCCGTACCCCTTTGTGAGCAGTTCTCTCTCGGAGAAATTCCAAGAGTCTATTCGCGAGTGACGAGAACTAGTACGGGCTGGCCTTCGCCTTTGCCGCGCTGCGTCAACCAAGCGGCAAGGCCTTCCGAGAAGCGTTCGGGAGTGAGGCGGAAACTGGCTTCGACCCTGCCATCAGCCACGGGGAGGGTATCGTCAAAGTCGGCGGAATTAGTGAAGTTGCGCATGCAGAATTGATCGAGCCAATCGAGCGGGCAGGCACGGGTTTCGCCGCGAATCACGACGTTGACATTGAATTTTTGTGCGTACATG
>WNFI01666333.1_pt1 | contig 11572 bp, 12 predicted proteins | sample 5400471 | NCBI WGS metagenome assembly WNFI01 (sample SAMN13153348, study PRJNA577476) | soil metagenome | isolation source: 100 cm saprolite on Douglas fir-dominated hillslope | place: USA:California | collected 2013-09-17
CGCGCTGACCGTCTCCTTGGTCCCCAGAATCTGAAAGCCATAGGGATGATTCGGCCACATGATTTCGTAGGTGCGATCGAACACTTCGTCATCGTGGGTGTCTGCGACGGTGCTGATTTCCTCGAGCACCACCTGGCGCTCGAGCGAGAGATCGCTGTCGCGCAGCACTGGCCGGCGTACCAGGTCGGTGATGACGTCGAGCGCGCGGGGCAGATCGGCATCGAGCACCCGCGCGTGGTAGGCGGTGGAGTCGCGCGACGTGTAGGCGTCCAGCGAGCCGCCGCGCGCTTCCAGCGACAGCGCGATCTCCTGCGCCGTGCGCCGCTCCGTGCCCTTGAACACCATGTGCTCGAGCAGGTGCGACACGCCCATCTTCGGGCGCAGCTCGTGCGCGCTGGCGGTCCGGATCCAGACTCCGAGCGCGACGGAGCGAACGTTGGGCTCACGCTCGCTCAGCACGGTGACCCCGTTCGGGGCAGCCGTGCGGTAAATCTCCCGGTCGAGCTTGACCGAGTCCACCTCAGTTTTTCTCGAGCAGAGCCTTCCGGGACAGGCGCATCCGGCCCCGTTCGTCCACTTCGAGCAGCTTCACCTTCAAATGATCGCCTTTCTTGACGACGTCTTCCGTCTTTTCGGTGCGACCATGCTGGAGCTCGGAGATGTGGAGTAGCCCCTCGACGCCCGGGATGATTTCGACGAAGGCGCCGAAGGCCGTCGTGCTCTTCACGACGCCTTCGTAGATCCTGCCGACTTCCGGCTCCTGCATGAGCCCGGATACCATATCTCGGGCCCGCTCCGCCGCCTCGCCGACGCCCGAAATCGTGACCATCCCCGTATCCTCGACGTTGATCTGGGCACCCGTCTGCTCCTGGATACCGCGGATCGTCTTCCCCTTGGGACCGATGAGGTCGCCGATCTTGTCGGGCCGGATCTGAATCGTGAGGATGCGGGGCGCGTACTTGGACAACTCCGAACGCGGCTCTGGCATCGCCTGATGCATGATGTCCAGGATGTGCAGGCGCGCGGTCTTGGCCTTTTCGAGCGCTTCGCTAATGACCTTCCAGTCGAGCTTCTCGACCTTGATGTCCATCTGGATCGACGTCACGCCGTCCTTCGTCCCAGCGACCTTGAAATCCATGTCGCCGAGATGATCCTCGGTGCCCAGAATATCGGTGAGGATCGCGGTCCGTTTGCCGTCGGTAATCAGGCCCATCGCGATGCCCGCGCAGGCCGATTTCACCGGCACGCCGGCATCCATGAGCGCGAGCGAGCCGCTGCACACCGTGGCCATCGACGAGGAGCCGTTGGACTCGAGGATCTCGGAGACGATCCGCAGCGTGTAGGGGAACTGCTCATACGGCGGCAGCACCGCCTGCAGCGCCCGTTCGGCGAGGGCGCCGTGGCCGATCTCGCGACGCGAGACGCCGCGCACCGGCTTCACTTCTCCCGTCGAGAACGGCGGGAAGTTGTAGTGCAGCATGAACGACTTCGTCGTCTCCTGCGCCACGTCGATCGAGTCGATGCGCTGCTCGTCCGACGTCGTCCCGAGGGTCGCGGAGACGAGCGCTTGAGTCTGGCCCCGCGTGAACAGCGCCGACCCGTGCGTGCGGGGCAGGACGCCCACCTCGCTCGCGATCGGTCGGACCGTATCGAGATCGCGCCCGTCCACGCGCTCGCCGCGCGTCAGGACCTGCTCGCGCATCGTGCGGTATTCGATGTCCTCGATCACGTGCCCGACGTCCTTGATGTTCTCGGGGAACTCGACCGCGAGCTGCTCCTGGATCGTCGCCTTGAGCGCGGCGAGCGCCTGCGCCCGCTCCGCCTTCTCCGGCAGGTTCAACGCCTCCGCGATGCGCGGCTCCGCGAGCGCCTTCACCCGGGTCACCAGGTCCACCGGCGGCTCGACCTTGGTCCACTCCATCTTCGGCTGGCGCGTCTCGGCCACCAGCTCGTTCGCCCCGTCGAGCAGCTCGCGGATCCCCTTGTGCGCCACCTCGAGGCCCTTCACGATCTCCGCCTCGCTGAGTTCCAAGGCCCCGCCCTCGACCATCACGATCGAGTCGGCCGAGCCAGAGACCACCATGTCGACGTCGGAGAACTCGAGCTGCTGGAAGGTGGGGTTCAGAATCCACGCCCCCTCGACCCGGCCCACGCGCACCGCGGCAATGGGGCCGCCCCAGGGGACTTTCGACATGGTCAGCGCGGCCGAGGCCGCGGTCACGCCCAGCACGTCGGCGTCGTTCTCCTGGTCCGCGGAGAGCACGTAGATGAAGACCTCGACCTCGTTCTTGAACCCTTCGGGAAAGAGCGGGCGAATCGAGCGGTCGGTGACCCGCGCCGACAGAATCTCCTCGTCGGAGGGCCGCCCCTCCCGCTTCAAAAAGCCGCCGGGGATCTTGCCGGCGGCGTAGGCCTTCTCCCGGTACTCGACCGTCAATGGAAAGAACGGCAGGGTCGAGACGTTGTTCGAGACCGTCACGGCCGCGAGCACCACGGTCTCTCCGAACTGCAGGAGACAGGCTCCAGCGGCCTGCTTGGCTAGGCGCCCGGTCTCGAGCTTGAGAGGGCGGCCCGCGAAGTTGCGTTCGACGTGTTTCACCAGATTGCCTGTCTAGAGCACAAAGAAATGCGCGAGGCGCCCCGGTGCTCTTCCGGGGCGCCCAACGCGACGCCAGTGGTGTTAATGGCGGAGACCCAGCTCCTCGATGAGCTGCCGATAGCGTTCCAGGTCGTTCCGCTTCAGATACTCGAGCAGGCGCCGGCGCTGCGACACCATCCTCAAGAGGCCGCGCTGCCCGTGGAAGTCCTTGGCGTGAACCCGGAAGTGATCGGTGAGGGAGTTGATCCGCTCGGTGAGCAGCGCGATTTGCACCGGGGCTGACCCCGTGTCGCCTTCGTGCCGCCCGTACTTCCTGACCGGCGTCGTCTTGTCGTACATCTGATCCTGTTCCCTAATCGTTGAGAGCGCAGTAACTTAGACGCCTGGTACTGGTTTGTAAAGCCCCGTGACCCACGCGCCCACCGACTTGGTCGGCACCTCCGTCGGCCCCTACCAGCTCGAGCGCCTGCTCGGGCAGGGCGGCTGCTCTTGGGTGTTCGCGGGACGCGACGCCGACGGCACAGCGGTGGCCGTGAAGCTCCTCAAGCCGCGCTACGCCGGGGATCCGCAATTCGAGACCCGGTTCCGCAACGAAGCCGAGCTCGCCGCGAAGCTGCGCCATCCGCGCATCATCCCCATCCGCGCCGTGGCACGCGCCGGCGGCGACGTCTACTTCGCGATGGAGCTGTGCCCCGACTCGCTCGGCGCGCGCATCGAGCGCGACGGCCCGCTCCCCGAGCCGGAGATCGCGCGCATCGCCCGCGAGGTGGCCGAAGGCTTGCAGTTCGCCCACGGCGAGGGGGTGATCCAGCCGCACACTGGACCAGCGGCTCGATTTCTACGCCCTGGGCGTGACGCTCTTCAAGGCGGCGACGGGCGAGCTGCCGTTTCGGTCGAGCGATTGGTTCGAGCTGGCGCGGCTGCACGTGGAAGCGCCTCCACCCGCGCTGCGCAAGAAGCGCCCGGAGCTCTCCAAACGGCTCGAGCGGGTGGTGCGGAAGTGTCTCGCTAAGCACCCCGACGACCGCTACCGCGATGCGACCGAACTGCTCGCGGACCTGGCGGCGGTGGACGCGCACCGCCGTGCCGCCACGGCCGCTCGAACGGTGCCGCTCGGCGCACGCCTATGGCGCGCGGTGCAGTCCGCGGTCGAGGAGGCCCCCTGGGGATGGGTCGTCGGGGCGGGCGTGCTGCTCGCGACGCTCGCGGTCCTCGTGGTCAAGTTGCTGCGCTGAACAGACGGCGGATCGCCGCCACGACGCGGGTGAGCACACCGCGCGCCGGCTGGCTCGGGGCGCTCACCGCCGGTGACGCCTCCCCCAGCGCCGGCCCGCCGCTCGCGGCGAGCACCGTCTCCGCCGCCCGCCGGAGCGCCGCCTCGTACTGGCGCGGGAACGGGCGCTCCGCGAGGCGGATCTCGAACCCCACACCGCCCGCCACGCTGCCGAGCTCCACGATCCCGGGCGACGCCCGATCAATCACGTCGATCAGCGGCTGCAACGCGCGCCGCTCGCCGCCGGCGCGCGCCCCGTAAAACGCCGCCGCCACGGTGATCACCACCCGCTCTGGCTTGATCCGGCCCGCGACGTAGCCCGCGAGCGCGTCGCTAACGGGGGAGGAGGCGGAGGACATCGTTCGTTAGGGCGAGGATCATGATCGCGATCAGCACCACGAAGCCGAGCTGCGTGAGGCGCGTGCGCAGCTCCACGGAGAGCGGCTTGCGGCGCACCGCCTCGGCGATCAAGAACATGAGCTGGCCCCCATCGAGCACCGGGATCGGCAGCAGGTTCAAGATCGCGAGGTTGATCGAGAGGAAGGCCATGAACGTCAGGAGCCAATCGAGCCCGAGCCGCGCCACCTGACCGGAGATCTGTCCCACGGTCAGGATGCTGCCCACCTCCCGCGGCGAGACCTGGCGCAGCACGAGGCCCTTGAGGAAGCCGAGCACGAGGCGCGTGCGACCCCAGGTCTCGGCGCCGCCCGCGACGAGCGCGTGCCCGAAGGACTCGCGCACGTGGATCGTAGGAGGATCGGGCCCGGCGCCGATCGCGCCGTACAGCTTGGGGCGCGGGGACGTGGAATCGGTCTCGGTCTGCGAGTCGGGCACCACCGTCACCTGGAGCAGGCTCGCGTCCCGCAGCACGTCGAAGCGCAGCGGCTGCCCGGCATGGCGCCACACGGTGTGGAGCACGTCGGTCCACGAGCGCAGCGTGTCGTCGTTGGCGCGAAGCAACAGGTCGCCCGGCTTGAGCCCGGCGCGAATGGCCGGTCGCCCCAGCTCCAAGAGGCCGAGCCGCGGCGGATCGAGCCGCACTAGCGCCTGCGCCACCGCCTGGCGGGTGGCGAGGCCGCCGTCGGGCAGGCGGACCACGATCGGCTCCTCGCGCCCGGCCACGTCGAGGCGCAGCTCGGCGGGGCCTGACAACAGGTGATCGAGAATCGCGTTCCACGACCGCACGGTGTCGCCATTTACGCGGGTAATGCGGTCGCCGAACTTGAGCGTCGCGAGGGCCTCGGTCCCGCGCGGCAACAGGCGCGCCGTCACCGAATCGATCTGGGTGCTCGCGAGCTCGGGGGACCCGACCGTACTGGCAATCCCGACGTACACGACGAACGCGAACACGAAGTTCATCGTCACGCCCGCGACAATGACGATGGTGCGCTTCCACAGCGGCTGGCGGTCGAACGCGCGCTCCGGGTCGACGGGAACCTGGGCCTTGCCGCCCTCCAGTCGGTCCGTGGTCGCGTCGTCCTCGAGCCCCGCCATCTTCACGTAGCCGCCGAACGGGAGCCAGGAGATCCAGTACTCGGTCTCGCCGCGCCGCCACGCCACCAGGGGCTTGCCGAAGCCGATCGAAAACCGCAACACCTGGATGCCCACCGCCTTGGCGGCGACGAAATGCCCCAGTTCGTGGACGAAGATCAGCGGTCCCAAGACGACCACCAGGGCCGCGATCGTCAGGAGCACGCCGCCTCCCGCGCAAGGCCGCGCGCTTCGGCGTCCGCCCCGAGCACCGCCTCGAGTGAGGCCGCGCTCGTCGGGCGGTGGTGCTCGAGCACGCGGGCGATGGTCTCCGCGATCCGGCCCAACCGGATCCGGCCGGCGAGGAACAGTTCCACCGCCACCTCGTTCGCGGCGTTGAACACGGTGGGCGCCGTGCCGCCGGTCGCCGCCGCCGCGCGGCCCAGCCCGTAGGCCGGATACAGGTCCGGCTGCACGGGCTCGAAGCTGAGCGGGCCCGCCGCCACGGGATCGAAGCGCCGGGTGCCGGCGTCGGGCACGCGGACCGGGTGCGTCAGGGCGTAGAGGATCGGCAGCTCCATCGTGGGGAAGCCGACTTGGGCGAGCACGGCGCCGTCCACGAACTCGACGAAGGCGTGCACCACGGACTGGGGATGGACCACGACGTCGACCGCCTCGTAGGGCAAGCCGAACAGAAAATGCGCCTCGATGACCTCGAGCGCCTTGTTCACCAGCGTGGCCGAATCAACCGTGATCTTCTTCCCCATCTTCCAGGTAGGATGGCGCAGCGCCTCCTCCACTGTGGCGTCGGCCACGCGCGCCGGCGTCGAGGTGCGGAACGGGCCGCCCGATGCCGTGAGGATCAAGCGCGCCACCTCGGTCGGCTGCCGGCCCGTGATGCACTGCAGGGCCGCGCTGTGCTCGGAGTCGACCGGCACCACCTCGCCACCGCCCTCGCGCGCCGCGCGCGTCACGAGCTCGCCCGCCATGACCAGGGTTTCCTTGTTCGCCAAGGCGACGCGCTTGCCGGCCCGGAGCGCCGCCAGCGTCGCCGCGAGCCCCGCCGCCCCCACAATCCCGTTCACCACGATCTGCACGTCCGGCCGGGTAGCGGCCTCGACCAGGCAGTCCGGCCCTCTCCCCCTCCCCCTCCCCGTCCCTCTCCCCTGGCCGCCTCGGGCTTTCCCCTCGCCCGGGCCCGCGGCCTTGTCCCCGTTCACGAGGCCGACATAGCTCGGGCCCCACTCCGCCACCTGGCGCGCCAAGAGCTCCGCGTTCGAGTGCGCCGTGAGGGCCGCGACGTGAAACCGCTCGCGCTGGCGCGCGAGGACCTGCAGGGTGGACTGGCCGATCGAGCCGGTGGACCCGAGGATCGCTACGCCGACACTCATGCGACGCCGAACAGCCGAAACAGCCCCGCCGTGACGGGGAGGACGAAGTAGAGGGAATCGAGGCGATCGAGCACCCCGCCGTGTCCCGGGATGAGCGAGGAAGAATCCTTCACGCCGGCCTCGCGCTTGAACAGGGACTCGGCCACGTCGCCAAACTGCGCGACCACCGCGATCACGATCGCCGCCACCACGAGTTGCGGTGCCGTGAGCCCCATCGGCACCCGGGCGAGGACCAGCCCACCGTACACGAGCGCCGCGACGACCGCACCCACCACACCGCCGATCGCCCCGGCCCACGTCTTCCGCGGCGACAAGACGGGAGCGAGCTTCGGTCCCCCGACCAGCGTGCCCGCCGCCATGGCCGCGGTGTCGCACACCCAGGTGATGACGAGCGGCAGCACGGCGAGCGCAAAGGAGCCGCGCGGATGCGCGTCGCTGTGCGGGCCATGGCGGATCGCGACCAGGAACGCGAGCAGCGATCCGGCATACAGGGTTCCGAAGATCGTGACCGCGACCGCCTCGAGCGGCCGCTCGGTCGGGGTGCGGTTGCGCACCGCCGCCACCAGCACGAGCAGCACCCAGATCGCGGCCGCGTACAGCACCGGCTCCCAGTCGGTATAGTGCTTCACCCACAGGGTCGCAAACGGGCTCGTCGCTGCGGCGACGAGGCCCAGGGGCGCGAGCGGATGGATGCCCCGCTTCCGGGCGAGGTCGTACACCTCGGCCGTCCCGAGCACGCCCACCGCGGCGACGAACAGGGCCAACGGCCAGCTCCCGACCCACAGTACGAGGAGCGTGAAGGCGATGGCGGGAACCGCAAACGCGATGCGCACGAGGAGATTGCGCGACATTACGCCGGCACCTTCCCGAACCGGCGCTCGCGCCGCTGGTAGTCGAGGATCGCTTGGAACAGGTCGCGCCGCGTCATGTCGGGCCACAAGACGGGGGTGACGTAGAGCTCCGTATAAGCGAGCTGCCACAAGAGGAAGTTCGAGAGCCGGTACTCGCCCGAGGTGCGGATCAGGAGGTCGGGGTCGCCCCAGGGCGCCGTATAGAGCTTGGCGGCGAGCGCCGCCTCGTCGATCTCCTCAAGCCGCCGCGCCCCCTTCAGGACGTCTTCGGCGAGCAGCCGCGCGGCGCGCGCCAGCTCGGCGCGCGACGAGTACGAGATGCAGAGGTTCAAGGCGAGCTTCGCGCCCGCGCGCGTCTCCCGCTCGGCGCGCTCGACTGCCGCGCGGGCGCCGGGCACGAGCCGCGCCCGGTCCCCGAGCACGTGCACCGCCACGCCCTGCTCCCGCAACTCCGCGACTTCGCGCGCGATGTATTCCTCCAACAACTCCATCAGGGCGGAGATCTCGGGCTGCGGCCGCTGCCAGTTCTCCTCGGAAAACGCGAACAACGTCAGGACGTCGACGCCAGCGGCGATCGCCCCCTCCACCGCCTCGCGCACCGCCTTCATCCCCGCCCGATGCCCCAGGGGCCGCGGCAGGCTCCGCTCGCGCGCCCAGCGCCCGTTGCCGTCCATGATGACGGCGACGTGCCGGGGGACGGCTCCGTTGGCGCGGATTTGCTCGAGCAGGTCGTCCGCCACGCTAGACCTCCATAATCTCCGCCTCTTTGGCCTTGAGCGCCTCCTCGACCAGCTTGAGATGGTCGTCGTGCAGCTTCTGGACGTCCTTCTCGGTGTGCTTTTTTTCGTCGTCCGAGACGTGCTCGGTCTTCTTGATGCGGCTGATCGCGTCAGTGCGCGCGTGGCGCACGGCCACACGCCCCTCTTCGGCAAACTTGTGGATGACCTTGACGAGCTCGCGGCGGCGCTCCTCGGTCAAGGGCGGGATCGGAATGCGGATCACGTTGCCGTCATTCGAGGGGGTGAGCCCGAGCTCGGAGGCGAGGATCCCCTTCTCGACGGCCTTGAGGAGCGACTTGTCCCATGGCTGCACCGTCAGGAGCTTCGGCTCCGGCGCGGCCACGCTCGCCACCTGATTCAACGGCATGTCGCTGCCGTAGGCCTCGACCCGGACGAGATCGAGCAGCGACGTGGTCGCCTTGCTCGTGCGGACAGTCGCGAATTCCCGCTTCACCGCCTCTACCGCCTTGTCCATCCCCTGCTTCGCCTGCTTGACGTGGTCCGCGAGGGCGGTCATTGCACGATGGTGCCGACGCGCTCGCCGGCCAGGACCCTGGCCGTCGCGCCGGGCTGGTTGATGTTGAATACGACGATGGGGAGCTTGTTCTCTTTGCACAGCCCGAACGCGTTGGCGTCCATCACGGCGTAGCCCTTCACCAACGCATCACGGAAGGAGAGCTCCGGGAGGAACTTTGCCTTGGGATCCTTCTTCGGGTCCGCCGTGTACACGCCGTCCACGTTCGTCGCCTTGAGGAGCAGCTTGGCCTCGATCTCGAGCGCGCGCAGCACCGCCGCGGTGTCGGTGGAAAAGTACGGGTTTCCCGTGCCGCCCGCGAAGATGACCATGCGGCCCTTCTCCAAGTGGCGCACGGCACGCCGCCGGATGTAGGGCTCCGCCAGCTCCTCCATACGGATCGCGCTCATCACCCGCGTATCGACGCCCTTCTTCTCCAGGATGTCCTGCAGGGCGAGGGCGTTGATCACGGTCGCGAGCATCCCCATGTAGTCGGCGGACACGCGGTCCATCCCCTGCTCGCTCGCCGCCGTGCCGCGCAGGATGTTCCCCCCGCCCACCACCAGGCCCAGCTGGACGCCGCCCGCGGCGACCGTCTTGAGCTCGTCGCCCAGCCGGTCGATGAAGCCGAAATCAATGCCCCCGCCGGCGCCGCGCTCGCCCGCAAACGCCTCGCCCGAGATCTTGAGCAGCGCGCGCGAATAGGCGAGCGGCGCACGGGGGGCCGTGGCCACTCAGGTGCTGCCGAGCTCGTAGCGCACGAAGCGTCGGACCTGCACGTTTTCGCCCGTCTTCGCCGACAGCTCTTTGACGAGCTCGCCCACGGTCCGCTTGTCGTCCTTGGCGAACGGCTGCTCGAGCAGGACCGTGTCGGCGTAGAACTTCTGCATCATGCCGTCGACGATCTTGGCCCGAATCGCCTCGGGCTTCTTCTGCTCCTTGACCTGCGCCTCGTAGACCTCCCGCTCGCGCCGCACCAGGTCGGGCGGCAAGTCCTCGATGCGCACGGCGAGCGGGCGGGATGCCGCGATATGGATCGCGAGGTCCTTGGCGAGGGCCTTGAAGTCCTCGGTGCGCGCGACGAAGTCGGTCTCGCAGTTGACTTCGACCAGCACGCCGATCGAGCTGTCGTGATGCACATAGGAGCCGATTACGCCCTCCGATGCGTCCCGTCCGGCGCGCTTCTCGGCCTTGACGGCGCCGCGCTGGCGCAGCAAGTCGACGGCCTTCTCGAGGTCGCCGCCGGTCTCCTGCAGCGCCTTCTTACAATCCATCATGCCGGCGCCCGTGCGGGCACGCAGCTCGGCCACGAGCTTCGCCGGAATCTCTTTCACAGTCGCCACGCTCCTCACGCCTCCAAAAAATCGCCGCCCTCGCGCCGCAAGGCGCGGGAGGGCGGCGGTTCGGTTGCTCCTCCCGGGACGGGCCCGGGACGGGTTAGCCTTCGCCCCCGCCGCTCGCGTCCGCCGGGGCCGCCGGTCCTTCCTCCGTCTTGAGCCGCGCCGCGATGGCTTCGGGCTTGGCCCGCCGCTTGCGCCGCGCCGGCTTCTTCTTCTTGTCGCCCTCGGCCTCCGTCTCGACGCCGCCGGTCTCGGTCGAGTACGTCGTGCCCTCGCCCTCCTCGGACGGCTCGTGCAGCGGCATCTGGTGCCGCGCTTCGCTGATCGTGTCCGCGATCGCCGCGGTGATGAGCGAGACGGCGCGGATCGCATCGTCGTTGCCGGGGATCGGCACGTTGATCAAGTCGGGATCGGCGTTGGTGTCGACGATCGCCACGACCGGAATCCCGAGCTTATTGGCCTCCGCGACGGCAATGCGCTCCTTCTTCGAGTCCACGATGAACAGGGCCCCGGGGAGGCGCGCCATGTTCTTGATGCCCGAGAGGTACTTCTCGAGCTTTACCCGCTCGCGGTCGAACAGCAGCTGCTCCTTCTTCGTGTAGTTCTCGAACTCGCCTTCCGCCGTCCCCTGCTCCAGCTCCTTGAGCCGCTTGATCTGCTTCTTGATCGTCTGGAAGTTCGTGAGCGTGCCGCCCAGCCACCGCTCCGTCACGTAGAACGCGCCGCAGCGCTGCGCCTCCACCAGGAGGATGTTCTTGAGCTGCTTCTTCGTGCACACGAACAGCACGCCCTCCCCTTTCAGCACGACGCCGCGCAGCAGCTCCTGCGCGGCCTCGATCTGACGGAGGGTCTTCTGCAGGTCGATGATGTAGATGCCGGAACGCTCGGCGAAGATGAACCGGCGCATCTTCGGGTTCCAACGGCGCGTCTGATGGCCGAAATGGACGCCCGCTTCCAGCAGGTCTTGCAACTGAGGCCGCGTCATGCACTCCCTTTCATGGGTTCGTCTGCCACCGCCTTCGTCTCCCGCCCACATCCGCCCGAGGGCGGACACCCAGAGCGGAATCCGGCGGTGTGATTGATTAGCGCTTGGAGAACTGGAAGCGCTTGCGTGCCCCCGCGCGGCCGGGCTTCTTGCGCTCGACGACGCGGGGATCGCGGGTCAGGAGCCCCTGCTCCCGCAGCTTGGTGCGGTGCCGCTCGTCGGCGAGGCACAGGGCCCGCGCGATCCCTAGCCGCAGCGCACCGGCCTGGCCTGTCACCCCACCGCCCCGACAGATGGCCCGCACGTCGAAGGCCCCGAGCGTGTCGGTCGCGGTGAACGGCTGCTGGATGTGCGACACGAGCGACGGCCG
>WNFI01091718.1_pt1 | contig 11571 bp, 11 predicted proteins | sample 5400471 | NCBI WGS metagenome assembly WNFI01 (sample SAMN13153348, study PRJNA577476) | soil metagenome | isolation source: 100 cm saprolite on Douglas fir-dominated hillslope | place: USA:California | collected 2013-09-17
CTGAGCCTCCACCATGCCGGCGATCGCCGCCGCCGCATTCGCATAGATCCGGCGGCTGATCCGGTTGAAGCCGGCCACGTCGAGGACGGATGGCATGAACGTGATGTCTTTCGTCCCGGCGTAGGGTGCGACGTCGCCACCGCCCACGGTGGAAACCATCAACTTCGGAACTCCGACGGGCAGCGCGCGCATCGCGGCGGTGGCGATCGAGGTGCCACCGCTGCCACCCATCCCCAGGATGCCGTCGAGACGCCCCTCCTGGTAGAGGCGGCGGACCACCGCCGTCAGGCCGGCCGCCATTGTTGCCATCGCCTCGTCCTTGTGTTCGCCCGAGCGCAGCCGCTCCAGGTTGCCGCCGCCCAGGGCCGCCACCTCGGCACGCCCGATCTCCGTGGCGAACGCGGGTTGCCCGAGCACCCCAAAGTCGACCGAAACCACGTTCAGCCCGGCCTGCCGGATCGCATCCGCAACGAAGGCGAACTCGGAACCCTTGGTGTCCATCGCCCCGACCAGCACGACGGTTTTGCTCCCGCTTATGCTCACGTCGGGGAATTCGCGAGCCCGTTGACTACCCTGATCGGTGATTGCATAATCCTCGCAGACTCCGGCGGCAGGCTGCCGCACTGGCCGAAGACCGCTCGAGGGAGGAGGAAGTGGCATCCATGACTTTGGCGGGAACGCGACGCGAATGGGGAATCTGGGCGGTGGCGATCGGGCTTGGCCTGGTGGTCGCGGCGTGCGGGAATTCGACGAGCACGTCCGCCGCCTCGACGATCAAGGTCGGCATCATGACGACCTGCGGCGGACCATTCGCGGCTTTCGAGCAGGAGTCATTCTCCGGGGCCAAATATGCCCTGATTCAGGGTGCGGGCGGTAAGGCAAAAGGCACCGCATCGCAGGACGGTGTGACCGGAGCCTCGGTTTCCGGACATCCGATCGAGATCTCCTTTGGCTGCACCGACGCCAGTCCGGACAAAGCGCTGGCCGAGGCTCGGCGCCTGGTCCAGAACGTCGGCGTTGACATCTTGCTCGGCCCCCTTTCCGGCGACGAGGGCATCGCGCTGGCGAACTATGCGAAGCAGCAGCCGAATAAGACGTTCGTCAATGGCACATCGGCAGCCCAGCAGACGACGCTGAGCGTGAAGGCTCCGAACTTCTTCCGGTACGGTGGGGACGGTGCACAGTGGATGGCAGGGCTCGGTACCTACGCCTACCAGACGCTCCACTGGCGCAACGTGGCAATCCTCGGTGAGGATTATTCGTATCCGTGGACCCAGGCGGCCGGATTCGTCGGGGAGTTCTGCCCGGCCGGCGGGAAGATCGCCAAGCGAATCTGGATTCCGCTCGGCACAACGGACTGGGCGTCGGCGGTCGCGCAGCTGCCGAGCAATATCGACGGCTTCCTGCTGTTGACCGGCGGTACGGACACGGTGGCGGTCGAGAAGGAATACTCGACTCGCGGTGGCAATCTGGCGACCCACATGCTGGGCGGGTCGTCGGTGATGGATCCCACCTCGTTTACGGTGGGCAAGCCGCTGAGCGGGCTCGCAGGCGGGTCGCCCGTCCCGCTTGGCTCGACCGATTCGGCATGGACAAGCTACGTCAACGGTGATCTCTCTGGCAACCAATCAAAGTTGCAGCAGGCGCTCTCAGGTCTCACCCTGTCGGCGCCGAATGGTTCGCTCAAGCTCGACGCCAACCGCAATGCGATCATCACCAACTACATCGTGCAGATTGTCGGCGATGGGAGCCTCGGCTTCAAAGTGATCAAGACGGTGCCAGGCGTCGATCAGACGTTCCACGGGTTCTTTGGCCCGACGTCCTCGCCGTCCCGCGACTCACCAAGCTGTTAGCCAGTTAGTGTGACACTGCGCCGGCTCCGCGCGGAGCTCGCCCACCGCCTCGCCGGTGGGCTGGCGCTGCTCGTGCTGGTGGTCGCCGTCGTGTGGGTCCTCGGCCGTGCCTTGGGGCTTTTCGGCGCGACCGCCAACCTTCCCCTGTTTATCGTTGTGACCCTCAACGGGCTCACCCTGGCCGGCCTGTACTTCATCGTCGCCAGCGGGTTCACGCTCATCTTCGGCCTGATGCGTGTCGTGAACATGGCACATGGCTCCCTGTACCTGCTGGGCGGCTACATCGGGCTGAGGTTGGTGCAGAACCGCTTCAATTACTGGCTGGCGCTCGTTCTGGCCGCCCTCGCCATCGGCGTCGTCGGTCTCGTCATGCAGCAACTGTTGCTGCGTTGGAACCAGGGTCAGGACCTCCGCCAGGCCCTGATCACGATCGCCATCTCCGTCGTCCTGGCCGACCAGATGATCCCCTACTTCGGCGCAGCAGCCGTCGCGATCAATGCCCCGGGCGGTCTCAATGGTTCGGTTCGATTCGGCATCTACGACATTCGATACCCGACCTTCCGCCTGGTCGTGCTCGGCCTGGCCGTTCTGATCGGAATCTCTCTCTGGTATGGCATCCAGCACACGCGCCTCGGCATGATCATCCGAGCCGGGGTTGACGACCGAGCTATGACGTCGGCGCTAGGGGTGAACGTCCAGTTGGTCTTCGCGGTCACCTTCTTCATTGGTGCCGTCCTTGCCGGCCTCGGCGGTGTCCTGGGCGGCACCATGATCGCGCTTGCGCCCGGGCAGGACGCCGCCTTTCTGCTGAGCTCCTTGGTCGTGGTCATCGTGGGCGGAATGGGCAGCCTGGCAGGAGCACTGGTGGGCGCACTGGCGCTGGGCCTCGTTGACCAGCTGTCAGGCGTGTATCTGCCGGCAGGGTACACGAATTTCTCGATCCTGCTGACGTTCGCGCTGCTGGTCTTCGTGCTGGCGATGAGGCCAACCGGGCTCTTCGGGCGCCGATGAAGCTGACGAGGCTCTCGGGCTGGCTCCTCGCAAAGCGCGTCACGCTGGTGGGCGTCCTGCTGGTCGTGCTGCTGGTGCCGCAGCTGTTCTCCACCTTCTTCGCCAGCTCGATCGGCGTGCAGTCGCTGGTGCTGGGAATCGCGGCCGCCAGCATCATCTTTTTGAATGCGGTCGTCGGCATGGTGTCGCTGGCCCAGACGGCGCTCTACGGCATTGCGGCGTACACGACCGCGAAGCTCGCGGTGGAACAAGGTATCGATCCCTGGGTTGCGGCGCTGGTGGCTGTCGCCGTCACCGTCGTCATCGCCTTATTGTTCGGGGCCGTTGCCAGCCGGAGCGAGGGAATCTATTTCCTCATGATTACGCTGGCATCTGCAGTGATCGCCTACTACTTCTTCTCTCAGGTCACGGCGTTTGGCAGCCATGAAGGCATCAACGGGGTGACGCCTCCCCCGCTCCTGGGCAAGCCCTTTGTCGACCCGAGTGGCATGTACTACGCGGCATTGATCTGCTCGGTGCTGATTTACCTGCTGATCTGGTATGTGCGGCGCAGCCCCTTCGGGTATGCCTTGCAGGGCGTGCGCGATGAGCCGGTGCGAATGCGAGCGCTCGGGTTCAACGTTCCGTTGCTGCGCACGGCGGCCTTTGCCGTCGGCGCCTTCATCGCGGCCATCGCCGGGGTATTGCTGGTTTGGTACAACAGCAACATTTCGCCAGGGTCGATCGATCTGACGCGAACGATCTACTTGCTCACCATCGCCGTTATCGGCGGCCTGGGACGGCTCGAGGGAGCCTGGATCGGCGCGCTGCTATTCACCCTCGTGCAAACCTATTCCCCGGCCTACACGGATCGATTTGAAACGCTGATTGGGCTGGCCTTTCTCGCGGTCGTCCTCGCCTCGCCCGGCGGCATTGCCGGCATCGCCAGCAGCCTCGACCGATGGGTCAGGCGTCGCCTTGGGGGCCCCGGAGGCTGATGGTCACGAGTCCCCAACCCAGGGCGCTCCGTGTCCGCGGACTCAGTTGTCGCTTCGGAGGTGTCCAGGCGGTCTCCAATGTCGACCTTGACGTCGCGAGCGGCGAGCGGCGGGCCATCCTGGGGCCGAACGGCGCCGGGAAGACGACCCTGTTCAATCTGCTTTCCGGTGAGGTCTTCCCAACCGCGGGACAGGTGGAGGTCTTCGGGCGGGATGTCACGCTAACGCCGGCGCGCAAGCGAATCAGGCTTGGCCTTACCCGGACCTACCAGACATCCCGCCTATTCCCGCTGCTGTCGGTTGCGGAGAACATATACGTTGCGGTGCTCGGTGCCGAGGGTGGACACCTGCGGCCGCTTCGTCTTCATCGCGATGATGAGTTTCGAGCGCGCGCCCAGGGGATCGCCGCGCGCGTCGGCCTCAGCGACCGTCTGGACGTCGTGGTGGGATCGCTGTCGCACGGTGAGCAGCGGCAGCTGGAGGTCGCCCTCGCGCTCGCGGGAAAGCCGAGGATCATGATGCTCGACGAGCCGGCCGCGGGCCTGTCCCCAGCCGAGCGCGGATCGCTGACGGACCTGCTGCTCTCGCTCGGTCCGGCCGTCACCCTGCTGGTCGTCGAACATGACATGGATGTCGCGCTTCGCGTCGCGCAGCGGGTGACCGTCATGCACGAAGGCCGTGTCGTGGCGGAGGGAACGCCCTCTGAAATCCGCGCCAGCGAGCTCGTCCACGACCTTTACCTGGGTAAAGCCAATGCCAATGCTGCTCCGGAGGGACCGCGTGCGGGCGGGTGAACCGGTTCTTGCGATCGAGGGCCTCAACGCCTACTATGGCGCGTCCCACGTGCTGCAGGACCTCCAGTTTCAACTCGACACCGAGGCGGCCGCCATCGTTGGCCGCAACGGCATGGGCAAGTCGACGCTCTGTAACGCGATCATGGGTCTGCTGCCGCGGGTCAGCGGCTCGATCCGGTTCTTCGGTGAGGAGATCGTCGGCCGGTCACCCCACCACATCGCCAACTCGGGGATCGGGTACGTGCCGCAAGGGCGCCGCTTGTTCCCTTCGTTGAATACCGACGAACACCTTCGCATGATCCGCGTTCGGGGCGGCCGCTGGACGGTTGACGGCATTTATGACCTCTTTCCGCAGCTCGCCCATCGGCGAAAGGTGGGCGCGGCGCAGCTTTCCGGTGGCGAGAAGCAGATGCTGGCGATCGGACGCGCGCTGCTCTGCAATCCCCGGCTCCTGCTCATGGACGAGCCGTCCGAGGGACTGGCACCCGCGATCGTGGAGACGATGGTGGCCACGCTCCGAGTCCTGTCTGAAGAAAGTGTGCACCTGCTGGTGGTCGAGCAGAATCTCGGCGTCGCAACGGCCCTCGCCCAGCGACAGCTGATCATGTTGAGGGGTCGCCTCGCCCTGGAGACGACCGCGGTGGCGCTCGCCGCGGACGTCGATGCGCAGCGTCGGTACCTTGGCGTAGCCCGCTCGGAATTGGCTCCTCAGTAGCACCAGGCGGCGATCTCACTCAATGCCGCTCATGACTTTTTCCAATCCATCAACCATTCGTGGTCCGGGTCCGTCGTGAACAGCCATTCGCGCACCGCGCCCGCCATCGCATTCAGGTAATAGCAGTCGTAGCCGGGCGCGGCGGAGACGACGTGATAGCCGCGCGGGACCAGAACGAGGTCCTCGTGGCGGGCGCGGATGGAGACGTTCAGGCCCCCACCCTGCCCTCCCCCGGAGGGGGAGGGAAAAGGCTTCGTGTAGATGCCCTGGAAGGCGAAGCCCTGCTCGGGGTTGAAACGGTAGTAGTAGAGCTCCTCCAGCGCGCGCTCGATGCCGGCCTTATCCTCGTCGTGCTTGTGGGGCGGATACGTCGACCAGTGCCCCGCCGGCGTCAGCACTTCGACGAGTAGTAATCGCGCCGCAGCGTCTTTTTCCGAGAGGATCCAGTGGATACGGCGTTCGGTGACGTCCTTGCCCCGGATCTCGACGCGGACCTCGTCGGGCCGGATCAGCCGCGCGGGGAGCGTCGACTCGGCGGGTGCCGAGACGATGGCCAGATGCAATGCCGTCCGGGCCGGGCTTCCGCCGGACCGTCTGGAACGAGAGGTAGGTCCAGCCGGCGGTCGCAGGGTGGATGCCTTCGGCCGCATTGTGGACAAGCCCCCCACCCTGCCCTCCCCCAGAGGGGGAGGGAAAAGATTGGCCCCCACCCCCACCCTGCCCTCCCCCAGAGGGGGAGGGTAAGTTGTCGCTCACAGCCCGCGCTCACGAAGATAGGCGCGGTTCTTTCCCTGGTCGATGGCGGCCGCTTCAGGCGGCGTCTCGGGGCCGGGGATCATGTCCTGTTCCACGACCAGCCAGCCGCGGTAATCGCGGCCGCGGAGCCCTTGCAGGATGGCATCGATGTCCAGGTCCCCGGTGCCGAGCCGGCAGAAGGCGCCGCGACGCCAGACCTGCATCATGTCGCCGCCCTCGAGGATGACGGCGTCGATCACCGAGCGCTTGACGTCTTTCAGATGAACGTGATTGATTCGTGGACCCCAGTCGCGAATGGCGCGAACGGGGTCGCCCCCGCCCAGCACGAGATGGCCAGTATCCAGGCAGAGGCCGACGTCGCTGCGCGCCAGCAACTCCTCCATCTCCCACGGTGCTTCAACGTACGTACCCGCATGATGGTGGAAGGTGGGCTCGTAGCCCCGAGCGCGGCAGAGCTCCACCGCCTCTTGCAGGTTGGTCGCCAGCCGGTCCCAGCCTTCGGGTTGCAGTCCAAGACTCCGGTCCGAATGGGCGCGACCCGGCGCCAAACGGCGCGCGGCGGAGCCGGCGTCCGCGAGCGTGGGTTTCGGCGCCGGTATATGCTCCGGGGCTTTGACCGTGTCGAACAGATCCAGCAGCGTGCGAAGCTCGGCGATGGCCGGTTCCATGCCGGCAGGGTCGGAGAGCGGCAAGGGCATATACCCGCCTGACAGGTGTAACGCGCGACTGCGCAGGTGGTCGCGCAAGTTCGCTCTGGTCCCGAGGTAACCGATCGGTCCAAGATCGATGCCGTCGTAGCCGTCACGCTGCACCGCATCGAGAACGCTGACCGCATCGGGGACGTTCGGGTCGATGCCGACCGTGACTTCAAAAGCGCCGAAAGAGACCGGCGCACTGGCGACGGCGATCGATTTGATCAGGTCTTCGGACACGCGACGGATTGACCGGTCATCGGTGGTCGGAGTATAGTCGCGCGCAGCTTGGCTCAGTCTCGACTGCGCGTCGGCATCATCGGCTGCGGACTGATTGCGCAGGTGATGCACCTGCCTTACCTGCGGGAGTTGAGCGACCGCTTCGAGATCGCGGCGGTCTGCGATCTGTCCCGCACGGTGGTCGATCGAGTGGGGGAGGCGTACGGCGTCGACCGCCGCTTCACCGATTGGACGGCGCTGCTCGAGGAACCGCTGGACGCCCTGCTGCTGCTCACGACCGGCAGCCACGAACCGATGGCGGTTGCCGCGGCGCAGGCCGGGCGGCACGTCTTCATCGAGAAGCCGATCGCGCTCTCCGAGGCCGAAGGCCAGGCGATCATCGCGGCCGGCAAGAAGGCAGGGGTGCGGCTGATGGTCGGCTACATGAAACGATATGACCCGGCGGTCGAGCGAATGACGGAAGAACTTCGGGATCTGCATCCGTTGAGGTTCGCCCACTCCACGACCGCGGAGTATCCACTGAAGTGGTACGTCGCGCACTACCCGATCGTCCGGGGGACCGACATCGATGCGAAGATGGTAGATGCGCTGCAGGTGGAGGACGAGGCGAGGGTCACGGCGGCGATTCAGTTGACCGACCCGGTACTCCGCTATGCGTATCGGCACTCACTGCTGGACAGCATGATCCACGACATCAACCTGATGCGCGGCTTGCTCGGCGAGCCGAAGGCGCTCCGCTTCGCCAACGTGGCGCAGGAGGAGATCTCCATATTTCTCGAGTTTCCGCAAACGGCGGCGGCCATGCACTGGGTCAACCTGACCGACGGGGTGGCGCGCTACCAGCAGGAGTTCTCCTTCTTTTACCCGGAGCGGCGAGCGACGCTCGTCTTTCCCTCACCCTTCCTGCGCAGCGCGCCGGTCGAGCTGGTGCTGGAGGGCGGAAGCCAGCAGAGCTCGCGCTCGTGGCGGACCGTCGAGACGCTCTCGTTCCAGTCGGCCTTCAAACGCGAGCTGCTGGAGTTCTACGCCTGCGTCACGGAAGATCGGGAGCCGCGCACGACGGCCGATGAGGCTGTCCGGGACGTCGCGTTGTGCCAGGCGATCATCAGGCAGCAGCTCGCCGCCCAGGGTGTACTGCCACGTGCGTAGCGGCACTGCTTGTCGCCAGCCTGCTGCTTGGTAGCTGCGTTCCGGCTGCGTCGCGGGGCGCGGAAGTCTACGACGCGAACGCTAAATACAATCCGTAAGAGTCAGGCCCAACCTACATCTTGGGCATGAATCGCCAGATCTGGCCGTCGGAATACGTGAACCAGACCTCGGTCTCTGAGCCGGCGCCGATCCATCCGACCATGCCGGATCCGGGCACCACGTAGCCGACGATGGTCCCATCGGGCGCGATACGCCCAAGCTGATTCCCACTGGCGGTCGCCTGGCCATTGGCTTTCCCGACGGTGAACCAGACGTTGCCAAACGGCCCCGTCGCCATGCCCTGCGCCACCGCGCCGAGGTTCGCGGTGTGCAGTGTGTACTCGGTGATCTTGCCGGAGAGCGTGATCCGCCCGATCTTGCCCTGGGCCGCCTCGCTGAACCAGAGCGCACCGTCGGCACCGGGAACGATCTGGAAGGGCGGGGCCGTGGGCCCCTGGTACTCGGTGAGTGATCCGCCGGACGTCATTCGTCCGATCCGCTGGCCGCCCGCCTGGGCGAACTGCGTTTCCGTAAACCACAGCGCCCCGTCGGAACCGGCCGCGATGCCGACCGGACAGAGGTTGCCGCACTGTACTGGACCGCCTCTGGTCGGAAGTGGAAACTGCCGGATCTGGCCAGATGTGGTTATCCGTCCGATGAAGTTGCCCGTTTCGTCAGCGAACCAGAGCGCACCATCCGGACCCGCGATGATCCCTTCTGGCCCGCTGGGCGAGGTCGGTACCGGATACTCGGTGAGGTAGCCGTCTGGCGTGATCCTGCCGATCTTTCCTCGTTGGCCGCCGGACTCGGTGAACCATAGCGCACCGTCCGGACCGGTCGTGATGTATTGAGCAGAGGCATTCGGGTCGGGCAACGGATACTCCGCCTCCCGGCCGGTCGAATCGATGCGACCGATGACGCCCATGGCCGCGAACCAGACCGCGCCATCCGGACCCCGAACCACACCCAGCCGCTGAAGGGCAGAGTTCGGCAGCTGAAATCGGGTCCACGCACCGTCAGCCGTGTTGAACGTCGTTGCGGCCACCAACTGGCCCGTGGCCAAGACGCTCGGCGAGGGGATGGGAGTGGCTGCCGCAGACGTGGAGGCGCTGGGAGTCGGTGTGATGGTCGCGGCGACGGGGGGGCGAAGCACGTTTGGACGCGCCTTCTGAAGCCGGAGCCACGCCGCGCCGCCCGCGATCCCCACGACTATTGCGAGCATCGCCGCGGTCCACGCCAACTGTGGGAGCAATCCGTGGCGGCGGCTGCCGCTGGACGACGCTCCCTCGATCGCGGTGATCACGTCGCGTTCGAGCCCCATCGGCGGGTTGATCCGATTCGATTCCGCGATGAGGTGATCGCGGAGTAGAGTCTCCACCTGGTCCATCCTCATGAGCGGTCCGCCTCGAACCGCGGATCTTTCATCAGACGGGCACGTAGCTTTCTCAACGCTCGGTGCACAAGCACGCGGCTCGCCACCGAAGTCTTGCGCTGAACCTGCGCGACCCCCTCATACGGCATGCCCTCAACGAAGTGCAGATAGACAGCCTCCTGCTCGCGACGGGAGAGGGTTCGTAGCGCTGCGCCGAGCGCGGAATCAGACTGGCGTCGATCGGCCTCCTCTTCGGGGTTACCGGCGAGCTTCGGCAACCAGAACTGCAAGCGCAGCCAGCGCGTACGGTGGCGATGATGGTCGCGAGCCAGGTTCGTCACGGTTCGCAGGAGCCACGACTTGAAGGCCTGGCGTTCGCGCGGAGTCCCAGGTGATCGCCAGAGGCGGACGAAGGCCTCCTGGACGATGTCGTGAGCCGTTTCCTGCTCGTTGACCAGCATGATGGCAAGTTGATAGGCAGGCCGGCTGAACTCACGGACGAATGGCTCGATCCACGAGCCTCCGACGCTGTCCAGCTGGACGCCTCCCTACACGTTCTAACGATTCCTACGACCGAGATCGCCTTGCGTTACATACCGGGGCCGGCCCCAACTGGGGCGCGGAGTCTACGACCCAAACGCGACCTAAGCGTTCATTCGAGCCGCCAGGTCGAGGATCCCCTGGACGTATTGCTGCGTATCCGGGAACATGCCGTTCGCCCGTAAGCTCGTGGGGCCCTGATAATAGGCGGCCAGCGCCATCGCCGGCTCCTGGAACGTGTCGAGATCCGGTTTGAGAACCGCAGTGCCGACGTCGGCGTTGTCATACGCGTCCGTGATATCGACCGCCCGGCCGAGCAGCGCCGGCCCTGCCTCCTGCGCCGTAGCCGGTTCGACCTGCATCAGGCCGACCGCGCCGGTTTGGGAGACTCGCGATTGGTCCCAGCCGCAGTCCCAGTAGGAGACGGCCAAGACGAGCTTCGGATCGAGTTGATGACGGAGGGCAGCCTCGCAACGGATCCGGTGAGGATTGAGGCGATCGGCACGGCCGTGGGCGCTGGTCTCTGGATGGTCGGGAGCCGGCGTTGCAGGTGCGGGCGCCTGGCTGTTCGCGGTCGCTGCCGGCGCGCTGGAAGGAACCCGGAGGATCGCTCCAACCAGACGTTGCGGAGCTTGGGCGAGCACCGTCTTTGACTGCATTAGGGTTGCGGCCTTTGCGGCGCCGAGGTCATGCTGAAGCTCATCCGTCGGAACGACCGCGCCGATGGGGGCGGTCGGCGTCCCTTTCACCGTCAGCGCAGTCGCGGCTGCCGTTAGTAGCACCCCGCCGACAACGCGTCGTGGTTGAGGCATCCCGCCATGAAACCGAATCGAGGCGCCGCCCGGCAAGCTGAAACGCGGCAGCCGCGTCGGCCTGCGAGTCCGGCGGTCCCAGTCAACGCCGCGATCTAGTCGGCGCTCGGGAGACCCAGTTGCTGCCGTGCCAGGCGCACGCCGGCTGTCATGTTGCGCAGCTTTTCGTAGGCGACCTTCCAGGAACGAGTGCGCAGTCCGCAATCGGGCGTCACGTGGATCCGGTTGGGATCGCCGAAGACCTTGACGGCATAAAGCACGCGATCGCGAACCAGTTCGGGCGACTCGATGAAGTCACTGTGGATGTCGAGCACGCCCAGGCCCAGCGCCGGCTTGTAGGGCAGATCGCGGAACTTCTTGATCACCTGGTAGCCGGGGCGCGCCTCGTCGGACGTTCCCAACTCGCGGCTGTCGTAGTTGGCGAAGCCGACCGCGTACTGGCGGCATTGCTCCATCCGCTCGATCGCCGGAAAGAACAGGTCGTAATCCGAGAAACACAGGTGGGTCGAGAACATCGCATTCAGGCCCTCGACGCTGGCATTGAAACTATCGACGAAGAGGTCGAGCTCGTCGGCCTCGGTTGAGGCCCCCGGCTCGTCGACCTGGATCCAGCGCGCGCCG
>WNFI01084452.1_pt1 | contig 11570 bp, 13 predicted proteins | sample 5400471 | NCBI WGS metagenome assembly WNFI01 (sample SAMN13153348, study PRJNA577476) | soil metagenome | isolation source: 100 cm saprolite on Douglas fir-dominated hillslope | place: USA:California | collected 2013-09-17
CCGGTCGAGCACTGTCTGCTGGCCGGGAGCGGAGGCGGCGAGCTCACGGGACAGCAGGGCGATGACGTCGTGCAGGGGGTCGTCGGCGGCTGCGGACAGCGGAAGGATCGGCGGAAGCGCCTCGACCAGGCCCCGGCCGACGTCGCCCGAGAACCGGTATGCGCCGCACAGGAACACGCTCGCGCGACGATCGCCCGGGCGTTCATCGCCGGCATGGCGTGCCCGGAACTGTTCTGGCGACAGGCAGGTCCCGCCGGGTTCGTGAGCGATGTGGTGGTCGGGGCCGCCCCGGACGAGTGCCACGTCGCCGGGCGCGAGTTCGAGCGGGGCTTGCGGATCGTCGAGCCACAGCCATGCCCGTCCCTGGATAACGGCATGCAGCGTCAGCGGGATGGTGCCGGGCAGCCGCAGGCCCCACGGAGGCTGGGCCACCGAGCGGGCGAAGACGCCGCCGGAGGCTCGAGCCCTGGCCAGGTGATCTTGCAGAACGTCCACGGTATGAGCGTGTCACGTAAAGAATCGAGCGTCAAGAACATTGATTCACTCGGAAGTCGCCCGCAGGATCGAGTCATGGCTAATGCACCTTCCTGCACACTCGTGCTCGCCGGGACCGGAAAGACCGGCTCCCGAGTCGCCGGCAGACTGACCAAGCTCGGTTTCAGCGTCCGCACAGCGGCACGCAACGGGGCTGATGTGCGCTTCGACTGGGACGACCCGGCCACTCACAGCCCCGCCCTGGTGGACATTGACCGCGTCTACCTTGTGGCGCCGGTCATGAGAATGGACTTCGCCGGCCAGGTGTCGAGCTTCCTGGATCTCGCGGAGGCCGCCGGCGTGCGTCACGTCACCTACCTCAGCGCCTTCGGCACCGACCAGGCCCCGCCGGAGGTCGCCCACCGGGCCGTGGAACTCGATCTCATGGGCCGCGGTGCCGTCACGCACTCCATCTTGCGTCCCGCCTGGTTCATGCAGAATTTCAGCGAGACATTCCTCAGGCCCGTGGACGGCGTGATCACGGTGCCCACCAGTGACGGCGCCGAGGCCTTCGTCGACGCCGAGGACATCGCCGCGGTCGCGGCCGCGACGCTCGCGAGCCCCGACGCCCATGCCGGCGCCCAGTACGCGCCGACCGGCCCCCAGGCGCTCACCGTGAGCGCCGCCGCCGACATCATCGCCGGCGTGACCGGCCAGCGGGCCAAGCACGACGACATCGACCGCAATGCGTGGATCGACGGCACCGTCGCGGCCGGCGTGCCCGCCGAGTACGGCGAGACGCTCCGCAGGCTGACCGAGACCATCGCCTCCGGCCACGGCTCCCGGCCCAACAACGACGTCCAGCACGTCACCGGAGTGCCGCCGGCCAGCTTCGCCGACTTCGCCCGGCGAACCGCACAGGCCTGGGCCCGGCAGGGGGCGTCGTGAGCACGATCAACGACCTCGACGACTTCAAGGCGCTGGAGCCGTTCTTCCGGATCATCCAGGAGGGGCTCGACGGCCTTGCCGATGGCGGGCACTTCTTCGACCTGCTGGCCGAAGACGTCGTTTTCGACTACATCATCACCGTTCCCGGCTACCCGCGGCACGTCGAGGGCCGCCAGGCCATCGCACAGCTATACCGCCCCTATGGCGACACGATCGTCTTGGACCGGTGCCACGACCTCGCCGTCCATCACGACCGCAGCACCGGCGTCGTCGTGCTCGAGTACGCCTCGCAAGGCCGGGTCGTTGCGACCGGTGCCGCGTCAGGCAGCCGAACCCGTCGGTGTTGAAGTTGCGGATCACGTCCCGCACCCGGTCCTCGCCGGTGAACGCCACCTTCGCGATCGCGGCCACGTCCATGCCCTGCGCGGAGAGAAGCACCATCAGCGCCCGCCGTCAGGTCACCACCGACCCGCTGCCGGCGCACGATCCGCACCAGGCGCCGGCCCTCATCATCGATCTCACGAACCCGCAGCCGTTCCGCCACACCAGCCCAGTCTCGATGATCAGCACCAGCCGGCAAACTACCCACCGGGCAAACATGACCTGCTACGGCACTAGCGACCCACTCGTATGTAGCCGAACAGTCTTCAGGTCGCGGAGAACCCGCCGTCGACGCAGATCAGCTGGCCGGTCACGTAGTCGCTCGCGTTGCTGGCCAGGAACACGGCGATGCCCTCGAAGTCCGCCGGCTGGCCGTTCCGCCCCAGCATCGTTCGCGCGGCGAGCGCTGCGGAGCGGACCGGATCGGATGCCACCTGAGTGGTCATCGTCGTGGCGACGAAGCCGGGCGCGATCGCGTTGCAGCACACGCCCGACCCGGACCAGGCCTCGGCCTGCGACCTGGTGAGCGATACCAGACCGCCCTTGGACGCTCCATAAACGCCGCTGTTCCCGAATGCCCTTATCGCCTGCTGCGACGCCACGTTGATGATCCGGCCCCAGCCTCGGGCGGCCATGGCCGGACCGAACTGCTGGCCGAGCAGGAACGGCGCGGTGAGATTCACCTCGAGCGAGCGATCCCAGTCGTCCGGCGTCAGCGCGGCGAGCGGCGGCCTGATGTTAACTCCGGCGGCGTTGATCAGGATGTCCGGCTGACCGAACACCGCGCGTGCGAGCTCGCACGCCCGGCTGGTGCCGGTCCGGTCGCCGACGTCGGCGCTGACGCGGTCCGCTGCCCCGCCCGCTGACCTGATCTCGTCAACCGTCTTGTCCAGTGCCGCTGCCTCGCGGGCGACAAGCACGACGCTGGCACCAGCCAGGGCGAGAGCGCAGGCCATCGCCTTGCCGATCCCCGAGCTGCCCCCGGTGACAACGGCGACGCGGCCATCCAGCGAGAACAGGCCGTGCAGGTAGTCGGTCATTGCCCAAGTATGGCCAGCTCTCAGCCGGGCGGGGCGGGGAGGCTACAGCAGCGGCCGCGCACCAACTAGCGACATCGCCTTTGCCGCCAGACGGCAGCCGCTGGTCAGTGCCTCGCCTGGCGGCTTCTTGTCCAGCCAGGACGGCAGGAAACCGGCGCAGAAGGCGTCACCGGCGCCCGTCCCGTCGACGATCCGCTCCACCGGCGGCCCTGGCACCCGCACCGGATCCGGGCGGCCGTTGGCGTAGAACAGCGCTCCGTCGGCGCCCAGCTTCATCACCACGTGCGGATACCAGGCATTGAGCACCCGCGCGGCCTGCTCGGGCTCGGTCCGGCCAGTCAGCACCCGGCCCTGTTCTGCGTTCACGAACAGCAGCGTCGCGCCATTGGTCATCTGCATCCACCGAGATGGTCATGCCAGCCCGCCTGGCCATGTCGATCGCGGCTAGCGTGGCCTGCCGTGAGCCAGTATTCAGCAGCGTGTAGCCCGAGACATGCAGATGACATCCCTGGGTGAACAGGTCCTGCGGCAGGTCGTCGGGGGCGAGGGCAGCGTTCGCGCCAGGATCGGACAGCATCGTGTGGTCGCCCTTGTGGGTAACCATGACCACGCACATCCCGGTCGGCCGGTCCGGGTCCATCACCAGCCTGGCGTCGACACCGTAGCCCATCAGTTCCATGTCCCTGTTGCGGCCCGCGATGTCGGCACCCCGTCGGCCCACGAACGCGACCTCGGCGCCATCGACCGCCAGCCAGGCGGCGATGTTCGCGCCCGACCCGCCTCCGTGCATGGTGACCGTCGCCGGCGTGTCGCTGCTCTTGGCCAGCGGCAGGATCGCATGCGCGACCGTGTCGGTCATGAGATCACCAATGACGACAACGCGGGTCAATGCCGCCCACCACCTTGCTAACCGGGGCCCATCCTGGAGGATGTTCCTGGCCATCCGCCGTGAGACTCTGGCCCATAGAACTTAACAGTTCCGGGCCGCTGCCTTGGCATGTTCGGTTCGTGAATTACAGATCAATGCCGGACTGCGGTCAAGTTGACCGGGGCCTGTGACTGGCGGTGCTGGTGTTGCCAAGCAGCCTGGCATAGTGGGGAGGCATGACCTGGACTTGGCAGTTCCAGAAGGCAGACGGAACCCCGGCTGGCTCCCGCAGCCTGCCGAAAGAGACGTTCGGCAGCCAGGGTGACGCCGAGACGTGGCTGGGCGAGCAATGGCGGAGCCTGCTTGACTCGGGGGTCGATCAGGTCAGCCTGATGGAAGACGGCAGATGCGAGTACGGCCCGATGAGCCTGCACCCCGTGGAAGAGAGCTAGCCGACGCCGCCGGCGCTAGGGGCGGGCAGCGGGGCTGGCGGTCTGTGCCGGGTCGCGCACGATCACCGGACCGAGGATCTCGTCGATCCTGGCCAGCAGCGCGGGGTCGAGCCTGACCCCGGACGCCTTGGCGTTCTCGCGCACCTGCTCCGGCCTGCTCGCGCCGACGATCGCGGCAGAAACGTTCGAGTTCTGCAGCGTCCACGCGACGGCAAGCTGCGACATGGTCAGCCCGGCCTCCTCCGCAGGCGGCCGAAGCTGCTGGACGCGCCCGAGGATGTCGTTGGTCAGGTATTCGGCGATGAAATGCGAGCCGGTGCTGTCGGTCGCGCGCGAACCGGCCGGCGGAGCCGCGCCGGGCAGGTACTTCCCGGTCAGCACGCCCTGCGCGATCGGCGACCAGACGACCTGGCCGACCCCTTCCTTTTCGCACAACGGGACGATCTCGGACTCGATCACGCGCCAGATCATGTTGTACTGGGGTTGATTGGACACGATCCGGTCCAGGCCCATCTGGTCAGCGATCCGCAGCGCGGCGGCGATCTCCTCCGCGCGCCACTCGGAAACGCCGATGTACAGCGCCTTGCCCTGCCGCACAAGATCCTCGAAGGCCCGCATCGTCTCCTCGAGCGGCGTCTCGTGGTCGTACCTGTGCGCCTGGTACAGGTCGACGTAGTCGGTCCGCAGCCGTCGTAGCGACGCGTTGGCCGACTCGATGATGTGCTTGCGGGACAGGCCGCGGTCGTTGGCGCCTGACCCGGTCGGCCAGTAGACCTTCGTGCAGATCTCGACGGACTCCCGCCGGACCCCGTGCAACCCGCGGCCGAGCACGTCCTCGGCCTTGGTGCGGGCGTAGACATCGGCGGTATCGAAGGTCGTGATGCCCTCATCCAGCGCCGCCGCGATACACGCCATGGCGGCGTCCTCGGCGACCTGGGAGCCGTGCGTGATCCAGTTGCCGTAGGCGATCTCGCTGACTTTCAGCCCGCTGCCGCCAAGATGCCGGAACTCCATCAGATCGCGTCCCCTCGCGCCACCCGCGCCGGCGGTATCCGCGAGCTCCGCAGCCTGATGCTCCGCTTGGCGACGTACCAGGCGATGCCGCGCGTGCTCTCGCCGGGGAGGCGCTGCCTGGCCAGGCGCCGCAGCATGGTGGCGTGGAACAGTGCCTCAAGCGCGATCAGGGCCACGATGCCGACCTCGAGATATAGGACCGTGGCGGATTTCTTGGCCGCGCCGAGCAGGAACACGACAAAGATCAGCGCGAACACGGCGAACAGGATGTACTCGCTGACGATGATCCGCCGGGAGTCGACGTAGTCTCTCGCGAGGGCCTTGACCGGGCCGCGGTCCTTGGCTGGCAGCGCCCACTCTTCGCCCCGCCGCATGGCATCCATCCTGCGCGTTTGCTCCGCGCGACGGCGCTCGCGCTGCTGGCCAGCCGCGGCCTTCTTGTCGGCCGGCGGCGCTGTGTAGGGCTGCCTCCTGCGCCGTTCGACCTCGCTTCGCTTTGGCGTGGGGCGTCCCTTGCCGGGCTGCCCGACGGCCTCGGCTGAGCTGTCGGCTGCCTCGTCGCTCTCAAGCCCGGCGGGAGCGGGCGCGTTGCGTCTGCGGAACACCCTGACAGCCTACCGGTGCGAGCGGACGAACCCCCCAGAACGCTCGCCGGGGGTCTGCCGGCGCAGATTCCCGTTGCTGCAGCTGATGGCCTGCATATCGTGGGTCGTCAGGTGCCGTACCGGTTGGACAGGATGAGGGGAAGGCCGCGCTTATGGGCGTGATGAAGCGGGTTTCGACGATCTTCAGGGCCAAGGCCAATAAGCAACTTGACAGGCTGGAAGATCCGCGGGAAACCCTGGATTACTCCTACCAGACGCAGCTTGAGCTGCTTCAGAAGGTGCGGCGCGGTGTGGCCGACGTGGCCACGTCACGCAAGCGGGTCGAGTTGCAGATGAACCAGTTGGTGCAGACGACCGGCAAGCTGGACCGCCAGGCCCGCGATTCGCTCGCCGCCGGGCGGGAGGACCTTGCACGCGAAGCTCTGTCCCGGAAGGCCGGTGTTCAGTCACAGCTCACCGACCTGCAGACGCAGTATTCCTCACTGCAGGGCGAGGAAGAGAAGCTGACGGCCGCGTCCTCGCGGCTGCAGGCCAAGGTGGACGCGTTCCGGGTGCGGAAGGAGACCATCAAGGCCACCTACACCGCGGCAGAGGCGACCACCAGGATCAACGAGGTCTTCACCGGCATCTCGGAAGAGATGAGCGACGTCGGCCTCGCGGTCCAGCGTGCCGAGGACAAGACGGAGCAGATGAAGGCGCGAGCCGGCGCGATCGACGAGCTGATGGCAAGCGGTGCCCTGACGGACGCGCTAGGCCCGCCGCCGGATGACATCCAGGCCGAGCTTGACCGGATGGGCGCCACCCACGGCATCGATGCTGAGCTTGAGCGGATGAAGGCCGAACTCGCTGGCGGCGAGGCTCCGAAGGAGATCGCTGGCTCCGCAGGCCAGGACGACTCTTCGGTCGGGCAGCCGAGCGGCACCAGCTTCCAGAAGGAGCAGCCTGGCTCAGGGGGTGCCTAGATGATTATCCGGATCTTGGGCGAGGGCCAGCTGAGGCTGGACAGCTCGGCCGTCGATGAGCTCAACGAGATGGACGCGGATCTGGAGAAGGCAGTCGAGGCAAACGATGAGGCTGCCTTCTCTTCGGCCCTGCAGGCGGTGCTGGCGAAGGCGCGGGCTGTGGGCGTCGCCTTGCCCCCGGATGCCATCGAGCCTTCCGAGCTTATCCTGCCGCGCGAGGACGCGACGATCGACGAGGTGCGCGACCTGCTGGCCGATGGCGGCCTTATCCCTGGCTGAGAGTTGGCTGAGACTTCGCTAAGTCCGCGTCGGGCGAAGAGCAGGCCCGCGGCGCGTAGCCGCAGGCCAGAAGGCACCTGCCCGGCCCAGGCTGCAACACGACGCGCGGCGTCTCCGGCGGCGCGGCTCACCGGGCCGACGGCGCGCCAACCATTGCCGCGGATGAGATGTAATGAAGTAAGGCGGCTTCACGAGACGTCCGGGGATCGAAGGGGATCGAAACGGAGGCGGCGGTGGCTCGAACACGTTACGCGCCTGACAGGGGCCTGATCGCGCGGATGGGCCTGACCATGTTCCTGATCGGGCTGGTTTTCACCGCGTTCATTATCGCGATCGTGCTCTTGCTGTCGCGGTACAGCAACGTCAGCAGCGGCGGGCTTGTCGTCATCGCCGTACTGCTCGGTGCTGGAATCTCGTTTGCCTCGTACTACTGGTCCGACAAGATCGCACTGAGCACAGCCGGGGCCCAGCTTGTCAGCCCACGGGACGGGCCGATGGCAGCCGAGCTGCACGGCGTGATCGACCGGCTGTGCGCGCTTGCCGACATGCCTAAGCCGCGCGTCGCGATCGCGCCCACGGACATGCCGAACGCGTTCGCGACCGGCCGCAACAGCAAGGTCGCCGTGGTCTGCGTGACCCAGGGCCTGCTGCGAAGGCTGGATACGAACGAGCTCGAGGGTGTGCTCGCCCACGAGATGTCGCACGTCGCGCACAAGGACGTGGCCGTCATGACGATCGCGTCGTTCCTCGGTATCATGGCTGCGCTGCTGGTCAGGTTCGCCTTCTACTCCGAACTCTTCGGCGGCGGTGGCGGCCGCGGCCGCGGCCGCAGCAGCAACGACCAGAACGCCCTGCCGGTCGTGCTGATCGTCATGCTCATCGGGATAGTGGTCTACGCGATAAGCTTCCTGCTGATCAGGATGCTTTCCCGGTACCGCGAGCTGTCGGCCGACCGGTCAGGCGCGCTGCTGACCGGCCAGCCGTCGGCCCTGGCCAGCGCCCTGGTCAAGGTGAGCACCGAGATGGCGCGAATCCCGACCAGGGACCTGCGGTCCGCGGAGCCGCTGAACGCCTTCTACTTCGTGCCTGCGCTCACGACCGGCCGGCGCCAGGTGAGCCTGTCGGCCCTGTTCTCCACGCACCCGTCGCTTGACCGGCGACTGGCCGAACTCGACAAGATATCGCAGCAGCTCAGCAGGTGACAGGGCCCCCGGGCGCGCCGGGGGATCGCCGCACCTGAGGGAGGTAGCCCACTGATGGGATTGCTCGACACGCTGCTCGGCAGGACCAAGCCGGTGCCGCCGAACCTCGACGCGCTGTTCGCGCTGCCTTCCGCGGCCATCACGTTGCAGGCAGCGACTGATTTCACGCCGACGGGCACCGGGTCCGTCTGCTTCCGCGCGGCAGAAGGCAGGGCGTTCAGCGACATCGAGAAGGACGTCAAGGACCTGCTCAGCATGGGGCAGAACAAGACCGCGGTCGAGATCACCTCGGACTCCTACGGCTTCACGTGGCTGGTCTGCAAGCACACCCCGGAGGACATCGAGGGCCTCGTGACGGATCTGCACGCCGTCAACTCGTCGCTGGAGGCCGGCGGGTTCGGGCCGCTGCTCCTGTGCACCATCCTCGGCTTCCGTGATAGCTCGGACCGGCGGCTTGGCCTGGTCTACCTGTACAAGCGCGGCAGCTTCTATCCGTTCGTGCCGCAGGCCGGCGAGCGCCGGGACAACGCCGCGGAGATTCAGGTTCGCGGCGTGCTCAGCAATGACCTGAAGATCGAGCCAGATCTGGGCCGGTGGTTCCCGGTCTGGGGCGCGCCCGGGCTGTGAGCGCGGCCTGATGTGCCGCGCAGGGCACGGTTCCGCTGCGCTTGGTTCGTTAAGGCAGGGCGAGCATCTGGTCCAGGGCGGAGCGTGCTTCAGCCGCCGTCTGCGGTTCGACCGTGATCTGGTTCACGACGTGGCCGGCCGCCAGTGACTCCATAGCCCACACCAGGTGAGGCAGGTCGATCCTGTTCATCGTGGAGCAGTAGCAGACTGTCTTGTCCAGGAAGACGATGGTCTTGTCCTGATGGGCCTGGGCAAGCCGCTGTACCAGGTTGAGTTCGGTGCCGACCGCCCAGGCCGAGCCCGCCGGGGCCTTCTCGATCGTCGCGATGATCTTTTCCGTGGAGCCGATCTGGTCGGCGGCCGTGATGACCTCGTGCACGCACTCGGGGTGGACGAGGACGCTGACTCCCGGGATGCGCTGCCGGACTTCGGTGACGCTCTCGGCCGTGAAGCGGCCATGGACGGAGCAGTGCCCGCGCCACAAGATCATGGTCGCCTTGCGCAGCGCCTCGGGATCGAGGCCGCCGCCCGGCCGGTGCGGATTCCAGACGACGCAGTCGTCCAGGCTCATCCCGAGTTCCAGCACCGCCGTGTTGCGGCCCAGATGCTGGTCGGGCAGGAATGCCACCTTGCTGCCCTTGGCCAGGGCCCAGGTGAGAGCGCGCTTCGCGTTCGAGGAGGTGCAGACGGTGCCGCCGTGCCGGCCGGTGAAGGCCTTGATGTCGGCGGAGGAGTTCATGTACGTGACGGGCACGACCTCGTCGGCCAGGCCAAGGTCTTCGAGCGTCTCCCAGAACTCCTCGACCTGGCTGTAGTTGGCCATGTCGGCCATCGAGCAGCCAGCGGCCAGGTCGGGCAGGATGACCCGCTGCGAGTCCGATGTCAGGATATCGGCGGACTCAGCCATGAAGTGCACGCCGCAGAAGACCACGTACTCGGCCTCCGGCCTGGCGGCCGCCTCGCGGGCCAGCTTGAACGAGTCGCCCGTGACGTCAGCGAAGGCGATGACCTCGTCGCGCTGGTAATGATGGCCGAGCACGAAGGCCCGGTCACTGAGCTCAGCGCGGGCGCGCTCGGCCCGGCGCACGAGCGAGGGGTCCGACGGCAGGGGCAGGTCGCCAGGGCAGCTGACCCCGCGCTCGCTGCGCGGATCGGAACCGGCGCCCAGGACCAGCAGCGGTATCGGCATGGGGAGACTCTTTCCCGAGACTTATCGTCGAACTGACGATACTGTTAGCATATACCTCAGCGGTTGGCCGCCCGTTTACCCCGGCAGCGCGGAAGGCCCGGCGGAGGCGGAATGAGCGTGCTTGGCATATCGTTGGACCGGATGGAGAAACGCCGCGCCGGAAGCGCGGCGCCCCTGACTACGGGAGCTAACCAGATGACAGTTCAGGACGACGTAGCGGCTAAGGGCGTCATCCTTAGCGGGGTTGCGGCCGCCAAGGTCAGCAGCCTGCTGGCGCAGGAAGACCGTGATGACCTCAGGCTGCGGATCGCGGTCCAGCCAGGGGGCTGTTCTGGCCTGCGCTACCAACTGTATTTCGACGAGCGCCAGATCGACGGCGACATCGTCAGCACCTTCGACGGGGTCCAAGTTGTGACCGACAAGATGAGCGGGCCGTACCTGACTGGTGCCACCATCGACTTCGTCGACACGATCGAGAAGCAGGGATTCACGATCGACAACCCGAACGCCAGCGGATCGTGCGCTTGCGGGGACTCCTTCCACTGAGCTGACCGCTCGGAGAGCGGCGCTGGCCGGCGCCCGATTGGGGCGCCGGCCTGGCACCGGTGGCGATGCCATCTTCTGCTGGCGGGTGAGCCTGTAGCCTGGGTGTGTTTTCCTCAGTCCGAGCGTTCGTGCCGCCTGGTTATTCGCGAGGCCGTACCGGCCCGCGCGACCAGCGGTTCCGCGTCGTCAGAAGGACCGCCGTGCGCATTGCAGTGACCGGATCGATCGCGACCGACCACCTCATGACCTTCCCTGGCAGGTTCGTCGAGCAGCTGATGCCCGACAAGCTAGACAAGATCGCGCTGTCATTCCTGGTCGACACGCTGGTGATAAGGCGGGGCGGGGTGGCGGCGAACATCGCCTTCGGACTTGGCTGCCTGGGCCTGCGGCCCCTGCTGGTCGGCACGGCCGGCAAGACCGACTTCGCCGACTACCGGGATTGGCTGGAGGCCCACGGTGTCGACACCAGTGGGGTCCGTGAGTCCGCGCAGCACCATACGGCCAGGTACATCGGCACGACCGATGTTGACATGAACCAGATCGCCTCGTTCTATCCGGGCGCCATGACCGAGGACAACCAGATCGACCTGTCCGATCTGGCGGGCCGGGTGGAGCTTGTCCTGGTCGGCGCCAGCGACCCGGACGCGATGCTCGCGTTCACCAAGCAGTGCCTCCAGAATCAGGTCCCGTTCGCCGCCGACACGTCGTGGCAGCTCGCCAGGCTGGATGGCGAGCAGGTCAGGACGCTGCTGACGGGCGCCGACTACTTGTTTTCCAACGAGTACGAGGCCACGCTGACCGAGCACAAGACCGGGTGGTCGACTGCGGACCTCAATGACCGGGTGGGAATCGTCGTGACGACCCTGGGCGGCCGCGGCGCCAGGGTCGACCGGGCCGGACACGCCCCGATCCTGGTTCCCGCGGTTCCCGGCGTGGTGCCCAGGGAGCCGACGGGTGCCGGAGACGCATTCCGCGCCGGATTC
>WNFI01112687.1_pt1 | contig 11569 bp, 7 predicted proteins | sample 5400471 | NCBI WGS metagenome assembly WNFI01 (sample SAMN13153348, study PRJNA577476) | soil metagenome | isolation source: 100 cm saprolite on Douglas fir-dominated hillslope | place: USA:California | collected 2013-09-17
GCCCGCGACGCGCTGCACTTCGCCGCGCTGTTCGACCGGCTGATCCAGAACCTGCGCCGTTACCTCGGCTACGACCTGCAGTACTTCGCCGCCATCGAACCCCAGAAGCGGCTCGCCCCGCACGTGCACCTGGCCATTCGTGGCACCGTCTCCCGCGCTGACCTGCGCCAGGTCATCGCCGCCACCTACCACCAGGGCTGGTGGCCCCCCACCGACACCGTGCGATACGACGACGATCATCTGCCGTTGTGGCATGAGCCTACCGGCCGCTACCTCGACCCCGCCACCGGCGAATTCCTCCCTACCTGGGATGAGGCGCTGGACGCGATCGGCCCCGATGACGACCCGGTGCACGTGGCCCGGTTCGGCCCCAAGTTCGACGCCCAGGGCGTGCTCGCCGGAAGCCGGGACTCGGCCCGGTGCATCGGCTACCTCACCAAGTACCTAACCAAGCAGCTCGCCGCCTGCCACACCCCCGACACTGACGCCCAAGCCGACCACACTGACCGGCTCATCGAGGCGCTGCGGTACGAGCCGTGCTCGCCTGGCTGCGCGAACTGGCTCCGCTACGGCGTCCAGCCGTCCAGCCCGAGGCCCGGCCTGCGGCCCGGCCACTGCAAGGGCAAGGCCCACCGCCGCGAGCACCTGGGCTACGCTGGGCGCCGCGTCCTCGTCTCTAGGAAGTGGTCCGGCAAGACCCTCGCTGACCACCGCGGCGACCGCAAAGCCTGGCTCCTGGCCGCCCTGAATCTTCCGGCAGACGACCCCGGCCAGTACACCTGGGAACGCGTCACCCCCGCCGACCACGACAACATGCCCCCCGGCCGCCGCCTCCTGCACGTCCTTACCGACCGCGCCCGATGGCAAGCCGCCCTGATTGAGGCCAGACGCAGAGCTTGTGACGGCGAGGATCTTCCGGCAATCGGGAGGGCAGCATGACGCCAGACGTGCCATACGGACAAGGTGCGCGCATGCTCGCGCTGAATGAGCTGTGCGAATGGCTGAATATCACCGAACGGCACGCCAGGAAGCTGGTCGAGCGGGATGCGATCCCTTACCGGAAGGTGGGCCGTCTCCTGCGCTTCGCAGAGTCCGACATCGAAGAGTGGTCGCGGCCCAGGCCCCGGCATGCTCTGGCGCCTGCCGAGTACGGGCAGGCGAGAGGGGCATGGCGCGAGACGGTCAGCGTGATCTTCCCCGGGGGATCACTCCGAAGTTGCGTAAGCAGGGCTCGAAGAGCATGCCGGTTACTACTCCGGACGGCACGCCGGTCTATCGCGTCCGAATGTGGGACCCGGTCCTCAAGAGACAGATCGAGCGGACGGCTGAGGGTCTGGACGCGGCGAAGAAGCTGCTGGCTGATTTCAACGAGGCCAAGCGCCGACCCGGACGGCATCAGGCTGAGCACGCGCGGTTCGCAGACGTGGCGGCCCGCTACCTGCTGGCCTATCGGGTGAAGAGGGACGGCACGCACCGTCCTAAGTCATCGCTCGCCAAGGAGCGGACCTGCCTGAACATCTACATCCTCCCGGCCCTGGGCAATGCTTGGATAGGCGACCTGGACCTGCCCGAACTCAACGCGACCATCCGACATCTGACTCTGCAAGACGGCAGTCCCGCCTCCGGGAGCACCAAGAGCACGGTCGCGTCTGTGCTGCGGCGGCTGTTCGCCTGGGCACGCGAAGAGCGGATCATTCCCGTGAACCCTGCACTCGAACTCCGTACCGGCTGGGGCGCGTCAGTCCGCCGCAGGGTCATCATCCCGAGCATCCCGCAGGTGCTTCGGCTCGCCGCTGCGCTCGACCGGTTCAAGCCGGGCCTCGGGGATGTGGCGATGGTCTTGGCCTTCACTGGCCTGCGCTGGGAGGAAGCGGTCGCCGTACCTATCGGCAATGTCAACCTGCAAGGCCAGTGCATGACGATCGACCGGACCGCCAGCGAGTCTGGCGGGCGCCGGGACGTGCGCGAAGACATGAAAACCCGTGCAGCCGAGCGGACGGTCATGATCCCCGACATTGCCATGCCCGCTGTGCGCCGCCTGGCCGACCGTGGCGCCCGAGGACGCGAACAGAGCGACGGCAAGCTGTATGGACGCCTGATCAACGGCGACCGAGGTGGCTACCTGGGCTACGCCACCTGGCGCAAGTACCTCAAGCTCGCCCAGGGCTACACCGCGGCGCACCCGGACGGCATCGTCGGCTACACCGCGCACGAGCTGCGGCACGTTTGTGCGTCCCTGCTCATCGCCTCCGGCGCAACCGATATCCAGGTCGCGCACCAGATGGGACATAGCAAGGTCGAGACGACCAAGAACATCTATGGTCACCTGTTCGCCCAGGACCGGGCCTCCATCCTGGACGCCATGAACCAGGCGGTCAGTCGCCTCTACGCCTACGAGGCCCAGGAGCCGAGGGCAGGCGGCGACGAAGATGCTGCTGCCTGATCATGTGGTAACCGGGGCTGGCCCTACGGACTGTAGGGCTGGCGGATCGGTCATTCTAGGGCTGAGCCGCGTTGACCTGGGTGGGCCTGGGAAGACTTGAACTTCCGACCTCTTCCTTATCAGGGAAGCGCTCTAACCGACTGAGCTACAGGCCCGACCGGCGCCCGGAACCGGTGGCCAGGGCGGTGATCAGGACCACGTTGATGGCGCCGACCAGCATGGTGTAGCCGAGAATCCTGGACGCGGAGAACCACTTGCCGTTGGAGTTGGCCCCGGTGCTGTCCTTGCCGGACGTCACGCTGGTGATCGTGGACTGGATCGAGTGGAAGACGCCGAGCTTGTTCAGGACGTAGTAGAGCGCGGCGACGGCGACGAACAGGACGACCCAGCCGACCAGGGAGACCATGAAGCTGAACTTCATCACCGACCAGGGCTCGATCCTGGACAGCACCAGCTGGGCCCGCCGGGTGGGTGGTGCTGCCCCCTTGGGCAGAGGCCTGGGCGCCCCGCCGAACCGCTCCGCGGGTTGCGTCGGCGGCCTGGATGGGCGGGGGGGGCGGGGGGGCTTCCTTACCTTGGGCCTGGTCAGGGCCGCGAACGGCGCCGTGACCCTGGCCGCCACTGAGGGCATTGGCGCGGGCGGCACCTGGGCCGGGTACGGCGGCGCCTGATGCTGGTACCGCGGGACACCGATCCCCTCGGCGGGCGGCGGGACCTCCGGCCCGGGAGACGCGTAAGCGCTTCCGGGCAGGGGCATGTCCTGCGCGGCCGGACCGTCCGCCAGTATCGGGGCGGCGGCGCCCGCCCGATCGCCCGGGATTGCCTGCCCCGACTCGGGGGCTCCGGAAGCGCCCTCGGCCGATCCGTCGGTGAGCCACATCGCGGGCTCCACGCGCTGATCCACCCCGTCCTCCTCCGGAACGTCGCCTGCCACGAGGTTATCCCCAGATGACGGCTCCCGATCCCCTTCGAGCAGACCGTCATCGATTAGGCCGTCATCAGTGGCAACATCTATATGACGCGGCAAGGACCCACCAAGTTGCGTCTGGCGGCCCGCAGACGTGCCAGAATCCCGCTGCGGCTCGTCATCCCGGAAGCGATCCGTCACCAGTAGTCACCCCCGGTACCCTATACGTCACCGCCGTCAGCCGTCCCGTCACTGTCATCAGCGACGGTGACATCGGCGCCCGCCGCATCGGCGCCCGCCGCATCGGCGCCACTGTCACCATTGCCTCCATCATCGCCGACGATGCCGCCGTTGGCCCCGTCAAGTGACTCCTCGTTACGGGCGATGGCGACCAGACTCTGCCCTGAGGCGAGGTTGACCAGCCTGACGCCCATGGTCTGCCTGCCCGACTGCTTGATCTCGGCGGCGGCCGTTCTGATCACCCCGCCGGCCGAGGTGATCGCGAAGACCTCATCCTCCGGACGCACCATCAGCGCGCCGACCAGCTCGCCTCGGGCCTCAACGATCCTGGCGGTCACCACGCCCTGGCCGCCCCGGCCCTGCACCGGGTACTGGTCGGCCGGGGTCCGCTTGGCGTACCCGCCGCCGGTGGCGACGAGCACGTCGGCGCCCTCCTGCACCACGTACATGCCGAGCAGCCGGTCGCCCTCGCCGAACCGCATCCCGATGACGCCGGAGGTGGCCCGCCCCATCGGGCGCAGCGCCTCGTCGGTGGCATGGAACCTGATCGCCTGGGCGTGCTTGCTCACCAGGAGCAGGTCCTCGTCGGCCGACACCAGCCTGGCCGCGATGACCTCGTCGTCCTCGCGCAGGTTGATCGCGATGATGCCGCCGGACCGCGGCGAGTCAAAGTCGGTCAGATGCGACTTCTTGACCAGCCCGTCCGAGGTGGCGAGGACCAGGTACGGGGCGACCGAGTAATCGCTCAGCGCCAGCACCTCGGCGATCCTCTCGTCGGGCTGGAACGCGAGCAGGTTGGCCACGTGCTGACCGCGGGCGTCGCGGGCCGCCTCGGGCAGCTCGTAGGCCTTCGCCCGGTAGACGCGGCCCTTGTTGGTGAAGAACAAGATCCAGTTGTGGGTGGTGGTCACGAAGAAGTGCTCGACGATGTCGTCGGTGCGCAGCTGGGCGCCGCGCACGCCCTTGCCCCCGCGCCGCTGCGCCCGGTACAGGTGGGTCTTGGTGCGCTTGGCGTAGCCGCCGCGGGTGATCGTGACGACCACGTCCTCCTCGGCGATCAGGTCCGCCTCGGACACGTCGCCGTCGTAGGCGATGATCTGCGTGCGCCGGCCGTCGCCGTACTTGGCGACGATCTCGCCGAGCTCGGTGCCGATGATCTGCCGCTGCCGCTCCGGCGAGGCCAGGATCGCCTCGTACTCGGCGATCTGGGCCATCAGCTCGTCGTACTCGTCGACTAGCTGCTGCCGCTCCAGGGCGGCGAGCTTGCGCAGTTGCATGTCCAGGATCGCGCGGGCCTGGATCTCGTCGATCTCCAGCAGGTCCATCAGGCCCTCTTGCGCGACCGCGGCCGACGCGCTGGCCCGGATCAGGGCGATGACCTCGTCGATCCGGTCGATGGCCTTGATCAGCGCGCGCAGGATGTGAGCCCGCTCCTCCGCCTTGCGCAGCAGGTAGCGGGTGCGCCGGACGATGACCTCGATCTGGTGGGTGACCCAGTGCCGGATCAGCTGGTCCAGGCGCAGCGTCCGCGGCACCCCGTCGACCAGCGCCAGCATGTTCGCGCCGAACGTGTCCTGCAGCTGAGTGTGCTTGTACAGGTTGTTCAGTACCACCTTGGCGACCGCGTCGCGCTTCAGCACGATCACCAGCCGCTGGCCGGCCCGGTCGCTGGTCTCGTCCCTGACGTCGGCGATGCCGGTCACCCGGCCGTCCCGGGCCAGCTCGGCGATCTTCAACGCCAGGTTGTCCGGGTTGACCTGGTAGGGCAGTTCGGTGACGACCAGATTGGCGCGGCCCTTGCGGTCCTCCTCGACCTCCACGACCGCGCGCATCGTGATCGAGCCGCGCCCGGTGCGGTAGGCCTCCTGGATGCCGCGGCGGCCGACGATGAGGGCACCGGTACTGCCCGCCGGCCCGCCGGGGAAGTCCGGGCCCTTGATCCGCTCGATCAGCGCCTCGAGCAGGTCAGCATCGGAGGCGTCGAAGTGCTCCAGGTACCACTGGACGCCGGCGGCCACCTCGCGCAGGTTGTGCGGCGGGATCTTGGTCGCCATGCCGACCGCGATCCCCTCCGAGCCGTTGACCAGCAGGTTAGGGAACCGGCTCGGCAGCACCACCGGCTCGGCGGAGCGGCCGTCGTAGTTGGGCCGGAAATCGACGGTCTCCTTGTCGATGTCCCGCAGCATCTCCATGGCCAGCGGGTACAGCCGGCACTCGGTGTACCGCATCGCCGCCGCCGGGTCGTTGCCCGGCGAGCCGAAGTTGCCCTGCCGGTCGGCTTCAGGCCGTCTCGCACGTCGGGCAGGGCCCGCCCCACGATCACCGACATCGCGTAGTCGATGTAGCTGCGCTGCATCTCGACCTGGATGTCGACGGGCTCGGTGCGGTCGTGCCCCTCGGGCGGGGCGGGGGCGTTCACGTCGGTCACTTGTCGTCTCGCTTCCGTGATCACGGAGGGTCTGACCTGCCTGAGCCGCCGGATCCTCCGTGATCATGGAATCCGGCGCGGCGCCCTCAGATGTCGAGGAACCTGACGTCCTTGGCGTTCCGCTGGATGAACGAGCGCCGTGCCTCCACGTCCTCGCCCATCAGCACGGTGAACAGCTCGTCGGCCTGGGCCGCGTCGTCGACCGTGATCTGCCGCAGCCCTTGTCGGAGTAGGCGTACCCGGGCGCGACTCCCTTGCCGTCCCACTTGATCTTGTAGAGAGGAGGCTGCGCCAGGTAGACGTGACCGGCCTCGATCAGGGGCTTCATGAACCGGAACAGCAGCGTGAGCAGCAAGGTGGTGATGTGCTGGCCGTCGACGTCGGCGTCCGCCATCAGGATGATCTTGTTATAGCGCAGCTTGGAGATGTCGAACTCGTCGTGGATCCCGGTGCCCAGGGCCGTGATCATCGCCTGGACCTCGGTGTTCTTCAGGACCCGGTCGATCCTGGCCTTCTCGACGTTAAGGATCTTGCCGCGGATCGGCAGGATGGCCTGGAACAGCGGATCCCGGCCGCCCTTCGCGGAGCCGCCTGCCGAGTCACCCTCGACCACGTAGATCTCGCAGATCTCCGGGTCGCCGGACTGGCAGTCGGACAGCTTGCCCGGCAGGCCCGCCCCGCTCATGGCGTTCTTCCGGGTCAGGTCCCTGGCCTGGCGGGCGGCGATCCTGGCCCGGGCCGCCTGGGTGGCCTTGATCACGATCGACTTGGCCTCGCCGGGATTGCGCTCGAACCAGTCCCGGAGGTGCTCGTTGCAGACCCGCTGCACGAACGACTTGGCCTCGGTGTTGCCGAGCTTGGTCTTGGTCTGGCCCTCGAACTGCGGCTCGGCGAGCTTGACGTGGATGATCGCGGTGAGGCCCTCCCGGACGTCGTCGCCGGTCAGGTTGTCGTCCTTCTCCCGCAGCAGGTTCTGCTCTCGGGCATAACGGTTCACGATCGAGGTGAGCGCCGCCCGGAACCCCTCCTCATGGGTGCCGCCCTCGGCGGTGTTGATCGTGTTGGCGAACGTGTGCACGGACTCCGCGAAGGAGCCGCTCCACTGCATGGCGACCTCAACCGCGATCCCCGGCTCCTCGTCACCGAACTCGATGACCGAGTCGTGCGCCGACTCCTTGGACGCATTGAGATACCGGACGAAATCCGCGATGCCGCCCTCGTAGCGATAGCTGACGACATTCGGCTGGCCATTGACGTGATCCGGCCGCTCGTCGGTCATTGTGATCGCGAGCCCGCGGTTCAGGAACGCCATCTCCTGCAGCCGCCGGGACAGCGTCTCGAACGACCAGACCGTGCTCTCGAAGATGTCCGGGTCCGGCCAGAACGTGACGATCGTGCCGGTCTCGCCGGTTTCCTCGCCGCGCTGCAGCGGGGCGACCGGCTCGCTGACCGCATAGGACTGGCGCCAGACGTACCCGTCCTTGCGGATCTCGACCTCTAGCCGGGACGACAGCGCGTTCACCACAGAGACGCCGACACCGTGCAAGCCACCGGAGACCGCATACGACTGGCCGTCGAACTTGCCACCGGAGTGCAGGGTGGTCAGCACGACCTCGACCGCAGGGCGGTGCTCCACGGGATGCTCGTCGACCGGGATGCCGCGGCCGTTGTCGACCACCCGCACCCCGCCGTCGGCGAGCAGCGTGACCTCGATCCGGTCGGCGAAGCCGGCCAGCGCCTCGTCCACGGCGTTGTCGACAACCTCGTATACCAGGTGATGCAGGCCGCGCTCGCCGGTCGAGCCTATGTACATGCCGGGGCGCTTGCGAACCGCCTCTAGCCCCTCAAGGACCGTGATCGAGCGTGCGTCGTACGACAAAGCGGAATACTCCTCCTGAACAGGACAGCCACGCGGGCACTGCCTCGCGGGGGACATCCCCGTGTCCCCCCTCCGGCTGCGTATCCCATTTTACCTGGGAGTACCGTCAGCAGCTGCCAGTCGCTGCTAGTCAGTGCTAGCCCGGGGGGACGACCCCCCGGAACCCCCCGCGATGCCATCCGCTCGGGCCGGCAGGCCGGCCCTCGCAGTCGTCAACCATAGGTGTCACGCGGGCCCCGGCCGCCGCGCACCCGCCACTCGCCCCGCCGGCGGGCCGGGCCTGCCGCCCCGGCGGGGCCGCGTACCTTCACCCGCTGCACCGCGCCGTCGCCGAGCTCGGCGTTGAGCCTGCGCACGAGCTGGGCCGCCAGGAGCCGCACCTGGGTGGCCCAGGCGGTCGAGTCCGCGGTCACGGTCAGCTCGCCGTCCGCGAGGCCGTCCGGCCGCGTGTGCGCGGCCAGCTCGGGACCGACAATCTGGGCCCATCGCCCGAAGACCGAGCCAGCGGCGGCCGCCTCGTGCCAGCCACGGGCGCCGATCAGGCCCTCGATCGCGGCGTTCAGCGGCTCCGGATCGTCCCGGCGCGCCCGGCGGCCCGGCCTGCGCGGCAGGGTGGGGTCGGCGGGGGCCGTGCGTTCTGGCCTCTGGTCATCAGCGTGCGCAGGACGGTTCCCCTTGGCCAGAGCGTCAGCCTTCGCCCGCGCCAGAGCCTCGCGGGCCAGCCGAAGCCGGTCGGCGCGGTCACGCGCGGGGCCGTCAGGCACGCCAGATCGCCCCGCCCGATACCTCGAATCTCCGGCCGGCCAGCTCGGCGGGCACGTCGGCGGGCACGGCCGCGGTCACCAGGACCTGCTCGGCGCCGGAGACCAGCGCGGCCAGCCGCTCCCGCCGCCCGCTGTCCAGCTCGGCGAAGACGTCATCCAGGATCAGCACCGGGTCCTCGCCGCCGGATCGCAGCAGGTCGTAGGCGGCGAGCCGGAGCGCCAGCGCCAGCGACCACGACTCGCCGTGGCTCGCGTAGCCGCGTGCGGGTAGCTCGCCGACGCGCAGCTCCAGCTCGTCCCGGTGCGGGCCGACCAGGCAGACGCCGCGCTCGAGCTCGGCCCGGCGCACCCGGGCCAGCGCCTGGCGCAGCCCGTCGGCCAGAACCTCGCGGTCGGCCGGCGGCTCGGCGTCCTCGCTCCGCCCGGCCCCCCGGGGGGTTTCCTGCCGTCGGGGCCCCGGCCGCGGGGGTCCGGGGGTGTCCCCCGGAACAGCCCTGTCCCGGGGAGCGCCGTATCCCCCCGGATCGCCGCCGTGTCCTCCCGGGCCAGCGCTACTGGACGCCAGCCGGTAGCTCATCGCGACACCCAGGTCCTCGCCGGACACGGCGGCGTACGCCTTGGCCGCCAGCGGCCGGAGCGCGGCGGTGAGTTCCAGCCTGCCCGCGGTCAGCTCCGCGCCCTTCGCGACCAGGTGCTCGTCCCAGACCTCCAGCGCGCTGGGCACCGAACCGCCGGGCCCCGAACCGCCGGGCCCCGAACCACGGGGCCCCGAACCACGGGCCCCGGCGCCGCTGGCCGCCATGCCCCGGGCCGACTTCAGCAGCGCCGTCCGCTGCCGCAGTACCCGCTCGTAGTCGGCCCTGATCCCGGCGAACCGCGGCCTGGTGGCGATCAGCAGGTCGTCGAGGTAGCGCCGCCGCTGGTCCGGGTCGCCCTTGACCATGGTCAAGTCCTCAGGAGCGAACAGGACGCACCGCAGCGTGCCCAGTGCCTCGCGCGGCCGCGGAAGTGGTACCCGGTTCAGCCGGACCCGGTTCGCCTTGCCCCGGTTGATCTCGATCTCGACCAGGCTGTCGCGTTCTGTCGAGGTCACCGCGGCCCTGAGGATCGCACGCTGCGCTCCGTGCCTGATCAGGGGGGCGTCGGTGGCGACCCGGTGGCTGCCGAAGGTCGCGACGTAAGCCGCCGCCTCCACCAGGTTGGTCTTGCCCTGCCCGTTCGCGCCCGTGAACGTGGATGCGCCGGGCGCCAGCTCCAGGTCAGCCGCGGCATAGCTGCGGAAGTCGGTCAGCGCCAGCCTGGTCAGGTGCACGCCTGCGACATTAGTGCCCTCTGGCCGCAGTCGGTGTCCCCTACCCGCCGAGGCGGATCGGCATGAGCAGGTACCGGTAGTCGGGCTGGCCGTCGGGCGCCGGCTTGCCGGTGATCAGCGCGGGCTTGCCCGGCTCCGTGAACGACATCCTGGCCGTATCCGAGTCGATCGCCGACAGCCCGTCGAGCAGGTACTGCGGGTTGAAGGCGATCGACAGCGGCTCGTCGCCGTCGTATCCCGCCTCGAGCACCTCGACCGCCTGCGCCTCCTCGCCGGTGCCGGCCTCCAGCACCAGCTGCCCGGGGGTGAACGCCAGCCGCACCGCGGTGTTGCGCTCGGCCACGAGGGCGACCCGCTTGACTGCCTCGGCCAGCAGCGCGGTGGACAGCTCGGCCGTCGAGTTGACGTGGTTGGGCAGCAGCGCCTGGTACCGCGGGAACTCGCCGCCGAGCAGCCTCGTCGTCGTGCGCCGCCCGCCGCCCTCGAACCCGATCATCCCGTCGCCGCCGGCCGTGAGGCCGCCATCCGGCCCGCCCTCGCCGGGCAGGGCCAGGGCGATCGACACCTCGGCCCCGGAGGTGAGCGAGCGCGCGGTCTCCGCCAGGGCGCGGGCCGGGACGAGCACGGCGGCGGACAGATCCGGCCGGGCCGGGGTCCACCGCAGTTCGCGAACGGCCAGCCGGTAGCGGTCGGTCGAGATGAGGGTCAGGATGTCACCCTCGATCTCGATCCTGACGCCGGTCAGCGCCGGCAGCGTGTCGTCGCGGCCGGCGGCGGTGGCCGACTGGCTGACGGCCGACGCGAACGCGTCGCTGCCCACCGACCCGGCGGCCTGGGGCATCTCGGGCAGGGCCGGGTACTCCTCCTCGGGCATGGTCAGCAGCGTGAACGTGGCACTGCCGCAGGACAGCACGGCCTTCCCGCCCTCGGACGTGATCTGCACTGGCCGGGCCGGGAGGCTGCGGCTGATCTCGGCGAGCAGTCGGCCCGAGACCAGCACGCTGCCCTCCTCCTCGATGGTCACCGGCACGGTCGCCTGCGCGGACACGTCGTAGTCGAAGCTGGACAGCGTGAGCTCTGCTCCGGCGTGCAGTCGCATTCCGGCCAGCACGGGGACCGTGGGACGGGTGGGAAGCGCGCGGGCCGTCCATGCCACGGCATCGGCCAGGACGTCGCGTTCGACCTGGATCTTCACAGGAAGCGCCTCCTGTTTCTCGGTTAAGCCGCCGAGCTAGTCGAGCGGGTCATTCTCAGGTTAGATGCGGCCAGCGGGCCGGAAGGCGGGAACCTGACGGCGAGAGCCGCGCGGGCGGCAGGGCGCACTCCGGTCGGGCCTGCTTGGGTCTGGTCTTAGCTAAATACAGAGAAGTAGTCGTCATAGGGTCGGTGGATTCTGGGGATATCCGGTGCTGCCGCAGGTCATGGCGGTCGGCGGAATCCACAGCGGCTGTGAGGGCCCCGGGCCCGGTGGCGGCCGCCGTGTGGAAACCCGGGCGCCGGGAGCCGGATGCCAGCCCGTTGCCCCCCGGTCGAGGGGAGTTTTCCTCCGGATGTCCCAGGTCTGTCCACACATTTATCCACAGCCTGTGTGCGCCG